>Ga0153922_1000003_pt1 | contig 89228 bp, 88 predicted proteins | sample TSNJ006MetaG_FD_104723 | JGI IMG/M metagenome (GOLD analysis project Ga0153922, IMG submission 104723) | Attine ant fungus gardens microbial communities from New Jersey, USA - TSNJ006 MetaG | ecosystem: Host-associated > Fungi > Mycelium > Unclassified | place: USA: New Jersey, Brendon T. Byrne... | reverse complement strand
TACCAAACGGCCCTCGAAAATCTCAGCCACACAACAGCACTCGCCGCGTAACACCACCAACCGAACCACACAACACCAAACTTGACTCAAAAATCCGGCTTTGCCGGATCAAGCCAAGCTAGGGGGACGGTCAAAGGCCGACGGGTCCCGTATCAAATGAGGCGGCACGCGATGAGCGCGGATTCAAGTGAGAAGGAGACTGTGTGGGACGAGTTCGTCCGCTGCTCTGCCACTGCAGACGATACAGACGGTAAGCGCACGCGCATCGCAGGGCTTAAACGCGTTCTCGTCGAGCTGCTTTCCAACCCCGACGCTACAGACATTAATGTGCGGCGGCTGGCGGCCGTGCAACTGACCGAGATGGCGGAGCGAGTCTTGGAAAGTGAGGAAAGCGCAGGCCGCAAACGATCCAAGGCCCACACCGCCCAACGCATTGCCAGCGGAGGCAGCGCCGTGGTCGCAGCCAGCTCGGGCAGTGCGCTGGCCGCTGGCGTCAGTGGTCCATTGGCAACGTGGGTGGGCATCGGCGTGGTCGTCGTTGCGCTCGCATCGGCGGCGCTCGGCGCTGTGCTGCCCGAGGCCGAATACGAGCGCAATAAGCGCAAAGATCGCCGCTACGAGAAGCTGTGGTGGGACATCCGAACCTTCGCCACTCTGACGCTGCCGACCGTCGATCCTGCCTCGATCGCGTCCCGGCTCGAGGACTTAAGCGCAGCCATCGAAAGCGCCGGTGACGAGTAGCTTCAAACAAGCAGCAGCCGCGTAGCGCGATGACGCAGTGGCGCAGCCCATCCGAGACTGTTCGTGGACGTGCTGCTACATAGGACCAGCCAGTGTTGATCTTCGCCGTGATGGGGTTGGCGACTGCCACTTTCATCTGGTACTTCAATACGACACGGCAAGAGCCGACTCAGTAATCAAATCCCTTGAACTTGAAGCTCGCAAGGTGATGGCGTCGGGCCGTCATGGCCCTGCTCGCGTGGAACCGAAGCAGTAGCAGGCAGTCCTTTGTACGCTCGGGCCTGTTTTGCCTGGGGGGGACCCGAAACGCGACCATGCCCGGACACCTCGTGCAAATAAGCGTCCCTCTCCCCTCGATTTTTCAGCCCGGACTCTGCAATTCCAATTTGCCGATACAATAGAGGGGGAGGATCGCCCCAGCTAGGAGGCATAAATGGGGCGCTGCGAACACGGCCCGGACGGTAACTGCGGCCGCAAGGTGGTCGGCCGGGGGATGTGCAGCTCGCACTATCGGCGCTGGAGGGCTGGGCTGCCGCTCGACACCCCGATCCGCGGCTACCAGCGATACGAAGAAGGCCCCGACGGGTAGGTCATCCCCGTCCAGGCCCCGGCGGCGCCTCCCAAGCACAAGCGTAAGAAGCCGTTTGAGGCGGAACTCGCTCTACTGCGCGAGCTGGGCCTCCGTTAGACCGCCCGTTATGCCAGCTGTGCCACACTCCCGATCCGGCGCAACTGGCACAGCCGTATCTCAGCCCCTGTGCTCGCGGTAGATCAGCTCCAGGCGCACGAATAGGTCGATCACTTTGTCCGACAACGGCATCGGGGTAGACCCCCAGGCGAACCGCCCCGGCGTCATGTGAGCGCCGCAGGGTGGGCCGCCCACGCTACCCACCACGGCTCTTCATTTCTTTCTCGATCGTCAGAACTCGCTTCCCGACACTGTCCCGTCAAGCGTCCCCGCGAGCAGGTCCGCAGCTCTCTGGGCGGCAGCGCGGCGGTCGCCGTTATGTAGGCCCACCATCGCCGCGACCAGCATGCCGTTCACTGCAGTGACGGCCTCGACGAGCAGACCTTGTCGTTCAATGTCGTCCAGGACAACGGGCAGCGCATCATGGGAATCCTCAAACCACACCCGCACGAGGCGCCACGCCGCGGTGACGGCGGGCACCGTGCCGAATAGCCGGCCCTTGGCGGCCTTGCGGGCGCCGGCGGCGCGATCGCCGCCACTGAAGTGCCCTGCCATGTTGGACACGGCGGCGCTGAGCAGCGAGGCGATCAGCCAGAGGTAACCGGGACCGGCGTCGCAGATCTCGTCGAGCACGACTTTTAAAGCAGCGCAGTCGTGGTTAAGCTGTGCGAGCGTTAGCCGTCGCATGAGTATTATCCCGGCCATTTCATCAAACTCGTTCTCAATTCTGCTGTCAGTCATGTTGTCTCCCTTACTAACTCGCTGACGACGTCCGGGGGTGATATCGGGCTTTCCGTTCATACTGTTGGTTCTCTTTCGGTCTACTTTCTTAGCAAGTCAAAGCTGTTGGTTCAGTCGCATCGACGCGGCACCCTTTCCAGAGATATATGTAGGCCCACGCCCCCCTTCTTGGGGGAGGGGGGGTAGATACATTTCTGGAAACACTGTCGTGGCGTTCGTTTCGTCTCTAAGTGAGTAGTGCCAGCGGGTACGTTCGTCGCCGCTTCTATTGCTGTAGGGCTTCTCGCTGAGCGTGACCAACTTCAGCATGTGCAACGCCTGTAGCTCGCGGTCAATCGTGTTGTGTGGCTTGTCGAGACGCTTGCGAACATCGCCCGGCGTTGAGTCTGGATGGGCAGTCAAGTCCTTTAGGATCTCCAGCCGCAGTGGTGGCATCGAGTCATGAGCGCAGCGGATCGCGAGACGCATCGCGTCAGCCCGGTCCATCCCGACAGCGACAGCACCCCGCACGATCTGTGTGAGTTGCTTGACGAATCGTGTTGGCATCTCCGCCGCGTGGGCATACGTGACGTTGCCTTGCCGGTCACGTTCGACGGCCGTGCGGGCGAGTGTGACAAGATCGGCGGCAGCTAGCAAAGCGTCACTCTGGTGGTGATCTAGGCAGATTGCGTTGCTGTCGAGGCCATCTAGGACAACCTTGACGGCTGCGCCCAGCTCTCGTCTCATCTGATTCTCGCTGCCCGTGTTTGCAACGGCTTGCCGTCCCCCTCCGATTCTGTTGTGCGACGAATCGAGCCGAAGTAGGACGAAGCGGTCACCCATCGCCGAGACAGCGGTATGTGCGCTGTCCCAAGCCGTTGTCACTGCGCCGATCACCGTGATCCGCCCGGACCACTCCAGACTGCGACCGCCGTCAGCGCCTAGTGTGCGTGTCCAATGGCCGTCGTAGATTTCCCGCAGCGCGGCGAGAACGGAGGGACGTGCGCTCGGCGGCAGAGAAAGGATCGAGGTGAAGTCCTTGAGCACCAGTACGCCGCTGTCCCCGATGACTCTTAGCAGCCCGCCTGTGGCGTCGGATGACCGCTCGCCCATGCTGGTGCCGCTCAGTAGAGCACCCTCTGAGGCGATGGTCGAGACGACGTGCACACCGGAAGTACCTAGTGCCGACACGGTTTCGGTCTTCGCGTTACCGGGACCACCGACGATCAGAAGCCACGCCGGGTCCCCGTCGAGGCGGTTCACTGCAGCCACCGCGAGAGTGGCATGAATGGCGTCGAGGTCGTAGTCAACGCCCAGCCAACGGCCGAAGGCCCGATCTAGCTCTGCCAGGCGCACGGCACGCCGGTCGGCGGTCACAGTTGCGAGGGCGCTCACTGCACGCCACCTCTGACCGTCTTCGTCTTCTGCGATTCGGCCCACTCCACTACGTCGTCCAGGTCATAGAAAATCCGAGAACCCAGGCAGTACGAACGTGGACCCCGGTCGCCTCGGTGGCGATACCACCGGAGCGTGGCCTCGGGTAGGCCAAGCCATTCGCTGGCCTGCTGTGTGGTCAATCGACGGGGCGTGTTCATGGTTCTCCTCAGTGCGGTCGGTTTCGCCAACGCTGTCGGCATCAGTCCGGTGATGTACGTGTCCACCATTGCAGGGAGGAGGGGCCGTCAATCGGGTCCGCTGACCAGGCACTTTGCGGAGGTTCCCGATTCACCGGTCCTGGTCACGAATAAGATCCCCGGCCATGGCGTACAAGCGAGCGCAGCGCAGCGGAGTTGAGGACAAGTGGCACCGGACCGACGGCAAAGGCGTGCCGTGTACAAACCCGCGACACGGGAAGGCTGGCACGCTCGTCAAGAGCGCGAAGCACGAGGTCGGGAAGCGTTGGAGGGCAAGGTATGTCGACCCATCGGGCAAGGAGGTTGAGAGGTCGTTGATGTGAAAGCCGAAGCGGAAGCCTGGCGTTCACAACAGATGGCGGACATCGCCAAGGGTTCATATGTCGCGCCTAAAGATGCCGTGATGACCTTCGACGCTTGGGCTGACCGGTGGCTCGCCGCATACAACGGTCGCGAGTCGACAGTCCGTCAGGCCAAAGTCCACCTGAAGGTGCTCCGCGAAGAGTTCGGACTGCTCACGCTTGCGGAGATCAAACCATCGATGGTGAAGACTTGGACGGTCAAGCTGAAAGACCACTACAGGCCGTCGACCATTTACGCGCTGTACCGGCGGCTTAGCCATGTCTTGGACGACGCCGTGTACGACGGCTACCTGGCCCGCAACCCCTGCTCCAGGCGTATAGCGCCGCCTACGGGCCGGGCCGAACAATTCTGCCCGACCACGGAAGAAGTATGGCAGCTCTATGACGCGTTCCCTGAACACCTTCGGCTGGCCGTTTTGTTGGGCGCGTTCGCTGGGCTGCGGGTCGCGGAGGCGGTCGCGCTGCGCATCGAGGATGTGGACTTCGTTCGTGGCGTGGTGTTCCCGAAACAGCAGTGGGCACAGAATGGCCCCATCGAGTTGAAGACGAAGGGGAATAGCGCACCGATCCCGATACCTCGCGAGCTGACGCTGATGCTTTCGGCGTCAGTTCAGCAGTTCCCCGGCCCCACGTTGGTGACGGACGGCAAGGGTAAGTCGGTGGGTCCGTGGGTCGTGGAGCGTGAGGTCCGCGCCGCTCGTGGCGCGATGAAGTTGGACGGGCTGCACTTCCACTGCCTACGCCACCACCTGGCGACGCTGCTGATCAACGACGGGTGCGACGTGAAGACCGTCCAGAACCGGATGCGGCACGGGTCGGCAAAGACGACCCTCGACGTGTACGGGCACATGTGGGAAGACAAAGACGAAACCACCCGCGCTGCAATTGGCGGTGCAATCGCGGCGCGGGCGGCGTCGTCTAGCGATGTTCCTGCGGGCGCTCTGCGGGCGAAACGGCCAGTCTAGAACCGTTTGCGCAGGTCAGCACGTTAGCCGGCTTACACGTCGAAGTACAGCGCGAATTCGTACGGATGCGGCCGAATGTTGACCGGCTCGATCTCGTTCGCCCGCTTGTAGCTGATCCACGTCTCGATGAGGTCAGGCGTGAAAACGCCGCCCTCGGTGAGGTATTCGTGGTCCGCCTCAAGCCGATCGATGACCGCGGACAGCGACGTCGGTGCCTGGGGGATGCTGGCGGCCTCGTCGGGCGGCAGTTCGTAGAGGTCCTTGTCCACCGGCGCATTCGGCTCGATTTTGTTCTTGATGCCGTCGAGGCCCGCCATCATCATGGCAGCGAATGAGAGGTAAGGGTTGCCCGACGAGTCGGGGCAGCGGAACTCGAGCCGCTTGGCCTTCGGGTTGCTGCCGGTGATCGGGATGCGCACACACGCCGACCGGTTGCGCTGGCTGTATACCAGATTGATCGGGGCCTCGTAGCCGGGCACCAGCCGCTTGTAGGAGTTGACCGTCGGATTCGTGAACGCCAGCAGCGACGGCGCGTGGTGCAGAATGCCGCCGATGTAGTGGCGGGCGAGGTCTGACAGCCCGGCATAGCCCGACTCGTCGTAGAACAGCGCCACGCCGTCCTTAAACAGCGACTGGTGAGTGTGCATGCCCGACCCGTTGTCGCCGAAGAGCGGCTTCGGCATGAACGTGACGGTCCTGCCGTACTGCCACGCGGTGTTCTTGATGATGTATTTGTAGAGTTGCATGTCGTCGGCGGCGTGCAGCAGCGTGTCGAACTTATAGTTGATCTCGGCCTGGCCGCCGGTGCCGACCTCGTGGTGGCTCTTCTCCAGCACGAACCCGGCATTGATGAGGTTGGTGGTCATCGCGTCGCGCAGGTCGACGTAGTGGTCGTTGGGCGCCACGGGGAAGTAGCCGCCCTTAGGGCGCACCTTGTAGCCGCGGTTCGGGGTGCCGTCCGTCTCGGTCGTCTCGCCGGTGTTCCACCAGCCCGAGATCGCGTCGACCTCGTAGAACGCGCCGTTGGCCTTGGAGTCGAAGGCCACTGAATCGAAGATGTAGAACTCGGCTTCCGCGCCGAAGAACGCGGTGTCGGCGATCCCGGTGCTCTTCAGGTAGTTCTCGGCCTTGCGGGCCACGTTGCGGGGGTCACGCGAGTACGGCTCGAGCGTGAACGGGTCGTGCACGAAGAAGTTCATGTTCAGCGTTTTGGCGCGGCGGAACGGGTCGATCTTCGCGGTGTCCGCGTCGGGCAGCAGCACCATGTCGGACTCGTGGATCGCCTGGAAGCCACGGATCGACGAGCCGTCGAATGCCACGCCGTCCTCGAAAAGGCTTTGATCGATCGACGACGCTGGAACCGTGAAGTGCTGCACGATACCGGGAAGATCGCAGAACCGGACGTCGACGTACTCGACGTCCTCGTCGGCGATGAGCTTGATGATGTCGTCGGGGGTTGTTTCTGCCACTGTCGGAGGTCTCCTTCTCTGTATCAAACCCGCGGACTGACGCTAGGGAGCCGATGTTGCACGCCAGTCAACCGCATGTTGCGCCGACGTTACGCAATGGGGTCCCGGATGACGGTTCGGGTCGGTCGTTTCACCCGCATATCCTGGGCGCATGGCGCTGCGGACTGACCTGTCCCTGGCCGGGTTCGGCCGACGGCTCCTGGCGCTTCTCGTCGACTGGCTCATTGCCTACGGGCTGGCGGCGCTGGGGCTGTCGCTGGGCTGGTGGAACACGACCGTGCTTTCGACGGCAGTCCTGGCGATCTGGTTCGTCCTCGGTGCGGTGTCCCTGCGGCTGTTCAGCTTCACGCCCGGCCAATTAGCGCTCGGGCTGATGGTCGTCTCGGTTGACAATCGGCAACACATTGGCATCGGCCGCGCCGCGGTGCGCGGCCTGCTGGTGGCGCTGGTCGTGCCACCACTGTTCGCCGATTCCGACGGACGCGGCATCCAGGACCGGCTCACCAACACCGCTGTCGTGAGGCGTTAATCACCGCCTGCGCACAGTGCGTTGCACGCCGCGCATCTTCGCCGCGGTCGGCAGCGGTCCCTTGGGCATCTGCGCTGGGCCGCTGCGCGTGCCCAGCGCCGTGAGTCGTGACTCCAACGAATCCATCTGTTTGACCGTGATGTTTGCCGGCAGCCGGGTGAGAAACCGCTCGAGCCTGGCCAGAGGCACCTGTCCTTCTTCGTTGCCCACGATCACGTCATAGATCGGAACGTCGCCGACCAGCCTGGCGGTGCGTTTCTTCTCCTGGGCCAGCAGCGGTTTGACCCGGCTCGGCGACCCCTCGGCGACGAAGATCACACCCGGCCGCCCGATCACGCGGTGCACCGCGTCGAAGTGACCGGTCGCGGCCACCCCCGGCGTCACCCGCCATTTGCCGCGCAAATTGTCCAGCGCCCACGCGGCGGCGCCGGTCTGGCCCTCGGCCTTGCTGAACACCGACTTCTGGGCGCGGCGGCCGAAGATGATGAACGCCACAAGGCCCCCCAGCACCACCCCCAGCGGGATCAGCATCAGGCCCGCGGAGCCCTTGAAGAACAGGCCCGCGGTCATCGCAGCCGCGACGATCAGCACGAACGCGCCGATCATCAACGGCAGAAGCCACCTGTCCTCTTTGCGCTGGATCTTGAAGGCCTGCCACAGCTGGCTGCGGCGATCTTTGGAGGCCGCCTTGCGGGCGGCCTTCGCCTCAGCCTTTGCGGCCTTGATGGCGTTGGGGTCGCGTGTCTTGGCCATGCTGAAAAGAATACGGGTAGGCGTCAGGCCGGAGTTCGGCCCGCGAGCGCCAGCTCGTACAGCCGGCCCGCGCGATACGACGAACGCACCAACGGCCCGGCCAACACGCCCGCGAAGCCCAATTCCTTCGCGAACCCCGCCAGCTCCATGAACTCCTCCGGACGCACCCAGCGGTCGACAGGGTGGTGACGCACCGACGGCCGCAAGTACTGGGTGATCGTGACGATGTCGCACCCTGAAGCGCGCAGGGCAGCCAGCGCGTCGCGAACCTCGTCGGTGGTCTCGCCCAAGCCGAGGATGAGGTTGCTCTTCGTGACGAGTCCGTCGTCGCGCGCGGCGGTCAGCACATCGAGGCTGCGTTGATAGCGGAACGCGGGCCGGATGCGGCGGAAGATCCTGGGAACCGTTTCCACGTTGTGCGCCAACACTTCCGGGCGCGAGTCAAACACCTGCCGGAGCAGATCGCGATTGCCGTTGAAGTCCGGGATGAGCAGCTCGACGCCGGTGTTCGGGTTGAGGCTCTTGATCTGACGCACAGTCTCGGCGTACAACCACGCGCCGCCGTCGGGCAGGTCGTCGCGGGCCACGCCGGTGACGGTGGAGTACTTCAGACCCATCGCAGCCACGCTCTCGGCAACCCGCCGCGGCTCGTCGCGGTCGAGTTCGGCGGGCTTGCCGGTGTCGATCTGGCAGAAGTCGCATCGACGGGTGCACTGCTGCCCGCCAATCAGGAACGTCGCCTCGCGGTCCTCCCAGCATTCGTAGATGTTGGGGCAGCCGGCTTCCTCGCAGACAGTGTGCAGGCCTTCGCGGCGGACCAGGCTCTTCAGCTCCGTGTATTCCGGGCCCATCCTGGCGCGGGTCTTGATCCACGGCGGCTTGCGCTCGATCGGTGTCTGCGCGTTGCGCACCTCGAGGCGCAGCAGCTTGCGACCTTCCATGGTCTCTTCCATGGTCATGGTATCGATGCTAATGCGAGGCGGCCATCGAGGACGTCGCACACGGCGCCCGCCACCGGAGCCCGCACGTCGGCGACGCTCACCCGGTGGCCCGTTTCGGCCGACAGCGACGTCACGCCCGCATCGGCGATTCCGCACGGCACGATCGCATCGAACGCCGACAAGTCGCAGTCGCAGTTCAACGCGAACCCGTGCAGCGTCGTTGCGCGCTGCACCCGCACGCCGATCGCCGCAACCTTGCGCGCCGGCCGGGCGCCTTCGGCGGGCAGCCACACCCCGGAGCGGCCCGCGACTCGGCCGACGGAAAGTCCAAGTCCGGTGCAGACGGCGATCAGCGACTCCTCAAGGCACCGAACGTAATTCACGACGTCAATGGGATCGGCTAGGCCGATGATCGGATAACCGACCAGCTGGCCCGGACCGTGCCAGGTGATCTTGCCGCCGCGGTCGGTGTCGATGACCGGGGTCCCGTCGACGGGCCGCTCGTGCGGTTCGGTGCGGCGCCCGGCGGTGTACACCGACGGATGCTCTAGCAGCAGCAACGTGTCCGGACCGCCTGCCACCCGGGCGTCGACCAGCTCGCGCTGCAGTTGCCAGGCCTCGCTGTAGCCGAGCACGCCCAATTGCCGCACAACGATCGGTGCGGCACTGGCGCGGATGAGACGCATGACTCGACAGTACTAATCCTGTTCGGCGCGCGCCGCCGCATACGACAGCGCCTCGCCGATCGTGTGGTGGTGGAACTGAAAACCGGCGCGCTCCAACCCGGCCGGTATTGCGCGCTGGCCGCCGAGCAGTCCCTCGTCGGCAAACTCGCCGAGCAAGCGCCGCAGCGCGAACCCGGGCACCAGCCACGGGGTGGGCCGGTTGAGAGCGCGGCCCATCGCGGCGGTGAACTCAGCGTTGGTGACCGGTGCCGGCCCGGTCAGATTGACGGGCCCGGACAGCTCGTGCGACATCGTGAACAGCAGCCCGCGTACCTCATCCTCGAGGCTGATCCACGGCATGTACTGACGCCCGTTGCCGAGCCGGGCACCGAGCCCCAACGAGAACAGCGGGCGCAGCCGGCTGAGCAGCCCACCGGTGGGGGAGACCACCAACCCGGTCCGGGCCAGCACCACCCGGACTCCGGCCTGTTGGGCCGCCAACGTCGCGGCCTCCCAGTCTGCGCAGAGCTGTGCCAGGAAACCCGTTCCAGCAGGGGCGGTTTCGTCGGCGACGCGATCGCCGGTATCACCATAGAAGCCGACAGCGCTTGCGCTGATCAGCACCCCGACACCGGCTTCGGCGACCGCGGTCGAAAGCACCTCGGTGGGCGCGATCCGGCTGTCGCGCAGGTGCTGCTTGTAGGCGCCCGACCATCTCTTGGCGGCGATTCCCGCGCCGCACAGGTTCACGACCACGTCCACCCCACGCAGCGCGTCCAGGTCGAACTCGCCGGTCTGCGGGTTCCAGTGCAGCTCATCGGCGTTGGACGGCGCCCGGCGTACGATCCGCACCACGCGATTGTCGGAGGCGCGCAACGCGGCCACTAGCGCCGAGCCGATCAGGCCGGAGGACCCAGCGATCGCGATCAGTGCGTCAGCCACAGTGGCGAAAGCCCTTCTCTACAGGCCCAAGTCGGCCTCGAACGCTCCCTCTTCCAGCCGCCGCTTGATCGTGGTGAGGAACCGACCCGCGTCGGCGCCGTCGATGAGCCGGTGATCATAGGTCAGCGGCAGATAGCACACCGAGCGGATGCCGATTGACTCGTTGCCGAGTTCGTCGGTGATCACCCGCGGCCGCTTCACGATCGCCCCGGTGCCGAGCATCGCGGCCTGAGGCGGAACCAGGATCGGGGTGTCGAACAGTGCGCCCTGGCTGCCGATGTTGGTGATCGTGAAGGTGCCGCCGGACAGCTCGTCGGGCTTGAGGTTGTTGCTGCGGGCGCGCTCGGCGATGTCGGCGATCGCGCGGGCGAGTCCCGCGAGCGACAGGTCACCTGCGTTGTGGATCACCGGGGACAGCAGACCCTGTTCGGTGTCGACCGCGATGCCCAGATGCTCGGCACCGTAGTAGGTGATCTCCTTGGTTTCCTCGTTGTAGCTCGCATTGACGTTCGGGTGGATCTTCAGTGCTTCGATCACCGCTCGTGCGATGAACGGCAGATAGGTCAGATTGACACCTTCGCGCTCGGCGAATTTGTTCTTGGCCCGGGCCCGCAGCGCCACGATCCTGGTCATGTCGACTTCGTGGGTTTGCGTGAGTTGCGCTGTCGCCTGCAGAGATTCGCGTGTCTTCTTCGCGGTGAGCTGACGAATCCTGCTGGCTTTCTGTGTCGTGCCGCGTAAGTGGGCCAGCGTCGACACCGGAGCAGCGGGCGCAGGCTGCCTGGCCGGTGCCCCGGTGGGCTCCGCCGGGGTCGTCTCTTTGTCTTTGCCGGCGGCGGCGGCCAGCACGTCCTGCTTGCGGATTCGTCCACCCACTCCGGTGCCCTTGACGCTGCCGAGGTCGACGTTGTGCTCCACGGCCAGCTTGCGCACCAGCGGGGTGACGTACGGCGCGCCGTCGGTGTGGAGCGACGCTGCGACTGGTACTGGCTTTGGCTGGGGCTGGGGCTGGGGCTGGGGCTGGGGCTGTGGCTGTGGCTGTGGCTGTGGCTCGGGCTCGGGCTTGCGTTCCTCGGGTTTGGGTTCGGGCACTGGCCTGGGCGTGGCGGCCGGCTCGCGGGTGCCGGCGCTCGGCTCACCGATCTTCGCCAGCTCGCCGCCGACCGAGACGGTGACGTCCTCCTCGGCCGTGATTTCCAGCAGCGTTCCCGATACCGGCGACGGGATCTCGGTGTCGACCTTGTCGGTGGACACCTCGACCAGCGGCTCGTCGGCCGCCACTTGGTCGCCGACCTTCTTCAGCCAGCGGGTGACGGTGCCTTCGGTGACCGACTCGCCAAGCTCGGGCATCAGCACCGAGGTCGCCTTGCCGGCGGGCGCCGGGGCGGCCGCGGGCGCGGGTTCGGGTTTTGACTCTTCGGGCTCTTCGGGCGCTTCGGGCTTGGATTCCTCGGCCACCGGCTCCGGTTGCGCGGGCTTTTGCGCGGGGACCGGCTGATCACCGCCGGACTCGCCGTCCTCGCTGATGACCGCCAGCTCGCCGCCAACCTCCACCGTGTCGTCTTCCTGCGCGACGATCTTCGCCAGCACGCCGGAGGCCGGGGACGGGATTTCGGTGTCGACCTTGTCGGTGGACACCTCGAGCAACGGCTCGTCGCGTTCGACGGTGTCGCCTTCCTGTTTGAGCCAACGGGTCACGGTGCCTTCGGTCACGCTCTCACCGAGTGCTGGCATCTGCACGGAGAAGGCCATGTCTGCTGACTCCTCGAGCTCAGTCGTACGGGTCGACCTCTGGCTTACCACAGGACATCTTTCCCCACATCGCCCGACGACGAAGCCGTCGGGGGTGGGAAGCATCGTGGCAATATCGACTACAGGTATCGAGGAGACAGGACGTTGAGAGTGTTCGACAGATTCCGGGGCGGTCGACGCGTTCGGTCGGAGGTGGACACCGCCGCGGACCATAACTATCTGCGGGACTGGGCGCGCGCCCGCGCTGGCGTGGAGGCATTCGTCGAACCCCAGACCAGCGTGACCGAGGTCACCGTGGTCCTGGTGGCCAGTGACGGCGAATGGACCCGGCGGCGGGTCGGCGGCGCGTTGGGGGCGCGTCGGCTGGGCGAGCAACTGGCCATCCCCATCTATGACGTGCAGCGAGTCGGTTATCCCCAGCGGATGCGCGACTACGACGAGCGCCGTCGTGTTGCGCGTCACCGCGCGGCCGAGGAAGGCTGAGCCCTACCAGCCCGACGTACTATCCCGACGTATGCGATTCGTCAGCAACGGCGACGTCCGGATCGCCGTCTACGAGCAGGGCAATCCGCAGGGTCCGACCGTGGTGATGGTCCACGGCTGGCCCGATTCGCACGCGCTGTGGGACGGCGTCGCGCCACTGCTGGTCGACCGGTTCCGGGTGATCACCTACGACAACCGAGGGGTCGGGCCGTCGTCGTCGCCGAAACCGCGCTCGGAATACACGATGGCCCGCCTCGCCGACGACTTCGCGGCCGTCATCGACGCGGTCAGCCCGACCCGGCCGGTCCACGTGATCGGACATGACTGGGGCTCCGTGTCGGTGTGGGAGTACCTGGCGTGGCCCGACGCCGGGAGCCGCCTCGCGTCGTTCACGTCAGTATCGGGGCCTAGCCTGGACCACTTCGTGGCGTGGTTGTTCGATAGTCTCAAGCGGCCGCACCGGGTGAAGACGTTCTTGCAGGCCGTCGACCAGGTGCTGCGACTGAGTTACATGGCGGTGTTCTCCGTTCCGGTGCTGACACCGGTGGTCGTGCTGGCCGTCGTCACGCCGCGCCGAGTGCAGCGGGCGCTCGCGGTTGCCGCCCGGATCCCGGCCAATCAGATCCACCATTCCGACGACATCGCGCGGCAGGCGGCGAACACGCTGAAGATTTACCGCGCCAACTACTTCCGCTCGTTCACCGGACGCGTCAGGCGAGATCATTACGTCGATGTCCCGGTGCAGTTGATCGTCAACACCAGAGATCCGTTCGTTCGCCCGCACAGCTACAACGACGAATCCCGCTGGGTGCCGCGGCTGTGGCGACGCGAGATCAAGGCCGGGCATTGGTCGCCGTTCTCGCATCCGCAGGTGCTGGCCAGCGCGGTCGCAGAGATGGTCGACGTCGTCGCGGGGCGGCCGCCGAGCCGGGCGATGAGGCACGCGAGGATCGGCCCGTCTCGGGAACCGTTCGGCGACGTGCTCGTGTCGGTCACCGGTGCGGGCAGCGGAATCGGGCGGGCCACCGCCCTCGAGTTCGCACGTTTGGGGGCCGAAGTCGTGGTCAGCGACGTCGATGAGGTCCGCGTGCGTGAGACCGCGAAAGACATTGCGGTGCAGGGTGGCATCGCACACGCGTACACAGTGGACGTGTCAGATGCCGACGCGGTCGAGGCGTTCGCCGACGAGGTGTGCGGGGAGCACGGCGTTCCAGACATCGTTGTGAACAACGCGGGCGTCGGCCAGGCGGGGCGGTTTCTCGATACCCCGGCCGACGAGTGGGACAGGGTCCTCGCGATCAATCTGGGCGGTGTGGTCAACGGTTGCCGGGCTTTCGCGCGCCGGCTCGTCGAGCGTGGCACTGGCGGACACATCGTGAACGTCGCGTCCGCTGCGGCGTTCGCGCCTCTGCAATCGCTGAACGCCTACTGCACCAGCAAGGCAGCGGTGTACATGTTCTCGGATTGCCTGCGGGCCGAACTCGACGCCGCGGGAATTGGCTTGACCACGGTGTGCCCCGGCCCGGTCGCCACCAACATCGTGAGCGCTGCCCGGTTCAATGCGCCGGCGGGCAAGGCGGGCCAGGTCCCGGCACGGCGCAGGCAGTGGGAGAAAGTGTTGGCGGCGAGGCGGTACCGCCCCGAGAAGGTGGCGAAGGCGATCGTGTCGGCGGTACAGAAGAACAAGCCCATCTGTCCGGTGACACCGGAAGCCTACCTGCTCTATGGCGCCTCGCGGCTGGCTCCGCAGGCGCTGCGCAGCACCGCGCGCGGAAAGGTGATATGACTTCGGCCGAATGCCCGGTCAGCCGTTCGCGGCGATGTCCTCGAGCACTGCGAACATCGTGCGCGTGGGCACGCCCGTGGCGCCCTTGCCGGTGTAGCCCCACGGGAGGCCGGTGTTGTACGCCGGACCGGCGATGTCGATGTGGGCCCATTGCACGCCATCGGCGACGAACTCCCTCAGAAAGGTTCCGGCGACGAGCATGCCGGCGTATCGCGAACCGCCGACATTCGCCAGGTCGGCGACCGTCGACTTGAGGTCCTCTTTGAGCTCGTCGGGCAGCGGCATGGGCCAGCCGTTCTCGCCGACCTGCCGGCTGATCCTGGCCACCCGGTCGCGGAAGTTGTCGCTGCCCATCACGCCCGGTGTCCGCGCGCCGAGGGCGACGGTCTGGGCGCCGGTCAGCGTGGACGTCTCGATCAGGTAGTCCGGGTTGTCCTCGCAGGCACGGGCGATGGCGTCGGCAAGGACCAGCCGGCCTTCGGCGTCGGTGTTGAGCACCTCCACCGTCGTGCCACCGTACTGGGTCAGCACGTCGCCGGGTCGTTGCGCGGTCGCCGACGGCATGTTCTCGGCCATCGGCACCGTCGCGATCACATTGATGGGCAGCTTAAGCCGGGCGGCCAGCACCGTCGTCGCTATCACCGCGGCCGCACCGCTCATGTCGGAGGTCATGAAGTGCATATTCTGCGCGGGCTTGATCGAAATGCCGCCGGTGTCGAACGTGATGCCCTTGCCGACGAGCGCGACGGTCTTAGCGCCCTTGGGCTTCGGCGCGCCGCGGTAGCTGATCCGCACCAGCCGCGGCGGCCGAGAGGATCCTTTGCCGACCCCGATCACCCCGCCGTACCCGCCTTTGGCGAGTACCTTCTCGTCGAGCACCTCGGCGTCGAGACCGACGCTTTGCGCCAGGGCCGCCGCGCGCGAGGCGAATTCGGCGGGAAACAGATGGCTCGGTGGGGTATTGACGAAATCGCGGGCGGTAGCCACGGCCGTTGCGATCGCGGCGGCTCGCTCGGCGCGGGTCTTCACGCCGGCCTTGGTGGCAGGCTTCGTGTCGGCCGCGAGCACGGTGATCTTGCGCAGCCCCGGCTCTTTGGGTGCGGTCTTGGGACTGCGGAACTCGTTGAACTTGTAGGCGCCGAGGATCAGCCCTTCCACCGTGGCGCCGAGATCAACGACGGACAGCGTGGTCACCACCGACTGCACCTTGTCCAGCGAGCGGGCGGCCACTCCGGCCACCCGACGGATGGTGTCGGCCGGCCACTCGTCGCGCGGGGCACCGAGCGCGACCGCCAGCACGCTTGCCACCGGCAGGGACGGGACCACGACGCGATGCATTTGCCCTTCGGCGCCCGTCGCACCCAGCGCCCGCAGGGCGTCCTCTACCGCGGCCACGGCGTCGCCGGGGAGGAAAGGTTCTGCGGCCAGCACGCTGGCCCGGTCGTCGGTGCTGACCACCGGCACAATCAGCACCGCGTCGGCCGCGGCGCGCCGCGGCAGTGACGTGCTGACGGTGACCGAGGGCGCCTGATAGCCGGGTTCTGTGCTCACGGCCAATCACCCTAATCGGTGTCGAGGCCGTGCAGTTCGTACGCCGTCACGGGCGTATCGAAACCCTTTAGCGTCAAAGGGTCCCCGGCGGTGGCGGCCCAGTCCGGCAGTTCGTCGCGCACCGCCCGCGAGGCGAGGATTTGCCCGGGCCGAGCGGCGGCGACCAGCCGGGCGGCCAAGTTGACCGTGGTGCCGAAGTAGTCGCCGTTGATGGCCAGCGCCTGGCCATAGCCCAGTCCGGCGCGGACCTGCAGTCCCTCTTCGCGAGCCTTCGGATGGTTTACGAGATCATAGGCGGCCTTGGCGAGCAGATCCGCCGTCGAACTGACCCACATGACCTCGTCGCCGATGAACTTCACCACCCGTCCGCCGTCGGCATGCACCACGTCGCTCACGGCGGCGGCGAACTCGTTGAGCATCATCGACAACTCCGCGGGTGTGAGCATCTGCGTCAGCGCGGTAAAGCCGGACAAATCGGCGAAACCGACGCCGCAGACAACGCTTGCCGAAGTGTCGCGCAGCACGCCCTCGAAGTGCGTTCGAGCGCTGATCAAGTGATGGCGGTGAACAACGTCGACCAGCGCGGAAATCCGAGGGATGAACTCTCCCACAGCCCGGAAGGCCTGCGCCGTGGCGAGTTCGTCGTGGGTGTAATTCATCTGAATGTCCGGCGCAGTTGCCCTTACCACCGTCGACTCCGCCTCCGCCAGCCGGGCCATCGTAGAGCCGAGCATGCGCAGAAAGCCGAACGCGCCTTCGTCGCCCATCAGCACCTTCATCTGGAACCACCCGGCGAGGCCGTTGACGTCGGCCTGGCTCAGCGCGACTTGGTCCGGGTCTGCGACGGTCAGGCCGAGCAACGCCCAGGCCTGCGCAACGTCGGCGACTGGCACCCCGAGCGCGTCCGCGGTGGTCCGCAAGGTGTAGATGGGTCGACCCGACCAGAGCAGCACGTCCCCGGCCAGGCCGAACAACCGGCCGCGAGCCTCGGCGTCGACCATCTCCTCGACGCCGAATCCCAGGCTGTCCAGGTACTTGATGAGGCCGGCCCGGTCGCGCGCGTTTGAAATCCCGGCGGCTTCCAGCGCATCGAAATCGACCACAGGTTTAGGGTATCGGCGGTGAGGGACATTCAGCACGGACCACTCGAAGATCGCCACCGCGAACTCGGCGCGGCGTTCGCCGAGTTCGGCGGATGGCTGATGCCGGTCAGCTACGCCGGCACGGTCACCGAGCACACCGCCACACGCGCGGCGGCCGGCCTGTTCGACGTCAGCCATCTCGGCAAGGCGTCCGTGCGGGGGCCGATGGCGGCGACGTTCGTCAACTCGGTGCTCACCAACGACCTGCGGCGGATTCGTCCGGGCAAAGCGCAGTACACCTTGTGCTGCAACGACTCCGGGGGCGTGATCGATGACCTCATCGTGTATTTCGTGTCAGACGAGGAACTGTTTCTCGTGCCGAATGCCGCGAACACCGCGGCTGTGGTTGAAGCACTGAGAGCTGCTGCACCCCCAGGGATTTCGGTGGGCAATGAGCATCGATCGTATGCGGTCCTCGCCGTGCAGGGTCCGCTTTCGGCCGACGTGCTGACCCGGCTTGGCCTGCCGACGGAGATGGACTACATGGGGTACACCGACTCGGTATTCGACGGAGTAGCGGTGAGAGTGTGCCGCACCGGATACACAGGCGAGCACGGCTATGAGCTGGTGCCGCCATGGGACAGCGCATCGGTGGTGTTCGACGCGCTGTTGGATGTCGTCGTCGAGCTGGGCGGTCAGCCGGCCGGGCTGGGCGCCCGCGACACGCTGCGCACCGAGATGGGTTACCCGCTGCACGGCCACGAGCTGTCGCTTGACGTCTCGCCGCTGGAGGCCGGCTGCGGCTGGGCCATCGGGTGGCGAAAGGACGCGTTCCGGGGTCGCGACGCGTTGGTTGCGGAGAAATCCCGCGGGCCGCGGCGGCTGCTACGCGGGCTGCGAGCGACGGGCCGCGGCGTGCTCCGCCCGGACTTGGCGGTGCTGTCCGACGACACCCGCGTGGGCGTCACCACGTCGGGAACGTTTTCTCCCACACTGCAACTCGGCATCGGACTCGCGCTGATCGACACCGCCGCGGGTGTCGAGACGGGCCAGCGTGTCGATGTCGATGTCCGAGGGCGCAAGCTGGAATGCGAAGTGGTCGATCCGCCGTTCGTCGAAGCGAAAACCCGGTAGCGCCCGGACGTACAATCGCTCGCATGGGAAGCGGCCCGCTTGAGTTCAGCGTCGCACGCAGTGCGCATCCGGCGACCGACGAGCAGCGGACCGTAATCATGACGAATCCGCCGTTCGGCCAGTACCGCACCGATCACATGGTGTCGATCGACTACACCGACGGCAAGGGTTGGCACAACGCGCGGGTGTTGCCATACGGCCCGCTCGAGCTGGACCCGTCGGCGATCATGCTGCACTACGCGCAGGGGATCTTCGAGGGCTTGAAGGCGTACCGCTGGGCCGACGGGTCGATCGTGTCGTTCCGCCCGCAGGCCAATGCGGCCCGGCTGCGGTCGTCGGCGCGGCGGCTGGCCATCCCAGAGATGCCCGAGGAGCTGTTCATCGAGTCGCTGAGGCAGCTGATCGCGGTGGACGGCGCGTGGGTGCCGCGTGCCGGCGGCGAGGAGTCGCTGTATCTGCGCCCGTTCGTGTTCGCCACCGAGCCCGGGTTGGGCGTGCGACCGGCAAAGCAGTATCGCTACCTGGTGATCGCGTCACCGGCCGGTGCCTATTTCCCGCGCGGTATCAAACCGGTCAGCGTGTGGCTGTCCACCGAGTACGTGCGTGCCGCGCCCGGCGGCACCGGCGCGGCCAAATTCGGCGGCAACTACGCCGCCTCGCTGGTGGCGCAGGCCCAGGCCGCCGCCAACGGCTGCGACCAGGTGGTCTGGCTGGACGCCGTCGAGCGCCGCTTCGTCGAGGAGATGGGCGGCATGAATCTGTTCTTCGTGTTCGGCAGCGGAGGGTCGGCCAGGTTGGTCACCCCCGAGCTCACCGGCACGCTCTTGCCCGGCATCACGCGCGACTCGCTGCTGCACCTGGCCACCGATGCGGGGTTTGCGGTCGAGGAGCGCAAGATCGACGTCGAAGAGTGGCAGAAGAAAGTCGCCGCGGGGGAGATCACCGAGGTCTTCGCGTGCGGCACCGCCGCGGTAATCACGCCAGTCTCGTCGGTGCGCTACGCCGACGGGGAGTTCACCATCGCCGACGGTGAACCCGGCGAAGTGACGATGGCGCTGCGGGACACCCTGACTGGCATTCAGCGTGGCACCTTCGCCGACACCCACGGCTGGATGACCCGGCTCGACTAACGGATCGCGAGACCCAACGCGGTGAGCGTCGTCGCGAGTTCGATCGCGGCCCCGAGCACGTCGCCGGTAATCCCTGAAAATCGGCGCACGCAATGTGCGACCAGCAATGCGGCGGCCCCGAGCGCAACCAGCACGACGAGCGGCCCCTGCCACGGCCGCGTGCCGGCTGCCACCGCGATCCCCGCGATCGCCGCGATCGCCGCTGTCCACGCCGCGGCCACAGGCAGCGGCTGGGTACCGGCCACTTGACCGCCGAGCACGCTGCCCTGGGCGGCCGGGATACCTCTGCGGCACGCCCAGACCGCGGCGATGCGGCCCGTCGTGACGGCCGTCACAGTGGCCACCCATCCCGCCGGCCCGGTCGGCAACCGGGCGAACGACAGCCCCTGCAGCACGACCGCCAACACGACACCGGCCACGCCAAACGGCCCCGTCGACCCGTCGCGCATCACCGCCAGGGCCCGATCAGGCGGGCCGTAGCTGCCCAGCGCGTCGATGGTGTCGGCGAGCCCGTCGATGTGTAAGCCACGGGTGGCGGCCAGCAGGGCGGCGACCGCGAGCATTCCGGTCAGCGGATTGTGGGGCCCGAACGCCCAGCACCCCGCCCACAGCACCGCCGCGGCAACCGCACCAAGCACGATCCCGACAACCGGCAACGCGGTCAACGTGCCGCGTCCGATCCGGCCCCCGCGAACCGGTATCACCGTGGCGAACGCGAAAGCGCTTGCAACAGAACGTATCACAGGTCGCGACCGGTCACCGACGCCTCGTCGAATGTTGCCATCGACGCCAAGGTGGCCACTGCGGCACGGACAATCGGCAACGCGACCAGCGCGCCGGTGCCCTCACCCAGTCGCATCTTCAGGTCGACGATGGGCTCGAGACCGAGCCGCGCCAGTGCGAAACCGTGTGCGGGCTCGGTGGACCGGTGCCCGGCCTGCCACCACTGCTGGGCGCCCGGCGCGAGCTGATCAGCGACGAGCGCCGCGGCCGTGACCACCACGCCGTCGAGCAGCAGCGGGGTGCGTCGCGCTGCGGCTTGGGCGCAAAACCCGGCGATCGCGGCCAGATCCGCGCCACCGCATGTCTGCAGCAGCGCCATAGGATCGCCCGCATGGCGTCCCGCCCGGTACATCGCATTCCGGACGGCCGTCGTCTTACGCATCCACCCCGCGTCGTCGATCCCGGTGCCGCGACCCACGACGGCGACGGGCTCGGTTCCCGTGATCGCCGCCACCAAAGCAGCTGCCGCGGTGGTGTTTCCGATCCCCATATCACCGGCGATCAGAAGATCTGCGCCGGCGTCGACCTCCTCGTCAGCAATCAGCCTTCCGGCCCGGACCGCGGCGTGCGCCTCGTCGGCGGTGAGCGGATCTTCGATACCGAGGTTGGCGCTGCTTCGTCGCACCTTGTGCGCACCGATCGCGGGCGTCAGCGGCTCGTCACAATCGACCGCGACGTCCACGACCCGGACGCTGGCGCCCGCGGCCTGAGCCATAACGTTGACCGCCGCGCCCCCGGCATCGATGTTCGCCACCATTTGCCCGGTCACCTCGGGCGGATACGCCGACACTCCGGCAGCCGCCACGCCGTGATCGCCCGCGAACACGACCACCCGTGCGCGCTCGAATTGCCTTGGCGGACAAACTCCTTGACACGCCGCCACCCACACGGAGAGGTCTTCGAGCCGGCCAAGCGAGCCGGCAGGCTTGGTCAGCGACTTCTGCCGCTCGCGGGCCGCGGACGCGGCGTCGGCGTCGGGCGCGACGATGCCGGCAAAATCACCGACGGTCATTTGCCTCCTTCACGGTCATCGCCTGCCCGGCGACGATGAGCACCACTCGATCGCAGACGTCGGCGAGGAGCTGGTTGAGCGCTCCCAGCTCATCGGCGAACCGCCGGCCCGATGCGGTGGCGGGCACAACCGTCAGCCCAACCTCCGGACTGACCAGCACCAGATGTGAGCCGAAGCCTCTTACGGCGTCGAGCAATTCGTCGACATCCGCGCTCACGGATGCGCCGTCGCCGCAGCACGCGCGCCGACTGTCCAGCACTGCCGTGAGCCAGCCACCCATGTCGTCGATCAGCGTCGCGGTGCCGATCCCGTGTCGTAAGAGAGTTGCGAGGTCGTCGGTTTCAACCGTTGACCAGTGCGCAGGCCTTCGCATCCGGTGGGCGGCGACGCGCGCTGACCACGACGTGTCGGCGTTGGCGTTCGGTCCCGTCGCGACGTAGCGCACCGGCTCGCCGAGGCCGGCGGATGTAGCGATTTCGGACTCGGCCCATCGTGACTTGCCCGACCGGATACCGCCCAGCACCAACGTCCGCACGAGCGTCAGGTAACGTTGTCGCCGCGCTTGACCTGTGGGCGCGGCTGACGCATGCGGCGCAGCTGCGACGCCCGATTTGCGGCGTAAAAGCCTAGCCGCCAGCCGCTTTCGGTGTTCTTCGGGAACTTCTGATCGACGAGCCTGTTGACCTTGCGTCCCAGGACGAATCCGTCGATCAGCATGATGAGCACCAGGACCAGCATCGCCGGTGAGACCAGAACCTGTACCTGGGGGGAGGGGACCGCCAGCATCACGAACACCAGCCCGAACCCCATTGGCATGAACAGGCCGAGCAGGTGGCGGCGGGAATCGACGACGTTTCGCACGTACCTGCGCAGAGGCCCCTTGTCGCGCGGAAGCAGGTACTCTTCCTCGCCTGCCATCATCCGGTCGCGACGGTCTGTCACGCGCTCGCGCTGCGCCGCCCGGACCTCTCGGCGCTCCGCCCTGGTGAGCTGGTTTTGCTTGCGCCGCCGTCTCGCCTCCGCTCCCGTCATCGGTGCGGGCGCAATCGGCCCGCGACCTCTAGCGTCACGTTTGGGTGTCGGCCGGCCCTTCGGTGCGGTCGTCTTGCCGGGCCAAGCGGAATCTTCGGCCCGCAAGACGGCGTCGGCGGACTCCTCCGTCGTGGGTTTCCTGCGGCCGAGCAGACTCACGTCGTCAGGGTACTTCGCCACCACCCCCGGCCAAACATGCGCATGCCGGTGCAGCGCCTTATGGTGCACGAATGACGGCTCACGCGAGCTCATGCAGGTGCTGATTGCCCCGGACTGCTTCGGCGGCTCTCTGTCGGCCGTCGAGGCCGCCGAGGCCATCGCTGCAGGATGGCACAAAGCACGTCCGGACGACACCCTTACCCGTGCGCCGCAGTCCGACGGCGGCCCCGGGTTCGTCGGTGTGATCGCCAGCCGGTTGGGGCAGCGCAGAACGTTGCAGGTTTGTGGGCCGCTTGACGCCGACGTGTACGCCGACTGGGTGTTCGACTCCGGGGAGCCGCCAAGCGCATACCTCGAATCCGCCCAAGCCTGCGGGCTGGACCTGCTTCACGGGCCCCCGACTCCGCAGACGGCGACCGCAGCGCACACCACAGGCGTCGGCCGACTGATCGCTGCGGCGCTCGACGAAGGGGCCGCCCGGATCGTGGTCGGACTCGGAGGAAGTGCCACCACCGACGGCGGTCGCGGCATGGCCGAGGCGCTCGGCGGCCTTCAGCGCGCCAGAGACCGACTGGCCAGCGTCGAGGTGATCGCCGCCACCGACGTCGAACACCCGCTGCTCGGGCCGAAGGGCGCGGCGCGGGTGTTCGGTCCGCAAAAAGGCGCGGACGAGCACACGGTCGCCCTGCTTGAACGCCGGCTCACGGCTTGGGCCACCGAACTCGATGCCGTCGCAGGGCGTCGCGTTGGCGACCTGCCCGGCGGGGGTGCGGCCGGCGGCCTGGGGGCCGCGTTGCTCGCGTTGGGTGCCCGGCGGGAATCCGGCGCTGCTGTGATAGCTGCGCGCACCGGGCTGGCCGAGGAGCTCGGTGCGGCCGATCTTGTGATCACCGGCGAGGGCCGGCTGGACGACCAGTCGCTGCACGGAAAGGTGATCAGCGCGCTGGCGGCCGGTGCGGCCGACCGGGGGACACCTGTCGTGGTGCTGGCAGGTCAGGTGACACTCAACGGTGCGGCGCTTCAGGCGGCGGGCATATCGGCGGCGTTTGCGCTGGTCGATTACGCCGGTTCAGCACGGCTGGCTATGGACGATGCCGCCAACCAGCTGGTTGGGTTGGCGCAAAGTGTCGCATCTCAAATGAAGGAATAGGGCGCGAACGAGGTACCGTTGAACCAATGACCTCGCGGGTTTCACGCGATCCATGCTTCTAGGAGACGGAATGACTGTTCAGGACGAGTCGGCCACCGGTACCGCCACCCATGGTGTGGTCCTGACGGACGCCGCGGCCGCGAAGGCGAAGGCGCTCCTCGATCAGGAGGGCCGTGACGACCTGGTCCTGAGGATTCAGGTCGAGCCCGGCGGCTGTGCAGGCCTGCGTTACAGCCTGTATTTCGACGATCGGTCGCTGGACGGCGACGTGACCGCCGAGTTCGGCGGCGTCACGTTGACCGTGGACAGGATGAGCGCCCCCTACATGCAGGGCGCAACCATCGACTTCGTCGACACCATCGAAAAGCAGGGCTTCACGATCGACAACCCCAACGCCACCGGTTCATGCGCGTGCGGGGATTCGTTCAACTGACGGGTCAGTACGAACCGGCCGACCGCAGCAGGTATTGGCACACCAACAGGTGGTTGTCCTGCGACAGGACCTGGGCAATCGCCTGCTCCTGATGCTTCTGCGAGGCCCTCGTGGCCTGAACGACCTGCATGGAGAACAGCACCTGGGCCTGATTGGACGACATCAGCACCATCTTGTCGATCGAGGTGACCTGTGCGCTGGAGAACTGCTTGCGGAACGTTTCACTGGACAGGCGGGCGAGCGCCTGGTCGGACCGCTTGTCTTTGACCTGGTCGTAGAAGCCGCACAGCGTGTTGCGGGCCACCGTCTCTGTGTCGCTGTTCTCCAGGGCGTCGAGGTAATTCTGGATCGCCGTCTTCACGCTGGCTTCGGTGAGTTGGCCCCCGTTTGACGAGCCCGAACCGGCATTCACGGCGTAGACGACCGCCGTCGCCGTGCCCGCAAGGATCACGACCACCAGCAGGATGGCCGCGATGAGGCGCCAAGGGTGGCGCGACGGGTACGGCACCGGAGGCGGCAGCATGCCCGGGTACACGGACGCCGCCGCCGGAATTGGGTGGCTCGGGTAGGGCTCGGTATAGTTTGGTTGACTAAGTTCAGGGTCGGAGTACTGCTGGTACGGGCCGGCCATGGTAGGCAGGCTAGCGTAAGCCGAGAGGGTATACCTCGTGACGATTGCAGTAACCGGTTCGATTGCGACCGACCATCTGATGCGATTCCCGGGCCGATTCTCCGAGCAACTGCTTGCGGATCACTTGGAGAAGGTGTCCCTGAGCTTTCTGGTCGACGACCTGGTCGTGCATCGCGGCGGCGTGGCCGGGAACATGGCCTACGCGATCGGCGTGCTAGGTGGCGATGCGGTGTTGATCGGTGCCGCCGGGGTGGACTTCGCCGACTATCGCGAGTGGCTGCAAAGACACGGTGTGAACTGCGATCACGTTCTGATCTCCGATACCGCGCACACCGCGAGGTTCGTCTGCACCACCGACATCGAGATGGCCCAGATCGCATCGTTTTACCCCGGCGCGATGTCGCAGGCACGCAACATTTCCCTGGCGAAAATCGTATCGTCCATCGGCACACCCGATTTGGTGATCGTCGGCGCGAACGACCCCGACACGATGTTCCTGCACACCGACGAGTGCCGCAGGCTGGGGCTGCCGTTCGCGGCCGACCCGTCACAGCAGCTGGCGCGGCTCTCCGGGGAAGAGATTCGCAAGCTGATCGACGGAGCCACCTACCTGTTCACCAACGACTACGAATGGGATCTCCTCCTGGTTAAGACCGGATGGACCGAGGGCGAGGTGCTTGGCCAGGTGGGTCTGCGGGTCACCACGTTGGGTCCCAAGGGTGTTGACATGGTCAGTCCCGACGGAACGACGATTCACGTCGGCGTGGTGCCCGAGACCGGCAAGGTAGACCCCACGGGGGTCGGCGACGCGTTCCGCGCGGGCTTCCTCACCGGCCGCAGCGCCGGCCTGGGGCTGGAGCGCTCGGCCCAACTGGGCTCGCTGGTAGCGGTGTTGGTGTTGGAGACCAACGGCACGCAGCAATGGACATGGGACCGCCGCATCGCACTGTCCCGCCTCGCCGACACCTACGGCCACCAGGCGTCGGAGGAGATCGCCGCGGCGCTGTCCTAGATTTCGACCGGGTACTGCGGCTCGCTGATCTGCGGTACCACGCTGTGCTCGACGAAGATCGCGTGCCACAGCATGAAGATCAGCACCGTCCAGAGCCTGCGGCTGTGATCACTGCTGCCCGCGAGGTGCTCGTCGAGCATGCGGCGGACCGCGCCAATTTCGATCAGCTCGTCGGCCTGCGAGGTGGCCAGCATCTGATGGGCCCAGTCCAGAAGCTCACCCGCCTGCAGCCAATGCCGGATCGGCACCGGGAAGCCCAGTTTCGGCCGGTGCAGCACGTGAGGCGGGACGATTCGCTCGAGTGCACGCCGCAGGGCATATTTGGTGGTTGTGCGGGTGATCTTGGCCCCCAGCGGAAGGCGCGAGGCCACCGCGAACACCTCGGGGTCAAGGAACGGCACCCGCAGCTCCAACGAGTTGGCCATGGTCATCTTGTCGGCCTTCACCAGGATGTCGCCGCGCAGCCACGTGAACAGGTCGACGTGCTGCATCCGGGCCACCGGATCCCAGTCCTTCGACTGTTCGTATACCGGTGCGGTGACATCGGTGTGGGTCCACTCGGGCCGGAAGATCTTGAGTACGGCGCGCAACTGCGGATCGTTGAAGCTGCGGGCGTTGCCGTAATAGCGCTCTTCGAGCGTCTGTGATCCCCGGTGAAGCAAGCTCTTTCCCCGCAAGCCCTCCGGCAGCGGGTCCGACACCTTCCGCATCGACCTGCGCAGCCGGCCTGGTAGGTACTCGAAAGGTTTGAGCGACAACGGTTCCCGGTAGATCGCGTACCCGCCGAACAGTTCGTCGGCACCCTCACCGGACAGCACCACCTTGACATGCCTACGCGCCTCGCGGGCGATGAAGAACAGCGGTACCAACGCCGGATCGGCGACGGGTTCGTCGAGATACCAGACAATCTCGGGCAGCGCCTCGACGAACTCCGCTGGGCTGACCACCTTGGAAACGTGCCTGGCGCCGATCGCCTCGGCTGAGGCGACCGCGACGTCGACCTCCGAAAACCCTTCGCGCTCAAAACCGGTTGTGAACGTGATCAGCCGGGGGTTGTGGCGGATCGCCAGCGCAGCGATGGCGGTCGAGTCGATACCGCCGGACAGGAAGGCCCCGACGGTGACGTCGGCGCGCATGTGCTTGGCCACCGAGTCCTCGAGGACGGCGGTGATCTCGTCGTACCGGGCTTGCTCGCTGGAATTGACAAGCGGCGCGGCGGCGAAGCGGGGTACGAAGTAGCGGGTGATCTGCGGCGCCTGGCCGGGTCGGATCAGCGCGTAACAGCCCGACTCCAGCCGCCGGATGCCCCGGTGCAGGGTTTCGGGTTCAGGGACGTACTGCAACACGGTGTAGTGCTGCACCGCACGCTCATCGATGCCAAGGTCGATGCCGAGGATCCCGGCCAGGTCCAGCAGGCACTTCTTTTCGCTGGCGACCGCCGTCCCGCCGGACCCAGTTGCGTAAAACAGTGGCTTGATACCGAACGGGTCGCGGGCGCAGAACAGCTCGCGACGCTCCGTGTCCCACAGCGCGAAGGCAAACATGCCGCGCAACCTTGCCAGCGCGTCGGGGCCCCAGTGGTGATACGCGGCGATGATCGCCTCGCCGTCACCGTCGGTACAGAAGACCGCGCCATGCTCGGCCGCAAGCTCGGCCCGCAACTCCAGATAGTTGTAGATCTCCCCGTTGAACACGAGCACGTACCGGCCGGGTGCGTCCGCTGGTCCCCAGCGCAGCGGCTGGTGGGAATGTTCGATGTCGATGATCGACAGCCGGTTGAAACCGAACACCACCTGATCGTCGGCCCAGGTGCCAGGTTCGTCGGGGCCACGGTGCCGCATCAGGTGCGACGATTCCGCGACCGCATCGACCGTTTCCTCCGTGACGCCGGCCGAGGGGTCGCGCACGAGGGCCAGCAGTCCGCACATCGAGCCAAGTATGCCGCCACGATCTCGGGTGGTCTACGCTGCGTAGTATTCGACTGCTGTCCCACGCTCCCGACCACAGGAGGCGCCGACGTGACACGGCTGCGGCTTGTCGGCCTGGCTGCCACGCTTGGTGTGGCAACAATCACGCTCACCGGATGCAACGGATATGACGCGCTCAAGCTGGGCTGGCCCGACGGCATCACCCCCGAGGCTCACGACAACCTCAAACTGTGGATCGGTTCGCTGATCGCGGCGTTCGTGGTCGGGATCATCGTGTGGGGCCTGACATTCTGGACGGCGGCGTTTCACCGCCACAAGAAGACCGACACCGACCTGCCGCGGCAGTTCGGGTACAACATGCCGCTCGAACTGGTGCTGACGGTCACGCCGTTTCTGATCATCGCGGTGCTGTTCTACTTCACCGTCGTAGTGCAGGAACGCATGCTGCACAGGGATGCCAACCCCGAGGTCGTCGTCGATGTGACGGCGTTCCAGTGGAACTGGAAGTTCGGCTACCAGAGCGTGAACTTCAAGGACGGCACGTACAAGAAAAACCTCGCCGACCCCGAGCGCAAACTGGCCGAGCGGTCCAAGCCGGAAGGCAAGGACCGCCGTGGGGAGGAGCTGGTAGGAGCGATCCGCGGACTCAACCCGGAGGACCGCACCTACCTGAACTTCGACACAGTCGAGACGATCGGCACCAGCGACGAGATCCCCGTGCTGGTGTTGCCCGCGCACAGGCGCATCGAATTCCAGCTGGCCTCGGCTGACGTCGTGCACTCGTTCTGGATCGTGGACTTCCTGTTCAAGCGTGACGTGATGCCCGACCCCGAAGCCAACCACTCTGAAAACAAGTTCCAAGTCACCGAGATAGAGAAGACGGGCGCGTTCGTGGGACGTTGCGCCGAGCTGTGTGGCACGTACCACTCGATGATGAACTTCGAGGTGCGCGTGGTGGAGCCCAACGAATTCAAGGCCTACCTGGACGCTCGCATCGCCGGGAAGACCAACGCCGAAGCCCTGCAGATCATCGGGCTTCCGTCAAGGGCCGTCACCACCGTGCCGTTCGACACGCGCCGCGGCGAACAGTCTCTCGCGCAGAAGTAAGGACCGCCATGCACATCGAAGCCCGGCTGTTCGAGATCCTGACCGCGTTCTTCGCGCTGGCGACCGTGATTTACGGGGTCACAACGGCCTACTGGTTTCCCGGCGGCCTCGAGTGGGCCGGCGTCACCGCAATGGTGATGACCACGGGGCTGACGCTTATCATCGCCACGTACTTCCGGTTTGTCGCACGCCGTCTGGATACCCGGCCGGAGGACTACGAGGACGCCGAGATCGCGGACGGTGCGGGGGAGTTGGGCTTCTACGCCCCGCACAGTTGGTGGCCGATTCTCGTCGCGCTGGCCGCATCGGTCGTGGCAGTCGGGGTCGCGCTGTGGCTGCCGTGGCTCATTGCCACGGGTGTGGTCCTTCTGCTGGCCAGCGCGGCCGGCCTGGTCTTCGAGTACTACATCGGGCCCGAGAAACACTAGGCCGAAAAGGTCACAATCGGACAGTCAGTTGGCGGCTCCATGCCGCCTGCGGATTCGTTCGATCCGGCCGGTTCGGTAATGTTGCCGAGGGCCCACACCGGCCCGCACACCTGTAAAGCGTTATTGAGAAGGAAATGCAGAGATGAGCGGGCCGAATCCCCCAGGTCCGGAGTTTATCGGGGATGAGCCACGTCGCGAGCCCATCGCCGATGAGCACACCCAGGACGTCACGACCGACACAGGATTCTCACAGGCGTACTCGGCTCCCGAATCGGAACAGTTCGCGAGCGGCCCGTATGTTCCTGCTGACCTTGCGCTCTACGACTACGACACATACAACCCCGCCGCCGAGTACGACGCTGCGCCGCCGATCCCTCCGCGCTGGCCGTGGATCGTCGGGGTGGCCGCGATCCTGGCGGCCGTGGCCCTGGTGGCCTCGGTGTCGATGTTGGTTCTCCCAAGCCTCACCAGCCACCAGGCCGCACCCACCACGACGACGCCCTCGGCGCCGGTGTGGAACGAGACGCCCCCAACACGACCTCCGACATCCGAGGCGCCACCGTCACCGCCGCCGACCGAGACGGTCACCGTCACGTCGACACCGTCTCCCTCACCGTCGCCCAGCACCGAGACGCCGCCCCCGCCCCCTGCACCGTCATCGGCTCCGGCGACCACATCGGCTCCGGCGACCGCCTCGGCTGCGCCGCCGCCAGCCACCACCACGACGTCCGGCCCGCGGCAGGTTACCTACACCGTGACCGGAACCAAGGCCCCCCTGGACATCATCACGATCACGTTCATCGACGCGTCCGGGCGAAGCCGCACGCAGCACAACGTGTACATCCCGTGGTCGTTTACATTGACCCCGATATCGAATTCGGATGTCGGGTCGGTACAGGCGTCGAGCTTGCTGGGGGTGAGCAGGCTCAACTGCTCGATCACCGCGAGCGACGGCACGGTGCTGTCCCAGCGCTCCGACAATTCGCCGGTGACCAGCTGCTGATGGACCGATCCGATGCGGTCGACCGCGCGCTGCTGGCGGTGTGCGCAGTCGTCTGGCTCGCCGTGATAGGGGTCGGTGTCGCCGCGATTGTCGCGCTGGTCGCACTGGGCTCGGGGCGGGCAGGCAACCCCGGGGCCAGCTCCGGCACGCCGTGGGGACTGTATGTGGTGATCGGCGTCTCCGCAGCGATCATCCTCGGGTCGATTCCGCTGCTGCTGCGGGCGCGCCGCGCGGCCCAGCAGGAGCCGCCACCACGCCAACAGCCGGCGACCGCGCGCAGACAGCCCGCCGCCGGCGACGATGGGGCCACCGAGAAACTGCGCGTGTTCGGCTCCGTTGCCGGCCGCCGGCCGCCGGTCTTACCGTACGCAGGCGGGGCGTCATCCGAGATGGTCGACCGGATGTGGCTGCGCTTCGTCGCGTCGATGGCCACCGCAATGGGCGCGGCGACATTGGCCGTGGCGACCGCGACCTACTTCATGGGTGTCAGGGATGACGGTTCGGCGTGGGCCGCGCTCACCGTTGCCGGGGTCATCACCGCGCTGATGCCGATCATCCCGTGGCGGCAGCTGCGCCAGCTGCGAACGGCGGCGTAGTGCTGCCCAGTGTTCCCTAGTGTTGCCCGTCCGGCGATGACCCGTTGCCGTCGCCTGACGCGTTGACGGCGTCCTGCCGCTCGCGCAGCGCGGTGATCGCGCGCCGCTCCTGGGCGTGCGCGACCTCCGTCAGGGCCGCCTGCTCCGACGGCGGGTCGGCCGTCAGCAGGCTTCCCACACCCGGTGCGCCGGCCGAGCCGAGCTTGTTCATCCGCTTCGGCACCGCGGCGCCCTGGTACTCAAGCGGGATGGGGTGGCCATGCTCGTCGACCGGGCCCAACGGCTGGTGCAATTCGATGTAGGCACCGTGCGGGAGCCGCTTGATGATCCCCGTCTCCACGCCGTGCTCGAGCACCGCACGGTCGCTGCGTTGCAGCGCGATCGCCCACCGGTAGGCGATGAAGTACACGATCGGCGGCAGCACCACCATGCTGATGCGGCCGATCCAGGTGGTCGCGTTCAACGAGATGTCGAACTTCAGGGCGATGATGTCGTTCATCGCGCTCATGGTCAGCACCATGTAGAACGCGATCGCCATCGCGCCAATCGCGGTGCGCACCGGCACATCTCGCGGGCGCTGCAGCAGGTTGTGGTGGGCGCGATCGCCGGTGACCCTCGTCTCGATGAACGGATAGATGATCAGCAGGACGAAAACCAGTCCCATGATCAGCGCGACCCAGACGGGCGCGGGAACCGTGTGACCGAACGGGTAGAGCTCCCAGGACGGGAAGATACGCGCCAGTCCTTCGGTCCACATCATGTAGAAGTCCGGCTGGCTGCCTGCCGATATTTGCGACGGCTTGTACGGGCCGAGTTGCCAGATCGGGTTGATCTGCAGCAGACCACCCATAATTCCGAGGATGCCGGTGGTCATCGCGAAGAATGCGCCCGACTTGACGGCGAACACCGGCAGGATGCGAATACCCACGACGTTGTGCTCGGTGCGACCCGGCCCGGGGAACTGAGTGTGCTTCTGATACCAGACCAAAGCGAGGTGAATACCGATGAGCGCCAGGATGATTGCCGGGAGCAGCAGCACGTGGACCACGTACAGCCGCGGGATCAGGATGTGACCCGGGAAATCACCGCCGAAGATCATCCAGTGCAGCCACGTGCCAATTACAGGCATTCCCAACGTGATCGACGACAACGCGGCGCGGAGCCCAATCCCGGACAGCAGATCGTCGGGCAGGGAGTAGCCGAAGTAGCCCTCGAACATCGAGAGGATCACCAGCAGCGAGCCGATCAGCCAGTTCGCCTCGCGGGGCTTGCGGAACGCGCCGGTGAAGAAGATGCGGGCCAGGTGAACCATGATCGCCGCGGAGAACATCAGTGCGGCCCAGTGGTGGATCTGCCGGACAAACAACCCGCCGCGCACTTCGAAGCTGATGTCCAGCGCCGTCTCGTACGCCCGCGACATCTGCACGCCGTTGAGCGGTTGGTAGGCACCGTGATAGACGACGTCCTGCATTGACGGGTCGAAGAACAGCGTCAGGTATACGCCCGTGAGCAGAAGCACGATGAACGAATACAGCGCGATCTCGCCGAGCAGGAAAGACCAGTGAGACGGGAAGACCTTGTTGATCTGGCGCTTCATCCCCGACGCGAGGTGGTAGCGCTGATCCATCGCCTCGGCTTGTTCGGCTGCGATCTCGCTCAGCTTGGGGGGACGCATATCGCTCAGTTTGGGACTCATGTTGTCTTCCGTTCCCAGAATGCCGGCCCGACGGGTTCGATGAAGTTGCCGTTGGCGACCAGGTATCCGTCCTTGTCAATCGTAATCGGCAACTGCGCCAACGCGCGTGCCGCGGGACCGAAGATCGGCTTGGCGAAGTGCAGCAAGTCGAACTGGGACTGGTGGCACGGGCACAGGATGCGATAGGTCTGCTGCTCGTACAGCGACGCCGGGCAGCCCAGGTGCGAGCACACCTTGGTGAAAGCGAACAGGTCGCCGTAGTTAAAGCTTTCCTGCCCTTGGCGTTTCACCACTTTGGCGCGGTCATTGGGCTTGATCCTGATCAACATGACCGGATTGCGGACACCCATCATGATCTCGCTGATCTTCTCGTGGGACTCGACGCTGCTGCCGTCGCCGTCGGATTCCCGCCACGGGAACACCGTCTCCATGCCGCCGGCGTCGATGTCCTCCGGCCTGATCTTGAGCAGCGTGTTCGGTGTGTCACCTGTCATTCCGGTGGAGCGCGTCACAAATATGGTTTCGCCAACAAAGCGCGGAGTCCAACCCGAGGTCCACAGCACGGCGGTCGGACCCTGGGAGGTCTGCACGACCGGTTTCCACGGGTTTTTGATGATGCCGCCGATGAACGCAACCAGTGTGCCGAGGCCGAACGCGCCCAGACTGATGCCCAACGACATCTTGATCAGCCGGCGGCGCTGCAACGTTGACGTGTCGAGGCTGTCGGCCAGCTCGGCGACGATCGTCTTGCGGTTCGCCTCTGACGACTGCCCGTCGTGGCGGTCCTGGACCGCGATCTCTTCCGGAATGAACTTCTTCTGGAACAGCACAGCGCCGATGCCGATCGAGAGAATGGACAGCCCGAAGGTCAACCCGTACAGAGGGGTCGCCAGGGTGTACAACAGGTTGCCCGGGGCGCCCTGCGGCTTCCATTCCCACGGCCAGAACAAGAAGATCAGCAACAGCGCCAGGCCGGAGAACCCGCCGAGCAGCAGCCAGCCCGCGACCCGGCGCTCGGCGCGCTTTTCGGCGCGGGTGCCCGGCACCGGCCAGCGGGGTTCGCGATAGATGATCTCGACGCCGTCGAGCCCGGTGCCGAGCTTGACCAGCTCGTCACGTGACATCTCGCCCAGTTCCTGCTCGTCGGGCACCTTCGGTTCATTTGTCATGCGCGCGATCCGATCCACAGGGCCGCAGCGACGATGGCCACGATCCCGATCAGCCACATCGCCCAGGCCTCGGACGTGGGCCCGAAGCCGCCAAGGCCGTAGCCGCCCTGGTTCTTGGTGTCGGTGGCCATCTTGATGTAGGCGACGATGTCCTTCTTCTCGTCGGGGGTGAGCTGACGGTCAGAGAACTTCGGCATGTTCTGCGGGCCGGACAGCATCGCGGCGTAGATCTGCGCCGGGCTGGCCGTGCCGAGATCCGGCGCGTACTTGCCGGACGACAGAGCGCCGCCCTTGCCCGTGAAGTTATGGCAGGACGCGCAATTGAGGCGGAACAAGTCCCCGCCGCGTGCCACGTCGTCACCGATCAACGACTGCTGGGCGACCCCTCCGCCGGGCTCGTCCCGCGGCATGGTCGGCCCGCCGCCGTTGGCCTGCACGTACGCCATCAGCGCTTCGATCTGATTCTCGTCGAAGAACGGCGGCTTCTGTGGGGCCTGGGCGCCCTGTTGTGCCGCGGGCATGCGACCGGTGGACACCTGGAAGTAGACCGCGGCTTCGCCGACGCCCAAAAGGCTCGGCGCACGATCGGTGATGCCCTGCAGATTCGCACCGTGGCACGAGATGCATGACGTTTCGTAGATCTGCTTGCCGTTGCGCACCAACGACAGTGCCGACTCGTCGGCGACGGCGACCTGCGGCTTGGGTGTCAGTGTGGCGGCGAGGCCGCCGGCAAGCACCAGGCCCACCAGCAATAGCAGGCCCGCCGATAGTCGTCGGCGCAGCCTGCGGCGGGACCGGCTTGTCGAGAGGACGCGCGCCTTAAACAAGTCCCGAGCTCCCTTCACCTTGCCGGCCAGGCGGTCATCGGACGAAGTAAATGGTGGAGAACAGCGCGATCCAGACGATGTCGACGAAGTGCCAGTAGTACGAGACAACGATCGACGCGGTCGCCTGCGCGGGCGTGAACTTGCTCATGGTGGTCCGGGCCAGCAGATAGATGAATGCGACCAGCCCGCCGATCACGTGCAACCCGTGGAAGCCCGTGGCGAGATAGAACACCGAGCCGTAGGCGCTGCCGGGGATCGTGGTGCCGTGGCTGACGAGATGGATGTACTCGTAGCCCTGGCCGAGGACGAAGAACAAGCCCATGAAGAAGGTCAGCACATACCAGCGCCGCAGCCCGAACACGTCGCCGCGCTCGGCCGCGAACACCCCCATCTGGCAGGTGAATGACGACGCGATCAGCACGAGCGTCACGGGGACGGCTTGGTAAAGGTTGAGGTGTGTCGGCGGCGGCGGCCAATTTCCGGCGGCCTGCGCCCGCGCGGTGAAGTACATCGCGAACAGCCCGGCAAAGAACATGAGTTCGCTGGACAGCCAGACAATGGTGCCGACACTGACCATGTTGGGGCGGTTGAGCGAATGCACTCGCGACGTGATCGCGGTTCCCGAGGTCCCTACAGCACTCGTCACATCAGAAGTATGACGGTTTGTAGTTGTCGAACTCCAGCGGGGGAGGGATTTAGTCACAAAGTCGCCCACTCATGTTGGGTGACACCGTGGGCGTGGCACCATCGGGCCGTGGCCTCCCCGCAACCCCGACAGGATCCGGGCAGTAACTCGCCAACCTGGTCGGACATACTTGGCCGGCTGACCACAAAAAACGATCTGATGAGCGGCCAGGCGACCTGGGCGATGGACCAGATCATGTCGGGCACGGCGACCCCGGCCCAGATCGCCGCCTTCGCCGTGTCGATGAAGATGAAGCGCCCGACGTCCGCGGAGGTCACCGAGCTCGCAAACGTGATGCTCAAGCACGCGCGAGTGGTGCCGACCGATGTCATCGGCCACGACACCGTCGACGTGGTGGGCACCGGAGGCGACGGCTCGAACACCGTGAATCTGTCGACGATGGCCGCGATCGTTGTCGCTGCGTGTGGAGTGCCCGTGATCAAGCACGGCAACCGTGCGGCGTCGTCGATGTCAGGCGGCGCGGACACGTTGGAGGCGCTCGGGGTGCGTATCGAGCTGGATCCCGACAATGTGGCGCGCGGCGTTGCCGAAGTGGGAATCGGTTTCGCGTTCGCACCGCATTTCCACCCGTCTTACCGCCACGCCGCCGTGGTCCGTCGGGAGATCGGTGTGCCGACGGTGTTCAATTTGCTTGGCCCGCTAACGAATCCGGCGGCTCCGCGGGCGGGGCTGATCGGCTGCGCTTGGGCGGATCTGGCCGAGGTCATGGCCGGTGTTTTCGCCACTCGCCGGTCCAGCGTGCTGGTCGTGCACGGGGACGACGGACTCGACGAGCTGACCACTACCACGACCAGCACCATCTGGCGGGTGCAGGCCGGCACGATGGAGCGGCTGACGTTCGACCCCGCGGCGTTCGGCTTCCCGCGCGCCGAACGCAGCCAGCTCGTCGGCGGTGACGCGAAGGCTAACGCCGCCGAGGCCCGGGCGGTGTTAGCCGGCGCGAAGGGTCCGGTGCGCGACGCTGTGGTGCTCAACGCGGCAGGCGCGCTGGTGGCACATGCAGGGCTAGCCAGCGACGCCAAATGGCTGCCCGCGTGGGAGTCGGGCCTGGCTCGGGCCACCGAGGCGATCGACTCCGGGGCGGCCGAACAGCTGCTCTCGCGTTGGGTGCGGTTCACCCAGAAGAGCTAACGGCGATGAGCCGCTTGCGCGAAGAGCATCGGGCTCCGCGTCAAACCTCTGAAGATCCTGCTCTGCGGCCAGCTTGGCCGACCGGGCCGCCGATGCCCAGGCCGCCCATGATCCGGCAGAGCCGACCGGTACCGCATAGCCCGGCTCGGCCACCACGATCCGCACACCGGGCGCGTCGAGCCACCGGGCGATGAGCGCGGCCTCCTCGACCAACGCGCCGCCCAGCGGAGCATCGGCCGGCAGCACGGTCTGCGCGCCGGCGCACGCGACATCAACGAGCGGCATCGGCGGTACGCCGCGCGGCGCCGCGACGGCCCCGGCCAACTGCCCGTGGCGGATCACCGCGATGTGCCAGCCCTTGTTGCCGTCCGGTGCGGCGGCCACCAGCTCGCCCACTTCCGCCAGCGCGCGGAGCCGCTGGCCGCGCCACAGCACGCCCACTGTGGCGGCCGTACGATCGCGCAGCCGGGCCGCGGACTCGTAGCGCCCACGGGAGGCGAGGTCGCCGATCTTCGCGACCGCCGCGGCCAGCGCGGCGTTGTCGCGGCCATCGATGAGCGCCGCCGCGCTGCGTGGCGCGGGGGCGTAGTCGGCCGCGCCGATGCCGGGGGCGGCCGGGCACGATGCCACCTCGTGCTGCGGACAGACGGGGCCGTGCAGCGCGGAGCGACTCAGCCGCGTTGTGCAGGTGCGCACCCCGGTGAACCGGGCCAGCAGGACGGCAGTGTCGGCGGCGTCCGTACGAGACCGGAACGGGCCGACCGCGCGGGCCTGGCGGGGGGCGCGCACCACCGCCAAGCGGGGGAACGCCTCGTCGGTGAGCACCACCCACCACCAGCGCTGCGGGAAGCGCGACCGCCTGTTGTACGGCGGCGCGTGAGCGGCCAGCAGCCGCAGCTCGCGGACGGCGGCTTCGAGGGCGTGCGCACACTGAACGAAATCGACCGCGGCCGCCAGCGTCACCATCTCGGTGATCCGGGCGCGGGTGTCGCCGCCGGTGAAGTACTGGCGGACCCGGCGACGCAAGTTGACCGCCGTGCCGACGTAGAGCACCTCGGCGGCGGGGCCGCGGAACAGGTACACGCCCGGGGCCTGCGGCAGACCCTCGGCAAGCGCCCGCTTACGTCGTTGTGCGGCAGTCACATTCGGCAGATACGCGCGCAGATCGGGGTATGTGTGCACGCCCTGGTTGCCGACCCGCGCGATCAGCGCGTGCAGCACGTCGACTGTGGCCCTGGCGTCGTCGAGCGCGCGGTGGGTGGGCTGTGTGGTCACCGCGAACAGCTTGGCGAGCGCAGCGAGCCGTACGCTGGGCGCTTCCTCGCGTGACAGCACCCGGCGGGCCAGCCGCACGGTGCAGAGCACCGGCGGCCGTGGCCAGACGATGTCGCAGCGCCGGGCCGCAGCCTTGAGAAAGCCGACGTCGAATCCGGCGTTGTGGGCGACCAGCACCGCGCCGCGGGCAAACTCGAAAAACATCGGCAGCACCACATCGATTTTGGGTGCGTCGCACACCATCGCCGAGGTGATGCCGGTGAGCTGCACGATCTGCGGCGGGATGTCGCGGCCCGGATCGACCAGTGTGGCGAACTCTGCGAGCACCTCGCCGCCGCACACCTTGACCGCACCGATCTCGGTGATCGCGTCGCATCGCCCCGATGTCGCGGTGTGGGTGCCGCCAGTGGTCTCCAGATCGACGACCACGAACGTGGTCTGGGCCAGGTTGGTCTCAGCCGCCGGGTCCACGTCGGCGAAGCTGAGTTGCTCCATGGGGGCGACGTTAAGCACAGGCACCGACATGTGTCGCTCAGGTTTGTCGGTGCCCGTCGCTAACGTCGCGTAGTAGGACTGCGAGAGCACAACGGAGAGGACGGTCAACAAGTGATCATCGACTGCGACGACTGCGCCGTGCGAGGTGCGGCCTGTAAAGATTGTGTGGTCAGTGTTTTGATCGGCGTGCCGGATTCATTGCGGGCGGACGAGTGCGCGGCGCTGGAAGCGCTTGCCGTCGCCGGACTGGCACCGCGGCTGCGCTTGGTTCCAATGCACCGCCGCGAGGGTCCGGGCGTTGCTTGAGCACGCGGCGGGCAATTCGCCCGGGGCGCGCAACTTCTAAGATTGCCTCTTAAATTTGCTGTCCTGTTGGACAACCCGGATGCCGTTTCGTAACCTATCTGAGACCTAAGCAGGGAAGGGCCTCGGGCCACGGCATTCTGAAGGATTCTTCAAAGTTGAGTTCTGACAGTGCGCGGTGGGTAAGTCGCCGATTGTGGCGACTGATAATCGGTGCGCTGGGAGTCATCTGCATCTCGGGATCCATTGTCGCTGTGAACGTGCACGCCGATCCGGCCGATGACGCATTAGCGAAACTCAATGAATTGTCGCGCCAGGCCGAGCAGACCACTGAAGAAATGCATACGGCGCAATTGGATCTCAACAAGAAGCTGGCCGCTCAGAAGGCCGCCGAGCAGAAGCACGACGCGGACCTGGCCGCCGCGGAGGCCGCCAAGACTGACCTGGCGTCGTACCAGACCACCGTCGACAAGCTCGCCGCCGCCATGTACATGGGCGCGCACACCGACAGCCTGAGCGCGATCATGACCGCGGACAGCCCGCAGCATCTCATCGACCAGATGTCGGCGCAGGAGGCGGTCGCCAGCGAGATGGCCGTCCAAATGGCCGGCTACCGGGCCCTGAACGACAAGGCCGCCGCCGCCGAGGCGATCTCGGCGAAGTCGGCGAATGACGCCCGCATCGCCGCGGAGCAGGCCGCCGCGGTGCGAGCCGACGTTCAGGCCAAGCAGAGCAAACTCAATGTCCAGATCGGAGTCGTGAAGTCGCAGTACCTGGCCTTGACCCCGGCGCAACGAACAGTCCTGGCGGGACCCGCCGCGCCGGCCGCGCTGCCCGACGCACCCGAAGCGTTGCCCGACCTGCCGCCACCGGACCTGTCCCTTGTCGCGGCCCCGCCGCCGGACGGCCTCGTCGCGGCCCCACCGCCGGACGGCCTGGTCGCGTTCCCGCCGCCGGACGGCCTGGTCGCGTTCCCGCCGCCGGAAGCCGATGTCGCGGCGCCCGACAACCCGCACGGCGCGGAGGCCGCCATTGTGATCCAGGCCGCGTTGAGCCGGATCGGCTCGCCCTACTCGTGGGGAGCGGCGGGTCCCAACTCGTTCGACTGCTCCGGTTTGGTGATGTGGTCGTTCCAGCAGGCCGGCATCGCGCTGCCGCACTCGAGCCAGGCGCTGGCCGCGGGCGGTCAGCCTGTGTCGCTCTCCGACATCCAGCCCGGCGACGTGGTCACGTACTACTCCGACGCTTCGCACGTCTCGATCTACATTGGCGACGGCATGATGGTGCACGCGTCCACCTACGGCTCACCCGTGAAGGTCGCGCCGGTGGGCAATGCCCCGATCTACGACGTCCGGCGCTACTAGGCAGCGGTTGCGGCTCATCGCGACTGCGGCGCTGGGCCTTGCGCTGATCGCCGAATTCGTCATCGCCGGCGGCCTGCTCGGCCGGCCGGCGACCACGGGAGCGACCGCCGTGGGCACCCACACGATGAGGCTGATCGATCGTGGTGGTCCCGCACCGCTCGCCGCCCGCATCGCCGCGGAGATTCCCGGCGCGGTTGCCGCGGTGACCACGTTCTGGGGAGACGACTGGCCCCGCGAGATCGTGGTAGTGACCACCGGCACCGATGCCGATTTCGCGGCAGAGACCGGTGAGCCGAACCGAGACTGGACCGGTGTCGCGGCGGTGAATGTGGCCGATCACGTCGATCTGGACCGCCGTGAGGCGTCGGGCCAACGCATCGTCTTTGCGCCGGGCGCCAACGCGATGAGTCAGAATGCATTTCGAATTGTGCTGCGCCATGAGCTTTTTCACTATGCCTCGCGAGCTCGCACAACGTTCGACGCGCCGCGCTGGCTGGTCGAGGGTGTCGCCGACTACGTCGGACGGCCCCCGGCGCCGCGTCCCGGCCCGACCGCCGTGCCCGCCGCGTTGCCCACAGCTGCCGACCTCGACGCCGGAGGGAAGAAGGGTTCGGCGGCCTACGACCGTGCGTGGTGGTTCGCGCGGTTCGTCGCCGACGAGTACGGGCCATCCGGGTTGAGGCGGCTGTATATCGAGGCGTGTGGCCCTTCTCATCCCGACCCCGACCAGGCGGCCCGCACCGCACTCGGTGCCGGCCTCGGCGATCTGCTGTCGCGCTGGCAGCGCTGGCTTGCTGGGTAGATTGAGCAGCCGTGACGCGGGTCCTGCTGGTTACCAACGACTTCCCGCCCCGCCCCGGAGGCATTCAGGCCTACCTGGAGGCTCTGACCATGCACCTGGCCGAGATTGGTCATCACACACTGACGGTGTACGCGCCGCACTGGAAACGCGCCGAGCAATATGACAGCGGCGCGCCTTTCGAAGTCGTTCGCCATCCCGGCACGCTCATGCTGCCCGTGCCCGACGTGGCCGCGCGGATGCGTCAACTGATCGCCGTACACAACATCGACACCGTCTGGTTCGGGGCGGCGGCACCGCTGGCACTGCTGGCCCGTCGAGCGCGCCAGGCGGGTGCCGGGCGTGTGTTGGCCAGCACGCATGGGCACGAGGTTGGCTGGTCGATGCTTCCGGTCGCGCGTTCCGCGCTGCGCCGCATCGGCGAGGACAGCGACGTCGTGACGTACATCAGTCGCTACACCCGCGGCCGCGTCGCGTCCGCGTTCGGCCCACGGGCAGCGCTGGAGCACCTGCCACCCGGCGTCGATGTCGAGCGGTTCCGTCCAGACCCCAGCGCACGCGCCGAGATGCGCGCCCGGTACGGCCTCGGTGAGCGGCCAGTGATCGTGTGCCTGTCGCGGCTGGTGCCGCGAAAGGGCCAGGACATGCTGATCCGCGCGCTGCCGACGATCCGGTCGCGGGTCGACGGCGCCACGCTGGCAATCGTCGGCGGCGGGCCATACCTGAGCACCCTGCATAACCTGGCGGACAGCGTGGGCGTCGCCGATCACGTGATCTTGACCGGAGGCGTCGCGCCTGCGGAGCTTCCGGGGCACCACGCGATGGCAGACGTGTTCGCGATGCCGTGCAGAACGCGAGGTGGCGGGCTGGACGTCGAGGGGCTCGGCATCGTCTATCTCGAGGCGTCCGCGACGGGGGTGCCCGTCGTGGCAGGACGCTCAGGCGGAGCCCCGGAGTCCGTGCAGCACGGACGCACCGGCTTGGTCGTCGACGGCCGGTCGACAGACCAGATAGCCGAGGCTGTCAGCCGGATCCTCGAGGACCCCGACCTCGCGGCACGGATGGGCTCGGCGGGGCGGCGCTGGGTCCTGGAGCGCTGGCGCTGGCAGATTCATGTCGCGCGGCTGGCGACATTCCTGGCAGGTTGACTCAGCTGTACAGGCTCTCGATCTCGCTGGCGAACTTCTCGGCGACCACCTTGCGCTTGACCTTCATGGTCGGGGTCAATTCGCCGGTGTCCTCGGTGAAATCCACGGGCAAGATGGAAAACTTGCGGATCGACTCCGCGTGACTAACGGCCTGATTGGCCTCCTTGACCGCCAGATCGACCTCGGCGAGCAGATCCGGATCGTTGGCAAGGTCGCCGACCGATGCGTCGGCGGCCTTGCCGTTGCGTTGCTTCCAGCCGACGAAGGCCTCGGGATCGATCGTGATTAGCGCTGCGACAAAGGGTTTCGCGTCACCGACGACCATGGCCTGACTGATCAGCGGGTGCGCGCGCAGCCGATCCTCGAGGACCGCAGGAGCAACGTTCTTGCCGCCGGCGGTGACGATGATCTCCTTCTTACGGCCGATGATCGTGAGAAAACCGTCGCCGTCGATCGCGCCGAGATCGCCGGTGTGGAACCAGCCGTCGCAGATCGCTTCCCGGGTCGCCTGCTCGTTGTGCCAGTAGCCGTGGAACACGACGCCACCCTTGACCAACAACTCGTTGTCGTCGGCGACGCTCATGCTGTTGCCCGGCAACAATTTTCCGACGGACCCGACCCTGACGTCGTCGATCCGGTTGACCGTGATCGCGGCGCTGGTCTCCGTCAGCCCGTAGCCCTCGTAAATCGTCAACCCGACGCCTCGATAGAAGTGGCCCAGCCGTGCGCCCAGCGGCGCGCCTCCGGAGATCGCGGCCCGGCAGTCGCCGCCCAGGGCCGCGCGCAGCTTGCCGTACACCAGCCGGTCGAAAACCGCGTGTCCGGCCCGCAGCAGAACTCCCGGCCCGCCCTGGTCCTGCGCCTTGCTCCACTCGACGGCCGTGTTGACGGCCATCTCGAAGATCCGGCCCTTGCCGTCGTTTCGCGCGTTCTGCTCTGCAGTGTTGTACACCTTCTCGAACACCCGCGGCACCGACACGACCAGTGTCGGCCTGAACAACGCGAACATCGGCACGAGATTCTTGATGTCACTGGTGAACCCGACCGTCACCTTGTTCTCGAAAGCCGCGACCGTGATCGCTCGCGCCAGCACGTGCGCCAGCGGGAGGAACACCAGCAGGCGCTGACGTTCACCGAGCAGCGAAGGGAACGCGTCCTTGGCGCCGCGCGTCTCGAAGACAAAATTGGAGTGGGTGAGCTGGCAGCCCTTGGGCCGCCCCGTGGTGCCAGAGGTGTAAATCAACGTTGCCGGGTCATCGGACTTGATGCCGGCCAGTCGCGCATCGAGCTCAGCGGGGTCGACCGAGCGCCCCGCATCCTCCAGCGCCTCCAGCGCGGGCGTTTCCGAGCCGGCGATGCGCAGCACCTTGCGCAGATCGGGCAGGTCGGCGCGCAGTTGGTCGACCTTGTCGCCGTGCCCGTCGGTCTCGGGAAACACCAGCACCGCGCCGGAATCCCCCAGAACCCAGCGCACCTGCTCCGCCGACGACGTCTCGTAGATGGGAACCGTCACCCCGCCAACCGCCATGATCGCGTAATCGAGGATGGCCCACTCATACCGGGTCGAGGAGAAGATGGACACCCGATCACCGGGCTGCACACCCTCGGCAATCAAGCCGAGGGCGGCCGACCGGATCTGCGCCGCGGCCTGTGCGCACGTGACGTCGGTCCACGTGCCAGCGACAAGGCGCTGAAAGATCGGGTACTCCGGATCGTCACGCTCGTGGGCGAAGACGGCGTGCACGATGCTGTCGTGTTCGCTGACGGTGAAGGTGGCAGAAGCACTTAACTCGCGCACGTTGGTCAGCCTAGCGATGGCGGGAATCGACATGGGAAGCTGATGGGCCATGCACAGCATCCACGTCGCCGATCAGACATTTGTGGCCGCCGACCCTGCCGACGTGGGCAGGGCGGTGTCGGATGCTGCCAGCTGGCGGCGGTGGTGGCCCGATCTGCGGCTGGAGGTGGTCGAGGATCGCCGCGAAAAGGGAATCCGGTGGACCGTCACCGGGGCCCTCACCGGAACCATGGAGGTATGGCTGGAGCCCCTGCTCGACGGCGTGATCCTGAACTACTTCCTACACGCCGAACCGGCGGGCGCCGCGGCATGGCAGCTGGCACGGATGGACCTCGCCAAAATCACCCATCGGCGCAGGGTCGCGGCCAAACGGATGGCGTTCGAAGTCAAGACGGCACTGGAGCGGACGCGACCCGTCGGCGCATGGCGGCTGTCCTGAGGACGGTACGGTTGCTGACGTGGCGGATTCGACGACGCAGACGATTTACATCGATGCCGACCCCAAAACTGTGATGAACGTGATTGCCGACATCAAGTCCTACCCGCAATGGGTGTCGGAGTACCCCGAAACCGAGGTTCTCGAGGCCGACGACGAAGGCTATCCCAAGACTGCCCGGCTGGTGCTGGAAGCGAAGGTCATCAAGGACACCATGGTGCTAGCCTACGACTGGCCGCCGGACCGCAAATCGGTTCGATGGAGCCTGGTGTCCAGTTCACTGCTTCGGTCCCTTAACGGCGCGTACCTCCTGTCGCCCAAGGGATCTGGTACGGACGTCACCTACGAGCTGTCGGTCGACCTGATCATCCCGATGATCGGATTGCTTAAGCGCAAGGCCGAGCGTATTTTGACCGACACCGCATTGAAGGACCTCAAGAAACGAGTCGAGGCTGAGTGAATCAGCGCCGCCCGCCGCTCTGCGGATCAGTCTCTTTGTCGGAAAGGGCGGAGTAGGAAAGTCGACGCTGGCCGCGGCCACCGCGGTCAGTGATGCGCGCGCCGGTTTCCGGGTGCTCGCGGTGTCGACCGACCAGGCGCATTCGCTGGGGGACGTCCTGGGCACCCCTGTGGTTCCGACCGGACAACGCCGGGTCACCCGGGTGTTGGAAGACGACTTCGATGCCGGCGGTGGCTTCCTCGACGCGCTCGCGCTGGACACCCTGGCGCTACTGGAGTCGCGCTGGCAGGAGGTCGCCCGTGCGTTGGCAGATCGCTTTCCCGACTCCGAGTTGAGCGACGTCGCGCCGGAGGAATTGTCGGCGCTGCCCGGAATACAGGAGGTCCTCGGCCTGCACGAAGTCGGCGAACTCGCCGCCTCGGGCCGATGGGACCACGTCGTCGTCGACTGCGCGTCGACCGCCGACGCCCTGCGGATGCTGACGCTGCCCGCGACGTTCGGCATGTACATCGAACGAGCCTGGCCGCGCCACCGGCGGCTGGCGCGCGCAGCCGAGGATCTGAGCTCGGCCGCGGCGGTGGACCTGCTGGAGCGGATGACCGTCGGGATGGAGGATCTCTGCGCGCTGCTGACCGACGGCTCGCGGGTGGGCGCTCACCTGGTGCTGACGGCCGAGCGGGTGGTCGCCGCGGAGACCGCCCGCACGCTGGGCGCGCTGTCGCTAGTGGGCGTGCGGGTCGATGAGCTGATCGTCAATCAGATTCTCGTCAAGGACGATTCGTACGAGTACCGCAATTTGCCCGATCATCCGGCGTTCGACTGGTACGCCGAACGCATCGCCGAACAGGAGGCGGTGCTCGACGAGCTGGCCGACAAGATCGGCGACGTCGAGCTGGTGCTGGCCCCGCACCTGGCCAGCGAGCCGATCGGCCCGAAGGCGCTCATCGAGCTACTCGACACCGTGCGCCGCGTCGACGGCTCGCCCCTGCCAGGGCCGATCCAGCCGGTCGTCGACCGCGAGTCCGGGTCGGGGCTCGATGCGGTCTACCGGTTGCGACTAGAATTGCCGCAGGTCGATCCCGGCTCATTGACGCTGGGCCGAGTCGGCGACGACCTGATCATTGGTTCCTCAGGGATGCGGCGCCGGGTCCGGCTGGCCTCTGTGCTGCGGCGGTGCATCGTTACCGATGCGCAGCTGCGAGACACCGAATTGACCGTGCGATTTCGACCGAATCCGGAGGTGTGGCCGGCATGACGCCCGCTCACCCTGAGATCGGTCCGGAGCTGCGGCAGTTGGCACAGGCGATCCTGGATCGCCTCGATCCCGCCATACGTGCGGCGGCGACGGTCGCGAGGGGCCGCGGCGACGCGCCCGGAAAGTGCCAGCAGGTGTGGTGCCCGGTGTGCGCGCTCGCCGCGCTGGTCGAAGGTGAGCAACACCCGATGCTGGACGTGATCGCAGAGCACAGCGTGGCACTGCTGACGGCCGTGCGGGCGATGGTCGACCCCGATGGCAAGCCGTCGCCACCCGATGGCGACGGGCCGCCCGGGCCCGCACCCGAACCCCCGCCGAGCCGTTACGAGCACATTCCGATCACTGTCGACGACCGATGAGACGCTTGCGCGTATTTGTGGTCGCGCCCGCACGGCGTGGGTAAAGTTGGCGAAAAGCTTTGAAGGTGCGCCCGAGGCCGGGAGGGTCCATGTGGTATTGGTTGTTCAAGTACATCTTCATGGGGCCGTTGCTAACGCTGATGGCCAGGCCGAAAACCGAAGGACTTGACAACATTCCGGATTCCGGTCCGGCGATCCTGGCGAGCAACCATCTGGCCGTTGTCGACAGCTTCGTCAAGCCGCTCGTCGTCAAACGTCGCATCACCTTCCTGGCCAAGGCGGAGTACTTCACCGGCACCGGGCTGAAGGGCTGGTTCACGCGCTGGTTCTACACCGCGGCGGGCCAGGTACCGATCGACCGCCGCAGCGCCGACGCCGCGCAGGGCGCGCTCGACACCGCCAAGCGCCTACTCGATCAGGGCAAACTGCTCGGCATCTATCCCGAGGGCACGCGCTCGCCGGACGGCCGGTTGTACAAGGGCAAGACCGGACTGGCCAGGCTGGCGCTGGAAACTGGCGCACCGGTCATTCCCGTCGCGCTGATCGGCACCAACGTCGTCAACCCGCCCGGCACAAAGATGTGGCGGTTCGGCAAGGTGATTGTGCGGGTCGGTAAGCCGCTCGACTTCACGCGCTTCGAGGGTCTGGCGGGCAACCGGTTCATCGAGCGTGCGGTTATCGACGAGGTGATGTACGAGCTGATGCGGCTGTCCGGCCAGGAGTACGTCGACCTGTACGCCGCGGACGTCAAGGACGGCAAGGTCTCGGAACCCAACACATCGGGGCAGTCAGAGGCCGCCTGAGCGACCGCCGCGGGGCGTAAGTTTTCGCCCGTGGACCAAACGTTGGAGTTTGATCTCGTCTCGCGCGGACGCCTCCCGTTGTTGTGCTGCCTGATTGCTTTTCTGCTCACCTTCCTGCTGACGCGCACGATCGTGCGCTACATCCGCGCGCATGCCAACAGTGACGCCCCGCGTAAGTGGTGGCAGCCGCGCAACATCGGCCACGGCACCTTACACATCCATCATGTGGTGATCGGCGTGATTCTGGTCATGATCTCCGGCGTGACCATGGTGACGCTCGCCGTCGACGGCGGTCTCGGCGAATTTACAGCCGCTGCAATATTCTTCGGTATCGGTGCGGCGCTGGTTCTCGACGAGTTCGCGTTGATACTGCATTTGGAGGACGTCTACTGGGAAGAGGACGGGCGCACGTCGGTGGATGCGGTGTTCGCGGCGGTCGCCGTTGCCGGGTTGCTGATCATGGGCTTCAACCCGCTCGCATTCTTCGACGTCGGGATCTGGCGTCACGACCATTCGATGGCCCTACGGGCCAGCGTGGCGGCGCTGGCCGTCCTGACGTTGGCGGGGGCGGTCATCGTGCTGCTCAAGGGGAAAGTGTGGACCGGGCTGATCGGCATGTTCATCACTCCGCTGCTGTTGGTCGGCGCGGTGCGGTTGTCGCGTCCGCACGCACCGTGGGCGCGGTGGCGGTACAGCAATCGGCCCCGGAAAATGCACCGGGCGCTGGAGCGGGAACGTAGACTTCGCCGGCCAGTGGTCCAGGCGAAGTTGTGGCTACAGCACCTTGTTGCCGGCGAGCCGCATTTTCCCGACGACAGCGAAGTCAACAGCCAGCTCGACCGTGAGATCCATGCCGCGCCCGCGCCGCCGGAAGGCCCACCGGTCGCAGAGGAAGCGACTGTGTAGGCCCGCGTGCGGTACTTCTACGACACCGAGTTCATCGACGACGGCCGCACGATCGACCTCATCTCCATCGGTGTCGCCGCCGAGGATGGGCGCGAATACTACGCAATTTCAACGGAATTCAACCCTGAGCGGGCTGGCCGCTGGGTTCGTGCACACGTGCTGCCCAAGTTGCCGTCGCCGTCGTCGTCGCTGTGGCGCTCGCGCGGGCAGATCCGATCGGAACTGGAGGATTTCTTCGGTATCGACGGGAACGAGCCAATCGAACTGTGGGCCTGGGTGGGCGCCTACGATCATGTCGCGCTGTGCCAGTTGTGGGGGTCGATGACCGCGCTACCGCCGGCGATCCCGCGGTTCACCCGCGAACTGCGGCAGTTCTGGGAGGAGAGAGGTTCCCCCCGGATGCCACCGCGACCCCGCGACGCCCACGACGCGCTGGTCGATGCGCGACACAACCTGCGGCGGTTCCAGCTGATGACGTCCGCCGACGGCGGCAATTGACTGAGCACGGTTTTCGCCTGGTTACCATGAACGGGTGAACTGGACCGTTGATATACCGATCGACCAGCTGCCGCCGCTGCCGCCGTTGCCGGCGGATCTGCGCGCGCGGCTTGACGCCGCATTGGCGAAACCGGCCGCCCAGCAGCCGACCTGGCCGGCCGATCAGGCCAAAGCGATGCGCACGGTCCTCGAAAGCGTGCCGCCGGTCACTGTCCCGTCCGAAATCCAGAGGCTGGCCGGGCTGCTCGCCGACGTAGCGCGGGGGAAGGCGTTCATGCTTCAGGGCGGCGACTGTGCTGAGACCTTCGTCGACAACACCGAGCCACACATCCGCGGCAACATCCGCACGCTCTTGCAGATGGCGGTGGTGCTGACGTACGGCGCCAGCGTGCCGGTGATCAAGGTGGGCCGCATTGCCGGCCAGTACGCCAAACCGCGCTCGTCGGACATCGACGCGCTCGGCCTCAGGTCCTACCGCGGCGACATGGTCAATGGGTTCGCCCCGGACCCTGCCGCCCGCGAGCACGATCCGTCGCGGCTGGTGCGCGCCTACGCGAACGCCAGTGCGGCGATGAACCTGGTCCGGGCACTGACGTCCTCCGGGCTGGCGTCACTGCACCTGGTGCACGACTGGAACCGCGAGTTCGTCAGTACCTCACCAGCCGGCGCCCGCTACGAGGCGTTGGCACGCGAGATCGACCGCGGGCTGACGTTCATGAGCGCGTGCGGCGTGGACGACCGAAACCTCCAGACGGCCGAGATCTACGCGTCGCACGAGGCGCTGGTGCTCGACTATGAGCGGTCGATGTTGCGGCTCGCCGACAACGAGGCGGGCGAGCCGGCGTTATACGACCTTTCGGCGCATTTCGTGTGGGTCGGGGAGCGCACCCGTCAGCTCGACGGCGCCCACATTGCGTTTGCGGAGGTGATCGCCAACCCAATCGGCGTGAAGCTCGGCCCGACGATTACGCCTGAGCTCGCAGTGGAGTACGTCGAGCGGTTGGACCCGCACAACAAGCCGGGCCGGGTGACGCTCGTCAGCCGACTGGGCAACAACAAGGTACGTGACCTGCTGCCGCCGATCATCGAAAAGGTGCAGGCCACCGGTCACCAGGTGATCTGGCAGTGCGACCCGATGCACGGCAACACCCACGAGTCGCCGACGGGTTACAAGACGCGGCATTTCGACCGGATCGTCGACGAGGTCCAGGGTTTCTTCGAGGTTCACCGGGCGCTGGGCACACATCCGGGTGGTATCCACGTCGAGATCACCGGCGAGAACGTCACCGAATGTCTCGGTGGCGCACAAGACATTTCGGACAGCGATCTGGCCGGTCGCTACGAAACGGCCTGCGATCCGCGACTGAACACCCAGCAGTCACTCGAGCTGGCGTTCCTCGTGGCGGAGATGCTGCGCGATTAGATCAGGCCATCGATGTTGCTGCCGAGCGTCCACGCGGCGGCGGCCACGATACCTGTCACAATCAGCACTGCGGCCACCCAGAACCACACCATCCGTTTCGCCCGCTGCCGTGCCCAGTAGAATTCGCTGAGCTCGATGCCCGCGAATTGTCTTGGTGCATTTGGAGGTTCGGCGCCACCCCAGTCCTGCGGGCTACTGGGCATCTGGCGGGTCGGGTGCCGTTGGGGTAACGCTGGCGGAGCGGCGGCGTACCCCTCACTGGGACGGTACAGCGCTGCAGACGCATGCTGGGCGGAGTTACGCGGGGCCGGCACGCGGAAATCGGGCAGCCCGAGTTCGTGGGCGATCGCGTTCAACTCGTCAGCCATCTGCTGCGCATCAGCGAATCGGTCGGCGGCGTTGCGCGCCGTCGCGTGACGCACAAGATCGTCGAATTGCGTCGGGACGCCGCGGATGACCGTGCCGGGCGGTCGTACGTCGTTGTTGATCCGTGCATACGCCACGGCGAGCGGGCTGTCGCCACCAAATGGCGTGACACCGGTCAACAGCTCGTAGATCAGAACGCCACAGGCATACACGTCGCTGCGCGGGCTCGCGTCGCCGCTGCTGACCTGCTCGGGCGACAGATATGCCGCGGTGCCCAAAATCACGCTGTCGGAAGTGATCTTCGCCTCGGCGAGGGCGCGGACGAGGCCGAAGTCGGCGATCTTGACCTCACCGTCATCGGAGATCAGCACGTTCTCCGGCTTCACGTCGCGGTGAACAAGGCCACTGCGGTGCGCCACTGCCAACGCACCCAGCACCGGGCGGAGCACCGCCGCGACGGCATGTGGTGGCATCGGCCCGCGCTCGCGCAGTAGTTCTCGAAGCGTCCCGCCTTCGACGAGTTCCATCACAAGAAACGGACGGGGCCCCTCGACACCCTGGTCGTAAACCGCCACCAAACCAGGGTCTTTCAACCGCGCGACCGCGCGCGCCTCGAGCTGAAAGCGGGTCAGGAACTGGCGATCGCCGGCATAGCGGGACTCCATCACCTTGATCGCCACCGGGCGGTCGAGGCGGGTGTCGAGCCCGCGGTACACCGCGGACATGCCGCCGGTCGCGATGATCACATCGACGCGGTAGCGGCCGTCCAGCACCGTGCCCACCAACGGGTCCGGTCTGACCTGATAGGCCTCCACCGGAATCATGGTAGCCAGCGGAGGTGCCGTTCTAGACTCGGCGCGATGAGCAGTGTTCCGGCCGGCGACGACGTGTTGGACCCCAACGAGCCGGTGTACGACCTGCCGAGAGTCGCCGAGCTGCTCGGTGTCGCGGTGACGAGGGTGCATCAGCACCTGCGTGACGGGCATCTGCTCGCGGTGCGCCGCGCCGGCGTGGTGCTGGTGCCCCAAATCTTCTTCACGGACACCGGCCAAGTGGTCAAAAGTTTGCCGGGGCTGCTGGCCGTGTTGCGCGACGGCGGCTATCGCGACACCGACATCCTGCGGTGGCTGTTCACGCCGGACGAGTCGCTCGCGGTCACCCGCAGTGGCACGCGCGAACAGCTCACGAATGCTCGGCCGGTCGATGCCCTGCACTCCCATCAGGCTCGAGAAGTGGTGCGGCGGGCCCAGGCGCTGGCGTACTGACAGCCGGCACCGGCGTCGTATCCAACACGCGCCATGCGACGAGCGCGCAGGCGGTCGCGATGCCGACTTGAAGCCACGAGTACATGCCATGGCTGCCGTCGGGTTTGAAGATCACCATGATCCACGTTGAGAACCCCGCGATCGCGGCGATCCACGTGCGCGACTGGGTCAGCGCCGACATCACCGCCAGTGGCCAGGTGTAGTACCACGGCAGCGCAGCGGGAACGAACAGCACAACGACGATCATCACGGCCGCGATACCGATCAACGTGTCGCGATCGTCGTGGCGGAATCGCCACCACAGCAACGGCAGTGCGACGACGATGACGCCAATGCCAACGAGCCGGGTGACTTCCAGCACGGCGTAGAACTGGACGCCAACAAACAAGTCGCCAACCAGGTTGATGAGGTTGGCCGCCGCCGTCGGCAACGTGAGCCAGTTGATGATCTTCACCGAGCCGGCGAGCGCGGTGAGCCAGCCGAGACCCACGCCGGCGGCGGCGGACAACACCCCGAACACCGCGACAAAGATCAGCACCGAGCCGCCGGCGGCGATCGCGAACGCGACCACCGGGCCAAATTGGCGCCTCCTGCGCAGCTGGCCGACCCAGACCCACACCAAAAACGGCAGCGCCAACCCGGCCGTGGCCTTCACGGCAACGCCGACAGCGACGAGCGCGACACCGGCAACCGGGTGCCGGTTCATCGTCTGCGCGATCCCAGCCATCATCAGGCCGACCATCAGCATCTCGTTGTGGACCCCGCCCATCAGGTGGATGATCACCAGCGGGTTCAGCACGCAAATCCACAGCGCCGCAGCGCCGCTCGCACCGACATGGCGAGCGATCCGCGGGGCCGCCCAAATCAACAGGGCAAGGCCGGGCAGCATGCACAGCCGCAGCACCATCGTGCCGGCCACGATGTTGTCGCCGACAACCATCGTGACGAACTTCGCCACCATAATGAACGCCGGGCCGTACGGCGCGGTCGTGGTGGTCCAGATCGGACTCACGTTGTCCAGCAGGTCGTTCGGGTTCTCGACCGGTCCCACCGCGTAAGGGTCAAAGCCGTCCCGCAGGAGCGCGCCTTGTGCGAGGTAGGAGTACGTGTCGCGACTGAACACCGGCGCGGACAGCAGAAGCGGCGCCAGCCAGAAACCGGTGGTCGCGATCATTTGATATTGATCGGACCGGCCATCAATGACGCACCGCCCCAACCAGATCCACGCGATCAGCATCAACCCCACGCCGGTCCACAGCAACACCGACGACAGCACCAGCCCGTGGCCGAAACGAAGCCACGACAGGTGCAACGTTTCCAGCAACGGGTCGTGCAACCGCGTGCTACCCGCGCCGAGGCCACCCGCGGTGATCAGCACTGCGCCCAGGCACCCAAGCAGCGCGGGCCGGCCGTCGCGGGAGGTGACAAACTCGTGCAGTCGGTTGACGTGTGCTGACATGCCCGTCACGCCGACCGGTTCGACGCCAATCGGGCGAGTTCGAGAAGGCCGACCTTCGCCTGCTCGGCGATGGGCGCGGCAGCCAGCACGTGGACCGCACGCCGAGTGAGGGTGTCGATGCGGCTTTCGACCGCGGACAGCGCTCCGACCGTGGTGATCACCTCGCACAGCTCGCGCACCCGGTCCTCGGACAGCTCAGTGCCGATTGAGGCGCGCAACAGCTCAGCGGCCGCCGGATCGTGCTCTTCGGCCCGTTCGACCGCCTCCGCCAGCAGCACAGTGCGCTTCCCTGAGCGCAAATCGTCGCCCGAGGGCTTGCCGGTCACCGCGGGATCACCGAACACCCCGAGCACGTCGTCGCGCAGCTGGAACGCAACACCAAGATCGGTGCCGAACTCGTGGAACGAGGCGCACACGTCTGGACGGTCGGCTGCGGCAGCCACGCCCAACTGCAGCGGCCTCGTGACGGTGTAGGAGGCCGTCTTGTAGGTATTCACGGTCATCGCCGATGCGATCGACGCGACTTCGCTCGCCCCGGCGACGATGTCGAGGTACTGGCCGCCGAGGACCTCCGTACGGATGTCGGCCCATACCCGCTGGAGTCGTCGCCGGGCGTCGCCCGACAACTCGGCCGTGGCGACCATGTCATCGGCCCACACCAGCGCCAGGTCGCCGAGCAGGATCGCAGCCGACACCCCGAACTGCCGGGCGGACCCTCGCCACCCGTTGCCTCGGTGCACATCGGCAAACCGCATGTGGACGGTGGGAAGGCTCCTTCGGGTCGCGGACTCGTCGATCACGTCGTCGTGCACAAGTGCGCACGCGTGCAACAACTCCAGCGCCGCGAACAGCCGCAACATCTCGGGGTTGAGCGGATCGGGATCGTCGGTGACCGCTCGCCAGCCCCAATACGCGAACGCCGGGCGAAGTCGCTTACCACCGCTCAGCACGAACTCCTCGAGCGCGCCGATCATCACGCTGTAGTCGGCGCCGATGTAGGCGGCGTCGCGGCGTCGCGCGCCCATGTACTCACGAAGCTGGTCGGTGACGGAGCCGGCCAGCTGCAGCGCCGACGGTGCTGCTGTGTTCACGCTCAGCGCGACGCCCCTTTCGGTTGCGAGTCCGACCCCCTAGGTTAAGGCGCGATGGCCACGAAAACGATCCCGCTCGAGGTACTACTCGGCAATCCGGACAAGGCCGGTCCCCAGATCTCACCGGATGGCCAGCGGCTGACCTACATCGCGCCGCTGGAGGGCGTCCTGAACTTGTGGCTCGGCACAGTCGGCGGTGAGTTCGAGCCGATCACACACGACACCGACCGGGGGATACGCGCGTACACGTGGTGTCACAACAACCGCCATCTGATCTACCTCCAGGACACGGGTGGCGATGAGAACTGGCACGTCTACACGATCGACCTCGAGACGAGCGAGATCATTGACCGCACCCCGTTCGACGGTGTACAGGCCGACGTCATCGCGCTTCGTCGCAAGTACCCCAACGAAGTGTTGGTCGGGCTCAACAAGGACGACCCGCGGTTGCACGACATCTGGCGGTTGAACCTCGACACAGGTGATCTGACCAAGGTCGTGGAGAATCCGGGCTTCGTCGCGTGGGGGATTGACCAAGACATGAAGGTGCGCGCAGCCGTCGCTCCGCAGCCGGACGGCGGCATGCAGATGCTCGTGCGCGACGCCGACGACGGCGAGTGGCGGCCGTTCGTGAATTACGGGGCCGAGGACGCGATCATCGCCGGCCCGGTCGGCTTCACCGGGGACAACACAAGGTTGTACATCCTGTCGTCGATCGGCGTGAATGCCGCCCGGGTCCTGGTGAAGAACGTCGCAACCGGTGAGGAGGAGGTGATCGCCGAGGATCCTACGTATGACTGCGTGAACATCACGCTCCAGCCGGTCACACGCAAGCCGCAGATCGCGTGGTTTCTCAAGGAGAAGGTCGAATACGTCGTTCTCGACCCGTCGATCCAAGCCGACCTCGACGCGATCAAGAACATCCAGTCCGGCGAATTCGGCATCATCGACCGCGACCATGCCGACCAGACATGGCTGATCGGGTTCGACAGCGACGTTGGCCCGGTGAAGTACTACGTGTACGACTGCAAGACAAAGACCGCGCGGTTTCTGTTTGCGCATCGTCCGGAGCTCGAGGCCTACGAGCTCGCGCCAATGGAGCCGTTCGCCTTCACGACTCGGGACGCGCTCGAAGTGCACGGCTATGTGAGCTTTCCGCTCGGCCGGCGCGACAACCTGCCGACTGTGATCAACGTCCATGGCGGGCCCTGGGCCCGTGACTCGTGGGGGTTCAACCCCGAGGCGCAATGGCTCGCTAACCGGGGCTATCTCTGCATCCAGGTCAACTACCGCGGCTCACTCGGGTACGGCAAGGACTTCGTCAACGCCGGCGACAAGGAGTGGGGCGGCAAGATGCAGGACGACGTCAGCGATGCGGTGCGATGGGCGGTCGAACGCGGTTACGCCGACCCCGAGCGCATCTGCATCTACGGCGGCTCCTACGGCGGCTACGCAGCGCTGGTGGGGGCGACGTCCACGCCTGAGCTCTACAAATGTGCAATCGCGACGTGCGGCCCGGCGAATCTCAAGACGTTCATCGAGTCGATCCCGCCGTACTGGACGCCGATGATCGCGATGTTCAAGAAGCGGGTGGGCGACCCGGAGACCGAAGAGGATTTCCTGTGGTCACGCTCGCCGCTATCGAAGGTCGACAGCATCACGGCGCCCATGCTCATCGCGCACGGCGCGAACGACCCGCGCGTGAAGCTTGCGGAAACGGAGCAGATCGCGGCGGCGATGAAGGAGAAGGGCATCGATCACGAACTCGTCGTCTTCGACGACGAGGGGCACGGGTTCGCCAAACCGACCAACCGGGTGAAGTTCTACGAGTTGGCCGAGAGCTTTTTGGCCACCTACCTGTGAGCCTCGCCTAGTGGTCTTCGGGTTGTCCGACGCGGGGTGACTGGTCGCGGGTGGCCCATGCGATCGCACCGATCAGAGCGGCCACCAACAGGGCCGACAGGCCCATCCACAACGCCGCGCCGGTGAATGAGCGTGCACTGGGATCGGTGTAGCGGGCCTGCGCGGTCATCGTTGTCACCACACCCGGCTTGAGCTTCCACTCGACGACCTGCGAGTCCACCTGGTCGCCATTCGTCGAGGTGACGGCGCCGGGAAACGACACCGACAACGACACGTCGGCGTTGGGGTCGGTCAACGCGGTCAGATCGGCGCGGCCCTCGAGGATTACCGAATCGCCCGCCCGCCGCACCGAGATGTCAACGCCCGCCGCATCGTGGTTCATGTTCGCGAGCTGGGGAAGCTCGGCGAACGTCAGGTCTGAGAACGTCGCCTGCGACCCGACGTAGCCGTCCTTGGAGTAGTCGGAGATGGCGACCTTATCGGCGAACGGCAGACCGCCGCTGTCGAATTGCGGACCCTTGTCGTCGTTGTTGCGCGGCTTGGATGCGGCGGTGATCTCCCCGGATATCCGGTCGTCGGGGGAGATCGTGATCGATGCGCGGATGCGTACACAGCCAGTTGCCAGCGGTATGACGATCAGCAGAACGAGAAGCACAACCACATGACGTCGCCGGGCCCGGAGCACGGGGCCATCTTAGAGGGGCAGCTTGCGGCCCAGGATCGCAAATGCGCGCGGATCCCCGGCGAAGTGGTGTCCGCGGATGATGTCGGTGAAACCCAGCCGTCGGTAGAGCCGCCAGGCACGGTTGTTCTCGCCACGGATCTCCGGGGTCGACAGCAGGACATAAGCCTCGCCGCGGCCCGCCAGCAGTCGCCGGGTGAGCGCCTCTCCGAGCCCCCGGCCCTGCGCGCGGGGGTGAATGTGCAGTTCCGTCAGTTCGAAATAGCTACCCATCAGCGAGCCGATCTCGGACGGCGCCAGCCCGGCTCGACGCATGCCCTGCAGGACTTGCTGCTGCCACCACTGGTCGGGTGCACCGCAATAGCCGTAGGCGACGCCGATCATCGGCGCGTCGACCAGCGTGTCGAGCGGCGGTTGCCCGCCATGGCCGTCCGGTACGTCGACGGCTGCGACGGCCTGCCAGCCCTCGCGCTTGCTGTGCTCCATCCACATCGACGCCCGGTGGTCCTCGGTCCCTCGGGGGTAGCGCATGGCATCGACATAGATTTCGAGCGCATCACCGAGGCGGCGTTGCATGTCGTGCGGCGACAGATTAATCAGAAATGTCGCCAAGTCCGGGTTCCTCCCTGAAGCGCCACGTTCGTCACATGTCATTATCGTGTGCGCCTCTTCTGGTGACCTGCGCTGGATATCACCGTTGGCCACCTATAGAATCGGCCGATCAAGTAGGTGGTACGGCCGCCGGTGGCCTCGTATCATGACTTCTAGTTGCCCGTTACGGCGGGCACCAATCGGGATCGCAGCGGCGGCGAGGAGGGACGAATGCCACTCTCCGATCATGAGCAGCGCATGCTCGACGAGATCGAGAACGCGCTATATGCCGAGGATCCCAAGTTCGCGTCGAGTGTTCGCGGGGGCACACTGCGCGCTCCGACGACGCGCCGGCGCATCCAGGGGGCGGCGCTTTTCGTGATCGGGCTGGCGATGCTGGTGTCCGGCGTCGCATTCAAAGCCACGATGATCGGAACGTTCCCCGTCCTATCCGTCGTCGGATTCCTCGTGATGTTCGGTGGCGTGATCTTCGCGATCACCGGGCCGCGGATCGGCAAGGCGGGTGAGCGACCTTCCTCCGGTGGACGGCAGCGGCGCGTCAAGGGCTCCGGCGGATCGTTCACCAGCCGGATGGAGGACCGCTTCCGCCGCCGCTTCGACGACTGACCCCCGCATCCTCTTCACGGGGTGACCCACCAGGGTCACCCCGTTTTTGTTTGGGCTGACCTCCCTGGCGTGGGGAGGGGTGGAAGAGACACACGCGAAATTGATAGTATGGGGGGGAATGTGGGGGATTGTGGGGTAAAGTGGCGGACATCGGAGCTCCCGTGGGTTCCGAGGGTGTGGCGGGAGGACGCGGAATGTTCCTCGGCACCTACACGCCCAAGCTCGACGACAAGGGGCGGCTGACGCTGCCCGCCAAGTTCCGTGACGCGCTGGCAGGAGGGTTGATGGTCACCAAGAGCCAAGACCGCAGCCTCGCTGTTTATCCGCGGGAGACCTTCGAACAGATGGCGCGGCGGGCCTCGAGTACATCTCGCAGCAACCCGGAAGCGAGAGCATTTCTCCGCTACCTCGCGGCGGGGACCGACGAACAGCACCCCGACGGCCAGGGCCGGATCACCTTGTCAGCCGAACATCGTAGCTATGCCAACCTCTCCAAGGACTGCGTCGTGACGGGATCGGTTGACTACCTAGAGATCTGGGACGCGCAGGCCTGGCAGCAGTACCAGCAGGCCCACGAAGACGACTTCTCCGCGGCCACCCATGAGACTTTGCGCGACATCCTCTGAGCCGCATGCCCGTGCATCGTGGCCTCTGCCCGATCCGACCCTGGCGTACTTCCCCAACGCCAGGTTCGCGTCATCGGACAGGGACCAGGGTGCACAGGTCGTCTCCTTTTCGCGCAAGCGCTCATGGGTGGTTGTCATGAGCGGCCACATCCCCGTTCTGCTCGACCGCTGTGTCGAACTGCTGCGACCGGCGGTGACCCGGCACAGTGCCGACGGGTCGGGTGCGGTGCTTGTCGATGCGACCCTGGGCGCCGGTGGGCACGCCGAGCGGCTCCTGACCGAGTTCGCGGGTTTGAAAGTCATCGGAATCGACCGCGATCCCGATGCGCTGTGGACAGCGGGGGAGCGGCTGGCACCGTTTGCAAACCGCATCATCATGGTCAAGGCACGCTATGACGCGATCGCCGGCGTTCTTGCCGAATCCGGTTACTGGGCCGGTGAATCCGTTGACGCGGCGCTGTTCGACCTCGGGGTGTCGTCAATGCAACTGGACCGTCCCGAGCGCGGATTCTCCTACGCCACCGACGCGCCGCTTGACATGCGGATGGATCCGGATGCGACGCTGACGGCAGCCGACATCGTCAATACCTACGACGCCGCGGCGCTGACCGACATTCTCACGCGATTCGGCGAGGAGCGGTTCGCTCGACGCATTGCCGCGCAAGTCGTCCGTCGTCGTGGGGTGCGTCCGTTCGCCCGAACCGGTGAACTGGTGGAGCTGCTCTACCAGGCGATCCCGGCACCGGCCCGACGCGGCGGCGGGCATCCGGCCAAGCGGACGTTTCAGGCGTTGCGGATCGCCGTCAACGGAGAACTCGACTCGTTGCGCGAGGCTCTGCCCGCAGCGATGGCTGCACTGACTCCGGGAGGCCGCATCGTGGTGATGGCCTACCAGTCGCTGGAGGACAGGATCGTCAAGGACCTCTTCGCCCGTGCCGTGGAATCGCGGACACCAAGTGGGCTCCCAGTCGAATTACCCGATCACGAACCGCAATTTGTTGCATTGACGCGCGGCGCGGAGAAAGCCGGCAACGCCGAGATCGACCGCAATCCACGCAGTGCGCCGGTACGCCTGCGTGCACTGGAAAAGGTTGGGAGAAAGGGTGATTCATGACGACGCGGCGCGAAACACCCACTAAACGGCGCACGGACCGCAGTGGTCGCGTCCGCACCAGCGGTTCCGGCCGAGGGGACCGGGGCCAGCGCCCTGTTCGCTCCGGCCCCGAGACCACCCCGACCCGCCGCAAGACGCCTGCGGCCAGCACCAGCCAGGCCAAGGCGCGTGCGAAGGCGCGCAAAGCAAAGGCGCCCAAAGCGGTTCGTCCGCCACTGCGCGAAAGAATTATCGCCCGTTTGGCGTCGATCGATCTGCGCCCACACACACTGGTGGCCAAAGTGCCATTCGTCGTGCTGGTCATCGGGTCGCTCGCGGCCGGCCTCGCGTTGACGTTGTGGCTGTCCACCGACTCCGCCGAAGGGTCCTACGAACTGGGGAACGCACGGGACACCAACCGGCTGCTGAACCAGCAGAAGGAGTCCCTCGAACGCCAGGTGCAGGAGGCGCAGGCCGCGCCGGCACTGGCCGAGGCCGCACGAAACCTCGGGATGATCCCGTCACGGGACACCGCCCACCTTGTGCAGGACGCGGCCGGCAACTGGGTCGTCGTCGGTGACCCCAAACCGGCGGAGGGCTCGCCGCCGCCGCCGCTGAACACCCCGCTGCCGGATCCCACTCCGTCGCCCGCGGTTCCCGTCAACCGCACCGAGGTTCCTGTGCTGGTGCCCAGCCCGCCGAAGCCCCTGCCCGGGACGGCGCCACTGGGCAGCACCCTTCCGCCCGGCCCCAACCCCGAGGTGCTTGTCCGCGCGCCGGCAGCCGCCCCGGCCCCGGCCGCGGCGGCTCCGGCTGCGGCGGCTCCGGCCCCGGCGGCTGATCCCGTTGTTCCGAGCGGCCCGTTGCCCGGGCCGCCGGTCGACCCGCCCGGCGGGCCCGACGCACAAGCAGGGACGGATCAGCCGGCCAACGTGGCACCCCCGGCCGCTCCGCTGCCGTGAGACGCCGGCGCGGCGCGCAACCGACCACAGGGCAGGGCAGTACGGCTCGCTCCGCGCGGGACCGGCGAATCCGGCCGATCGTCGAACCGACCAATTACGGCGCGTCGCTTTCCGCCCGGCACCGGACCGGCAACGTTGTGATCTTCGTGGCGCTGATCGTCGCCACGGCGCAGCTGTTCTACCTCCAGGTGCCCGGCGCGGCCAAACTGCGCGCGGAGGCGGCCGGCCAGCTCAAGGTCACCGATGTCGCAAAGGCGACGCGCGGCAGCATCGTCGACCGCAACGGCAACAAGCTCGCGTTCACGATCGAATCCCGCGCGTTGACATTCCAGCCGGTCAAGGTTCGCAAAGCGCTCACCGAGGCCAAGCAGAAGAAGCCCTCCGCACCCGACCCCGCGCAGCGGTTGCGTGAGATCGCCGACGGGGTGGCCCATCGGCTGAACAACCGGCCCGACGCCGCGACGATTCTCAAAAAATTGCAAAGCGACGACACCTTCGTCTACCTCGCGCGCGCCGTGGATCCCGCGGTGGCCACGGCGATTACGACAAAGTTCCCAGAGGTTGGCACCGAACGCCAAGACCTGCGTCAGTACCCGGGCGGATCGCTGGCGGCCAATATCATCGGAGGCATCGACTGGGACGGCCACGGCCTGCTCGGTCTCGAAGACGCGATGGACGGAGTCCTCGCAGGCGTAGACGGTTCGATCACCTACGACCGAGGTTCTGACGGGGTGGTGATTCCCGGTAGCTACCGCAACCGGCACGGCGCCGTCAACGGCTCCACCGTCGAACTGACCCTCGACAACGACATCCAGTTCTACGTGCAGCAGCAGGTCGAGCTGGCCAAGAACAACGCCGGAGCGCGCACCGTCGCCGCTGTTGTGCTCGACGCGAAGACCGGCGAAGTGCTGGCGATGGCCAACGACAACACGTTTGACCCGTCCCAGGACATCGGACGTCAGCAGGACCGGCAGCTGGGCAACATCGCGGTCTCGTCACCGTTCGAGCCCGGCTCGGTGAACAAGGTCATCACCGCTTCCTCGGTGATCGAGTTCGGGTTGTCGACACCCGATGAGGTGATATCGGTACCGGGGTCGATCTCCATGGGCGGCGTCGACATCCACGACGCCTGGGAACACGGCATCATGCAGTACACGACCACGGGCATCTTCGGAAAGTCGTCGAACGTCGGCACGCTGATGCTCGCACAGCGCATCGGCCCCGAGCGCTACGCGGACATGCTCACCAAGTTCGGGCTCGGGCAGCGCACCGGCGTGGGACTGCCTGGCGAGAGCGCCGGCATCGTGCCGCCGATCGACCAGTGGTCCGGCTCGACGTTTTCCAATCTGCCTATCGGGCAAGGGCTGTCGATGACCCTGCTGCAGATGACGTCGATGTATCAGACCGTCGCCAACGACGGGCTGCGGGTTCCGCCGCGCATCGTGCGGGCGGTCATAGCCCCTGACGGCAAGCGCACCGACGAGCCGCGGCCGGACGGCATCCAGGTGGTGTCGCCCGAGACTGCCCAGACCGTGCGCAACATGCTGCGCGCCGTCGTCCAGCGCGATCCGACCGGCGAGCAGCAGGGCACTGGGCCGCAGGCCGCGGTCGACGGATACCAGATCAGCGGCAAGACCGGCACCGCCCAGCAAATCAATCCGGGCTGCGGCTGTTACTACGACGACGTCTACTGGACCACGTTCGCCGGCATCACCACGACCGACAACCCCCGGTATGTGGTGGGCGTGATGATGGACAACCCCCAGCGCGCCGCCGACGGCAAGCCCGGATCGTCGGCCGCGCCGCTGTTCCACAACATTGCCGGCTGGCTGCTGCAGCGTGAGAACGTGCCGCTGTCACCGGATCCCGGGCCACGGCTGACCTTGCAGGCCTGACGGCTCTAGGTACGGTGTGACGGTGTCCGTCACGCTGCGGCAATTGGCCGAGAGCACCGGTGCCGATGCGGCCTTCGCGATCAGCGCGGTCGAGGTGACCGGAGTGACGTTGCGGGCACAAGACGCGGTTCAGGGTGACCTCTTCGCGGCCCTGCCGGGGACGAACGTGCACGGCGCCCAGTTCGCCGCCGAGGCGCTTGCGCGCGGCGCCGCGGCTGTGCTGACCGATCCGGCAGGCGCCGCCATACTGCCGCCGGACGTCGCGGCGCTCGTGCACCCAGCGCCGCGATCGGTGCTCGGAGCCGCCGCGGCTCTGATTTACGGGGACCCGTCGTCGAAGTTGGCGGTCGTCGGCGTGACTGGCACATCGGGCAAGACGACGACGACGTATCTGGTCGAGGCGGGCCTTCGGGCCGCGGGCCGCACAGCCGGGTTGATCGGCACTGTGGGCATCCGCGTCGACGGGGTCGACCAACCCAGCGTGCTCACCACTCCCGAAGCCCCTGCCCTGCAAGCGCTGCTGGCTGCGATGGCCGAGCAGCACGTAGACACGGTCGTGATGGAGGTGTCCAGTCATGCGCTGGCCCTCGGGCGGGTCGACGGAGTGTGTTTCGCGGTCGCGGGCTTCACAAACTTGTCGCGAGACCACCTCGACTTTCACTCATCGATGACGGATTACTTCGAAACCAAGGCGCGACTGTTCGACGCCGACTCGCCGCTGCGGGCCGGTGTGGTGGTGGTGTGCATCGACGACGACGCAGGCCGCGCCATGGCGGCCCGGGCCGTGCAGGCGGTCACCGTCAGCGCCGAAGGGTCGGACGCCGACTGGCGCGCCGTCGACGTCCGCACGACGGCCGTCGGCGGCCAGCATTTCGTCGCGGTCGATCCCGACGGGCGCCGTCATGAGGTCGCCATTCGCCTACCGGGACGATACAACGTCACGAATGCCCTTCTCGCACTTGCTCTTCTGCACGCCACCGGCGTGACACCCGAGCACGCCGCCCCCGGGCTGGCCCGCGCCGCGGTCCCGGGTCGCGTCGAGTCCGTGGACCGGGGGCAGAGCTTCATCGCGCTGGTCGACTACGCCCACAAGCCCGGCGCGCTGCAGGCGGTGCTGGTGAACCTGCGGCGGCAGGCCAGCGGCCGGCTCGCGGTCGTGGTGGGTGCTGGCGGCGACCGCGACCCCGGGAAACGAAATCCGATGGGGCGCATCGCCGCAGAACTGGCCGACCTCGTCGTCGTCACCGACGACAACCCTCGCAGCGAAGATCCAGCGACCATCCGCGCGGCCATCCTGGCCGGTGCCGCCGAGGCCGACAATGCCGCCGAGGTCATCGAGATTGGCGACCGGCGAGCCGCTATTGCCCACGTCGTCGGCTGGGCTCGCGCTGGCGACGTCGTGCTGATCGCAGGTAAAGGCCACGAAACCGGGCAGACCGCCAGGGGAGTAACCCGACCGTTCGACGACCGGGAGGAACTGGCCGCGGCGCTGAGCGCGATAACCTCCACCGCGTGATCGACTTGACCGTCGCCCGCGTCGCCGAGATCGTCGGCGGCGAACTGGCCGACGTCTCGCCCGCCGATGCCGCCCGGCTGCACATCACCGGAACCGTCGAGTTCGACTCACGCAATGTGACCCCCGGGGGGTTGTTCCTCGCCCTGCCCGGCGCGCGGACCGACGGGCACGATCACGCGGCGGCGGCGATCGCCGCCGGCGCGGTCGCGGTGCTGGCCGCGCGGCCGGTCGGGGTGCCTGCTGTCCTGGTGAGACCCGGTGCGGCCGGTTATTCGCGCGCAAGTGTCCTCGAGCACGACGTCGACGGGTCGGGCGCTGCGGTACTGGGCGCGCTGGCGCGGCTCGCCTCGTTCGTGGCGGCGGAACTGGCGGCCGGCGGGCTCACGATCATCGGCGTCACGGGCTCGTCGGGGAAGACGTCGACGAAGGACCTGATCGCCGCCGTGCTGGCGCCGCTTGGGCAGGTGGTGGCCCCGCCAGGGTCGTTCAACAACGAGCTCGGCCACCCGTGGACCGTGCTGCGCGCTACGCCCGACACCGACTATCTGGTGCTGGAGATGTCGGCACGCCGCCCTGGCAACATCGCCGAGCTGGCCGCAATCGCGCCGCCCTCGATGGCCGTCGTGCTCAACGTCGGCGCCGCCCACCTGGGCGAGTTCGGGTCGCGCGACGCCATCGCCGCGACGAAAGCCGAACTTCCACAAGCGGTTCCGCCATCGGGTGTGGTTATCCTCAACGTCGACGACGCGGCGGTCGCCGCGATGGCGGACATGACGGCGGCCCGCGTTGTGCGGGTCAGCCGGTGCGGGGTCACCGATGTGTGGGCGGATGACGTGCAGCTCGACGAACTGGCGCGGCCGCGATTCAGGCTGCATGCCGGCGACCTCGAGGTGCCGGTCGCGCTGGCCGTCCACGGCGACCATCAGGTCGCCAACGCGTTGTGCGCGGCAGCCGTCGCGCTCGAGTGCGGCGCGACCGGTCAGCAGGTCGCCGCGGCACTGGCCGCGGCCGGACCGGCGTCGGCGCACCGGATGGAGGTGACCACCCGCCCGGACGGGGTGACGGTGATCAACGACGCCTACAACGCCAACCCCGACTCGATGCGCGCCGGCCTGCAGGCGCTGGCCTGGATGTCCCGGCAACCCGGAGGCGGGCGGCGCAGCTGGGCAGTGCTCGGCGAGATGGCCGAGCTCGGCGACGACGCGATTTCCGAGCACGATCGCATAGGACGGCTGACGGTGCGATTAGATGTTTCTCGACTCGTCGTCGTGGGAACCGGGAGGTCGATGCGCGCCATGCACCACGCAGCGGTCATGGAGGGGTCGTGGGGAGGCGAAGCCACCATGGTCGATGACGCCGACGCGGCGCTTGCTCTGCTGCGTGCCGAGCTGCAGCCCGGCGACGTTGTCCTCGTCAAAGCGTCGAACTCGGCCGGCTTGGGGACGCTGGCCCGGGCCTTAGCGCAGGCCACGACCGGATGAGGCAGGTACTCATAGCCGTCGGCATCGCCCTGACGGTGTCGATCCTGCTGACCCCGCTCTTGATCAATCTGTTCACCCGGCAGGGTTTCGGCCACGAGATCCGGTCTGACGGCCCGCCCAGCCACAAGACAAAGCGCGGCACCCCGTCAATGGGCGGAGTGGCGATCGTCGCCGGCATCTGGGCCGGCTATCTCGGTACCCACCTCGTCGGCCTCGCGCTCGACGGGGTGGGCCCGTCGGCTTCGGGGCTGTTGGTGCTGGGCCTGGCAACGGCCCTTGGCGCGGTGGGGTTCATCGACGACCTGATCAAGATCCGCGAGGCCCGCAACCTCGGGCTGAACAAGACGGCCAAGGCCGTCGGTCAGGTTGTCGCCGCGGTCGTCTTCGGTGTACTGGTGCTGCAGTTCCCCAACGGCGACGGCATCACGCCAGCCGGGGCCCAGTTGTCGTACGTCCGCGAGATCGCGACCGTCACCTTGGTGCCGACGCTTTTCGTGCTGTTCTGCGTAGTGCTGGTCAGCGCATGGTCGAACGCGGTCAACTTCACCGACGGGCTCGACGGGCTGGCCGCCGGGTCGATGGCGATGGTCACCGCCGCATATGTGCTCATCACGTTCTGGCAGTACCGGAATGCCTGCTCGACCGCCCCGCGACTGGGCTGTTACAACGTCCGCGACCCCTTGGACCTCGCGCTGGTCGCCGCCGCCACGACGGGCGCCTGCATCGGGTTTTTGTGGTGGAACGCCGCGCCGGCCAAGATCTTCATGGGTGACACCGGGTCGCTCGCGCTGGGCGGCATCGTCGCGGGGCTGTCGGTGACGAGCCGGACGGAGATCCTGGCGGTGGTGCTGGGCGCGCTGTTTGTCGCCGAGATCACGTCGGTGGTGGTGCAGATCCTGGCGTTTCGCACCACGGGGCGGCGAGTGTTCCGGATGGCGCCGTTCCACCACCATTTCGAGCTGGTCGGATGGGCGGAAACCACAGTGATCATCCGGTTCTGGTTGTTGACCGCCATCGCCTGCGGGCTCGGTGTGGCGTTGTTCTATGGCGAATGGTTCACCACCACCGGTGGCTGACATGACCAGCGACCTGCTTCCGGGTCCGCGGGTACTGGTCGCCGGCGCCCGGGTCACCGGCGCGGCGGTGACCGCCACGCTGGCCGCGCTGGGCGCCGCGGTGACGGTCTGCGACGACGATCCTGTTGTGCTGCAGGACCATCCGGCAGTGCTGACAACCGCCGACGCTGCGGCGCGGATCACCGACTTCGATCTGGTCATCGCCAGTCCCGGCTTCTCGCCGACGACAGAACTGCTCACGAGGGCCGCGGCCGCGCGCGTCCCGATCTGGGGCGATGTCGAGCTCGCTTGGCGCCTGGACGGCTCCGGACGCTTTGGGCCGCCACGGCGCTGGCTCGTGGTGACCGGCACCAACGGCAAGACGACGACCACCTCGATGCTGCACGGCATGCTGCTGGCCGCCGGCCGCCGCAGCGTGCTGTGCGGCAACATCGGCAGCCCGGTGCTCGACATGCTTGATCAGCCCGCCGAGCTGCTCGCGGTCGAGTTGTCCAGCTTTCAGCTGCACTGGGCGCCATCGTTGCGGCCGGAGGCGGGCGTGGTGCTCAACGTCGCCGAGGACCACCTGGACTGGCACGGAACTTTTGCCCACTACGCCGCCGCGAAGGCCAGAGCGCTGACCGGGCGGGTGGCCGTTTCCGGCGTGGACGACCCGGTCGCCGCGCGGCTGCTGGCCGACGCGGACGCGCCCGTCCGGGTCGGCTTCCGGCTCGGCGAACCCGCGGAGGGCGAGCTGGGCGTGCGCGACGGGATCTTGCTGGACCGGGCATTCGCCACCGCCGGAAGGGCGCTGTCGCTGGCATCCGCATCCTCCATCCCGGTGCCCGGGCCGGTCGGCGTGCTCGACGCGCTCGGCGCGGCCGCGCTGGCCCGGGCGGTCGACGTGCCTGCACAAGCGATCGCCGAGGCGTTGTCGTCGTTCCGGGTGGCGCCGCACCGCGCCCAGCTGGTCGCGGTCATCGACGGTGTCGCCTACGTCGACGACTCCAAAGCCACCAATCCCCACGCGGCTCAGTCTTCGATCGCGGCCTATCCGAGGGTGGTGTGGGTGGCCGGTGGTCTGCTCAAGGGTGCGTCGGTCGACGAGATGCTGCGGCGAGTCGCAAATCGGCTGGTCGCGGTGGTGCTGGTCGGCCGCGACCGGGCGGTGGTTGCCAACGCGTTATCGCGACACGCCCCGGATGTCCCCGTCGTCGAGGTGACCGCGGGGGACGATGCTGTGGTGCAAGGGGCCAGAGATACTGAAGTGTCTGGTGTGACTGACGTGACTGGCGTGCCCGAGTCGGTTGGGGAGCTGGTGATGGCCGAGGTCGTCGACGCGGCCCGACGGCTGGCGCGGCCGGGCGACACCGTGCTCCTGGCACCCGCCGGTGCGTCGTTCGACCAGTTCACCGGTTATGCCCATCGCGGCGACGCCTTCGCTGCCGCGGTGCGCGGCGCAACGCGGTAGCCGCCGATGCGGAATATGCTGACCCGGCTTGTGCGCCGGGACAACGACTCGGTGCAACCGGGCACTGGGGGGAAAACCTCGAAGGTGGGCGCATGGCTGGGCCGCCCCATGACATCGTTTCATCTGGTCATCGCGGTCGTGGCATTGCTCACCACGCTCGGGCTGACCATGGTGCTCTCGGCGTCCGGCGTGCGCTCCTACGACGACGACGGGTCGCCGTGGGTGATCTTCGGTCGTCAGGTGCTGTGGACGGTCATTGGTCTTTTCGGGTTCTACTTGGCGTTGCGGGTTCCGGTGCGCGTGATGCGCCGCAGCGCGTCGACCACCTTCGCGCTGACGATCGTGATGCTCGTGCTCGTGCTCGTGCCGGGAATCGGCAAGCAGGCCAACGGGTCTCGCGGCTGGTTCGTGGTCTACGGGCTCTCGATGCAGCCGTCGGAGCTGGCCAAGATCGCATTCGCGATCTGGGGTGCCCACCTGTTGGCCGCCCGCAGGCTGGAGCGGGCGTCACTGCGAGAGATGCTGATCCCGCTGGTGCCGGCCGCCGTCATCGCTCTGGGTCTCATCGTCGCGCAGCCCGACCTCGGCCAGACGGTGTCGCTGGCGATCATCCTGCTCGGGCTGCTGTGGTACGGGGGCCTGCCGCTGCGGGTGTTCTTGAGCTCGCTGTTCGCTGCTGTGAGCGCGGCTGCAGTGCTTGCGGTGTCCGAGGGCTACCGCTCGGACCGGGTGCGGTCCTGGCTGGAGCCCAGCGCCGACCCGCAGGACTCCGGTTATCAGGCCAGGCAAGCCAAATTAGCGCTGGCCAACGGCGGCATCTTCGGGGACGGACTCGGGCAGGGCACCGCGAAGTGGAACTATCTGCCCAATGCGCACAACGACTTCATCTTCGCGATCATCGGCGAGGAACTTGGCTTCGTCGGCGCGTTCGGGCTGTTGTGCCTGTTCGGTCTGTTCGCCTATACCGGTATGCGGGTGGCCCGCCGGTCGGTTGACCCGTTCCTGCGCCTGCTCACCGCCACCGTGACGCTGTGGGTGCTCGGGCAGGCGTTTATCAACGTCGGCTACGTTGTCGGTCTGCTGCCGGTTACCGGCCTGCAGCTGCCACTGATCTCGGCGGGCGGAACCTCAACAGCCACAACGCTTTTCATCATGGGAATGATCGCGAACGCGGCGCGGCACGAACCGGAGGCGGTGGCGGCGTTGCGGGCGGGTCGCGATGACCGGGTGAACCGGCTGCTGCGCCTGCCAGTGCCCGAACCGTACGTGCCGACGCGCACCGAGGCATTGCGTGACCGGCTGCGGTCACGGCCCGCACCGCCGAAACCCAAGCCGAAACCCAAGAAGGCGGTCGTTGCCGGTCCGCACCGCGGGTCAGGGCAAAATAGAGTCGGCCAGCGGCATCGCGGCCAGCGCCGCACCACCCCGAGCGGGGGTGCGCGCAGACGGGCTCTGGAAGGTCAACGTTAAGGGTGAACAGCCATCAGGCAGGGCCAGATGTCGCCAGCTCTGCGGCTCCGGGCCCAGATGTCGCCGGCCCTGCGGCTCCGGGCCCAGATGTCGCCGGCCCTGCGGCTCCGGCGGTTCGGACGCTTTCCGTTGTGCTCGCCGGCGGCGGCACAGCAGGCCACGTCGAACCCGCGATGGCCGTCGCCGAAGCACTGAGGTCGCTCGACCCCGCCGTGCGGATCACAGCGCTGGGCACCGCACGCGGGCTGGAGACGCGGCTGGTGCCCGAGCGCGGCTATCAGCTCGAGCTCATCACGCCCGTCCCAATGCCGCGCAAGCCCAACCGAGATCTGGTCCGGCTGCCGCTGCGGGTCCGGCGGGCCGTCCGGGAAACCCGAGCGGTCCTCGACGAGGTCGCCGCCGATGTGATCATCGGGTTCGGCGGCTACGTGGCGTTGCCCGCCTACCTGGCCGCCGGGCGGCGGGTGCCGGTGGTGATCCACGAGGCCAACGCCAGCGCCGGGTTGGCCAACCGCGTCGGTGCCCGGCGCGCTAAGCGCGTGCTGTCGGCGGTGGCGGATTCCGGGCTGCGCGACGCCGAGGTCGTCGGCGTGCCGGTGCGGTCGGCGATCACCACTCTGGATCGCACGGCGATGCGAGCAGAGGCCCGCGCGCACTTCGGCTTCGCCGAGGACGCGCTGGTGCTGTTGGTGTTCGGCGGCTCGCAGGGCGCCGTGTCGATCAACGAAGCCGTCGCTTCGGCAGCCAAACAACTTGCCGTCGCTGGTATTTCGGTTCTCCATGCGCACGGCCCGAAGAACCGCCTGAATCTCCCGCAGCCCGCCGAGGGCGATCCGCCCTACGTCGCGGTGCCGTACCTGACCAGGATGGACCTCGCCTATGCCGCGGCCGACCTGGCGATCTGCCGGTCGGGGGCGATGACCGTGGCCGAGGTATCTGCCGTCGGGCTGCCCGCTGTCTACGTGCCGCTGCCGATCGGCAACGGCGAGCAGCGCCTCAACGCCCTGCCAGTGGTCAATGCGGGCGGCGGGCTGCTGGTGGCTGACCGCGACCTCACGGGAGATTACGTCGCCGACCCCGTGGTCGGACTGGTAACGGACAGGCGCAGGCTTGCGGCGATGACCGCCGCCGCGGCGCTGGTGGGTCATCGCGACGCGGCGGAGCGCGTCGCGCAGGTGGCGCTGGACATCGCACGCGAAGCGCGCCGCACCGGGAGGCGGGGTTGACCCCGATTGCGTTGCCGCCCGAACTGCATCGGGTGCACATGGTCGGCATCGGCGGCGCAGGCATGTCGGGTATCGCCCGGATTCTGCTGGACCGCGGGGCACTGGTGTCGGGGTCCGACGCCAAGGAATCGCGCGCCGTGCTGGCGTTGCGGGCCCGTGGTGCCCAGGTTCGCATCGGCCACGATCCTTCGTCGCTGGACCTGCTGCCCGGCGGGCCGACCGCGGTGATCACCACGTACGCGGCGATCCCGAAGACCAACCCAGAGCTGGTCGAGGCTGGGCGGCGCGGCGTCCCCGTCCTGCTGCGCCCGAGGGTGCTCGCGATGCTGATGGGCGGCTACCGCACGGTGATGGTCACCGGCACGCACGGCAAGACGTCGACGACGTCGATGCTGATCGTCGCGTTGCAGCACTGCGGCCTCGATCCGTCGTTCGCGGTGGGTGGCGACCTCGGGGAGGCCGGCACCAACGCCCACCACGGCAGCGGCGACTACTTCGTCGCGGAGGCCGACGAGAGCGACGGCTCGCTTCTCGAATACGCACCCGATGTCGCGATCGTGACCAACATCGAATTGGACCACCTGGACTTCTTCGGCAGCGCACGCGCCTACACCGCGGTGTTCGACGACTTTTCGAACCGGGTTGTCCCGGACGGCGCGCTGGTGGTGTGCGCCGACGACCCCGGTGCGGCGGCGCTGGGCGGGCGCGCGGCGGACCGTGGCGTGCGGGTTCTCCGGTACGGCAGCAGTCACCATGGCGATATGGCCGGCCTGCTGCTCAGCTGGGAACAGCAGGGCACCGGTGCGGTCGCGCACGTGCACCTGGCCGGCGAGGAGCTGCCGCGAGTGATGCGGTTGTCCGTGCCCGGCCGGCACATGGCGCTGAACGCGCTCGCGGCGCTGCTGGCGGCGGTCGAAGCCGGTGCCGAACCCGAATGCGTGCTCGACGGGCTGGCCGGGTTCGAGGGCGTGCGGCGCCGGTTCGACCTGGTGGGCGTGGCCGATTCGGTGCGGGTGTACGACGACTACGCCCACCACCCGACTGAGATCCGCGCAACGCTGGCGGCGGTGCGCACCCTGATCGGGCAAGCTTCGCGCGCGGCGGATCGCAACGGTCGTGCGATCGTCGTTTTCCAGCCCCATTTATATTCGCGCACAGAGGTTTTCGCGCAGGAATTCGGTCAGGCACTCGGCGATGCCGACATCGTGTTCGTGCTCGATGTGTACGGCGCGCGCGAGCAGCCGATGGCCGGCGTGAGCGGTGCGCTGGTCGCCGAGCACGTCGATGTCCCCGTGCAATACGTGCCGGACTTCTCCGCCGTGCCCGACCGGGTGGCCGACGTGGCGGCGCCCGGCGACGTGGTGATCACGATGGGCGCCGGAGACATCACGATGCTGGGTCCGGAGATCTTGAACTCGTTGCAGGTGAAGGCGAATCGCAGTGCACCCGGCCGCGCGGGGGTGATGCGGCAGTGAGCGAGCCGGTGCCGGGCGAGGTCGCGACGGCGTCCGACGAACAGGAGGCCTTTGAAGGCCCGCGCCGACGGGCCCGGCGCGAACGCGAGCAGCGCCGCGCCGCCGCGGCTCGCGCCCGAGCGATCGAAGACGCCCGACGGGAGGCGAAGCAGAAGGTCACCGCGGCCGCGACCGCGCCGAAAGCAGTTGGCAGAGGCGTGGTTCGGGGACTGAAGTTAATCACATGGCTGATCGTGTTCGTGGCGATCTCCATCGGCCTCGGGCTGGTGCTGTACTTCACCCCGGTCATGTCGGTCCGCAATCTCGTCATCGACGGAGTCCAGGACATACCGCGCGACGAGGTGGTCGCCGCGGTGGCGGTGCGCACTGGGACTCCGCTGCTGCAGGTCGACACCGACAAGGTGGCCAACCGGGTGGCGAACATCCGCCGGGTGGCCTCGGTGCGCGTACAACGCGAGTATCCCTCGTCATTGCGCATCACGGTGGTCGAGCGGACTGCGGTGGCGGTCAAGGAGTTACCGGACGGCACGCATCTCTTCGACCGTGACGGGGTCGATTTTGCGACCGCGCCGCCACCGCCCGGGGTGCCGTACCTCGACGTCGAACAGCCCGGTCCACGAGATCCGTCCACCAAGGCCGCGCTGGCCGTGCTGACCGCGCTTCGTCCGGAGGTCGCCGGGCAAGTGCGCCGCATTGCCGCGCCGTCGGTCGCGTCGATCACGTTGACGTTGACCGATGGGCGCGAGGTGATCTGGGGGACCACCGACCGGACGGATGAGAAGGCCGAGAAACTCGCGGCCCTGCTGACGCAGCCAGGGCACACCTATGACGTGTCCAGCCCCGATTTGCCGACCGTCAAGTAAGTCCGCGTGCCGAAGCCGCTGCTCGCAATCGCAAAATCCCGAAATTCGTCGCGGTCGACACGGCGCGCCTGCGTGGATACCGGCTGGGCCCGCCATACCGTTCTGAGTGCCTGAGCTACTTGACATAACTCTAAACCTCACGTTGAGGTTGAGAGTTTGCCCCGAAGGTCCGGCACCAGACGTTATCAGGAGGAAGGCGACCGATGACCCCCCCGCACAACTACCTCGCCGTCATCAAAGTCGTCGGCATCGGCGGTGGCGGCGTGAACGCCGTCAACCGGATGATCGAGCAGGGGCTCAAAGGCGTCGAGTTCATCGCGATCAACACCGACGCGCAGGCGCTGTTGATGAGTGATGCCGACGTCAAGCTCGACGTCGGGCGGGATTCCACCCGCGGCCTGGGCGCGGGCGCCGACCCGGAGGTCGGACGCAAGGCCGCCGAGGACGCCAAGGATGAGATCGAGGAGCTGCTCCGCGGCGCCGACATGGTTTTCGTCACCGCGGGCGAGGGTGGCGGCACCGGCACCGGCGGGGCGCCCGTGGTCGCGACCATCGCGCGCAAGCTCGGCGCGCTGACCGTGGGCGTCGTGACGCGGCCGTTCTCGTTCGAGGGCAAGCGGCGCAGCACGCAGGCCGAGACCGGAATCTCCGCGCTGCGGGAGAGTTGCGACACGTTGATCGTGATCCCGAACGACCGGCTGCTGCAGATGGGCGACGCGCACGTGTCGCTGATGGACGCCTTCCGTAGCGCAGACGAGGTGCTCCTGAACGGTGTGCAGGGCATCACGGATTTGATCACCACACCCGGGCTGATCAACGTCGACTTCGCCGACGTCAAGGGCATCATGTCGGGTGCGGGAACCGCTCTGATGGGGATCGGGTCCGCGCGCGGCGACGGCCGGGCGCTGAAAGCCGCTGAAATCGCGATCAACTCGCCGCTGCTCGAGGCGTCGATGGAGGGCGCGCAGGGCGTACTGATGTCAATCGCCGGCGGTAGCGACCTTGGTCTGTTCGAGATCAACGAGGCCGCGTCGCTCGTGCAGGAGGCCGCGCATGTCGAGGCCAACATCATCTTCGGCACCGTGATCGACGACTCGCTGGGTGACGAGGTGCGTGTCACCGTCATCGCCGCCGGCTTCGACGCGCACAGCGCCCGAAGCAAGCCGGTGGTCGGCGCAGGTGCCAAGGTGGAGGCCGGAAGTGCGGGCAAGCTGACCTCGTCGCTGTTCGAACCGGTCGAGGCCACCGCCGTGCCCGCGCACACCACCAACGGTGCGACAGTACGCATCGGTGGCGACGACGACGACGACGTGGATGTGCCACCGTTCATGCGTCGCTAGATACTTGCGGTGTGACCGTTCGGGTGCGGCGGGTGACCACCACCCGCGCAGGCGGCGTCTCCAAGCCGCCTTTCGACACGTTCAACCTCGGTGACCATGTCGGCGACGAGCCGGAAGCGGTGGCGGCTAACCGAAAGCGCCTCGCCGCGGCAATCGGGCTCCACGAAGACCGGTTGGTCTGGATGCACCAGGTGCACGGCGCCCGGGTGACGAAGGTCGACGGGCCACGCGACACCGCCGTCGCGAACACCGACGGCCTCCTCACCACGACGCCGCGGCTGGCGCTGGCCGTGGTGACGGCCGACTGCGTGCCGGTGCTGATGGCAGACGCCCGCGCGGGTGTGGTGGCCGCGGTGCACGCCGGACGGGTCGGCGCACAGCGCGGCGTGGTGGCACGGGCGGTGGAGGCGATGCAAGCCGCGGGCGCGCACGTCGACGACGTCTCCGCGTTGCTCGGTCCGGCGGTCACCGGCGCCAACTACGAGGTCCCCGAGGAGATGGCGGCCGAGGTCGAGGCGGCGCTGCCGGGCAGCAGGACCACCAGCCATCGCGGCACGCCGGCGCTTGACCTGCGGGCCGGAATCGCGCGCCAGCTAAAGACTTTGGGCGTCAACGCAATCGACGTCGACCCCAGATGCACGTTTGACGACCCGTCGTTGTTCAGCCACCGCAGGGACGCACCGACCGGGCGACTGGCGTCGCTCATCTGGATGGAGCCGCCGCGATGAGCGCATGCGCGAAGAGCATCGGGCGATGACGCAGCGCGAACAGCAATTAGCCCGGGCTCTGGCGGCGGTGCGACGGCGAATCGGCGATGCCGCCGCGGCTGCGGGGCGCAATGCGGGAGAAATTGAACTGCTGCCCGTAACGAAATTCTTTCCGGCAACAGATGTGGCGATTTTGTTCCGATTCGGCTGCCGCGCTTTTGGGGAATCCCGCGAACAAGAAGCCGCCGCCAAATCCGTGGAAGTGGCAAACCTGATAACCGACTCCGCGCGTTGGCACATGGTGGGGCAGATCCAACGAAACAAGACCCGGTCAATCGCGCGGTGGGCCCATGCCGCGCATTCCGTCGACAGCTCGCGCCTTGTTACCGCGCTGGACCGTGCCGTGGCCGCGGAACTCGATGCGGGCGGGCGGGACGAGCCGCTTCGGGTATTTGTGCAGGTCAGCCTCGACGGCGATGTCACCCGCGGCGGCGTGGACGCCCGCCATCCGGAGGTAGTGGACCAATTGTGCGACCAGGCCGCGGCTGCCCAAGCGCTGTCGTTCGTCGGGCTGATGGGCATTCCGCCGCTGGACAGTGACCCCGCTGAGGCGTTTGCACGGCTTCAGGCAGAGCATCAGCGGGTGTTGCGCACCCACCCGCAGGCGACCCAACTGTCGGCGGGAATGTCGGACGATTTGGAAACTGCGGTCAAACACGGGTCGACGTGTGTGCGTGTCGGTACCGCGTTGTTGGGTCCTCGACCGCTAACGTCACCTTCAGTAGTCACTCCTGTCACATCTTCATCAAGCCACCAGTCCTCCCGGAAGGGGCACCGATGAGTACGCTGCACAAGGTCAAGGCCTACTTCGGTATGGCGCCGACGGAGGAATACGACGATGAGTACTACGACGACGACGATCGCGGCCGCGGATACCCGCGCCGTACGCACGGCGACCGGTTCGGCGATGACGGCTATGACCAACCACCGGGCCGCCGCTACGACGATCGCCGAGATCGCGAGTACGACGACCGTGACCCTGATGACTACCCGCCCGGTTACCGCGGTGGTTACGACGAGCCGCGGTACGAGTCCAGGCTGAGGGCGCGTGAGTTCGAGCGCGGTTCATCGCGGTTTTCGGTGCGTGGCGCGACCCGCGGGGCACTGGCGATGGATCCCCGCCGAATGGCGATGCTGTTCGACGAGGGCAGCCCGCTATCAAAAATCACCACGCTGCGGCCGAAGGATTACGGCGAGGCGCGCACCATCGGTGAGCGCTTCCGCGACGGCACCCCAGTGATCATGGATCTGGTCACAATGGACAACGCCGACGCCAAGCGGCTGGTGGACTTCGCCGCCGGCCTGGCCTTTGCGCTGCGCGGATCGTTCGACAAGGTCGCCACCAAGGTGTTCCTGCTGTCGCCCGCCGACATCGACGTGACCGCCGAGGAGCGGCGCCGCATCGCCGAGGCGGGGTTTTACGCCTACCAGTAGCCCAGCCGCGGAGCCGGCACCGCCCGACTGAGTAGGCTGATGTTGCGCGGGTTAGCGCGTTGTCATCTAAGTCACAGTGAGGTCGGGCCAGTTGCGGCTGTTCTTCAACATCCTCGGTTTGGCGCTGTTCGCCTTCTGGCTGTTGCTCATCGCCCGGGTGGTCATCGAGTTCATCCGCTCATTCGCGCGGGACTGGCGGCCACGGGGCGCCACAGTGGTGGTCCTGGAGATCATCCTGACGCTCACCGATCCGCCGGTTAAGTTGTTGCGCCGCATCATTCCCCAGCTCACGGTCGGCGCCATCCGCTTCGACCTGTCCATCATGGTGTTGCTGCTGGTCGCGTTCATCGGCATGAACCTGGCGTTCAGCGCTGCCGCGTAGGCCGACCGCGGGATGAACATTATCTCAACCCAAATTGAGCCCCAACATTGAAATTACTTCTTATTTATTATGCTCAGCCGCGACCTGCGGGTCTGATGTGACAGGATGGGCGCCAGTTACACTGCTGGCAACTAGTTCGGTCTACACTTCCAGATCAGCATCGACCGTCCAGACTTGAGGGGGCAGACAATGCCGCTAACGCCCGCCGATGTGCATAACGTCGCATTCAGTAAGCCGCCTATCGGCAAGCGCGGCTACAACGAGGATGAGGTCGACGCGTTTCTCGATCTCGTTGAGGCCGAGCTTACGCGGCTGATCGAAGAAAACCGCGATCTGCGCCAGCGCATCGACGAGCTCGACCATGAGGTCGGGTCGGCGCGGTCTGGCGCCGGCCCCGGGGTTACCCAGGTGATTCCTGCGTTCGAACAACATCAGCCTGAGCCCCAGCCCGTCTACGAGCCGCCGCCGCCGCCCCCGCCGCCGGTCGCGGCGCCAGCCGCCGGTCCCGGCCACGTTGACGACGAGCAGCCCCACATGAAGGCCGCCCGCGTGCTGGCCCTGGCCCAGGACACCGCGGACAGGCTGACCGGGACTGCGAAGGCCGAGGCTGACAAGCTGCTCGCAGACGCGCGCGCCAACGCCGAGTCGATCATGTCCGAGGCCCGCCACACCGCCGAGACCACGGTCACCGAGGCCCGGCAGCGCTCCGATGCGATGCTTTCGGACGCTCAGATGCGCTCGGAGACGCAGCTGCGTCAGGCACAGGAGAAGGCCGACGCGCTGCAGTCAGACGCCGAGCGGAAGCATTCCGAGATCATGGGCACCATCAACCAGCAGCGAACGGTGCTGGAGGGACGCCTCGAGCAGCTGCGCACATTCGAGCGGGAGTACCGCACCAGGCTCAAGACCTATCTGGAGTCGCAGCTCGAAGAGCTTGGTCAGCGTGGATCTGCTGCTCCAGTCGACTCCAGCGCGAACAGCGACAGCGGCGCGTTCAACCAGTTCAACAGGGGCCACAACTAGCCCGAGGCTGATCAATGCTGATCGTCGCACTTGTGATGGCCGTCATCGGCCTGGCCGCCCTGGTGACCGCGGTGGTTACCGGCAACGAGGCCATCGCATGGGTCTGCATCGGCGCCAGTGTCATCGGCGTGGTCCTGTTGATCGTCGACGCGCTGCGAGAGCGCCAGCGGCGCGACGCCCAGCCGGTCGCAGATGACGAAACCACCGACGACCACGACTTCGACGCCGAGTTTCCAGACGAGCAATTTGCCGAGGAAGCACCGGCCCGGGAGGAGCCGGTGTCCGAGGGTGAGGCACCGGACGAGCGCAGCGACTCGGAGACTAGCCGCTAGTCGGGGCGGCCAGGAGTTCGCGCACCTCGTCGTCTGAGGTCTGGCTGAAGTCGCGATAATATTCACCGACCGCCAGGAATGACGCAGGCACTTCGACGCACACGACGTCATCGGCAGCTTCGGCCAGTTGCTGGTACGGCGCCGGCGGAGCGACGGGGACCGCGATCACGATCTTCGCCGGGTCCGCCGCGCGGATGGCCCGGGCGGCGGCCAGCATGCTTGCCCCTGTGGCGATCCCGTCGTCAACCAGGATGACGGTCTTGCCGGCGGGTTGGACGGGCTCCCGCCCGCCGCGATAGGCGGCCTCGCGGCGGGTCAGCTCAGCGGACTCTTTCTCGATCACCTGTGCCAGGTGATCGTCGGTGATGCGCAAGCTGCGAACCACGTCGTCGTTGAGCACTACAAGTCCGCCGCTGGCCAGCGCGCCCACCGCCAGTTCTTCCCAGCGCGGCGCGCCGAGTTTGCGCACGACGAACACGTCCAGGGGCGCGTGGAGTGCGGACGCCACCTCCCACGCGACCGGCACGCCGCCCCGCGGCAAGCCAAGCACGAGCAGGTCGGGAGTGCCCCGATACGCCGAAAGCGCGTCGGCGAGCACCCGACCGGCCTCCCTGCGGTCGGAGAATGTGCCCGTGACGCTTCGCGCCAGGCCGCTGAATCGTCGCATTGCGGTCCCTTCACGACCAGTGTCCTCCTGTTCGCACGTTCCGAGAAGAACCGCTTATTTGGCGGGCGGCACCGGTGGTGCGTCATTCGGCGCTATCTCGGCACCAATGCGGCGAAACAAGGTGTCGGCCTCGTTGGAGTAGTTGCCCTGACCGTCGAACGCCTCGGGCTCGTAGGTGTTCGCGACGGCGATGGCGACCTTCTGCGACGGTAGATAGGCCTCCACGGCCGCGTAGCCCGCCAGCATCGGGTTCTGCAGCAGCCAATGGCCGGAAATGACGATGCCGAGCCCGTAGGTGTAGATGTCGTTCTGTTCGGAGCACGTCGGGCAGCCGTCTTGGGCATGGGTCTTGCCGCGCAGGTCCGTGGAGACCATCGCCTTATACGAATCGGCGGTCAGCAACCTGCCCGATCCGATACCCCTCGCGGTGGCCTCGAGGTCGTAGATGTTGGTGGTTTGAATTGCGCCGTGAGTAATCGTCCACGACGGGTTCCAGTAAGTCGTTTCCTCGTAGAACGGGGTGCCCCCCGGAATCCTCAAAGCCTCGCGCCGCTCAGAGGAGAACGCGTGCAAGACGGGCGAGGGGATCTCGGGTGTGTCGGAGTCTGCGGTTTGAGACAGCCCCAGCGGTCGAAGCACCTTGTCGTTCAACAGGGTTGGCATGGCCTGGCCGGTGGCCTTCTCGAGCGCGAGCCCCAACAGGACGTAATTGGTGTGGGCGTAGTTCCAGTTGCTCCCCGGCGGATACAGCAGTGGCCGTGAACGGACCTGCGCCAGAATGTCATCGACGGTCCAGTGCTTGAACGGATTGGCGTACAGGGCCGCACTGAAGGCGTCGTTGCCGAGGACATAGTCGGGATAGCCGGACGTCATCTGTGCCAGCTGCCCCAACGTGACCTGATCCGCGTTAGGGAAGTCGGGCAGCCATTTGGCCAATTTGTCGTCGAGCCGGACCTTCTTTTCGTCGACCAACTCCAGCAGCAGGGTGGATACGTATGAGATCGCCACCGCCCCATTGCGGAAGTGCATCTGCGGAGTGGCCGGCACCCCCGTCATCGACTCACCGAAGGCCTGGGTCAGCACCTCTTGGCCGTCGACGGTGACCCGGACGATCACCGCCTTCAGATGCCGTTGTTGCATCGTGTCTTTGACGATCTTGGCCACCGCGTCGGCCTTCGCGCGGTCCGTGGACGCGGCAGGCGGCGACAAAGGCGGGCCCGCGCAGGCGCTGAGCAGGGCGAGCGCGCAGAGAAGGGTCATGAGGCAGGTGGCGGTCGCGCGGGCCACTGTGGATTCGGACAAGGGACCTACCCTGCGTCGCGGATGAGGAGTTTGTCCATCATCGCAGGAGTAGCCTGCGGCCATGGCCACAACAGATGTGTCGGTGCCCGGCGGAAGCATGGCGACGGCCGTCAGTTTCGTGGTGGGTGCCGCCGATGGACGTTGAGGTTGTCGGAAAGTTCCTGTCCACGCTGCCCGAGGACGACGACCATCCGTACCGGACCGGGCCGTGGCGGCCGCAGACGACGGAGTGGCGCGCTGACGATCTGATGCCGGTGGAGGGCGTCATCCCCGCCGACATCGACGGTGTCTATCTGCGTAACACCGAGAATCCGCTGCACCCGGCGCTGAAGTTCTATCACCCGTTCGACGGCGACGGCATGATCCACGTCGTCGGCTTCCGTGACGGAAAAGCGTTCTACCGCAACCGGTTTGTCCGCACCGAAGGTTTTACCGCGGAGAATGAAGCGGGCCGCCCGCTGTGGGCAGGGTTGGCGGAGCCGCCTCAACTCGCGAAACGCGACGGATGGGGCGCCCGTGGCCGGATGAAAGATGCCTCGAGCACCGATGTGATCGTGCACCGAGGGACCGCGTTGACCAGCTTCTACCAATGCGGGGACCTCTATCGCGTTGACCCGCTCACGGCCGAGACTCTTGGCAGGGAAACGTGGAACGGACGTTTCCCGTTCGACTGGGGCGTTTCCGCGCACCCCAAGGTCGACTCCGCCACCGGAGAACTCCTGTTCTTCAACTACAGCAAGCGGGCGCCCTACATGCACTACGGCGTCGTCGACCAGCGGGGGGACCTAGCCCACTTCGTCGACATCACACTGCCTGGCCCGCGGCTGCCGCACGACATGGCGTTCACCCGTAACTATGCCATTCTCAACGACTTTCCGCTGTTTTGGGAGCCCGAGCTGTTGAAGAAAGACGTGCATGCCGCTCGGTTCCATCCGGACATGCCGTCACGATTCGGCGTGATCGCGCGTCGTGGGCAGGACGTCCGCTGGTTTGAGGCTCAGCCCACGTATGTGCTGCATTTCGTGAACGCGTACGAGGACGGCGACGAAATCGTGCTCGACGGGTTCTTCCAGGGGGATCCCGAGCCCGCCGATAACGGCATAGGCGACAAATGGACCCGCGCCTTCCGGTTTTTGGCGCTCGACCGGATGCAGGCGCGACTGCATCGGTGGCGCCTCAACCTGATCACCGGCGGCGTCCGTGAAGAACAGCTGTCAGACAGCATCACCGAATTCGGAATGATCAACCGCGGTTTCGCCGGCGGCGCCTACCGATATACGTATGCGGCGACCGGTAAGCCGGGCTGGTTCCTGTTCGACGGTTTCGTAAAGCACGACCTGCACACTGGTACTGAGGAGCGGTATGCGTTCGGCGACGGTGTGTACGGCAGCGAGACCGCGATGGCCCCAAGGGTAGACAGCGCTTCGGAAGACGACGGCTACGTCGTGACACTGACCACCGACATGATCGCCGACGCTTCCCATTGCCTGGTGTTCGACGCCCGCCGGGTCAGCGACGGACCGATATGCAAACTGCTTCTGCCGGAACGGATTTCGGCTGGCACACATTCCACCTGGGTCGCCGGCTCGGAACTGTGCCGCTGGCACAGCTCGGATTCGACCGCCGCGAGTGTGGGGCTGTAGTCACAACATCAGCCGGTTGTCAGCCGCACCACCCTGTTGTTGCCGCGGTCGGCGACGTACACGGTCCCTGCCTTGTCCACCGCGACACCTAAAGGCGTGTTGAGGCCGGTGAATTGGAGCTCAGTCGCGGCGTTCGACCCGACCGCCAACTTCATCACCTTGTTGTCGTCGTGGTCGGTGACGTAGACAGCGCCAGCGCTGTCCACCGCCACCCCCCAAGGCAGGGTGATGCCGGTGAACGGCAACTCGGTCGCGGTGGTCGAACCCGCGGCCAGCTTGAGCACCTTGTGATTGTCGGAGTCGGTGATGTAGACGTTCCCGGTGGAATCCACCGCCACGCCGACCGGGTGATTCAAGCCGGTGAGCAGGTCAGTCTGGGTGTTCGTTCCGGGCGCCAACTTCACCACCCTGTTGTTGCCCCGGTCAGAGACATACACATTGCCGGCGGAATCCACGGCCACCCCTTCGGGCACCGGGACGCCGTTTAACGGCAGTACGGTTGGGTTGTCCGACCCAGCCGCCAGCTTCACCAGCCCTTTGTTGAAATCGGTGACGTACACGGCGCCAGTGGCGTCCACCGCGACCCCGCGGGGCTGGTACAGGCCGGTGAAGGGCAGCACGACCGCGCGGCTATCGCCGACACCCAACCTCACCACCTTGCCCTGCATGAGCTGACTGGTGGCGTAAACGTTGCCGGAGCTGTCGACCGCCACCCCGGCGGGGGAGACGGGGAACTGGAGGTCGTTTAGCGGCAGTACGGATTGTCCGGTCGCCTGGTTCCACGGCGGCGCCGGCGGCCCCGGCGCCGTTTTCGGGGGCCGCGTTACCCAATATCCAATGGCTCCGGCAGCGACGACGACCAGGAGAGCGACAGCGCCCACGACGATCCACAGCTTGCGTTTGCCGCGGCGACGCTCGGGCTCCGGTTGCGCCGGTTGCGCCGGTTGCGCCGGTTGCGGCGGTTGCGGCGGTTGCGGTTGCGGCGGCTGGCCATATGTCGGAGGGCTCTGAGGGACTGGTCGGCTCGCAGGGCTCGCCGGGGCCGGGGGCGCCGGTTGGCTGGGATACGCCGGTTGGCTGGGATACGCCGGTTGGCTGGGATACGCCGGTTGGCCGGGATGGGCCGGTTGGCCGGGATAACCGCCGTAGCCTCCGGTGGGGGGCGGCGTCCACATCGGCCGGCTTGGTGGCCATTGCTGGGCGGGGGCCGCGGGCTCGGCGCCAGTGCCCGCCGGCAACGGGCGAATCATGGTCTCGGCGTCGCCGAACGACGGTGTTTGAGGAATCCTTGGCTCAGAAGGTGCGCGAGGCGGTGGGAACTGGGGCGGGGCGGCAGCCGGCGCCATTCCGGCGACATTGCGCGGCACGGTCGCGATCTGGCTGTTATTGAGGATCTGCGAGGCCCGGCTTTGCTCGTTTGCGGTCAGCGCGGCATACGCGGCGTTTGCCAGATCACTGGCTTTGCGATAGCGATCTTCGGGCTTCTTTGCCATGCCCTTGGCGATCACCTGGTCCAATGCCTCCGGAACCCGTCCCGGTCGCAGCTGGCTGGGTCGCGGGGCCGGCTCCATCAGATGCGCGGTGATCACCCGTTCGATGCTGTCCGCCCGATACGGAGGGGACCCGGTCAAACACTCGTGCAGCACACAGGCCAGCGAATAGACGTCGGCGCTCGGTGTGATGTCATCGGTCGTGAACCGTTCCGGGGCCATGTAGTGATGGGTACCAAGCGTCGTCCCCGGCTGGGTCATCCCTGCATCGGTGGCGGCGCGGGCGATACCGAAATCCACCAGATACGCGAAGTCTTCGGGTGTGACCAGGATGTTTTCTGGTTTGACGTCGCGGTGTATCACGCCGGCCGCGTGCGCGGCGTCCAGTGCGGCGGCGATCTGGCGCACGATGGCCACCGCCCGTGGCGGGTTCAGCGGACCGTAGCGCGACAACATGGCGCGTAGATCGGTGCCCTCGATCAGGCGCATGTCCACGTAGAACTGCCCGTCGATCTCGCCGTAGTCGTGGATCGGCACCACGTGTGGTTCGGTCAGCCGCCCCGCGGTGTCGGCCTCGCGCTGCATCCGCTCGCGAAACGTCGCGTTGCCGGAGTACTGCTCTGAAATCAGCTTCAGCGCTACCACCCGATGCTTGCGGGTGTCCTCGGCCTGATATACGTCGCCCATCGCGCCGCGACCCAGCAGCCGGATGAGCTGATAGTGCCCAAATTGCGACCCCGCCCGCGAAGGGGGCCCGGTGTCGCTCACGTTGACTCCCCTCAGCACGCCATGCGATCCCGCCAGCCGAGGCTGGTGGTCGCGCTAGCCGACACGGTAATTCCTCGGCCCAGTGGCCACAACGAAACGATAAAACCCGTCCGACTCGCAGCAAACACGGGCGCCCATCGAAAACCGGCCGACAGTGGGGAATTCACGTGATCGGTTGCCTCACGTGATCGCATTGACGGCGTTCGCCAGTTTCGATTGGAACGAACTCGGCAGCGGCACGTAGCCGTACGAGTCCAAATTGGCCTGCCCGTCACCAATCGTGGCTTGCATGAACGCCTTTACAGAGGTGCCGGTCGCGGAATCCGGATACTTCGAGCAGACGACCTCGTACGTCGCCAGCACGATAGGGTACGCACCCGGCTGGGTCGGTTTGTAGAACGACGACGTGTCCAGTACGAGGTCGTTGCCTTGTCCCTTGATCGTGGCCCCGGCGATCGTCTTGCCGACCGAGTGGGGATTGATCCCCACCGGCTCGGGACCAGCTGATGTCACGATCTGGGCGAAGTTCAACTCATGGCCCACGGCGAAGGACCACTCGTTGTAGGTGATCGACCCGTCCGTTCTCTTCAGTGCCGCCGACGTGCCGTCATTTGTTTGGGCCCCCTCACCGACACCCCCGTTGAATGTCTTCCCGGCGCCTTTACCCCACGCACCGTTCGACGCGATATCCAGGTACTTCTGGAAGTTGTCCGTGGTTCCCGACTGGTCACTGCGGAAGACGACATGGACGGGGGTAGCCGGCAGGTTGGTGCCAGAGTTGAGTGCTTTCAACGCCGGGTCATTCCAGGTGGTGATGGCGCCGTTGAAGATCTTCGCCGCCGTAGGTCCGTCCAGATTCAGCGAGGTGACGCCGTTGATGTTGAAGGTGACTGCGATTGGGCCAAACACGGCGGGCAGATCCCATGCCGGCGAACCGCACCTCTGCGCCGCCTTGGTGGGCTCACCCGCGGCTGGATCCAATGGCGAGTCGGTGCCGCCCAGATCGGTTTGGCCTCCGACGAACTCGCTCACCCCCTTGCCAGAGCCATTTGCGTTGTAGTCCAGAGTGTGGCCCGGGCACGCGCGAGTGTAGGCGTAGACAAATTGTTCTATCGCATTCTGCTGCGCGGTCGACCCGCTGGCCTTCAGGATCTTCTTGCCGCTGCAATCCACTACCACGTTGGGGGTGGATTCAGACGACGGTGACGACGAGTTGTTTTTGGCACCGCAGGCCGCTAACACCAATGCGCTGGCTGTCAACACGCTTAGCGCAATGACATATGGGGTGTGCCTCACCGAACTCCCCTGCTCGGCAACAGGACGGCTGAGTTTATCGCAAAGGGCCGATTAGAAGGGCCCGTTCCGCGGCCCGCGTTTGACTATCCGAGGTCAGCGAATAGGCCCGATGGGCGGTCGGCCCACGTACTGTCGGCGCTGACACCTTCTGGAGCCACCACCATGACAAACCCCGACGACGCCACTGCAATTGACCCCCGAACAGGTCTCCCAGTTGGAGCGGCTGCAGCTGTCGCCCGCATTCCTCACCCCATCGCCCCGCCGGGGTGGTCGTGCGTATGGGAAAGATCAGCGTCAAGTCGCCGACGCCTCAACGTCCTGTGGGCCATGCTGCGCGACCACGCCCCGTACCAAACCTCAACCGCCACAGCAGCTTGACAAACACATTGAGAATCGATTCGGCCGTGTTCACCGTGATTGGACGAGGGGCGATGGAGTGGCGCCAGCCGGCCCGGGCGGACCCGTGGGTCGTGCGAATCCAAGCGCACAGAACAACAACTATCGGCTAGTGATTCGGCTATGTAGAGGCTAGAATACAGGCTATATTCGAATCATGAAGACGGTACCGCTCACAGAGGCCAAAGACAAGCTCTCCGCGCTGGTTGACGAAGCCGACACCACCCACGAAATCATTCAGATCACGCGACACGGTCGTGTCGCTGCGGTCATCATGTCCGCCGACGATCTTGATTCACTCAACGAGACCCTCCACGCGCTGCGGACCCCGGGTATCGCAGACGAGCTCGCGCAAGCCGACGCGGACTACGCCGCTGGCAACACCGTCAGCGGCGACGACATCCGCAAGCGCTACGGGCTGAAGTGACCAGCCGGGATGCACCCTGGTCTGTTCAGCTGTCACCCATGGCGGTCCGGGCACTCGATCGGCTGCCACACAAAGTCGCCACTGCGATCGCCGAATTCGTGACTGGTGCCTTACCGGCCGACCCGTACCGGCTGTCCAAGCCGCTGCGGTTCGAGTTCGAAGGCTGGCGTGTGGCGCGCCGCGGCGATTACCGCGTTACCTTCCGCGCACTCGAGGACGACCGAGTGCTCTATATCGGCCGCATTGAGCACCGCGCGCACGTCTATCGCCGTAAATGATCTACCCTGCGCCCGATGGCATCAAATCCCGACGGTATGAAGGGTGTTCGGGTACCAAGGTCGTTATCGCCTGGCTCGGCGGAGGATGAGGGAATAGGAGGCCGCCGCCGCCTCCGTTGTGCCACAACCTGATCGGCGGTGAGTGGCGCAGGACCTCTCGATCGCGTTGGGCATTCGGTCACGCTCACATGTCGAGCAGGCTGCTGCCGCGATGGTGCTGCCATTGGTCGCGACGTGCTCGAAACCCGCCATGGCGCGGGCCGATTCGCCCACCGTTGCACGGTAGGGCGCGCTGATCGGTGGGATGTTCATCGATGAGCCCGCCCAGTCGGTGCGCATACCGCCGGGCTCGACCACGGTGATTTTGATGCCGAGCGGTGCGACCTCAGCGGCCAGCGCCTCGCTGAATCCCCCGATAGCCCACTTCGCCGACTGGTAGGCCGTCATGCCAGGGCTGCCAATACGACCGCCAACCGACGAAATCTGGATGATCCGTCCGTCTCCTTGCTCGCGCAGGAGAGGAATAGTCGCCTTTGTGACATACACCGTGCCGAAGAAGTCCACGTCTCACCTGGCGTGTGACAACATCGGGACAACTTCTGCTGACCGCGAGGAGCCTTAATCGCGCGACGAAATCGTTTGCCGTTCGGTCGTGCGGTCCACAGGCACTACCTGCGATCTCTGGGTTATGAGCTAACCGGTCGCGGTCTCCCCTGATGCGGTCGGTCTCATACTTCCAGGTGAGCGGCGTTGAGCCGTCCAGCCTGTTTCATAGCGTCGCGCTCGTTTGCACCGATGTCAGCCTGTCGTGTTCCCAAATCCGTTCCCAACACAGCAAACAGCGAGTGCACACGCCTCGGCGCCTCGGGCCGCTACCGAGCTGCTCACCGACGAATTGATGTCCGAATCGTGTTGGCGAAGCGTGGCCGGCATCTTGGTGCGCGAGCGGCGAACGAAGATCAAGGCGGAGCAGCTTGCGCGCGTCTTGTGACGTCGACGTGTTGTAGGTGCGACACAATCCGCAGTCGGCGGCGCGTGCTGTGCCGGATGCTACGTCTGCGGATCCCGCGGGACCGCGTGCTGTGGCTGGTGTAACAGTGCACGAACCAGCGGGCGCGGCCCGATGGACCGAAGCAGCTGGCTGGCCGGGCGGACGCGTACCCGCTTCGGCCACCAGAACCAGCGTCCCATCACCGTGATGATCGACGGCGTGATGAGCGATCGGACGACGAAGGTGTCGAACAAGAGGCCGATGCCGATCGTCGTGCCGAACTGGCCAATCGCCCGGAGAACGCTGGTGATCATCGTGCCCATGGTGACGGCGAACACCAGGCCGGCGGCAGTCACCACCGGGCCGGTAAGACCCATGCCGCGGATGAGTCCCGTTTTCAGGCCGGCTCCGATCTCCTCCTCGATTCGGGACACCAGCATCAGGTTGTAATCCGACCCCACTGCCAAGAGCACGATCAACGCGAATTCGGTTGCCACCCAGTGCAACTGGAATTCGAGAAGGTGCTGCCAGATCAGTGTCGAGAACCCGAAGGCGGCCCCAAGCGACATCACGATCGTGCCGACGATGACGCCCGCAGCGATCACAGCGCGAGTGACGATCACCATGATGATGAAGATGAGCACGATCGAGGCAACCCCGGCGATCATCAGGTCGAACTTGGCGCCGTCGGCGATGTCGTTGAACGTCGCGGCCGTACCGCCGAGGTAGATGTCGGCGTTCTCCAGCGAGGTCAATTTCAGCGCCTCCTTGGCGGCTTGGCGCTCCTGATCGACCGACGAGATTCCCTTGGTCGTCGCCGGATCCACCGCGTGAGTGATGAAGAAGCGAGCGGCCTTGCCGTCCGGCGACACCATCAAGCTCAACCCCAGCAGGAAGTCCGGGTTCTGGAAGATCTCGGGCGGCAGGTAGAAGAGGCTCTCCACCTGAGAGTCGTTGAAGGACTTGCCCATCACGGCGTTGGCGTCGGTCAGCCGGTCGAACTGATCGATCAGGCTGTCGAACGTGCTGTAGATGGTCAGCGTCGTATCCCGGATCGACTTCGATACGGCGATAATCTGGGGGATCTGCGCGAGCAATTGCGGCAGCAACTTATCGATTCTCTCCGTGTCCTTAACGAGCGCCGCCGTGTCGCCGTGAGCTGGTCGACCCCGTCGATTGACGCCTGGAGCTGTCTCAACGCCCAGCAGATCGGAATATCGAAGCAGTGCGGTTCCCACTGGAAGTAGTTACGGAGCGGCCTGAAGAAATCCTCGAAATCGGCGAGATCATCTCTGAGCTGGTCGGTGGTAGCGCTTAACCGCTCCGTATCGCCCGTCAGGTCGTGAGTTGGCCAGGCTCACCTGCACTCGAAATTGCGACCTCGTCATTTTGAGGCAGGAATGCCGCGAAACATGGTGATGAGGAATAGACTTTGCATGTTGCGGGGGTCCGCCAGTGAGGGGAGAGCGCCATGGACCCGGTGCTGGTCGCGATGTGCGTCATCGTCGCCGTGTTCCTGGGGTACGGTGTTGCACACTTCGCGTGGCGCTCAATAGCCGACAGGCGCGACGGTGTCATCGCCGAGTGGGAGGGGCTTCGCATCAGCGCGACCGAGCTGATCGAGGGCTATCGGCCCAACGCCAAGCGCTATCCGGTGTCGGGCCTGAGTGCCAGTGTCGAGGAGTGCGGGACCGAGCGCCGCAACGTATCGAGTGTCGGCCGCCGGTGCCTCCACGTGACGATCGCGGGGCCGCATCCCGCGATAGTTCGGACCATGAGTGTCAAGTGCCACCCGAAGGCCGACGCGCGAGCCCGAGCTTTCGCCGAAAAGGTAAACCAGGCAAGCCGACAACTCGAACACCACTAGACCGCGTAGAGAAAGTTTGAACGCGGGTCTTGGCGGGTGGCGATTCGGTTGGGTGCTGCACTTGCGCGAGTTGGTGGGTGGCGCCGGGAGCGGAGCGGACGGCGCCACCCCGACTCTGGGGGTGGTCAGGTCGCGCTTCGATTGGAGATGGTCTACGGGTAGGGGTTGTAGCCGTGTCCGAGGGGGGACTTGCCCGCCTACGACACGAGTCGTGATCTTGCAATTGAGACGCTGAAAGCGTCGCACACAGCGACACTCGGCTGTCATGGGCCAGCGACGACGACCGTCTCCTTCTC
>Ga0153922_1000002_pt1 | contig 93637 bp, 97 predicted proteins | sample TSNJ006MetaG_FD_104723 | JGI IMG/M metagenome (GOLD analysis project Ga0153922, IMG submission 104723) | Attine ant fungus gardens microbial communities from New Jersey, USA - TSNJ006 MetaG | ecosystem: Host-associated > Fungi > Mycelium > Unclassified | place: USA: New Jersey, Brendon T. Byrne... | reverse complement strand
GTTTTTATCATGCTCACACATTATGGTTTTTACATGCTCACATATTGAAAGGTTCGGCTATTGCAATATGTGGGCTGCCAGGACGCCACTGTGTGCCAGGAGAGGTGCGGTGCTGTTTGTAATTTAGTGAGATGATACCTTTGATACAGGGACGACCCTGATACGAGAAGAATGCTCTTCGTAAATTAATTGAAGAACCAGCGGGCAAAGGGCATGGGATAACTTACGCCAGAGCGTTGCCGCGTTTACGGAAGTTATCCCATGCCCTTTGGTCGCGTCCGTCATCCAAAATACTGTTCCTCACCAAAAAACAGCCGCCCCACTGAACAGTAACTTTGTTTATGCTCAATCCGCTTATTTAAGCATAATCAACAACTTTTACTGGTAACTATTTAATTTCTAGTGATGCCATAATTCTCCCTATCCTCATTCATTCAGTTCTTCCAAGTTCCGTTTCAATTCTACCATCTTGTCACGCAACTCAGCCGCTACCTCGAAGTTCAAATCTGCTGCCGCTGACTTCATCTGTTTCTCCACGCTGGCAATCAGTTTCTCCAGTTCCTTTCTGCTCATCGATTCCGGATCCTTGGCAAGGGTCTGCTCTGTCTTTGCCACTTCCTTGGAAATGCTGATCAGGTCACGAACTGCTTTTTTAATCGTCTGTGGTGTAATTCCATGCTCTTTGTTATATGCTTCCTGTACCTCACGGCGGCGCTGTGTTTCACTAATTGCCAGACGCATAGAATCGGTAATGACATCTGCATACATAATTACCCGTCCATCCTCATTCCGGGCGGCACGTCCGATGGTCTGAATCAGCGAAGTTCCGGAACGAAGGAAGCCCTCTTTGTCGGCATCCAGAATAGCCACCAGGGTAATCTCCGGAATATCCAGACCTTCTCGGAGCAAATTGATTCCGACAAGCACATCAAATACATCCAGACGCATATCCCGAATGATCTGCGTACGCTCCAGGGTATCAATATCAGAATGCAGATATTTCACCCGAATGCCGATATTGTTCATATATTCCGTTAAATCTTCCGCCATTCGCTTGGTAAGGGTTGTGATCAGCACTTTATTATGCTTATCTACTTCTTTGTATACCTCACCTACCAAATCATCAATCTGGCCTTCTACCGGACGTACTTCCACTTCCGGATCCAGCAGTCCGGTAGGGCGGATAATCTGCTCAGCGCGAAGCATTTCATGCTGTGCCTCATACTCACCTGGCGTCGCCGATACGAAGAGCATCTGGTCCAGCCGGTCTTCAAACTCGCCAAAGTTTAATGGGCGGTTATCTTTGGCGGAAGGAAGCCGGAAGCCAAAATCAACCAGCGTTGACTTTCTGGACTGATCCCCCGCGTACATTCCGCGAATCTGGGGAATTGTCTTATGAGATTCATCAATGATCAGCAAAAAGTCATCACCAAAATAGTCAATTAAGGTGTAGGGCGGCTCTCCTTCTTTCAATCCGGATAGATGACGCGAGTAGTTCTCAATTCCCGAACAGAATCCCGTTTCTTTTAACATTTCCAAATCAAAATTAGTCCGTTCCTGAATCCGCTGCGCCTCCAAGAGCTTGTCCTCGCTTTTAAAATAAGTAACCCGCTGATTCATCTCTTCCTCAATATCTTCTGCTGCTTCTAATATCTTTTCCGTTGGCACAACGTAATGTGACGCCGGAAATATCGCTATGTGATTCACATTTTGTTTGATCTCTCCGGTCAGAACATCGATTTCTGTAATCCGGTCAATTTCATCGCCGAAAAACTCTACCCGGTATGCCGTATCCGAAAAGTCCGCCGGGAAAATCTCCACCACATCACCACGCACCCGGAAGGTACCACGATGGAAATCCATATCATTCCGATCATACTGAATATCAACCAGTCTGCGCAGTACTTCATCCCGCTCCTTTTCCATCCCCGGCCGCAGGGAAATAATCATATCCTTGTAATCCTTCGGACTACCAATTCCATAGATGCAGGACACACTGGAAACGATAATAACATCTTTTCGCTCGCTTAGAGATGCTGTTGCAGAAAGACGAAGCTTATCTATCTCATCATTTACCGAGGAATCTTTAGCAATATAAGTGTCAGAAGAAGGAACATATGCTTCCGGTTGATAATAATCGTAATAAGACACAAAATACTCCACCGCACTATTCGGGAAAAATTCTTTAAATTCCCCATAAAGCTGTGCCGCCAATGTCTTATTATGAGCTATGATCAACGTTGGTTTATTTAATTCCTGAATGACATTTGCCATCGTGAAAGTCTTACCCGAACCAGTAACACCCAGCAATGTCTCACATTGATTCCCTTCTTTGAATCCTGCCACAAGTTCTTTAATCGCCTGCGGCTGATCTCCGGTAGGCTGATATTCGGATACTAACTCAAAATGATCCATGATTATACCTCCGCATAAACAATTTTTTATATTATAACAGAGTGTGCCAAGAAAGTACAGCGGAAACCGAATGTTTGTTCTGATACTTATAAACTACCAAAACCCAGCCGCTGTGTGCTGGCATCCCATACCTTTCCATTCTCTGCAGAGTGCTTTCTTAATACCGTAATCAACTTCGTTCCGGCATTCTTATTTACTGATTGCTTTAAACGCTTCGGTCTGTGCGGTCATCCCCCGCTCCGATGCCAGACGTTCAATCGAGGAAGCACCAAAGAACCCATCGATTCCCGGAACCTTCTTGATCACATAGGCCGCATCTTCCGGATCAGCGATCGGACCGCCGTGGCAGATTACCAGAACATCCGGATTCACTTCCCGTCCGGCTGCAATAATCCCACGGATCTTATCGCAGCAGTCATCCAAAGTAAGGGCTGTTTCCGCACCAATTGAACCTTTTGTGGTAAGTCCCATATGTGCAACCAGAATATCGGCCCCTGCTTCAGCCATTGCTTTGGCCTGTTTCAGATCAAATACATACGGACAGGTCAGCATATCCAGTTTATGCGCCTCACGAATCATATCCACTTCCAGACCATACCCCATTCCGGTCTCTTCAAGATTGGCCCGAAAAGTTCCGTCAATCAATCCGACAGTCGGAAAATTCTGTATACCATTAAACCCCTGATCCTTTAACTGCTTCAAGAACAAATCCATTACCCGGAACGGATCAGTACCACACACCCCGGCTAACACCGGTGTATCTTTTACGACCGGAAGTACCTCCGCTCCCATCTCCTGAACGATCTTATTGGCATCACCGTATGCCAGCAGGCCGGATAAAGAGCCTCGCCCGGCCATCCGAAACCGTCCGGAATTATAAATGATCAGCATGTCTGCTCCGCCCTTTTCGCTGCATTTTGCAGTAATACCCGTTCCGGCACCAACACCGACCAGGATCTTGCCGCCGGCCACCTCTCTTTTAAATTGTTCTACGATCTCACTTCTTGTCATCCGATTCATACGAATCTCCTCCTCCATATTTATTCTTTATTTCCCGCTGCACCCAAAGTCACACTAAGCCATCCAATGATCAGACCAAGTACATTAGCCATCATAATCCATGCCGCTGCAATACAGACATTTTTAATATCAAAGCTGCCGCCGTTTGCTGCCTTCGGAAAGCTTCCTGCATAATAACCGGCATACAGACAGGAATATGCATTAAAAGATGTCAGCGAGCAGGCAAACAGGCTGGTCTTTAATGACAGCATAATGATAAATACCGTAACCGCTACTGCAACAATCAGTACCATCAGGTTAAAACCCGAGGCATCATAGATTACGATTGAGACTGCCGCCAGAATATATCCTATTATCATCGGCGGAATCCCCTGCTTGAAAACTGCCGTATTAGCACCTAAAGCAAAATACCATGCCCAGCCGATAAAAATCGCCCATACCGGTATGTTAAGCGGCAATGCCAGACAAGCAAGCCCTGCCAGAATCGCTACCGAAAAATCTAATTTCTCTAATTTCATATGTTCTTCCTCCTCATTTCATAAATCTACTGTCAAACTTTTAGCTTTCCATGTATTCAATTAGTTTCCGAGCCGCTGCTTCGGCAAATTCCCGGTCGTTGATATTGTAATCCATTTCGACCACTTCAACCACATCCTGATTCACGCCTTTTTTTAAAGTCTTAAAAAGCATCTCATCTTCTTCCGGGCCATGGAATGGCTGCCCTTCCTGATCAATTGCCGAAACACCCTTAAGCGGTAAGAACAACGCTGTCTTCTCAACTGCCATATTCAGCTTTTCAACCAGCTTATTCGCAATCCGGGCATTTTCCGGCACGGTTGTACGCATTAAGGAAATCGTCGGGTTGTGGCGATAAATATTTCTTCCCGAAAATTTCTCCGGTACCGTTTCGATGCCTCCAAAATTGACCATATCCAGAGCACCCACCGACACTACCTGCGGTACCTTATTTTTACCGGCTGCTTCATTGCGGTTCGGACCGGCCGCCAGCATCCCGCCGATTACTTCATCGCACCATTCGGTTGTCGTCATATCCAGCACACCGCTGAAGAATCCAGCCTCTATCAGTGACTCCATCGTCTTTCCACCGGCCCCGGTTGCATGGAATACTAATACCTCATATCCCTTCGCTTCCAGATATTCTCTGGCATATCCGACGCAAGTCGTGGTCACCCCAAACATCGTCGCTGCGACCAACGGCCGCTGAACCTCTTCCTCTGTCTTAAGCTCTGCCTTCAGGTTAAGCATTCCGGCCATTGCCAGGACAGCATTGCGGAATATCATTTTAGAAATCGTATTCAATCCAGCCACATCTACAATGGAGGGCATCATGATAATATCGCTGGTACCGACATACTGCGCTACATTCCCGGACGCCATCGTCGAGACCACAATCTTGGGAACTCCAATCGGTAATTCCCGCATTGCCGGGGTTACCAGTGCCGTTCCGCCGGAACCACCCATTGAGAGAATGCCGTCAAATTTCTCTTCGGCATAGAGCTGCGGCAGTAATACCCGCATCCCCTTTGACAATACCTCAGTTGCGATTGCCCGGTCTTTCTTTGCCGCAATCTCTTCAATATCATATCCTGCGGCTGCCGCTACCTCTTTATTTGAAACATCTATGGGAAATGCCGGTTCAAATACACCGGTATGAATCATGTACGCCCTCAGGCCTAATTCTTCTACCATATTCTTCACATACTGATACTCTGATCCCTTCGTATCAAATGTTCCTGCAATTGCTACAACTTTCATATTCATGCTCCTTTCTTAATGTTTCAGACTGGCCAATCTGTTTTCATATTTATATCTTAAGCTAATCCTTATCGCATTTCAATGTTGTTATACCTCTTTATCATGTTTTTATATTACATTTTATTTGTCTTTTTATCATTATTATTTGTCATTATATTATATTAGCGCACAAAAAAACAGAATGAGTCCCTCTTTCTCATTCTGTTTCTGCTTTTATAAATTCGCTCGGACTTACCCCAACATGCTTCTTAAATATTTTAGAGAACTGGGCGTAATCGGGATAACCGGTCTTATCAGCCACCTCGCGGCACGAATAGCGCTTCTCCCGCAGCAATCCTTTGGCTTTATTTATCCGAAATCGAATCAGATATTCGGTAAAACTCAGGCCCACTTCCTTTTTAAACTTTGTACTCAGATAAGGGGCTGAAATATGAGCAAACAGCGCCAGGTCGCCCAGCTGAATCTCTTCTGCCCAATGTTCCTCAATATGCTCTTTTACAAATCTGACATAATCACGGGAATCCAGTTGTCCTTCAATAGCTTTTATCTTAGGATCATCTTCAGCCAGACTGCCATAGCTTTTGAATGCCTTGGTGGTATTAAACACCGCCTTTTCAATCGGAATCCGATCGAATGTTGAGCCTCCGATATACCCCTGACATGAGGTATTCTTATAAAGATACTGCATATCAATAGGCGTGTTGGCGGGGCCGGCATAGATCATCTTGATAACTTTCGGCCGCCGCTCATCACACATCGCAAAAATACACCCGGTTAGTCTTCTGGCCTCTTCCAGTGACAGATTTCTTTTGGCTCCGAGAACACCACCCTTGGTCAATCCCAGATGCACACATATCACATCTGCTCCGGCTTCCAGCATCTGTTCTGTCTGTTCGGCATCGGTTACAAATGCCACCGTAAACAGCTCCAAATAATGTGCCAGCTTAATCGCCTCAACCTCTTTATCATATGTATTCCCTTCTTCCTCCAGCGCTTCCCGGAAAGCTCCATCAACCAGACCCAGTGTCGGAAAATTAGTCACTCCGGCAAATCCTTTGTCGCGAATTTCTTTCAGATAGTCGTAAATTGAGATAAACGGATCTCCGGCCAGCAGCCCGAAAAGCACCGGTTTCTCACGGATTGCCGGCAATAATTCTCTCGTGCCCATCTCCATAACAATCTCGTTATTATTTCCATAACAAAGATAACTGGCATGTGAACTTCGTCCCATATCCCGGTATTTTCCGGCGCTAAGGGCAAGCACAAAATCGGCGCCGCCCATAACCGCATACTTCGCTGCCATTCCAGAGCCTGAGGATACCCCGACAATATGTCCGTTAATATTTATTTGTGCATTTAAAATATTTAAAATGTAATCTCGTCTAAGCATCTTGATTCCTCTCTATCCGGCGATATTTCATTCTGGAACTCTACCATAAACACTACAGTTCCAGACTATTTTCTTTTAGTAGAAAATCATAGATGCTCATAGAAGTAATACCACTTTCATCTCTTTGAATCTTCATAACATCTTTCACGATCACTATTTTTTTAAATGAGTCATTTACACCGATCAATGATGCCTTTTCTTGCATTTCTTTTATTTGGTATTTACGCCAGCACAAACTTTTCAATTGCATGCACAACACCAAATTCCCAATTGTTTTTTGTAATATATTTTGCTGCTTTCTTCACTTCATCCATTCCATTTTCCATAGCTACGGTCATGCCAAAATCCATGGTCATCATGGAATAATCATTCATACTGTCACCCAGAACCATTACTTCACCCATTTGGTATCCCAATCCTTCTATGTATTCCTTCAACACCGGGCCTTTCTGGGCATCTATATGGGTCAGCTCAATATTATTGGGAAAAGATGACGCTGACACAATCTCCGGAATCCCACGCAATCTCTCATCTAACTGCCGGATAACATCCACCTCTGAATGGGTGATAAAAAGTTTAAACACCGGCATCCCTAACTCCATAAGTTCCTGCAAGCTGGAAACACACCGCATCCTTCTCATCGTTGATGCATATATCTCCGACTCCATGATCTCTTCATCGGAAGCATTGGTGAAAAACAGCTTCGCTTCACTAACCCACTGTTTCATAACCTTTTCCTGTTCGCCAACTGAATAATCCCTGCCATTACAGCAAAACCGGGTAAATGCCCCCATCTCCTCCGCAATATCATAGATTTCCTGAAAATGCGTACGCTCCATCGGAATCGACTTCAGTATCCCACCGGATGAATCCCTCACTTCTGCCCCACTGGCAACAATGTAATCACATTCCAGATCATATTCCCAGAGCACCTGCATGACACTGCGAAAATCCCGTCCAGTGGCGATCATAAAGCGAATCCCACGTTCCTGGATTTTGCGAATCGTTTCATAAGTTTCTTGATCCAGGCAATGTTCCGTGTTTAATAGAGTGCCGTCCAGATCAGATGCTACTACTTTAATCATAATTCACCTTCTTTTCCTCTGCTCCTGTTTCGTTTCCCATAATACTCCTACGTTGCCGTCTGCTAATTGATAAAACATCATCTTTTTACATTTTCTAAAATTTTCTTCCCCACCTCCGTGAGTTCGTCCGGAACTGTTGCTTTAGAAATCAACTTGTTGCTTCATTAATACCCTTTTGCTATCAAATTATTTTATGAGCACTACTCTCCAATTGCATACACCACGCCAAATTCCTGATTAATCTGATAATATATTGTGCCGCCTTCTACTTCATCCATCTTGCATCCTCACGGTAAAATACTAACATATTCAGCAAATTCCTGCAACCTGTCGCATTAAGCACACTTTCCAGAACGTTGCCCCATTTACATCAAGCATCCCATGCCCTTTGTCCGCTGGTTTTTCAAGCGATTTACGAAAAAGAGGGCTCCTGCTATAACAAGGTTGCTTTATACTTCAGGGTACCCTCTCCTCCACCTTTGGTGGTATTCACCTTGTGTCAAATGAAATATCTACACAAAACTTATATACTACCGCAACTTTCCTCGTACACAGTGGCGTCCTGGCTGCCAACATGTTAAACTATTAAATTATTTAACTATTCAAAACTCACACGCTGAACTGTAACCATGAAATAAATTTTATTTCTCTCACTCATTGACTTCTTATATAAGGTGTGCTATCCTTAATTGGATTCTAAATGTCACATTGTCTCACATGTTTTTGTAAGCCATTGATTATTGGATAATTTACAAGACCATGTGTTTTTTTATGTAAACGTATAAATTAAAGAACAGGAGAATACTATTATTAAAAATTTTCAAGACATGGGTCTTTCAAAGGAACTGATGCAAGGCCTGACAAAAATGAAGTTCACAACCCCCACTCCCGTACAAGAAGCTGCCATCTCGCCAATGATGAGCAAGCAGGATTTATTGGCACAGGCACCTACCGGAACCGGTAAAACCTGTGCGTTTGGTATTCCGATAATCGAAGGAATCGATTCAGAAAACAGGGCAATCCAAAGTATTATTCTTTGCCCTACCCGGGAATTAGCCATTCAGACTACTACCGTCTTAAAGAATCTTAATGCATATAAACAAGGCATCCGCGTTCTTGCTTTATATGGCGGTGAGCCAATCCAACGGCAGATTATGGCGCTGCGTCGGCGCCCTCAGATCATCGTAGCAACTCCGGGCCGTCTGATGGATCATATCCGCCGCCGCACTGCCCGATTGGGAAATGTCAGCAGCGTGGTATTGGATGAAGCTGACCGGATGTTAGATATGGGATTCCGCGATGACATGGAAACCATTCTGCAGCAAACACCAGATAGCCGCCAGACGGTTTTATTTTCCGCGACGCTTTCACCAGTCATCAAAAGCATCGCCGCCACTTATCAGAAATCACCGGAGCAGATTACCATCAAACAGGACACACTGACCGTTGACCGGGTTGTACAGTACTATTCGGAAGTCCGCCAAAAGGCAAAGATGCCGGCATTATTGGAATTAATGAAAGAGAATCCTTTTTCATTAGGTCTTGTCTTCGTTGCAACCAAAGCTATGGCTGATTCCCTGGCTCAACAGTTATGCGAGCATGGATATAACGCTGATGCGCTCCATGGCGATATGCGGCAAAGGCAACGTGACGTGGTAATGGATAAATTCCGTCGGAGAAAGATTCAGATTCTGGTAGCTACCGATGTGGCTGCCCGTGGTATCGATGTCAGCGACATCGACGTTGTGTTCAATTATGATATTCCCGATGATTATGACAGCTATGTACATCGAATCGGCAGAACCGGAAGAGCAAGCCGAAACGGCCTTGCTTACACATTGATTTATCCCAGGGAACGGGAAAAGCTGAAAGGCATTATAAAAGCCACCAAGGCAACGATTCTTCCATTTTCTATTGCTTCACACGGCGGTACTGAACCGCTGGAATCTACTGCCCCTAAAAGGCGAAAAAGACGCCCGGCTAATAACAATAACACTAATAACAATCAGTTTAAGAAAAAACGCCAAAGACCTTATGGCAATAAACCAAAATCAGTTTCTGCCGGTGCTTAATATGCCCGGCAGTCCGGCCGAATATAAAAATCTCCGAGTGACGCTTCCATTTTGAACCGCCCCAATAAGTCAAACCTAAAATCCAACTTATTGGGGGCACCTCAATTTGGCAGCAGACACCCGGAGGTTTTATTTTGTTACTGCTCACTCCGTGACCAGCAACACGCTTCGCGATGCACAGAAATTATGCAATTAATACTTCAATAAAAAATATGAACCCAAATCCTGCCGCGTATCCTAGTCTTGTCTTTTTCATATTCCACCTTTCACATTTCATATTATCTTTGTACGCATTCTATCATAATCCTAAAGTACTTGAAATACAACCCACGGCAGAGTCAAAACGGATATTCGCATTGGTTAATATTTCGCTCGTTTTGCGAGCTCAACAGGGTTCAACCCACATAACTTGATTTCCTGCTTCTTCAGATTCTGTACCGATTCGCCCTCTGCCAAAGTTATTGGCAACAAAATGCGCTGTGGTTCACTATGGCCTTTCTGAATAATATCAATTAACTTCTTCACACACAACTCCGCCTGCAAAGCACACTGCACGTCAATAGAAGTAATCGACGGAATTGCCATCTTGCCGATTGCACTATTATCAAACCCCATTAACGCAATATCTTCCGGAATTATTTTCCCCATATTATGAAGCGCTTTCGCCGTAATCATCGCCAGATTATCATTAGCACACAAGAATGCCTCCGGAATGCTTTCCATTTTACTCAACGCTTTATATATATATTCATGGTCATACACCTGCCTTGAATCCATGTTAATAATCAAGTCCTCTGGCAATATCGGCAGCTGAAACTTCTGCATCGCGCCCGTAAAACCTTGGTAGCGCTCCATAAATCCTGTACTATGGCAGGGATTACCGATAAATCCAATTCTCCTGTATCCTCTTTTGTAAAAATAGCGTATGCCCTGATAACAGCCTTCCAGATTGTCTTCAATAATCGTCGTCACCTTCAAGTCATGATACCTTGCTCCTGTTGCCACCAACGGTATATTCGAGCCCGCCACCTTAGCAACAATCCGCTCATCCATATCACCCAGAATGATTACCCCAACTACAGCATTAGCATCAAACCTTTTCTTCAGTTCCTCTGGATCAACATTACATGCCGTTCCTTGAAAAACCATCATATTAAAACCACTATCATGGCTCTTACTCAAAATATGCTGATAAAAACTCATATAAAAATACGAATCCCTTAGCCGCTCGCCGGTTGATATCAATCCGATATTCTGCGTCTCAACCTTGCCTTTTTGCTCAAAATAGCCCATTTCGTCCGCCAATTTAAAAATCAAATCTTTTGTATCCTGCTTTACACTCGGCATGTTCCTAAGTGCCAATGAGACTGTATTTACCGAAACGCCTGCCCGTTGTGCAATTTCCTTTAATGTAACCTTCATATTCCCTCCACATTTCTTAACTCTAATGATAATTGTAATGATTAAGCAACTATTATCATTTAAAAATATTACAATTAATTTTACTATAATTCATTATTAACCCCCTGTCAATATACGACATTACGCAATTCTCGAAAAATTTCATTCTCTTTTCACCTTTTCAAATAATATTTCACTTTTATTTTTAATATTATTCAGCCAATCTATTGACATTATATTTTAATATGTTAATATTATTTTATAGTCTTTTTAATATTTTCAACATATAATCATACTATTGGAGGTGCGTATATGAAAAAACGTCTCAACATTGGTGTAATCGGGCTTGGACGTCTGGGTTACCACCATGCAATGAACGTAACTCGTACAATGGGCGTAAAGCTGACTGCTGTCTCCGATCCGGCACAGAATGCTCTTAATCGGACCGTGAATGATTTTGACGTAAAAGGATATCTGGATTATCATGATCTAATTAACGATCCGGATGTAGATGCTGTTGTAGTAGCAACGCCTACACAAACACACTATGATATCCTGATGGATGTTATCGCTGCAAAGAAGCCGATCTTCGTAGAAAAACCAATTACATTTACAGTAGAAGAAGCCGAAAAAATCATGAACGCTGTAGAAAAAGCAGGTATTTTCCTTCAGGTTGGATTCATGCGCCGTTTCGACCCTGGTCATATGGCTGCCAAAAAGATGATCTCTTCCGGTGAATGCGGTGCGCCAATCTACATACATGACTGCCAAAGAGATCCAAACGGACCGCCGCCAGCATATGTTCCTCAATCAGGCGGATTATTCGTAGATATGGGCATCCATGATCTGGACGTAGCCCGCTGGCTGATGGGCAGCGAAATCGTTGAAATCTATGCCCAAGGCGCTGTATTAAAACACGAATTCCTGAAGGAATTAAACGATGTTGATGACGGACAGATACTTTTAAAATTCGCAAGCGGATCATTGGGAATGATTGAGATCAGCCGCAATGCCAACGATGTCTACGACACCCGTACCGAAGTGATCGGTAAGGAAAAGAGTGTATTCGTAGGCCAGGACCAGCTCACACCTTATACCATCGTCGGCGGACAACAGATTACCGTAGATATGGCAAACTGGTGTCTGGGACGATTTAAAGATGCCTACGAGCTGGAAATGCAGGCTTTTGCTGATGCAGTAAGAAATGATCAGCCATCTCCTGTTACCGCATATGACGGAATGCTTGGAATCAAGCTGGCGCTTGCCGCTACCCAGTCACACCGCGAAAGTAAACCGGTTAAATTAACTTACTAAAGTTTAATACAATAGCAATACCTCTCCCTCAGCGGCGTCCTGGCACCCAACACACTATTTTGCCGCCAATCTCCTCGCCTTTGCCTCCATCTTATTACGGATAACATCAACTGCAACCGCCAATATAATTACCGCTCCGATAACGATAAACTGCACATCGTTTTTCGTTCCCATTAAGTTCAGTCCATTACGAATGGTCGCAATCAGAATCGCCCCCAGAAGCGTTCCCCAGATAGTTCCTTTACCGCCGGTGAAAGAAGCCCCACCGATGATACATGCTGCGATAGCATCTGTATCATATGTAGTTCCTGCTGTAGCATTAGCTGTCGTAACACGTCCTACCAGGATAATAGCTGCAAGTCCGCACATAAATCCGGAAAGGGAGTATACAAAGGTTAATACATTCTTAGACTTGATTCCGGAAAGTCGGGCAGCTTCTGCATTACCACCCACACAATAAATCTGGCGTCCTAGCGCTGACTTGGTCAGAAATACATGGAAAACAGCAAACACAACGACAACCATGATAAAACTAATGGGGAAATCATTAATTGTCTGAGAACCCAGGAACAGCGTAGAATCCACACCTTTATTCATAAATCCAACTGGTGTGGAGTTGGTTATCAAAAGTGCCAGTCCCAAAAGTACGTTCTTCATGCCTAACGTAGATACAAAGGGATGGGGCAAATCCAGTCTGGTCAGAAGCGTTCCGTTAACGAATCCCATCAAGGTACAGATCATGATTGCTGACAACATCAGGATGATTGGGTTTGTGATCCCAAAGTTCTGAACTAATACACCAATCAAACAGGCTCCCAAGACGGTATTCGAACCTACCGAAAGATCAATTCCGGCAGTAATCAACACTACCAGCATACCGGAAGCAATCATACAGTTGATACTCGCCTGCTTCAGAATATTCATAAAGTTGCTCATTCTGATAAACTTACCGGGCAGCATGATAGCCAGTACTATGCCAAGAACAAATAATGCCACCAACGGCCCCAATTTCATTACTGCATTTTTTATATTTTTGCTCATACCAGTTTACCTCCCCATGCTGCTTTCATAATACTTTCCTGATTAAAGAATTCTGAATCGCGTTCAATCTCTCCGGTAACCCTTCCTTCCCGCATAACAATAACACGGTCGCTCATTGCCAGAACTTCCGGCAGTTCGGAAGAAATCATAATGACACATTTTCCCTGTTTCACAAGTTCATTCATTACGTTATATACTTCAATCTTTGCCCCTACATCGATTCCTCGGGTAGGCTCATCGAAAATGAATATTTCCGAATTACTATTCAGCCACTTCCCAATAACAACCTTTTGTTGATTTCCACCCGAAAGCTGTGCTACCACCTCATTGCTGGTCGGGGTCTTTATTCTTAACTGCTTAATATTAGACTCACTCACTTCTTCGATTTTCTTAAAATCAAGCAGCATATTCTTCTTTAATTTCTTCATGCTGGACATAATCAGGTTGGTTTTTACGCTTTGTGATAATACCAGTCCCTGCCCTTTTCTGTCCTCGGTAAGAAATGCAACCTTCTTCGTAATAGCTTCGGTGGGATTATTTATCTGCACCTCTTCGCCGTCGATGAAGATTTTCCCTCTATCCAGCGGATCAGCGCCAAAGATGGCCCTCATCGTCTCCGTCCGGCCTGCTCCTACCAACCCTGCAAAACCTAGTATTTCGCCGCGATACGCTGTAAAACTCACATCCCGCAGCACTCCTTCCACGACCAGATGTTCAGCCCTTAACCCTTCACCTCCCTTTTTGCCAAACTCTTTAGGAAAAAGGTTCTCAAGGGTTCTGCCAACCATCGCCTCGATCAACTTATCATTATCAATATTCCCGATATCTTCAGTAACAATATGCTGACCGTCACGGATGACCGTTACGCGTTCACATAATTCAAACAATTCCTCCAGCTTATGAGATACAAAAAGAATTGCAATTCCTGAATCCTTCAGCTTTCGGACAGTCTTCATCAGCTGTTTTACTTCGCCCTCTCCAAGACTTGAGGTTGGCTCATCCATAATAATCAGTTTCGCTTTTACCGCTACCGCTTTGGCAACCTCCACCATCTGCTGCAATCCAATCCCCAGCTTTCCACATTGGGTATGGACATTAATTTCACCATGTCCCAGCGATTCAAGCGCCTCTTTTGCCTCTTCATCCATTTTCTTATAGTCCAAAAGACCATTCTTTTTCTTGATCGATCTGCCGATAAATATGTTATCCGTAACCGAAAGCAAAGAAACAATATTCAGTTCCTGATATACACAGGCAATCCCCAGACCACGGGAATCAACAGGTGTGCGGATATTCTTCTTCTGCCCATCGACGTAGATTTTGCCCTCTTCTGGAATATTCACTCCTGTCAGCACTTTAATCAGTGTTGATTTCCCCGCTCCATTTTCACCAATCAATCCATGGATTTCTCCTGGTTTAATGGAAAGCGACATGTCTTTAAGCGCAACAACACCAGGGAAACGTTTTGTTATATTCTTAAGCTCTACAACATACTGCCCCATACACTTCATCCTTTCTTTTCTGCTTACCATTCAATCACCCTTACAGATATACATCTAGTGCAATACGATAGTGACAGCAAGGGAGGAAGACTTACCGCCTTCCTCACCTCCTGCATACTATTTCATATATTCTGCCGCATTATCTTTATCAATGAAAATGGTATCTACCGGAATAGATTCTTCCACAGTTTCACCCTGGATTGCCTTATATGCATTCATCACTGCCGTATAGCCCATCAGTTCAGGCTGCTGTGCGATCGTTGCCGTCAGGTCCCCGGAATCAACCAACTCAACTGCTGATTTGTTGCCGTCGAAACCAATGATTTTAATCTTATCTGCAACACCAGCATCCTGACATGCAGATAATGCACCAATAGCTGTATCATCATTCATGCAGAGAACTGCATCGATATCATTATTAAAACGAGTCAGCAAATCTTCCATTGCTGCTTTGGCAGTATCGGAAACATTTTTACCGGATATCTCTGCCATTGGCTCAATATCGTATTCTGCCAAACCTTCTTTGTATCCCTGCGTTCTGGCATTGGAAGTGCTCTCACCTTCCTGGCCATAGATGATAACTACTTTGGCATCCTTACCAATCGTTTCACCTACGTATTGGCCGCCCTTTTTCGCTGCATCCACATTACTGGTTCCAACAAAAGAGGTTTTTCCTTCAAAATCTACGTCCTGATCGATGAACAATACCGGAATCTTTCCGCTGGCACTCTGCAGAGCACCTGCAACTGCATCAGCATCACAAGGCGCTACGATAATCGCACTGATATCCTGCGCCAGTTGATCGCCAATCTGGGTTACCTGCTGTGCAATTTCACTTTCTGCATCTGGTCCGCTGACTGTTACTTCAATTCCAAGTTCTTCAGCTGCCTTATCACAGCCCGCTTTTACATTACCCCAGTACTCGCTGTTCAAAGTCTTTAAATTAACCGCAATGCTGATGTCAGCTGCAGTAGTATCACCACCAGCTGCATCACCTTCATCTGCTCCTTCGGTTTCTACTGTTTCGCTTCCTGCTGCACCATCATCAGAATCGGTATTCCCATTTGCATCGCCTGAGTTCGAACCGCAGCCTGCCATTATTCCCGCCATAGCCACTACAAGTAACAACGCCATAAGTTTTTTCCACTGTTTCAGTTTCATAGAAATCCTCCTTTAATATTAACTTTTTCCATTTTACATATGTATTTATATTTATTTAATATTATCATATTGTGAAATAATGTCAATAGAATTTAAATATTAATATTAATTTTGTAAATTACTACTATTTTTAGGTAATATTTTTTTATAAAAGTAATAAAGACAAGGCGCCTGATCACAGTCATTCACACCATGGTCAGGTCCCTTGTCTCATCTTTTCTTATATCTGATTCCTAAGTAAACTTCACATGACTAAAGTCACGTGCTTCATGGATCACTCCACAAATTTCCTGCTTCTTGGACCTCGCAACCTACTATCTCCACAGGCATTAATTTCCGTAGTCCCTACGGTATTTTCTTTTATCAGGCGATTCTTAAATCCTCCAAGCCCCCACAGTGGCATCCTGGCAACCCACATTAACTTACACATCTTTCATAAATTCAACCGATACCCCGCCCCCCAGACCGTCTCAATAACCTGCGGATTAGAAGGATCATCTTCAATCTTCTCACGAATACGATTCACATGCACAGTAACCGTAGCACTATCACCCATGTAATCATACCCCCATATCTTTTCAAATAAATGCTCCTTAGAAAACACAATATTAGGATTCTGCGCCAGAAATTTCAACAGTTCAAACTCCCGGTTAGGAAAACGAAGTTCCTCCTCCCCCTTTTGTACTTTCCAGCTCTTGGGATAAATCTTAATGGGGCCAATCTTAATAACATTTCCATCATCCGTCTCGCTGTGGCCTCCTTCTTTACTGGTCAGCCGCTCATAGCGTTTCAGATGCGAAGTAACTCTGGCAACCAGTTCCGCCGGATCAAAGGGTTTGACAATATAGTCATCCGCACCCAAGCCCAGGCCTCTGATTTTATCTACGGACTCAGTTTTTGCCGTGACCATCAGAATCGGCATATCAATTTCCTCCCTGATCTGCCGGCAGATATCATATCCGCTGCATCCAGGAAGCATCAGATCAAGCAGGATCAGGTTATATTGTTCCTTTCCCACTACTTCCAGAGCTTGTGTTCCATTGGCGATAATCCGGGTCTCGTATCCATTGATTTCCAGATAATCCTTTTCAAGCATAGCAATTTCCGGATCGTCCTCTACGATTAAAACTCTATACATTTTTTACATTCGCTCCCTTCGGAATCGCAATATCGAACTTCAGTCCATTCTCATTACTTGCTGTAATCGTTCCGTGATGCGCTTCAATAATATATTTTGCAATATACAGCCCAAGTCCGCTGCCCTTTTCATTCTGGCTGCTTCTGGCTTCATCCGCCCGCCAGAACTGCTCAAAAAGCTTCGGGAGCTGTTCGGGCAGAATTCCCGGTCCGTTATCCTGAAAAGATAAATGCTCCCTGCCGTTTTCCCGCCACACTGTGAGCGTAATTAAAAGCTGGTCGGCTTTGGCGTATTTCTGAGCATTTTCCAGCAGGTTTGATAATACCCGATACATTTGCTCTTCGTCAATCCGAACCGGATGCGGTCCCTGGGTACAACACACTTTGATGGCGATCTGCTTTTGTTTTAGCTCATCTGCCACACTATTGGCAAATTGCCGTGCAAATTCGCCAAAATCCATCTGTTCCAGATCCAGCAGCAGCTTCCCCGTTTCCATGTGCGAAAAATAGAATAATTTTTGCAGCAGCACATCCATATCGCAGGCTTTCCGATAAGCTATGGAAAGATACTGCTCCATCTTCTCAGGTGTGCTGGCCACGCCATCCTGAATTCCTTTAATATACCCTTTCATTGAGGTTAAAGGAGTACGCAGATCGTGAGAGATTCCCGTGATCATATCCGTACGTGCCTTTTCATAAGCAGCTGTACGTGCCTGCTCACTGGCCAGATGTTCCTGCATCTGATTGAAAGTACTACACACAGTAACAAACTCGTCATGACCACTGTACACAATCGGCTCCGCAAGATTACCCTGATGAATCCGCTCTGCCCCTGCTTCTAAAGCATTTACCGGGGTCAGAATACTCTTAGCGAGATAGTGGGTGAAAATCTGGCTAATGAATACAATAATTCCGATTGCAATCAGGCCGACGACCAGGAAGGTAACCAGTACCGTTCCCATTTGACGCACCCGAAGATTATGAATCTGTTCTTGTTCCTGCATGCATTGGGCGATCAGAACTGAATCCTGTTGCTTCACGCCCACTATAGTTACACCAGTAATTGAGTACATGCGAACACCATCTGTGTCCCAGCGCACTTCCATTGCACCCGGCAGTATTTCCTCTTCACCCCCTGGGTCAGAGGCATAGATCACTTCATTTCCCTGTACCACAAAAAGCTGATAGCCAACAGTGTGCAGCCGTCCATCCAGCAATGCCCAATCTGCCGCCTGAGTAGTTGATGAGGTAAGGATTTCTTCTGCCTGAAAAACATTTTTATCAACTATCTGGTGTGACATTGGCTCATACTTTTTGGAAAAAGACCGCAGCACAAACCCGCCCACACACAGCAGCAGAATAAGTGCCCCAAATATCATACAGCTGACTGATATTAAAATCTTTTTCCGTAACTTCATCTTTTCCTCCATCTGTACATGTCTGACAGTACATAGCACGTTCTTGGTTCACCTCTGCTATTATTATTGTACCATTATTTATTACCTTATGCTATACACTAGGAGAAACGCAGTGCATCAATTGGTTTTTTCCTGGCTGCTTTATTCGCCGGATAACTTCCGAAAGCAATTCCGACAAATGCCGAGAATATTACCGATACCCAGATGGCGCCGGTGGACATGGTGAAGGTAAGACTGGTCACAACTTTTCCGATAACAAAAATAATCAATCCAGAGCCCAATATTCCAAACATGCAGCCCAGCAAGCTGATAACCAGGGCTTCAATCAAAAACTGCAGCATGATATCTGCATACCCAGCCCCAATCGCTTTTCGAATACCGATTTCCCGGGTTCGCTCGGTTACCGACACCAGCATGATATTCATAATACCAATCCCCCCTACTAAGAGAGAAATAGCCGCAATCCCACCCAACATAATGGATAATGTATTAGTGACACTGCTCATTGTCTCCATTAAAGTAGACATGTTGGAAATGCTGAAAGCATCTTCGTCGTAATTAAATCGTTCCAGCATTTGGTTTGTGATACTTTGTTCTGCTGTATCCGTCTCTTCCTCACTGCTGGCTGTCACATAAAAAGTGGTTACATATTTTACACTATCCGAGAGACGTATCATAGTAGTGTATGGAATATAAGCCTCCATACGTTCTGAATTAAATCCCGATCCGCTGCTCTCTTCTTCTGCTAACACTCCGATAATCTGGAATTTAATTCCGTTAATGGAGATTTCCTCGCCCACCACATTGCTTCGATCAAACAGTGTCGTTGCCGTATATTGGTTAATTACTATTACATAAGTACTGCTATTAACATCCGCAGTTTTTAAAAAGCGGCCGGATCCAAGGTCCAGTCCCTGGATGTCATAGTATCCAGGGGTGGTTCCGGTAACACTGATACTGTCGCTTTCAGTGCCTTTCTTGGCTGTAAAATTCCCCTGAGCCATAGGCGCTGCCTCCGCGAACTCATCTTCATCCGCCAACGCAGTAATATCTGCCCAATTAAGGGGTTTATCTTTATCATCAGAAATGGTCACGGTCAACAGATTGGTCCCCATCTTAGAAATGCTGTCAGTAACCGAACTGGTCGCCCCATTTACTACCGAAACCAAAACCACCAGCGAAACAACACCAATAATGATTCCCAACATGGTCAGAAAAGAACGCATCTTATTCGATACAATGGCATTCCATGCCATCTTTAAAGATTGTAAGATCATACGCTCACCTCACTTACCTTTCCATCGCGAATACGTACCTTTCGCTCTGCCTGATCAGCAATATCCTCATCATGGGTAATCAGCAAAATAGTATTGCCGCGTTCATGAAGATCCTGTAAAAGTTCCAGTATCTCCTTACTGGTTCGGGAATCCAGAGCACCGGTAGGCTCATCCGCCAAAAGCAGCGAGGGCTTTGTCGCAAGAGCGCGGGCAATTGCCACACGCTGCTGCTGACCACCGGATAATTCAGTTGGCTTATGCTTCATCCGTTCGATTAGATTTACCTGCTCCAGAGCCTCTTCTACCATTTCCTTTCGCTTATTTGCAGAGACTCTCTGATAGATGAGCGGCAGTTCTACATTTTCCGCCGCGCTCATCTTAGAAAGCAAATTAAAATTCTGGAATACAAAGCCAATCTTTTGATTACGGATCCGGGCAAGTTCTCTTTCGGAATAATCCTGAATGGACTGACTATCCAGTAGATATTCTCCTTCATCAGCCATATCCAAGCATCCCACGATGTTCATCATAGTGGACTTCCCACTTCCGGACGGACCTACAATGCTGACAAATTCACCCTGGCGTACGTGCAGGCTGGCGTGATCCAGCGCATGAACTGTTTCTTCGCCCATCTGATAGGATTTGCATACGTCATTTAATTGGATCATTGACGCCCACCTCCTCCAAAGTCGCCACTAGGCATGTTACCATTACCACCGCTTGGCATATTACCGCCGCTTGGCATATTACCGCCGCTTGGCATGTCACCACTTTGCATACCACCCATACCGCCCGTTGCTTCGGTGGAAAGACTACTGCCCTCACTAATCTGTGGCATTGAATAATATACCGTATCGCCTTCGTTCAGGCCGCTGACAATCTCAACACTATTTCCATCAGTAATGCCGGTTTCAACTTCCACCTCACCGGATAGATCACCAGTGGATTCATCTTTTTGCGTATATACATAACTCTTGCTACCCTTTTCAGACACTGCCAGTGAAGGAACCAGCAGAATATCCGCTTTCTCTTCCACTATAATAGAAACCGATGCATTCATACCGGACATCATAGATTCCCCTTTTGCCACCGTAATCTCTACTGTATACTTGGTTACGCCACTGCTGGAGTTTCCATTATTATCAATATTAGTTATTTCTCCTTCAAAGGTTTCACCCTCAATCGCATCCAAAGTCAGGGTTGCTTTCTGGCCAACAGCGATAGAGAGTATATCCAATTCATCAACACTGACCGAAACCACCATGGAATCTTCCGGCGCAATGCCAAAAGCACTTACCAATTCGGTATTTTCACTATCGGAAGTACTGGACGAGGATGAAGCCGATGTATTGTCTGAAGTACTGGCCGATACATCAGTTGAGCCAGTGCTGCTCATGCCACTACTGGTACTGCTTCCGGTGCTGCTATTGCCGGTGCTTCCCGAAAGGTTCCCGGAAGTACTTCCGGTAGCATTACTATTGTCAGATGTATTACCACTTTGGTTTGAAGTATTTTCCCCACCGCTCTGATCACTGATCTTCTCAGTTTTTGGGAAGGCAGCGGTAAAGGTTACAGTATTTCCTTCTGCTTCATCACTAACCGTCACTCCGGATATCACCGCTCCCTTTACTACCGGTGCTACACCTTTATCAAAGCAAAAGCCCATCTTGGCAGTCAAGGTGATCTGGGCAGTGTATACGGTAGATGCCTTAAAAGTTTTGTCATTCGGCGTCCAGGTAATAGAACTGTTATACCCTCCCGCCTCATCAATAGCTGTTGCCGGCTGTGCCCCTGTTATCGGAGCAGCAACAGTTATGGCTTTAATATTAGTAATCCGCTCTACGGTTACTGTTGGTTCCGGGGTCGGAGTCGGCATAGGAGTCTCCGTCTCCCCCAAAGCATTCGTCAGATCATCACTCACGGCGGCAGCTGTTACTGCTGCAGTATTATCTGTCAAGGCAGTCAGATTAGCCCTACCTTCTGTCTGCTCTTCAGCAGAAACACGTTTAACAGTGCTTAATGTCACAAATCCAGTCGTCTGGGACGTTCCCTGCGTTGTATAGGTCTGTCCACCATAAGATACCCCACTCATTCCATTTGAAGAATTGCTGCCAGTAGAACTGCTGCCAGAACTTGAAGATGAACTACTGGATGAACTAGTCGAACTAACAGTCCCTTCCGATACATTAATAGCAGTAATTACCCCCTTAGTATTGGCAATGATCGCATTGTTTTGTGATATCTCCAGCAGTAATTCCAACTTTTCTTCCAAATTAGTACGCTCTTTTATCAGCGTATAATATTCCGCCGATGCAAAATCGCCGCTTAAAGTAATAAGCTTCTCATCCACAACTATTTTTTCATTTTCAGACACATGGATAGAATCCACCGTACCGGCAGTCTCCATTACTTTCAACTCCTGATGGATCTCCAGATTACCGGCACCCAAAGTATTCCCATCAGAATCATTCACAGTAACCGCTTCCTGATAACCCGTGCCATAGTCGGTAACTGTTACGGTACAGGCACTTCCACTTACCTTTGCTACCGTACCATCCTTCACCGTACCGTCTTCTAACACAACATCCACATCATCACCCGCACTGACCACTTGAGTTGTCTCGAAAGTTACAGCCATCTTTCCATCCAAAGAAATCAACATTAACGCTCCATGCTCCAGCATAACCGAATTAACCCCATCGCCGGAAGAAGCATATATCTTCTTTACTCTTCCATCTACGGTAGCCGTTACCTTCTTCGTTGTCGAGTCGCTGCTCTCCTCATTAATCTGTTCATCCAGATCAGATATCGCTTCCTGGGTCGACGAAAGTTCTGCAATCAGTGATGCCGCATCCACTGCAGCCAGCACATCCCCTTCATTTACCGTGTCGCCGCTCTTCACCTTAACCTCTTCAATTTCCACACCAGTAGGGATATCTACATCAACAGCATCTCCATTTTCCAGGCTGCCCGTGCTCTCAATGCTGGTCGAAATCGTCCCCTTTTCCACCGCAGTATTCATCGCCTGCAGATTGCCAGCACTTACATTCTTACTCCGCATTCCATTTATAATAAAAAACCCTGCACCTGCTACTGCTACAACAAGAACAGCACCAATGGCAATCCACTTCTTCTTTCCACGCCCTTTTTTTCTTTTTTCGGTTCCTTTACCACCTGGGAATTTCATAAGACTCCTCCATTCTTTGATCACGTTACTTATCATCACTATCATAAAGAGAAAAACTAAATTCCCAAATGGAAAATCCTAAACAATTCCTAAACACTTTATAACCTGTAGACTACCCTATACCCTTTAAACCCATTTAAACGGACCGTAGCAGAGCAGCGCTTCGACCTGCAAGGATGACTTATACCCTTGAACCCCCAGGAAGGGGATGATGGCACCTGTATCAGCAGGCCGGTCCATGCTGATACAGGTGCCATCATCCCCTTCCGTCCTCTTTCTCACCCCACCCCCCATTCACTCATCGATAATTCCCAAAAAAACAAAGCGCAATCACCCCCGGCCCAGTATGAGCCCCAATCGTTGCCCCAACCGGATTCATTACAAACTCCTTATACCCTAATCGTTCCTGAATCAATTTCACAACAAACATTGCATCCTCTTCACAATCCCCATGACTAATAAAAAACTTTTCCCTCGGTCCATCATAATCTTTCAACCGCTCCTCCATCATATCCACCAAGGTCATCAGGGAACGCTTCCTCCCCCGAACTTTATTAACAACCGTCAGCCGCCCATCCTTATCAACATGAATAATCGGCTTAATATTAATCACACTCCCCAACACTGCACTCACCTTAGACACCCTGCCCCCACGATGCAAATGAAACAAATCATCCACCGTAACCATATGCCCAAGCTCTAACTTATGCTCCTCCAACCACTGTGCCGTCTCTTCCAGCGACTTCCCTTCCTCCCGCATTTCCACAGCCTTATCCAAAAGAAGCCCTTCTCCAATCGATGCACACAAAGAGTCAACCACAATAATCTTACATCCGGGATATTCCTCCTGCATCTCTTCAGCCGCCATCCGGCAGCTATTATAAGTCCCGCTCAACCCCGAAGAAAAAGCAACATGCAAAATCTCTTTCCCCGCTTCCACAAGGGTCGTCCACTCCTTTCTGGCATCCTCCGAATTCACTTGCGAAGTAACCGGCATCGATCCAGCCCTCATCCGATCATAAAACTCTTTATAGGGAAGCTCATTCTCCCCCGTATAAACGATTTCATCCATAGTACATGGCAAGTACATACACGGAATTTCATGTTGTTCAAAATACCCTTTGGGCATATCCGTCGTGTTCTCTGTTGTAATAACAAACTTTCCCATTTCCTGCCTCCATTTTATCTAAGAGCACTCTCTGATCATACTATAGCCATATTACCACAGCCATATAGTTAATTCAACATTACAGTTAAGCCTCCAATGTCCCGCAAGGTGTTTTCAGGCATTTATGCCTGAAAATCCCGAGAGTTACAGGCGCGAAATGCTGTTTACAGCATTTCTGTGCATACCTGTTGCGGTTCAGCCTGCGGCTGAACTGTAACAATTCAACATCTCAATCGCCTTCTCAAGCTGGGCATCAACCGCTTCCTCACCCTCTGCCGATGCTTCATTCTCAACTGCAACATCCGGCTTAATCCCTTTCCCATGGATATTCACACCATTGGGCGTAAAATAACTGGATATCGTCAGTTTCACTACACTACCATCCGTAAGATTGAATATCTTCTGCACAATTCCTTTTCCAAATGTAGTCGTTCCTACTAACTGCCCAATTTCATGATCCTTTACCGCACCAGCAAAAATCTCTGCTGCACTGGCACTATTTTCATTGATCAGCACCACCATAGGAACATCAATGGGCGTTTCCCCCTTACTCTTGTACTCCGCCCTATTACCGTATTTATCCTCTGTATACACCAAAAGACCCTCTGGCATAAATGACTCCAAAGTATCACAGACACCGGATAACAAGCCACCAGGATTATCCCTTAAATCAACGATCAAAGACTTCAGCCCTTGCTCATTCAGTTCCTGATACGCCTGCTGAAACTGATGAGCAGTAGAAGCCGTAAACTGATAAATCGCAATATACCCTTTTTGATCCGCCAGCATCTCCAGCGACACCACCGGAATCTCAATCGCTGCTTTCGTCACATCCAAGTCAATCTCCTCACCATTACGAAGCAAAGTCAGATGAACTGTACCCCCCGAATTAGATTTGATCATAACCGATACATCCCCTAATTCCACACCTTCCAGTGACGTACCATCAACTTTGGAAATGATATCACCTTCCCGAATACCCGCTTCCTGCGCCGGACTCCCCTCATAGCAATGCGCCACCGAAACAGCTCCGGTTTCTTTATTCTGGATCATGACAACACCAATCCCTTTATAATGTCCTTCCGTTGACTCATTCACAATCTCATATTCTTCCTTGGTATAATAACAAGAATACGGATCCTCAATCCCATCCACCAAGCCGGCATACATACTCTCCGTCAACTTAGTTTCATCCACATCATACAGATAATAATCCTGAATCAGGTTGTCAATACTTTCAACTTTTTTCTGCGCGAACTCACTTCCCGGTTTCACATTATCGTTACCAAACAATATTCCCCTTGCCGCCAGGAAATCAATCCCCCAACCGCCTGCCAGGGTCAATATAATTCCGGCAATAACTCCTATGAATAAATATCTCTTATTTTTTGACATCGCTACTCCATAATGCGGAGGCTCCAAAAGATCTCACTGTCTTTTGAAGCCTCTCCATCTTTTCATTATATTCATAAGCTTTAAAGTTATACTTTTAAGTGCTTTCTAATTGTTATAATACTCCCGATAAAACCAATTCCCATTCCCAAGATAAGACTGACAGGAAGCAAAATCTCAAATACCTGATTCACATTCATGAATCGGATAATGTCTGTCAGCATAGTGAACTTGGACAGAATATACTGAACAACATTGTTATACATCAAGTATAACGCTACCAACGGAATCGCTGCACCTATCAAGCCAATTAACAGACCTTCGATGATAAACGGCGCCCTTACAAATCCATTCGTTGCACCGATCAGCTTCATAATTCCGATTTCTTCTTTACGGATCGCAATACCGATTGAAATTGTGTTGTTGATCAAGAAGATAGCTACAAGCAGCAATATTATAATAATTGCTACCGAAATATAGGCTAACAGAGAATTAAAGCCTTTAAGCGTAGTTGCTGCCGTCTGGGACTGATTAACCGTTCTGACACCATCAAGACCTTCAATATACTTAACCAGCTCGTCCTGGTTATCAATACTCTTTACATATACAGCATAGCTTGAAGAATAAGCCAATGGGTTGTCATTCTTGAATCCTTCAGCTGCTTCTTCAGAACCCGCAAAGTAAACATCACGGAACTTTTCCCAAGCTTCTTCCGCGGAAACATACTCTATTTTTGTTACCTCACTGCGAGCATTGATCTGCTCACCAATCGCATCAATCACCGCCTGATCCGCATCTTTTTCAAAGAGGACGGTAATCGCAACATTTTCTTCCACATTCTTAACAATGTACTGAAAATTGACAACAATTGAGAAAATCAATCCAAAAAGGAAAACACAGGCACCAATTGTTGCAACAGATGCCAATGAGAACATCCAGTTTCTTCCGATATTTTTAAACCCCTGTTTAGTGTTATATCCGATCGTACTAACTCTCATGGTATTCACCTTCTTGTTCGTCGCTTACAATGACGCCTTTCTTCAATGTAATTACGCGCTTCTTCAGCGAGTTTACAATCTCTCGGTTATGCGTAACGACAAGAACTGTGGTACCGCGTTCGTTAATCTCTTCCAGCAGCTTCATAATCTCAAAGGATGTCTTGGGATCCAGGTTACCGGTCGGCTCATCGGCCAGCAGAATATTCGGACGATTCACCAACGCTCTTGCAAGCGCTACCCTTTGCTGCTCTCCGCCGGAAAGTTCCTTGGGCAGAGATTTGTATTTTTCAGCAAGCCCTACCATGGTAAGTACTTCCGGAACTCTTTTTTTGATCACCCGATTTGGTCTTTCTATTACCCGTTGTGCAAAAGCCACATTTTCATAAACATTGCGATCCTTCAGCAGACGGAAGTCCTGGAATACCACTCCTACCCCTCTTCGGTACTTCGCAATTTCGCTCCTGCGTAAGTTATTAAGTGACTGATCATTTACCCTTATGGTTCCTTCGGTAGTATCCAGTTCCTTTAATAGGAGCTTGATCAGCGTAGACTTCCCAGATCCACTGCTGCCAACCACAAAAACAAATTCCCCTTTATCAATTTGCAAGTCCATGTTGCTGATAGCCGGCTGGCCTTTGCCATAAGACTTGCTTACGCCATTTAACGTAATCATATTATCCTCCTGTTTGTTACTGTTCACTCCGTGACCAGCAACACGCTTTTGTTTACTTCGTGCCGCAGATTCTTCCCAGAATCAGTGCGTCACTGCTTTAGTACTCTAACGTCTCCATGTATTGCATATAGCGTACTACCATCAGTGCAATCTTAAATGTAATCGCGTCTTCAAATACACGCAGATCAAGACCAGTACTTTTCTGTAGTTTATCCAGACGATACACCAATGTATTACGGTGGATATATAGCTGTCTGGAGGTTTCAGAGACATTCAGACTATTTTCAAAGAACTTATTGATCGTAACCAGAGTTTCTTCATCAAAATCGTCGGGAGATTTATCTGCAAAGATTTCTTTAATAAACATCTTGCAAAGCGGTATCGGCAACTGATAGATCAGCCGTCCAATGCCCAATGAACTATATGCGATCACATCTCTTTCACCGAAGAAAATTTTGCCTACATCAAGAGCCATTCTGGCCTCTTTATACGATCTCGATACTTCTTTGAGTTCTTTCACAATGGTACCATAGGCAATGTGGGTTCCTCCCGAAGGCGAACTGCCAAGTGCATCCAATACAGAAGCCGCAATCTTGTTCATCTCTTCATATGCATCTGTAGGCAGAAGTTCTTTAACAATAATAATATTCTTCTCGTCTACTGCAGTAATGAAATCGCCGGTCTTGCCATGGAATACATTCTTAACACATTCCAGCAGATTAAAATCTTTACTCTGATTTGTTTCCAGAATAAAGACTACCCTTCTGACGTTCACTTCGATATGTAATTTTTTCGCTCTGTTGTAAATGTCTACAAGAAGCAGATTATCCAGCAGCAGGTTCTTGATAAAGTTATCTTTATCAAAACGCTCCTTATAAGCCACAAGGAGATTCTCAATCTGAAATGCTGCCAGCTTTCCAATCATATAGATATCTTCACTTCCACCGCCGACTATCAGAACATACTCCAGTTGGTGCTCATCATACACCTTGAAAAATTGATATCCTTTTACCACTTGGCTATCTGCCGGTGATTCCACGAAGCTTAAAATCTCCGTGCTACTTGATACCGGGTCTGGAAATGTAGAAACTAAAATTTTCCCTTCGATATCCATGATACACAGATCAATCCGGGATATGGTCTTTAACCCTTCAATCGTGTTTTGCAGTATTTGATTAGAAATCATATCTCTACCCTCTTTCGGTGTTTTTTGTCAACTCTATTACCTTCTTTTCTAAAAACCAAAAAGTCTCTTACCGTATATTTTAATACAAATAGACAAAAATTGAAAGAGAAAATGTAATATTTTTAACATTTTCTTCATTTTTCCAATCTCGCATGAGGAAGGAACCCCTCTCCCAGGACCTCTCTGGCGTCCGTAACAATCACAAATGCCCTGCTATCCAGCTCAACCACCAAATCCTTCAACTCCACGATCTGCTTTTTGGAAACAACACAGAACAGCATCTGTTTGTCCCCTTTGGAGTACATCCCTTTAATCCCAATCCCGGTTACCCCCCTTTTTAGCCGCTGCATAAGCGCATCCGCAACAACCTCATACTCTTCAGTAATGATAAACACCGCCTTGGAAAACTTCAGTCCTTCCAAAAGTCCATCACTCACCTTTGATATAACAAAGATCGCCACAATCGCATAAAGTACCTTGGACACCCCAAATACAAATGCTCCCAGCACCACAATAAAACCATCGACAAACTGCAATATATGAGAAATTGAATAATGGCGGAATTTCATCTGAATCAGCGATGCAACCATATCTGATCCTCCGGTGGTTCCCCGTCCCATAAATGCCAGGCCAATGCCAATTCCCTGTAGAACCCCACCATACAGCGCTGCCAAAATCAAATCCTGATCAATGATCGGAAAAACCGGCAGGACATAAAGCCAGACAGATAAGCAAACGGTTCCAACCAATGACTTCCGGAAAAAACTCAGTCCTTTCATCTTAATTCCAATAATAAATACCGGAATATTCAAAATTAATGTAGTAAGCCAAAGTGGAATTCCCCCATTAAACATATCCTGGGTCAGGTATTTCACCATAATAGCAATACCACTAAATCCTCCTGTTACCATCCCCAGCGGATCAAAAACAGAATTAACCGAAACCGCCATAATTGCAGTTCCTAAAATAATCAACATATAATCTTTCCAGGCACTTCTTTTTCCCATATTACATTCCTCCTTTGAAAAACTACATGTTATGAGACGGAACATTCTACTCGTAAATCATTTGATGAACCAGCGGCAGGAGGGCATGATATATCTCCCGTAAACAATTGGCGGCACCCTTAACGTCGGCGAAATCCACCATTTACGCAGACCCGGCGCGACGGCATTCCGGAGCGTTGCTGGTCGGAGTTAATGGTTAGTTCGCCAGAGCGTTGCCGCGTTTACGGGAGATATATCATGCCCTTCTGCCGCGTCCTCCCTCCAATCCACTACCGCACTTAAAGTATCTGTAATTCCCACAACTTTTATCCATTATCCTCTAATTGTTTTTTCAAATACCGACCTACAATTTTTGAAAAATTAGCAATATCTCTAATATAAGCAAAATCTTTACCGAAAATCTTCTTCTCAGCCTCCAAATCCTTCTCTTCTCCAGCAAATACACCCAGCACTGAAACCCCGGCATTTCGCAGCCGCCGTACTTCGAATCCGGTATCTTTGATTGCATAGGCTCCCTGATATGGTTGTGGATTCCTGGCATTAGGACGGTTTAAGATAACATCATAAGGCCGCCCATCACTTAAAAGGATCAGAATCTTCTTCTCTTCACCCCGCTCCATCAAACTCGAAGCTGCCGCCCGAATAGCCAACCCATCCCGATTATTGGACGAGGTAGTAAATTCAAAGATTCTCTCATTCGCTGCCTTATCATCATCATATTCCCGATAACGCTGCATAATGGTATGATCCCAAAAAGTACAAAAACTCATAGTACGATGAGGAATCCTCGCATTACTAAGTGCCTGCATAATAATATATGCCTGCAGCACCACCTTCTCCTGCCGCGGTCTTTGTGACCCACTGGCATCAATCAATACATCCACAACAAAATCTTGATCGTCACTTTTATCTTCTTTCTGAAAAAGCTTTGCATCAGAAGTTCTCCCTGCCTTCCATAGCTTAGAGGGAATTAAACTGCCCCGGTCACTTAGAATATCAGAAACATCATTTCGCATGACAATCGCCTTTTTCAGTATTTCCGTAAGAATATTAATGTTCTGCTTCACAATCCTATGGTGGTCATAATATGCATACTTGTTCTTATCTTTTTGTTTCCTGGCATATTCATACTGATAATTCCGGGTAACTGGATTTTGCAAAATTCCATCTGTAAAATATAATCCACAATCACTGTGAAGTCCTTTGCAAAGCTGAAAATTCATCCGCTTTTCCTCCAGCGGGGAAAGATACGTCTTACCAAAATTCAGTTCCACATATGAATAGACCTTTTTTAGCATCTCTTCGTCAATAACCGTAACCTTCTTTCTTTTGGAGTCGCCAGAATCCTCCTTTTCATCCTCATCAGCATCCGCTGCCTGCGAATTGGTCATATCATTTCCTACCTTCTCGAGATATGCCTCTAATGCATCTTCATACATATCTTCTGACAAAAAATCTTTCCAGCTATATTCTGTCAGTTCTTCCATCGTTACCGCAAGGACCTGCTCAAGCGTTCCATACAGCTGCTCATAATCCGGTTCAATCCAAAGGTTATACAAATAATCAACATGCTCTACGATTTCCCTGGTCATCGTCACATCCCTAAGCTGATAAAGCATGTCCATCTTTTTGCGTATTTCTTTGCTGACCATATAGCTGCCTTCCACCTTTTCTTTTAAAACAGCAATCTTTAACTGCCCCAAAGGTGATTTCACCATCTGATCAAAGTTAAATTCTAAGATGTCCCGGCAGGCCTTCTGCCGAATCGCTGCTACTCCTGAACGTTCCTTCGCAATCCGGTTTTCCACCGCCTCTTGAATACACATCTGAGTCAAATACATCAGCGAGCCTTCATCCCCATGAATAAAAAGTTTCTTTATCAGATACATACTCAACTCTTCTTTATCAAAATACTTAGCAAATGCCCCTTGCTTAATCCCGTCATACAAAGCAATATATTTTGACCTCAAGAACCCCTCAACATCCGGCTTCGCCTCCAGTTCATAATCCCCGCAGACAGTCCAGATTAAGTTCTTGATCCGATTCTCAATTTCTAATTGATATTCTTCCATCCCACGCTCCTGTCCAGTTACTCTTATAAGAGTACCCTGTCGATCCTATGTCGTCAACAGGTAATAAATATATCGCTTCTCGTCCAATTTTCAGGTATTCTAGTCATAACCACATCATTAACGATTTCCTTCTCAAACCCATCAAAACACTTGTTAATAATTCCCATCGAAATTGCCGCCGCAGGTGAAAGTCCGCACCGCACTGTCTTGATCGCCGCAAGCATTCCTCTTAGATCAATAGCCTTCGTGGAAATCTCTCCATTCTCCGCCTTCAACTGCAGATCCATAAACAGCCCAATAAACTGCTTCATCGCCTCCCTCTTCCCATTGGGAAACATCTGCTCGAAAATCCTTCCAAGTGTATCCTCCGTCTGCTTGGGCATATCAATTACCAAAAACCGGGATACCAAAGCCTCATTCAACTCCTTCGTCCCCGCATATCCATAATTCATCGTTCCAATAAACCGCGCCGCATCATGCAGATCAATCTTATCATACCCCGGAACATCAATGCTCCTTCGATAATCCAAGGTGGCATGAAGAACCGACACTGCATCATTCTTAGCCATATTCACTTCATCCAATATCCCAAATCCACCATATTGCGCACATTGATAAATACTCCCTTTACGCAGCTGCACCTCATTGTTGACAAACGTATCCGTCCCGATCAGATCTCCACTATTGGTATTCACATGAAAAGAAATATTATAAGAAGGCCGGTGAAATATATAAGCCAAATTCTCCGCCAGTACATTCTTCCCAGTCGCCTTAGCCCCCGTCAAAAGCAAGTTCTCCCCCTGCAAAATTCCGGCGATCGCCATCTCCAATATCTCCCGTCCATAAAAAGGCATCATCGGCTTCACCACCCGATAATCAACCTCTTCATCCACCGCATACCGATTTCGAAACTCCTTAACTGCCTCTATCATCCCAGCGTCCACATCCTGATCTATCAAAAATTTTAATTCGTTCATGCCGTTTGTCTCCTTTTCCTAATCTTGCAATTGTTACAATTATAGCCCAATTTGAAGCTTCATGCAATTACAGACTGGTTTATTCGTTATACTCTTCAGATCACTAGTTACTGTTCACTCCATGACCAGTAAGTAGTTCGCAGGACGGACGCGGCAGAGGAGCATGGGATACTTCACGTAATTTACTAAAAAAACATATCTTATAATATGAATGTGTTTCCACTAATTATTCAGTTGAATTGCCTATACTAAACCTATAAACTACCAAAACCCAGCCGCTGTGTGCTGGCAACCCACACCTTAAATAATTCACTCTCCTTGAACGTTTACATAGCCAAACTACAATCGCTGCTGGTCATGGAGTGAACAATAACGATCACTATATCAAAGATAAACAAAATAAACAGTTGCAGCTCTTCCCATGCCAAAACAAAGATGCCCCCTATCAGGAGCATCTCTGTTCAATAATTTTATACTTCAAATATCAGATCACCATATGACGGCATCGGCCACATCTCTTTATCAACAATCATTTCCAACTGATCCACCGGAACTCTCAAATTATTCATCGCGGTCATCACTTCGTCATGGTAGTATCGAGCCTGCACTTCCCCTTCTTCCATCAAGACTGCCTTGTCTTCTGCTTCACATAATACCTTGAGGGCATCTTTCGCCTCCTTGAGCAGCTGTGATGATTCATTCAGCAGTTCTACCTGTACACTGGTATCACCGCCAGCGTCCCGGATTGCATTGATCGCATCAGCCAATGCTTTTGTATATTTTACGACTGCCGGAATAATCTGCTTACTGGCGATATCGATCATTGCCCGGGCTTCGATATTAATGGCTTTGGCATATGCTTCGTATTTGATTTCTACGCGGGATTCTAATTCAGCCTTGGTAAATACGCTAAATGCTTCAAATAGTTTTACGGCCTTATCGGTAACCAGTGATGGAATTGCGTCAACCATGGATGTCAGGTTTGGCAGACCACGGCGTCTTGCTTCTTCTACCCATTCTTCGGCATATCCATTTCCATTGAACACAATTCTCTGATGTTTGGTAGCATATTCCTTGATCAAGTCATGAACTGCCATGTCGAAATCTTTTGCTTTTTCTAAGATATCACATGCATCCTTGAAGGCCTCTGCGATAATTGTATTCAATACGGTATTCGGCGCTGCTACGGAATCTCTGGAACCAACCATGCGGAATTCGAATTTGTTGCCGGTAAATGCAAATGGTGAGGTTCTGTTGCGGTCGGTTGCGTCTTTTGCTAAATCGGGAAGGGTTTTTACTCCCGTTCTTAGCTTTTCTACTTTGATGCTGTGGGTAGCCATTCCGGTGCTGATCAGCTGTTCTAATACATCTTCCAGCTGTTCACCCAGGAAAATCGAGATAATCGCCGGTGGGGCTTCATTGGCACCCAGGCGGTGATCATTACCCACATCTGCTGCTGATTCACGCAGCAGATCAGAATGGGTATCAACCGCTTTTAGGATGCAGGCGAGCACCATTAGGAACTGGATGTTCTCATGAGGTGTCTTTCCTGGTTCCAACATGTTGATCCCATCGTCGGTAACAAGTGACCAGTTATTATGTTTCCCGGATCCATTTACACCGGCGAATGGCTTTTCGTGCAGGAGACATTTTAAGCCATGGCTGCCGGCCACTCTTTTTAATGTCTGCATGATAATTTGGTTGTGATCAACTGCTACATTGGCCTGGGCATATATTGGTGCCAGCTCGTGCTGAGCAGGTGCCACTTCATTATGTTGTGTTTTCGCGGTAACGCCTAAGGTCCAGAGTTCCTCATTAACATCTTTCATGAAGGCTGCGACTCTTTGACGGATGGTTCCGAAGTAATGGTCATCCAGTTCCTGACCTTTTGGCGGCATCGCACCAAACAGAGTACGGCCGGTATATATTAAGTCTTTTCTTTCTTTGAATTTCTGGTAGTCCACCAGGAAGTACTCCTGTTCTGCTCCGACGGAGGACACTACCCGTTTGGATGTAGTGTTGCCAAACAGGCGGATTAAACGCAGTGCCTGGGTATTAATGGCTTCCATTGAACGCAGCAACGGCGTTTTCTGGTCGAGAGCTTCTCCTGTATAGGAACAGAACGCAGTTGGAATGCAAAGCGTTGCACCGCCGGCATCCCGTCTGATGAAGGCTGGGGAAGTACAATCCCATGCGGTATAACCTCTGGCTTCAAATGTAGCTCTTAGTCCTCCCGAAGGAAAAGAAGATGCATCTGGTTCTCCCTTGATCAGCTCTTTTCCGGAGAATGTCATCAGGACCTTTCCGTTGCTCATCGGCGCCGAAATAAAAGAATCATGCTTCTCTGCTGTCACGCCTGTAAGTGGCTGAAACCAATGCGTATAATGTGTTGCTCCCAAATCAATAGCCCATTCCTTCATCTCATGTGCAATCACATCTGCAATGGCCGGATCCAGCTCTTTTCCGACCTCCATAGTTTCTTTTAATTCTTTATAAACCTTCTTAGGCAGACGTTCCTGCATCACTGTATCATTAAAAACGTTCTGCCCGAAAATTTCTGCTACATTTACATAATCACCCATTGTCCTCATCCTTTCGATCCTTTTATATTATGCAGTACCCGCCCAGCAAAGAATCTCTTAAGTAAAAAAGGCATCCCACCTGTGGAACGCCTTTGTTCTGCAATCTCATTGGAAATAGCATTTCCAATCTGGTTATACGATAACGCAAAATCATACAAAATGCAAGCTTTTACAGGGAATTTTTTGAAATTTGTTAATAAGTGTGAAGTTCATAGAATCCGTTTTTCTATTTTTGTAAAATTTTATTTCTTACAAACTTTAGGCTTCATTGTCTATTAACGGTAGTTCAATCTTCTTCTGCTTAGGATTTAACAGAATATGCAAAGCATGTTTTCTATTCAAAATATTCACATTGCTGTGCTCCCCGCCAAATTCCCCATCCAAGGTCCAGGGAATCTGTTGTTCACTAACAATCTTCACCGCATCCGTTTTAAAGGATTCAATCAGTTCAGTATTGTCCTCGGCCGCCAAAAGCGACGCCAAGATCTCATTCAGCTCCAATGGATTCCTGGGTTTGCGTATAAAAGTTACCTCAAACAGCCCATCATCCAACTGCACATTCTTCCCCGTCAACTTTTTAAACCCGCCAACCGAACGTGAATTCGTAACCATCCCAAAAATAAATTCTCCATCAAACACCTTATCACTTGTTTCAATCGTCAAATGATACGATTCTATCTCAAATATCCGCTTCATTCCTTCCAACAGATAGGCCATATGCCCCAGCACATTCTTAAGCCCCTGATCCGTCTGATAAGAGACATCCGTAAACACCCCAAATGCTGCAATATAAACAAATGTATCATCATTAAAAGCACCCACATCACAAGCAAACAATTGCCCTTCCACAACCGCCTTTGCCGCCCGGATCATATTCTTGGGAATTGCCAGACTGACAGCAAAGTCATTCGTGCTGCCGGACGGAATATAGCCAAGTGGCGTCTGTGTCTGGGAATCAATTAATCCTGTCACCACCTCATTCAGGGTTCCATCCCCACCACTACAAACAACCAAGTCCACTTTCTCAGCCAAAGCCTTCACCTGCTCATAAGCATCATGCGCTTCCTGAGTCGAATGCACCTGAACAGAGTAGCCACCTTTGATGAAAATATCAACAATCTCCATCAATTTATTCTTGATCAGAGCCTTCCCCGATTTAGGATTAAAAATAAACAGTAGTTTCTTCATCCCATCACCTCCTTTACTAACCAGAGCACTCAATCATTCATCATTATTTTATTCTACTATGTTTTCTAACATACCACAACCATTCCACTGTTTTTTTCCCCAGGAATATGATATCCTAAATAGAAGTCGATCTTAAAGATGGATTTTTAGTTCTACCCCACCTTTAAGGCAACCCCAAAACATCAAACAAGACAGGTGACCAACAATGAACAATAAAGTCGTACTAATAACCGGTGCATCCCGTGGCATCGGAAAAGCATGCGCAAAAGCATTCGCAGAAGCAGGCTTCTCCCTCGCTATAACATGCCAATCCTCCGAAAAAGAACTCCTCTCCCTTTCGGAATCACTCCAACAAGAATACAACACCCAATGCCTCCCTTCCATAGGCAACATCAGCAACCCCGAATATGTAAAAATTCTATTCTCCGAAATCATGATCCAATTCGGAAAAATAGACATCATAATCAACAACGCCGGAATCTCTCACATCGGTCTAACCCAAGACATGGAATACGACACATGGATCCAACTTCTTAACACTAACCTTACATCCGCCTTCCTCTGCTGTAAAGAAGCGATCCCCCACATGCTCGCCCAACAAAGCGGCTCCATCGTCAACATCTCCTCCGTCTGGGGCAATTCCGGCGCTTCCTGTGAATCCGCCTACTCCGCCTCCAAAGGTGCCCTAAACACCTTCACAAAAGCCTTAGGAAGAGAACTGGCCCCCAGTAGGATTCGAGTCAATGCAATCGCCCTGGGAGCCATTGAAACCACAATGAACCATTTCCTCACCAGCGAAGAAAAAGCACTATTAATAGAAGAAATCCCCTCCGGACGCTTCGGTACACCCGAAGAAGCCGCGGATCTAATATTAGATATAGCAACAAACCACCCATACCTGACCGCCCAAGTCATTACCATGGATGGCGGCTGGCAATGAGACACAACTGACTTTTACACTACTTAACTTACAACTGACCAAAAACCAGCCGCCAATAATCACCCCCCATTAAAGCTTTGCACAACAAACCAAAAAAGACAGAACACACATATATGCATTCTGTCATTTCTGCTTATACCAACTCTAACAGCACTTCCATAGCTGCATCACCTTTACGCTGGCCAATCTTAATAATTCTCGTATAACCACCATTACGGTTTGCATATTTGGGTGCAACATCATTAAACATCTTATCCACTAAGTCAACTTCCTTAGTATTCTTCTTCTTACCTTTATTCTCAGCCGGAACTTCCGTCACCGGATAGAATACCTTCAGCATCTGTCTTCTCGCATGCAGCCTGGACGGCGCATCCTTCTTAATCTCTTTTGGCACTTCATCATAAACAGTGACTTTCTTACCATCTACAACTTCTTTCACTCTCTTACCATCAGCATTCTTACGAGCAACCTTAGCAGTAACTGTCACCGTCTCAAAGTTATCTCTTTCCTTCACTGCCAATGCAATCAGACCTTCTGCAACTTTACGAATTTCTTTCGCTTTAGTCTCAGTTGTTCTAATCTTTCCATGATACAGAAGATTGGTAACCTGATTTCTAATTAATGCTTTTCTTTGGCTGGATGTTCTACCCAGTTTTCTATATTTAGCCATTTTAAAATTCCTCCATTTGTGGAACAGTATAACACGCTTCTTCGGTCTTACTGATACACTGCTTAAATTCGTAACTGTTCAGTACCTTCACAATTACACGCTGCGCATGCACAGAAACGATGCAAACGCATCATTTCGTGCCGCAATTCTCGGGATTTTCATGCATGAATGCATGAAAACACCTCGCGGAATACTACCTACTGAATAGTTACTTAAATTCTACAAATTTCCCAGAGTAATACCGCTTATCTCCGATAATCGGTATCGCCACAAAAAATGCACTTACAAGCATTTTCGCTTTGCTCTACTCTTCACCTGGATTTAACTGCAATCCAAGCTCTTTCAACTTCGCAAGTACTTCCTCCAATGACTTGCGTCCGAGGTTACGAACTTTCATCATATCTTCAGAAGTCTTATTGCACAATTCTTCAACCGTATTAATACCGGCTCTCTTCAGACAATTATAAGAACGAACAGATAACTCAAGTTCATCGATATTCATCTCCAGAACTTTTTCTTTCTCATTGTCTTCTTTTTCAATCATAACTTCAGCTGTTTTAGCATTTTCGGAAAGATCGATAAACAATTTCAAATGTTCACTCAATACTTTTGCCGCCAGACTCACTGCTTCATCCGGATCCAATGTACCTTTTGTAAATACATCCAGAGTCAGCTTATCAAAGTCAGTAATCTGACCTACACGTGTATTATCAACAATTAAGTTTACACGCTCTACCGGAGTATAGATAGAATCAATCGCAATCACTCCGATTGGCATATCTTCACTCTTACCTTTGTCCGCGCTTGTATAACCACGACCTTTGGTAATCGTAAGTTCCATGTATAACTTGCTGTCAGCACCACCGTTTAAGGTAGCGATCACAAGGTCTGGGTTCTTAATCTCGATATCAGAATCTACCTGGATATCAGAAGCATGTACAACCCCTTCGCCTTCATATTCTACATATGCAACCTTTGGTTCGTTGGAATCGCTGGTATTCTTAATCGCAAGGCTTTTCAGATTCATGATAATTTCGGTTACATCTTCCTTCACACCCGAAATCGAGCTGAATTCATGAAGCACACCTTCAATCTTCACCTGGCTCACAGCAGCGCCTGGCAGAGATGACAACATGATTCTTCTTAAAGAATTACCAAGTGTCGTACCATAACCTCTCTCCAATGGTTCTACAACAAATCTTCCGTACTTTTTATCATCTGAAATCTCTGTTATCTCAATTTTCGGTTTGTTAAAATCAAACACACCAAGCCCTCCTTTTGGGTTCTTATTTGTGAGGGTTACAACTAATGCAAGAATGCCTCGGCATTTTTGCTGCGGACGACGCGCCATATTCGCATGGACATAATAATACTACTGCGCCGGCCGGCAATCCGCCGGAGGCTTAACTTAGAGACTCCTCTCCAAGTTAAATTATTTGGAATACAACTCGACGATCAACATTTCGTCAACCGGAACGTCGATTACTTCTCGTGTTGGAAGTTCTTTGATCGTTCCGCTTAAAGCTTCCTGATCTACGTCCAGCCATTCCGGTGCCAATCTTCCGCCGGTTAATTCCAGGACGTCTTTGTATCTCTGAGAAGATTTGCATTTTTCTTTAATCTCAATTGTATCGCCTGCTTTTACAAGATAAGAAGGGATATTTACCTGTTTGCCATTCACTAATACATGCTTATGGTCAACAATCTGCCTTGCTTCTCTTCTTGTTCTTGCCAGACCCATACGGAAAATAACATTATCCAGACGTGTCTCTAACATGATCATCAGGTTTTCACCTGTCATGCCAGCCATTTTATCAGCTTTCTTGTAATAATTTCTAAATGGTTTTTCTAATACGCCATAGATAAATTTTGCTTTCTGCTTTTCTCTTAATTGAAGTCCGTATTCGGACATTTTTCTATTTGCACGCCTTAACTGTCTTGTTGATTTCTTATCAATTCCTAAGTAAACAGGATCCAAACCAAGGGATCTGCATCTTTTCAGAACTGGTACTCTATTAACTGCCATCTTTACGACCTCCTAATTAAACTCTTCTACGTTTTGGTGGGCGGCATCCATTATGTGGTACCGGTGTTACGTCTTTGATACTGGTTACTTCCAATCCACATGCGGAAAGTGCACGGATTGCTGCTTCTCTTCCTGAACCAGGACCTTTTACAAATACGTCAACGGTTTTTAAACCATGGATCAATGCTGCCTTTGTAGCAGTTTCTGCAGCCATCTGTGCTGCGTAAGGAGTAGATTTCTTTGAACCTCTAAAGCCCAGACCACCGGCACTTGCCCATGAAAGAGCGTTTCCTTCAACATCAGTTAATGTAACGATGGTATTATTGAAGGATGACTGAATATGTGCCTGTCCGCGTTCAACGTTTTTCTTTACACGACGCTTTGTCGTTTTCTTTGTCACTTTCGCCATTAAAAACTAACCTACACTTTCTTAATTTGCTTTACTTTCGCTTTTCTTCTTAATAAGGAAGTTCGCACTAACCTCAAGCCGCGCTTATCAGCTTGCTTTCGCTAAGTGCTCTACTTTTTCTTATTAGCAACAGTTCTCTTAGGACCTTTTCTTGTTCTTGCATTGGTCTTAGTCTTCTGACCACGAACCGGAAGTCCTTTTCTATGACGGATTCCTCTGTAGCACCCGATCTCCTGCAGACGTTTGATGTTCAGAGCAATTTCTCTTCTCAGATCACCTTCTACCTGCTGACTTTCATCGATTACAACTGCAATTTTTTTAACTTCATCATCAGTCAGATCTCTGACTCTGGTATCTGGATTCACATTTGCTTCTGCCAGAATACGGGCAGCACTTGCTCTTCCGATTCCGTAGATGTAAGTTAATCCGATTTCTACACGTTTGTCCCTTGGTAAATCTACACCAGCTATACGAGCCATGTAATATTCCTCCATTTTCTGCTGAGCCAACATAAACAATACGCAGCCTCCACTATCGCGGATCTGAAATGTGTGCGTACCCTATGGGCCGTGGTTAATATTTTCCTAATTGGGATGCCGGTATGTGTGCATCCAGCTGTGCGCTAAAACACAACCTTTCCGCCGCTCTATAAGACGCCGGTATTAAGCAATATTATCCGTGATTCTTTCACAATAATATTTATAAACAGCATGAACAACACTTCCTAGTGGTTCATCCTGCAGCCGCTTCTTACTTAATAATGGTATAAACAAAGTAAAGGTGACATGCTTCATTAAGTGTCAATGCCTACCCCTGACGCTGTTTATGTTTTGGATTCTCGCAGATTACTCTGATGCTTCCTTTTCTTTTAATAATCTTACATTTTTCACAGATAGGTTTTACAGATGATCTTACTTTCATTAGAATCCTCCTTTCCTTTGCACAAAAGTTCGTTTTCAAGTATACCACTAAACAGTATTAAATGCAAGCAATTTCTACCCTGATTTACCAATTTTTATTCCAATTATTTTGAACTTTTTATTATAATTCAGTCACACTACCAAAATCAGCCGCTGTGAGAAGAGAGGTGCTGTGATGTTTGCAAATTCCGACCCCATCTGGGCTAGTAGCTTTCAGTGAAATGCTCTGGTTTTGCAAACATCACAGCACCTCTCTTCTCACAGCGCGTCCTCGCAGCCACCATATTAAAATATCTCACCTTAATCTTCTATTTATCCCGCCAAATAATCCTCCCTTTGCTCAAATCATACGGTGACAATTCCAAAGTCACCTTATCCCCCGGAAGAATACGAATAAAATTCATTCTCAACTTCCCACTGATATGAGCCAACACCACATGCTTATTCTCCAATTCAACTTTAAACATCGCATTTGGCAACTTTTCCAATACTATTCCTTCTACTTCCATAACGTCAGCCTTTGACATATTAACCTCCTGATAACTTTCACATTTACATTCTTTTTGTTTAATTGCCCTTTTGATATCTTCATCCCGAAGCATTTGCCCGGACTCTATTTTTTGTTTTACGAATTCCAAAACCTGATAATCTATCTGAATATGTTTTCTCTTCTTCTTCTTGGGACGATCCAGAGTACGAATTTTTCCGTCCACCAAATATACATATTCATCTTCTGCCTGAATTATGAGATACAATTTATTTTTATCATGCCCTGCCAGTGATCTGGCGAACATTCCGATAGCATATTCCATAAGTCACACCTGCTTTGATAGTGTCAGGATTTCCGGCTCACCTTCTGTTATGAGAACGGTGTTTTCATAGTGTGCCGACAAAGAATCGTCATCTGTGACAACTGTCCAGTCATCATCCAGCCAATACACATCTGATCGTCCGATGTTGATCATCGGTTCAATCGCCAGTGTCATACCTGGCTGCAGACGCATACCTCTTCGTTTTTGCGCAAAATTCGGTATCTGAGGGTCTTCATGTAATCTGGTTCCAATGCCATGGCCAACCAAATCCGTTACTACACCATATCCAAAACTCTGGGCATATGCTCCGATTGCCGCGGAGATTTCGAACAGATGCTGTCCTGCTTTCGCATATTTGATACCTTCAAAAAAGCACTGCCTGGTTACTTCAATTAACTGACTTGCCTCTTTGCTGATTCCCCCTACCGCATGGGTTCTCGCTGCATCCGAGTGATACCCCTGATAGATTAAACCTGCATCCAAACTAACGATATCACCTTCCTGCAGAATCCGCGCTTTCGTTGGAATTCCGTGTACCACCTCATTATTAACCGATACACAGATAGATGCTGGGTATCCATTATAATGAAGGAAATTCGGAGTACAGCCAAAACTGCGAATCATTTCTTCCCCCAGGTGGTCAATGTCCCAGGTGGACATCCCCGGGCGGATTGCTTTCTCTAATTCATCATGTACAATTTCTAGCAACCTGCCGGCTTCTCTCATTAGTTCTATTTCTTTAGCAGTTTTTATTGTAACAGACATATCTATGCTCCTAAAATATTAACGATTTCCTGGAATACTGCATCCATTTCCTTGGTCCCGTCTACAGTATTCAGGATCTTTGCTTTCTTATAATACTCTATTAATGGTTGGGTCTGGACGTGATACACATCCAAACGTTTTTTCACAGTTTCTGGGGCATCATCATCACGAAGTACTAATTTTGCACCACATACATCGCAGATCTCATCTTGCTTGGGAGGGGCATATTCCACATGATATGTTGCACCGCAGGCAAGGCATGCTCTTCTTCCACCCATGCGATTGATGATGTTCTCATCCGGAACCTCTACATCAATAGCATAATTCACATTTTCATCAATGGCTGCTAATGCGCTATCCAGACTTTCTGCCTGGGGAATGGTTCTTGGAAAACCATCCAGTACATAACCGCTTTTACAGTCATCTTGCTGTACCCTGTCCACAACTAAATCACATACCAACTCATCCGGCACCAAAAGACCTTTGTCCATGTAGGTCTTCGCTTTATTTCCCAACTTTGTACCGTTTTTAATGTTAGCACGGAAAATATCGCCGGTTGAAATGTGGGGTATACGATATTTCTCAGCAATACGTTTTGCCTGGGTTCCCTTTCCGGCACCAGGCGCACCTAACATGATAATTTTCATAATGTTCCTTCCCCTTCCATTTAAAAAGCCTTGTCCACAGCGTAAACACGTTAAGGCTGCGGCGGAGTCCGCCACAACCTCGACTGATCAATCATTTAAAAAGCCTTTGTAGTTTCTTACAACCATCATGGATTCGATCTGCTTCATCGTCTCAAGGATAACGCTCACTACGATGATTAAAGATGTTCCGCCAAATGAAACACTGGCTCCAAAAACTCCATTAAAGAAGAATGGAATAACGGCAACGATTGTAAGACCTGCAGCTCCAATAAAAACAATATAATTTAATATTTTGTTCAGGTAGTCTACCGTTGGTTTTCCGGGACGAATACCTGGAATAAATCCACCCTGTTTTTTCATATTATCCGCAACTTCTAATGGATTAAATGTAATCGATGTATAGAAATATGCAAAGAAGATAACAAGCACAATATACACCAACAAACCAACAGAATATGCCGGATGAGATAAATTAAACCAGTTACTTGAGCTTAATGCTGCAAGAATTTTAGTTCCCCATCCTGTCCCCCCTGTTTTACCTGTAAAAGATGCGATAATACCCGGGAATGACATAATCGAAGATGCAAAGATAATCGGAACAACACCAGCGGTGTTAATCTTTAAAGGAATATGGGTAGACTGTCCGCCAACCATCTTTCTTCCCTGCATCTTTTTAGAATATTGAACTGGAATCTTTCTCACCGCTCCGTTCAATATCAGTACCAGTATCACTACAGTAAGGATAATTGCAAGGACGATAAGTCCTGCCAGTGCTCCTTTTGCGATAGTTTTTCCTTTTACGAACTGCTCAAATAAGGTATATAGCTCGCTTGGAATCCTGGATACGATATTGATTGCTAAAACAACTGAGATACCGTTTCCAACACCTTTTTCATTAATCCGTTCACCGATCCACATCAAAAATGCAGAACCGGCTGTCAAAGTTACAACTACAACGATGATCTTCATAGCATTAATGTCTGCAATCCAGCCTCTGTTACCAAAGCCGATTGCCATTGCAGTGGACTCAAACAAAGAAAGTCCAACTGTTAAATATCTAGTGATCGCTGCAATTTTCTTTCTTCCATCTTCACCATCTTTTTGCATTTCCTCCAGTTTCGGAATCGCAATCGTCAACAACTGCATGATGATGGATGAAGTGATATACGGTGTAATACTCAGTGCGAAAATCGCCATCGTGGAAAAAGAACCTCCGGTAAATGCATCTAAGAAGTTAAACGCATCTCCCGACTGGTTCGCAAACCAGTTTTTAAAGAATTCTCTATCTACACCTGGAACCGGAATCTGAGATCCGATCCGGATGACAATCAGCATCATAAACACATAAAATATTCTATGGCGAATGTCTTTTACTTTGAATGCATTTTGAAGAGTTTTTAGCATTAAATCACCTCTACTGTTCCACCTGCAGCTTCAATCTTTGCTTTTGCACTTTCGCTAAAAGCGTTTACTTTTACTGTAAGTTTTTTGCTGATATCACCTTTTCCAAGAATCTTAACACCATCTCTTGGATTGGATACAACACCTGACTCTACAAGACTTGTAACAGTTACTTCTGCACCATCTTCAAATCTCTCCAGAACACTTACGTTGATACCAACGATATCCTTTGAATTTCTATTCGTAAATCCTCTTTTCGGAATACGTCTGTATAAAGGCATCTGACCACCTTCAAAGCCCGGTCTTGTTGCACCTGAACGTGCTTTCTGACCTTTATGACCTTTACCGGCCGTCTTACCGTTTCCTGAACCATGTCCACGGCCTCTGCGGAAATTATCACTTTGTCTGGAACCTTCAGCAGGTTTTAAATTTGATAAATCCATTCTGGCACCTCCTTATCTGATTTTTACACTTCTTCTACTTTTACTAAATGCTGTACCTGTTTTACCATTCCGCGCACACCTGCATTGTCTGGCATTTCAACAGTTTTATTCAGTTTCCTAAGTCCAAGTGCTTCCACTGTTTTACGATGTTTTGGGATAGCACCAATTGTAGATTTTACCAATGTGATTCTTAATTTATCTGCCATTTTTTCGTTTCCTCCTTAAGCAAAAATCTCTTCAACAGATTTGCCGCGAAGTCTGGCTACTTCTTCCGGTGTCTTTAACTGACGCAAACCTTCGATTGTAGCAAGTACCACGTTCTGCTTATTGTTGGAGCCTAAAGATTTTGTACGGATATTTTTGATTCCCGCCAACTCGATTACGGCACGAGCAGGACCTCCGGCGATAACACCCGTACCATCCGGAGCTTTTTTCAGCAATACTTCCGCACTTCCGAATTTACCGATGAAATCATGAGTAATACTTCCGTTCTCATTCATGGCTACATTTACGAGTTTTTTAGCCGCATCTTCTTTCCCTTTACGAATTGCTTCCGGGATTTCTGTTGCTTTTCCAAGGCCGGCACCTACGTGTCCGTTACCGTCACCTACTACAACCAAAGCAGTAAAACGGAAGTTACGACCACCTTTAACAACCTTTGTTACACGTTTGATTGAAACTACTTTTTCTTCTAACTCAAACTGGCTAGCATCAATGATAGCATGTTTCATGTGTTCATTTCCTCCCTTTCTAGAATTCTAAGCCAGCTTCTCTGGCTGCATCTGCTAATGCTTTGACTTTTCCATGATATATAAAGCCACCTCTGTCAAAAACAATGGTTTTAATACCTTTTTCAACTGCTTTCTTACCGATTACAGTTCCTAAATATGCTGCTGCTGCAACGTCGTTGGTTTTTTCTAATTCTGCTTTTACGTCTTTTTGAAGAGTAGAAGCGGAAACTAATGTATTTCCAACGGCATCGTCGATAATCTGAGCATACATATGATTATTGCTTCGAAATACAGCTAAGCGTGGCTTTTGTGCTGTTCCGACGATATGATTACGTAATCTTTTATGCTTTTTAACGCGAACTTTCGCTCTTGATACTTTACTAATCATTTTCACACTCTCCTTAATTATTTCTTACCGGTCTTACCAACTTTACGTCTGATAACTTCGTCAGCATATTTAATACCTTTACCTTTGTAAGGTTCCGGTCTTCTCTTATCTCTGATTTCAGCAGCGTATTGGCCAACTTTTTCTTTATCAATACCTTTTACGGTAATTTTATTGCCTTCAACTACAGCTTCCACACCATCGGGATCCTGCATCTCTACCGGATGAGAATATCCTAAAGATAATACTAATTTGGTACCCTGTTTTGCTACTTTATAACCTACACCATTAACTTCAAGAACTTTTGCATAACCATCGTTAACACCTGTAACCATGTTCTGAATTAATGTTCTTGTTAAACCATGTAAAGATTTCATTTTTTTCAAATCACTTGGTCTGGTTACAATAACCTGGCCTTCTTCTAATTTGATATTCATTTCTACAGGTAACGCCTTTTCAAGTGTTCCTTTAGAACCTTTAACTACAACGTAGTTGTTTTCCTGAATGTCTACCGTTACACCGGCAGGTACAACTACTGGCAGTCTTCCTATACGTGACATACCATGTTCCTCCTTAACTTAAATTTTCGGAAAGCGCCTTGCACTCTCTGTTTTCAGTTGCAATGAATAATTTACTCTTCATTGGCCACTACACATTTCTCAATTAAGTTCAGCTTGGCTTTAGTTGCAGTGAGTGATTATATTTCTCATAGACCACTACACGTCCGTGCGCCTAAGTTCTGTCGGCGCCTGGCGGCTTGCCAATCACTAAGGCTTGGGACGAGCCTTCTCACTAAATTCAGCTTCGCTTCATTAAGTGTTCAGTGCTACCATACAAAAGCTAAAACTTCTCCACCAACCTGAAGCTTTCTAGCTTCTTTATCAGTAATAACACCCTGGTTTGTTGAAAGAATTGCGATTCCTAAACCACCAAGAACTTTAGGCAGTTCTTCTTTACCTACGTAGATACGTAAGCCTGGTTTTGAGATTCTCTTAAGACCTGTGATGATCTTTTCACTCTTGTCAGCACCATATTTCAATACTACACGGATTACGTCAAAGTTGCCATCTTTTACGATATCATATTTAACGATGTATCCTTCTTTTAACAGAATATCGGCAATAGCTACTTTCATCTTTGATGCCGGTATATCTACTGTATCATGTTTTGCAGTGTTTGCATTACGGATTCTTGTAAGCATATCTGCAATTGGGTCGCTCATTGTCATGAATATTTCCTCCTAAATTGTTAATGATTTGCAGCTTTCAGACCTGTGTCTGAGTTCTTAAATCTAAAACATTAAGTTTGTTGGTGAGTGATTTACACATCATAAACCACTACACGTCCCTCAACTAAGTTGCTTTCGGTCACCAACTTGCCTTCTTAACCCCCGGTATCTGTCCTTTATACGCTAAATCACGGAAACAAATTCTGCAGATTCCGTATTTTCTTAAATAAGCATGTGGACGACCACAGATTCTGCAACGATTGTATTCTCTTGTGGAGAATTTCTGTTTACGCTGCTGTTTGATTTTCATTGCTGTCTTAGCCATGAAATTTCCCTCCTAATCTTACTTTGAAAACGGCATATTGAATAATGTCAATAATTCACGAGCTTCTTCGTCAGTCTTAGCAGTAGTTACGAAAATAACATCCATACCTCTTACTTTATCCACTTTATCATATTCGATTTCTGGGAAAATCAACTGTTCTTTGATTCCAAGTGCATAGTTTCCTCTGCCATCGAAAGCATTTGGATTTACACCACGGAAATCGCGTACACGAGGTAATGCAAGATTGATCAGACGATCAGCGAACTCATACATCTTCTGCCCTCTTAAGGTCACTTTACAACCAATTGCCATACCTTCTCTAAGTTTAAAGTTAGCAATAGAGTTTTTCGCTCTGGTCAGAACTGCTTTCTGCCCGGAGACAATCTCCATATCACTAACTGCAGCGTCCAATACTTTTGCATTGTCTTTAGCTTCGCCAACACCCATGTTGATAACGATTTTTTCGAGCTTTGGCACTTCCATGACATTTTTATATCCAAACTTTTTGATCATCGCATCTGTGATCTCATTTTTGTAAGTTTCTCTTAGTCTACTCACTTTGTGAAGCCTCCTCTCTTCTATTAATCGATTACTTCGCCTGTTGACTTCGCAACACGTACTTTTTTACCATCCTCTACTTTGAATCCGACTCTGGTAACTTTTCCTTTATGCAGATACATAACATTAGAAATATCAATAGGAGCTTCTTTATTAATAATACCGCCCTGCTGATTAGCTACGGAAGGCTTGCTATGTTTTGTGATCATATTGATTCCTTCTACGATAACTTTGCCATCTTTAATAGAAAGAACTTTACCTTCTTTGTCTTTATCTTTACCGGCAATCACTTTTACGGTGTCGCCTTTTTTAATCTTAATAGCTGACATTGGTTACCTCCTTATAATACTTCCGGAGCCAGGGATACAATTTTCATAAACTGTTTCTCACGAAGCTCTCTTGCTACTGGCCCAAAGATACGGGTTCCTCTTGGTGTTTTGTCATCCTTGATAATAACAGCAGCATTTTCATCAAATCTGATATAAGAACCGTCTTTACGACGAGCACCTTTTACAGTACGAACTACTACGGCCTTTACAACATCACCTTTTTTTACAACTCCGCCTGGTGTTGCATCTTTAACCGTAGCAACGATGATGTCACCGATATTAGCATATCTTCTGGTAGAACCGCCCAGGACACGGATGCAAAGGATTTCTTTAGCACCGGTGTTATCAGCGACTCTAAGTCTACTTTCCTGTTGAATCATGCTGGTATTCCTCCTTAAATAATTCAATCCATTCGCATTATTTCGCTTTTTCTAAGACCTCAACAAGTCTCCATCTTTTATCCTTTGATAACGGTCTGGTTTCCATAACCTTAACTGTATCGCCAATCGTGCACTCATTTTGTTCGTCATGAGCTTTTAATTTATATGTTCTCTTTACGATCTTCTTGTAAAGAGGATGTTTTACATGGTCTTCGATTGCAACAACAATTGTTTTATCCATCTTGTCGCTTACTACTTTACCAATACGTGATTTTCTCAAGTTTCTTTCCACGATTTAGTGCTCCTTTCAATTTAATTAGGAAGTTCTTCTCGCTTCGCTCTAAGAACGACGATAAATACTAAGCTCGAAAAAACCTCGCTAAGTGTTATCAGCCTACTGAGCTGCATTTGCCTTCTCTGTGATCACAGTCTGAATTCTGGCAATATTTTTGCGAACCTCTTTGATTCTGCTTGTATTTTCAAGCTGATTGGTTGCATTCTGGAATCTTAAATTAAAGAGTTCTTTCTTAGCAGCTACTAATTCATCATTTAATTCTGCAACTGATTTGTCTTTTAAATCTTTTACATAATCCTTAATTTTCACTGTTATCACCGCCTTCTAAATCTGCACGAGAAACAATTTTACATTTGCAAGGTAACTTATGCATCGCAAGGCGTAACGCTTCGCGAGCAGTTTCTTCCGGAACTCCTGCGATTTCAAACATTACGCGACCTGGCTTTACAACTGCTACCCAGTATTCTAAGGAACCTTTACCGGAACCCATGCGTGTTTCTGCTGGTTTCGTTGTTACTGGTTTATCTGGGAAAATCTTAATCCATACCTTACCACCACGCTTGATGTAACGAGTCATCGCAACACGGGCTGCTTCGATCTGGTTAGAACGAATCCAGCATGGCTCTGTTGCTACAATACCAAACTCTCCGTAGCTGATTTTATTTCCTCTTAATGCTTTTCCTTTCATGGATCCACGGAATTGTTTACGACGTTTTACTCTTTTAGGCATTAACATAATTATTTATCGCTCCCTTCCTTAGCTCCTTTGGTTGGAAGTACTTCGCCATTGTAGACCCAAGCTTTTACGCCAACTTTACCGTAAGTTGTGTCTGCTTCTGCGAAACCGTAATCGATATCTGCTCTTAATGTCTGCAGCGGAATAGTTCCTTCACTGTAGAATTCTGTACGAGCCATATCTGCTCCACCAAGACGTCCGGATACAGATGTTTTGATTCCTTTTGCTCCGGATTTCATTGTTCTAGACATTGTAGATTTCATTGCACGACGGAAAGAAATACGGTTTTCCAACTGCAGTGCAATATTCTCAGCTACTAACTGTGCATCTCTGTCCGGTCTTTTGATTTCTTTGATATCTACGATGATTTTTTTGTTTGTCAGTTTCTTCATTTCTGCTTTTACTTTTTCGATTTCAGAACCACCTTTACCAATAACCACACCTGGTTTTGCGGTATAGATGACAACTTTTACGCGGTCGGATGCTCTTTCGATTTCAATCTTGGAAACACCTGCGCTGTATAACTTCTTTTTCAGAAATGTTCTGATATTATAATCTTCTACCAGGTAATCTGCGAAATCTGCTTCCGCATACCATTTAGAATCCCAATCTTTAATAACTCCGACTCTGAGTCCGTGTGGGTTAACTTTCTGTCCCATGATTGCCCTCCTTATCTTTCATCTAACACGATAGAGATATGACTTGTTCTTTTCTCAATTCTATATGCTCTACCCTGTGCTCTTGGTTTGATTCTTTTCATCGTTGGTCCTTTGTTAGCGTAGCACTCAGCGATATAAAGATTGTCAGCGTTCATTCCATTGTTAGTTTCTGCATTTGCGATTGCAGATTCTAATAATTTCTTAAGTACGCTGGAAGCATATCTTGGGTTGTATGCCAGAATACCAAGTGCTGTTCTGACATCTTTTCCACGAATTACATCTAATACATAGCATGCCTTCTGTACTGACATTCTTGCATAGGATAATTTCGCAGATGGTCTTGTGTCTTTATTTGCATTTCTTGCTCTTTTAATCTGTGATCTATGTCCTTTTGCCATGGATAAAAACCTCCTTTCAATTCTTAGCGAACGCCTGATCTCTTTTCGTCTTTTCCATGCCCACGGTAAGTTCTGGTTGCTACGAACTCTCCCAGTTTGTGACCAACCATATCTTCTGTAACGTATACCGGCACATGTTTTCTTCCATCGTGAACTGCAATTGTGAGTCCAACGAACTGTGGGAAGATTGTAGAACGACGTGACCAGGTTTTAATAACTGTTTTATTACCTGATGCATTGAGCGCTTCAACTGCTTTCAATAAGCTTTTATCTGCAAAAGGTCCTTTTTTCAATGAACGAGCCATTCCGATTAACCTCCTTATTTAGCTAATGTTTTACCATCTCTTCTTCTTACAATATATTTGTTTGACTTTTTGTGTTTCTTTCTGGTCTTAAAACCAAGAGCAGGTTTACCCCAAGGAGTAGATGGGCCTGGACGACCAATACCTGTCTTACCTTCACCACCACCATGCGGATGGTCATTCGGATTCATAACAGAACCGCGTACTGTCGGGCGGATACCCATGTGACGCTTGCGTCCTGCTTTACCGATATTAACCAGACTGTGCTCGCCATTACCTACAACACCGATAGATGCTCTGCAGACTGCCAGAACCATTCTCATTTCGCCGGACGGAAGACGCAGCGTTGCGTATTTCCCTTCTTTCGCCATGAGCTGTGCTCCGTTACCGGCAGAACGTACTAACTGTCCGCCATGGCCTGGATACAATTCGATGTTGTGAACCATAGTACCAACTGGAATGTCAGCAAGCTGCATGCAGTTACCCACACGAACTTCTGCGTTTGTTCCATTCATAACTTTCATGCCCGGTTTTAATCCTTCCGGTGCAAGAATGTAAGCTTTTTCTCCATCTGCGTAGCAAATCAGCGCAATGTTAGCTGTTCTGTTTGGATCGTATTCAATACCGATCACATTTGCTACCACATCATCTTTTCTTCTCTTGAAGTCGATGAGTCTATATTTTCTTCTGCTGCCGCCACCGCGGTGTCTCACTGTGATTTTACCTTGATTATTACGTCCAGCGTTTTTCTTAAGTGACACTACCAGGGATTTCTCCGGTGTTGACTTGGTGATTTCAGCAAAATCCAAACCAGTCATGTGTCTTCTGGAAGGTGTGTATGGGTTAAATGTCTTAATTCCCATTACTCTTTCTCCTTTCAATTGCAAATTTATTATCGTACTTTTTTGTACATAGTTAAGTGATTTAATCTTTTCAGACCACTACAGGTTCGCAGGGCTAAGTTCAACTCTCGCCTACGGCTCGGCGCACTTACAGTGAACCTTCTCACTAAATTCGGCTTCGCACACTTACAGTGAGCCTTCCCACTAAATTCGGCTTCGCCTCATTAAGTGCTCAGTGCTTCATTAAGTGCTCAGTGCTTCATTAAGTGTTCAGTGTTTCGCCAAGTCTTATAGGCCCTCATAGATCTCAATATCTTTACTGTTCTCTGTCAAGCAAACAATTGCTTTCTTAGTCTTAGCTGTTCTTCCTACGGTTGTTCCACGGCGTTTTTTCTTGCCGTCCAGATTCATAGTATTAACGCTTTTCACTTCTGTTCCTTCGAACATCTTTTCAACAGCGTCTTTTATCATAGTCTTGTTTGCTTCTGGGTGGACCAAGAATGTATATTTCTTTTCACCCATAGCATTCATACTTTTTTCTGTGATAACCGGTTTAAGGATTACATCATAATATTGAATGTTAGCCATTATGCGTACACCTCCTCAATTGTTGCAACAGCAGCTTTCGTTGTGATCACTGTGCTGTATTTCAGGATATCGTAAACATTGATCGTGCTGGTAGACGCTGTCAGAACATTCGGGATGTTTCTGGCAGATAATACTACATTTTTGTCATTGTCATCTAATACAACCAACGCTTTATTCACTTTCAGGTTGTCTAAAACCTTTGCCATTTCCTTTGTCTTGATTTCGTTCAGTTTCAGTTCATCTAATACAATGAATTTATTCCCCTGAACTGCAGATGTCAGAGCGGATTTAAGCGCAATTCTTCTTTCCTTCTTATTCATCTTGATTGAGTAATCTCTTGGGGTTGGAGCAAATACAACTCCGCCACCCGTCCATTGCGGAGATCTGGTTGAACCCTGTCTTGCATGACCAGTTCCTTTCTGTCTCCATGGTTTTCTTCCGCCGCCACGCACTTCTGCGCGGGTTTTTGCTTTCTGTGTTCCCTGACGGTTATTTGCCAGCTGACGTACAACTGCTAAATGTACTAAATGTTCATTAACTTCAACACCGAACACTGCATCATTTAATTCCATTGTGCCAACTTCTTTGCCTTCCATATTATAAACAGATATGTTTGCCATCTGTGTGTTCCTCCTTTCCTATAAAAGCTTATTTTATAGTTTTCACTGTTTCTTTGATTGTTACTAAAGACTTCTTAGGTCCTGGTACAGCACCTTTTATTAAGAGCAGGTTGTTCTCTGTATCCACTTTAACGATCTCAAGGTTCTGGATGGTAATCTTTTTGTTACCCATCTGGCCAGGCATCTTTTTGCCCTTGAATACTTTACTCGGATCAGAAGCAGCACCATTAGAACCCGCATGACGATGGTATTTGGAACCGTGAGTCATTGGTCCTCTGGACATTCCATGTCTCTTGATCGCACCCTGGAAACCTTTACCTTTAGATACTGCTGTTGCATCGATCTTCTCGCCTGCTTCAAACACATCTGCTTTGATTTCCTGACCTAATGCATAATTTCCAGCGTCTTCCAGCTTCAACTCTCTAACGAATCTTTTATAGGAAACGCCTGCTTTGTCAAACTGTCCCTTCATCGGTTTGTTCACTAACTTTTCTCTCTTGTCAACGAAACCAACCTGAACAGCACTATAGCCATCATTTTCTACAGTTTTAACCTGTGTTACCACACAAGGCCCTGCCTGTAATACAGTAACCGGAGTCAGAACTCCGTCTTCATTGAAGATTTGAGTCATTCCGACTTTTGTTGCTAAAATTGCTTTCTTCATTCCTTTACCTCCTGTTTGCAGCCGTTTCGCTACATAGTCTACAGCGGATCACCATTTGGTGATCATCCTAGAACAGTCGATATCTATATATATATCAAACCCTTCTATCTGTTGAAATGTTCTTCGAACAAAGTTCGCACTAACCTCAAACTGCGCTATCGCTTGTTTTCGCTAAGTGCTCTACTTTTTGTTTTTCATCTTGATATCGATATGAACACCTGCCGGCATTTCCAGTCTGGACAATGCGTCAACCGTTTTTGGTGTTGGTGTAACGATATCAATCAGTCTTTTATGAGTTCTTTGCTCAAACTGTTCTCTGGAGTCTTTGTATTTATGAACCGCTCTCAGAATTGTAACTACTTCCTTCTTGGTTGGAAGTGGCACCGGTCCACTCACTACTGCTCCGTTCTTTTTTACAGTTTCGATAATTTTGCTTGCGGATGCATCCACCAACTGATGATCATAAGCTTTTAATGTGATTCTCATTACTTGACTTGCCATAAAAAAAGTCGCCTCCTTTTCGCACTTTTAAATAGTACGACAAGCGGTGACTGTACACATCCCCGTGTGTGTCATGGACTTTCACACGTTAATTTCGCCTCTGTCTTTCGGAATAGTTCCCATTATAATAGACGTTTACTTGTACAGTGACTTGTCGCCAGTTTCCTAACTTGACATTCGCTCCACGGAAAACCTGCAGTATCTGCAGCAACCTCACGCTTCACAGCTATCAATGTCACAACAGTGCTATTATATACGAAACTCTTCGTTGATGCAAGGTTTTTTTTAATTTAATTAAAAATTTTTATTACAGTAATTACAGTTCAGCCATGCAATTTAGAATAATATATGTCAAATGAAGTATCCACACGAAACTTACATACTACCAAAACCCAGCCGCTGTGTACGAGGAGATGTGCGGTGCTGTTTGCCAATATGCCAAATCTATTTCATTTCCAAAAATACCTTCTACAAAATATCCGAATAATCCAAAAACGTAACACCAAATTCTTCATCTTCCTTCACTCCCGGATCATCCCCATCTTCTCTGGCCTTTTGCAGTAATTCCTCCGTCGAATATGTTGGCATTGCTAATTCAATTTTTCCCGACGCTTCCGACATTTCTTCTGCTGCTTCCTCTTCCCCTTGCTCTTGTTCAGCTTCCTTCTCCTGAACATCAGCCGCATCTTGATTATCCGTTTCTACTTTCACAACATCATCTCCAACTGAACGCTCAATCCCCTGAGCCTCTTCCAGTTCACGAACCAATACCTCTTCTTCCACTTCTGGTTCTTCTGCTTTCTCCCCAACCGCTTTTGCAATTTCTTCCATATCTACGGTCCCAGTATTCTCTCCCAAACCATTCGCTTCCACATTAGGCTTTATGGACTCCCCCGCTACCACGCTGGATACCGCGGAAGCAATTTCACTGCTCACTTCTTCCAGGATCTGCGCCGGTACATCTACCCGTGCCGGCGGTGCCGATGGCGTTTCATGTTCTGAGGATTCGTCATCCTCTTTATCTTCCTCTTCATCTTTCTTCCAAAGTTCGGCCAAAATAAAAAGTACGATCACAAAGATGACTGCCAGTCCAATAATGATCAAACCTTCCGTACTCTTCATCGCCATCACAATATAACCAATAAAAGGAATGGTAAATACCACCTTTGTAACCGCCTTACGGAAAATTTCTTCTTTCGTTTTCCCATCCGGACTCTTAACATCTTCCAACTGGCAGCTATCCGCTGAAGCATCAATCGATTTTATTCTATATACATATTCACCATCTGAGTCTTTCACAAGGATTTCATCACCCACTGCTAATTCACTCAGTTCTTTATCTGTGCCATAGGTTACCGACCCTTTTGCAAGGTTAGTCGCCATATCCACATCATCAACAATAAACGTAGTTACCCCCACCAATGGCGGTATCAACAAGCCACCGGCAATAATAATTGCAGTCAGCAAAATAATATTAACAATCCACTTTAAAAGCTTTGACATTTGTTACTCTCCTCGTTTATGATAATTTTGTTTCCCAATGAGTCAACCGAACATACCCACTCATCCCCGACTCACAAACCCAAGATTGAAAGTTAACCTTTCAGCCATCTTCTACTTATTCTAACATCTAAAAGGTTTTCTGTACATAAAAAATATTTTTTTTTGGAGGCACCCATGAACACAACGATAAAAACCATTGAAGACCTGTCCCTAAACGCATGGCCTTCCCATCAAATCGAAGTATACGACGGATGGCTTCTTCGCTTTTCCTATTTTTATACCCACCGCACCAACTCCGTCGAACAAATAGGCCCATCCACTATCCCCCTCACCACCAAAATCGCCTATTGCGAAGACCGTTACCGTAAATGGGGAACCCCTGCCATCTTCAAGATCAGCCCACTGGCAGAGCCCTCCTTCGACACCGAGCTCGGAATCCGCGGCTACATCATTGAACACACCACCGAAGTAATGACCCTTAACCTTGCCGGCTACATCCCTTCTCCTCCAGCCACCCCAGTCCACCTGGAAAAATTCATCTCCCCCAACTGGATAGAAGGATTATTTACCCTAAAACAAACCACCAACATAACCCACCGCAAAATCGTCCCATCCATGTACCAGGCCATCCCAAAAGACACCATCGCCGCCTCCATCCACGAAAACGGCCAAATCATCGCCACCGGCCTGGGCATCATGGACCGCTCCTACATCGGGCTCTACGCCATCCACGTCCACCCCGAACACCGCGGCCGACACCTGGGCAGATCCATCTGCCAGGCCATCCTGACCGAAGGCATAAACCAAAACGCCCAAAACGCCTACCTTCAGGTAGTAAAAAGCAACACCCCGGCCCAAAACCTTTACCGCTCCCTTGGCTTTCATCCCTTCTATACCTACTGGTTCCGAACCCATCCGATTCTACCCAGTTCTTAATCTTTTCGCCAATGGGGGCGGATAATTCTTCATGTCTTTCCGCATTTTTTGTTTCACCGGATGTGATTGATAAAATGGCAAAAGCCTCAAATGCTGATTTTATCAGTATTTGAGGCTTTCCTCTCTGTAATTTTTAATTACTGTTTTCATACACTTTTCATTACATTCAGACCATCTTTTAACATTAATCAAGCAATTTATAAGGGATATTTGCATACTTACTCTCACTGCTATAAAGACTTTGTGCTATTTCATTAAATGAGTACTGTACATCTGCTAAAACAATAAAATAGTTCTCGCCAGCAGCAAAAAGCATAGTTCAGTTACTATTTAAAAACAGCCCCATCCTTCATATCTGAATACCACATTTCAGTTGAGGAACTTTCTGCATCAAAGACCAATGTTTCATTTACTATGTCAAAAAAATACTTATATTGACCATCATCTGTATCCAATTCAATTCGGTCATCACTAATTTTATATGTCCCAACTCCGATATAACTACTGAGTTCAGAAAAAGTAAATTGAAATTTCTTGTTTTTCTCCAAAATTATTGTGGGCTTCGTCATATTACTCGACTCTTCATATACACAATTGCGCAAAGGCAAAGAAACTTCTTCACTTTTTGAGCACCCTTCCAGAATACCTATCGATAAAACAAACCATGCTAAAAATAATACTGTTTTTTTTAACTTTATACCTCCGTCAAGCTTGAATAATTTACTAATAGTACACATTTCAACTAGCTACAGAAAAAATCTTCAGGTACTTACAGATCAGGTATAGTTCATCTGGCAGAAAATACACCTCCAGCATCCACATGCTGAAGGTGTACTCCTTATTTTTTCATTCCTAAATACTGCTCAATACTATCCACTGCCTTCTCTTCATCCTCACCAGCAGCACAAACAACAACACTCTCTCCCGTTCCAAGTCCCAGCGTCATCATTCCCATAATACTTTTGGCGTTCACTTTCCGCTTCCCGCTTTCGATGTGAATCTCACTTTCGAACTGGCTTGCCAGTTGAACCAGCATTGCTACCGGACGGGCCTCAAGTCCATTCGCCAGTTCAATTTTGATTGGTTTTTTGATCATAATACATCTCCTCCTTTAGCGCCTCTGCTATGTTACTCAACTTTCTTAACCTATGATTAACTCCTGATTTTCCTACCGGGGGCGACAACATCATACCTAGCTCTTTTAAAGTTGCTTCCGGATATTCCAAGCGCAAAACAGCGATTTCCTTCAGTCCTGTCGCTAAATCTGACATTCCTGTTTTCTTCTGTATATATTTGATATCTTCAATCTGCTTAACTGATGCAGAAACCGTTTTATTGATATTCGCCGTTTCGCAATTCACTTTTCGGTTTACATTATTTCTCATTTCTTTGAGGATTCGGATATTTTCCAAGTTCATCAGGGAAACATTTGCTTCCATAAGAGCAAGCATGTCGACAATCTGAGAACCTTCTTTTATATATACCACAAAATATTTCTTGCGGCTGACAACTTTCGCTTCCACTCCCAAGCTGCCAATAATTTCTCGCAGTCGCCGGGCTCTTTCCTCGGAGAGGCAGACAATTTCAAGATGGTAAAACTTTTCCGGATCGCTGATGGATCCTGCTGCCAGAAAACATCCTCTGATAAATGCCCGGCGGCAGCAATTTTGCTGAATCACAAGGTTGTTAACCAACGGAACATTCTCATCTATCTGCATATTTGCATCCAGCAGCTTAACTGCTTTCAGCACCCGCACCGTCTCTTCATGAGAAGGAATGGTAACGGAATAGGAATTGGTCTTTTTTAAATATTGATTTTTTCTAATTGCAATTTCAGTATCTATCTTAAAGCCTTTTTCAAATAATGTAAAGCACTTTCTTACTACATCAACATTTTCTGTCTGTATTTTAACAGAATATCGATCATCCTCAGAGATCAGGATATTACCACACATGCTAATAATCGCGGCTATTTCTGCAATTTGGCAATGACGTGCAGAACTTAACTGCCGGGATAATTCTTCCTTTACATCACTGGAAAATGACATATCCTACCTCTTTCCGCATCATTTTTTCACAATGCTGTCCTTGTGTATGTCCCTGTGTTCAATCCGAACTCCAAAATCCCCTGCATTTTGCAACACTTTAAAAAGCTCGTTGGCCAATGTTACGGAACGGTGCTTACCGCCGGTACAGCCAATGCTGATCACCAACTGGTTCTTACCTTCCAGAATGTAATTAGGAATCAGGAACATCATCATATCCTCCAGCTTCCGGATGAACTCCTGCGCAGGTTCAAAACCCATGACATAATCCCTGACCAGCGCGTCATTACCGCTTAACTCCCGCATTTCTTCCTTGTAGTAGGGATTCGGCAAAAAGCGCACATCGAATACCAGATCCGATTCACCGGGGATCCCATACTTAAAACCAAAAGATAAAATCGATATAATCAAGCTTTTGAACCCCTGGTTTTTAACAAATATTTTATCTAACTCACTTTTCAGCTCACGAGTCAATAAATGGCTGGTATCGATGATGTAATCAGCAGTTTCTTTTAAAAACTGCAGTTTCTCCCGTTCTTCTAAAATAGCGTTCTCAATGCGAATGTCATGTCCTGATAGGGGATGGTTCCGGCGCGTCTCTTTATAACGCTTAACCAGGACTTCATCCTCGGCCTCCAAAAATAGAATTTCATAAGCAAGGTTCATGATTGTCATATTTTCCAGCACACTTTTTAGCTGTCCGATCTCCCAACCGCCGCGTATATCTACCACCAAAGCCACCTTTTCAATACCACCGGGAACACTTTCAATCGCCAACTGCGTGAACTTCTCCATCAACGCAACGGGCAGATTATCCACACAAAAATACCCTGCATCTTCCAACATTTTAAAAGCTGTACTTTTCCCTGCCCCTGACAGACCGGTTACAATCACAAAACGCATATCCTACTCCTCATTCTTGAATTCCCCCAGAAATTGTACTTCCGGTTCCAATTCCACACCGAATTGTTCCTTTACTTTCGCCTTCACATCATTCATCAGGCGAACAACATCTTTGGCACTGGCGGCATCCCGGTTAATTACAAATCCACAATGCTTTTCAGCCACCTGGGCACCACCAACGCGATATCCCCGCAGGCCCGCATCCATGATCAGCTTGCCGGCAAAATATCCTTCGGGCCGTTTAAACGTACTGCCTGCACTAGGATACTGAAGAGGCTGTTTGCTGACTCTTTGTCCTTTTAACCGTTCCATTTCCGCCTGAATCGCGGTTCTGTCACCCGGCTGTAATTGAAGCACTACTTCCAGTACAATGTAGTTTTTCTTTTTTACAACACTGGTACGGTACCCCAGCTCCAGCTGATCTTTTGATATATATAAAATCTCGCCCGCAGGTGTCATTACTTTCACTTCTGATATTACATCTTTCATTTCCCCACCGTAAGCACCGGCATTCATGACCACCGCACCGCCTACTGTTCCCGGAATTCCCGAAGCAAATGCCAGACCGCTAAGCTCACAATCCAGAGCCATTTTTGCCAGCGCAGATAACAATATTCCGGCCTGGGCCCGAATTATACTACCTTCTACCACAACCCGGTTCATATTATGATAAATCTGAATTACAGCTCCCTTGAGCCCCCCATCGCTGACCAGTAGGTTACTGCCATTTCCGATAATATAATATGGCACATTTTCCTCCTTGCAAATCTTCTGCAATTCCTGCAATTCCTTTGCATCCCTGGGTGTCAAAAAATATTCTGCCGGTCCGCCGATACGAAATGTGGTATGACTTTTCATCAGCTCTTCGGTAGCGACATTATCACTTCCTACGCACCCGCAAAATCTACTATATACATTCTCCTTCACTATCCATTCCTCAATTTTTTCCTATTTTCTATCCTCAATTCTCATATACTAAAGTATAACAACCCATATCCTTTTATACCAAACACTCACGACATCTCTACTTTTTCATATTTATTTCCAAAAGCTCCCGAATAACTTCACCGGCGATCATCAGTCCCGCAACCGACGGCACAAATGAAATACTGCCCGGCACCGGATGGGTGGTACTGCCCTTTTGTTCTTCCCGCTTTTTCTTCTGACGCAGCGGCGTTTCTTTGGAGTACAGCACCTTAACCTTTTTGATCCGACGCTTCCTGAGCTCCTGCCGCATTACTTTCGCTAACGGACAAACCGATGTTTTCGAAATATCCGTGATCTCAAACCGGGATGGATCCAGCTTGTTGCCGGTTCCCATACAACTGATGATCGGTACCCCTGCTGCTTTCGCCTGTTCAATTAATAATATTTTTGCCGTAACCGTATCTACTGCATCAATAATATAATCAAACGATTTGAATTCAAACAGATTAACGGTGTCTACATTAAAAAAAGTCTGATATGTATGCACCAATATTTCCGAGTCTATATCTTTTATTCGCTCTTTTGCCACTTCCGTTTTAAACTTTCCAATAGTTGAATGCAATGCAATCAGCTGACGGTTCATATTCGTTATCGTCACCTGATCATGATCTACCAGCGTCAATGCTCCGATTCCACATCTGGCCAAAGCCTCTACGGCATAGGAACCAACCCCACCGATTCCAAATACTGCAATTTTCATTCTGCCAAGGCAATCCATTCCTTTTTCACCAATCAATGACTCTGTTCTGGAAAATTCATGCAGCAATTTTATACCCTCTCTTTTTATAAGTGATAACTGCATTATACTATACTCTTCATAAAAAATGCAACTAACCTTTCGCTGATATATTAAGAATGCTTTGGTATGGCGGACGCGGCCAAAGGGCATGGGATTGCTTACGTAAACGCGGCAACGCTCTGGCGGACTAACTGCTAACTACGACTAAAACGCTCAGAAAAGCCTTCGCGCTTAAGTCTCCGTAAGCAGTGGATTCCGCCGCCGCTAAAACCGCCGCCAATTGTTTTCGTAAGCAATCCCATGCCCTTTGTCCGCTGGTTTTCAAGCAATTTACAAAAAAAGGTTCCATGCATCCACACAAAACTTACATACTACCAAAACCCAAAGCTTTGGACAAAAATCCTAGGATTTCATCTTCGGCTGAAAAATCACACTGATCATATATCCAAATATCAAAGCCGCCGAAATACCCACGGCACTGGAAGTAAACCCCCCCATAAACAGTCCTATAAACCCTTCTTTCCCAATCGCTTCTTTAACCCCCTTCCACAATACATTGCCAAACCCCATCAGGGGAACGCTGGCACCGGCACCGGCAAATTCAATTAACGGGTCATAAACTCCTATCGCTCCCAAAAAAGACCCCAGACATACCAACATTACCATAATTCGCCCCGGCATCATTTTTGTCCGATCCAACAATATCTGAACAAGAGCACAGATTAAACCGCCCACCCAGAATGCATTAATGTAGTCCATAATTCTCCTCCATTCTCTACTCTACATATTCAATCACTACTGCCTGTGCAATCCCCGGAACACTCTGTCCTTCATAAAAACTAGTTTTGGACATCAACGCTCCCGTCGGAACAAACAGTACTTTTTTCCATGTTCCACTCTCAACCTGGGGCAGAATATACGATGCAAACACAGATGCCGCACAGCCACAGCCACTGCCTCCCGCATGGGTATCCTGGGTTTCCTGATCAAATATCATCATCCCACAGTCCAGATGCTGTTTCGTAATATCCTGTCCCCGGTCTTTTAGCAGATCAAACAAAATCCGCTGGCCTACATAACCCAGGTCACCTGTAATAATCTTGTCATACCACGAAGGCTCACGCATAAAGTCTTTTAAATTAGCAGCTATCGTATCGCATGCAGCCGGCGCCATGCAGGCTCCCATATTCTGAGCATCCTTCAGTCCATAATCAGTAATCTTTCCTGCCGTTACACCGGTGATCTTCACTTTACTGCTGCGGTTTCCCAAAACACAGGCACCGCTGCCGGTAACTGTCCAGGAGGCAGACAGCGGCCTTTGACTGCCGTATTCCAGTGGATTGCGAAACTCTTTTTCGGCACTTGCAAAATGACTGGAAGTCAAAGCCATTACTATATCACCATACCCTCCGGCTACTGCCATACTACCCAGGGACAGTGCTTCACCCATTGTCGAGCAGGCGCCAAACAATCCATAAACCGGTCTCTCAAATGATACTATGCCAAAACTGGAAGCGATTGATTGAGCCAGTAAATCCCCGGCAAAAATCATCCGGATCTGATCCTTTAATACAGACGCCTTTTGGATCGCCAGTTCTGCTGCCTTTTGCTGCAGGGCACTCTCAGCCTCTTCCCAACTATTCATTCCTATCATAGGATCTTCTTCAATCTGGTCAAAACAGTTACCCAGGGGACCGTCTCCTTCTTTTTTACCAACTATCGAGCCCCCACCTAAAATAAATACATCATTTTGAAATTCTATACTCTGTTTTCCTATTGCCGGCATCAGAAGCCACCTCCCCACCATTGAAACATGAGATAAATCAGCCCCAGTACCCATGAGCTAAAGATACCATAGAGAATTACCGGTCCGGCAATAGTAAATATTTTTGCGCCAATGCCGAAAACCTGTCCTTCTTTTTTGTATTCAACTGCCGGTGCCGCTACTGAATTCGCAAACCCGGTAATCGGTACAAGCGCTCCGGCACCGCCGAATTTGGTTATCTTGGGATAAATATTAAGTCCTGTGAGCAACGCGCTTAAAAATACCAGTGTCAGGGAACACCAGGCACCAGCCATCTCCTGATTCATCCCATAGGATTTTGCCGTATTAAGGATCCACTGCCCAAATACGCAGATTAATCCTCCCACCAAAAAAGCTTTTGCCATGTTCACTGGCAGGCTGTGTACCGGAGTTACTTGTTTCACATACTCTTCATATTGTTTTTTTTGTTCTTCACTGTTTAAATTCGCCAACAATATCACCATCCTTTATAAAAAAATATTAATGAACCTATCATTTTACCTGCCGCCATCGAAAGTATCACCCAGGGAATCCCTCTGGTAAGACCAATTCTTCTGGCCAGGATTGCATACAAGTTGACTATTTCGCCCAACGCAACAATCCAACTGCCCAGAAAAATCCCCGCAAAGCTTCCATACAGCAGCAAGCCAAATGTACCAAGCGGTACCCCTATATCAAAAATAGCTACAGCCGATCCCACTACCGCGCCTGCCATGGAACAATTTTCATACAGCATAATCTTTCCCGCCGTCCGGGTAATCCCGGCATATCGGGGAACAATTCCCAGGCTGATGATAAAAGCCACCACGCCGCTGGCAATCACCGCCCCGCTGCAAAGCCCAAAGCCGATCATCCCAATTTGTGTCAGCATTTACGATTTCACCTTCCTTATCTCCTGTTCAATAATGGTAGTATCCACCTGATCCTCATACGTACGCATTTCCACTTCCATCGGCGTTGGATCCTGGGTTAACTTGCGTTTGCCAAAATGGTTAAAGAAAAATACTACACCCGCCGCAATTCCAATCGAATATGAGACTTCCAACGCTGTGAAACCGGGATGAGTTTCCCCCGTAAATTGCTGATAAATATGCCGAAACAGATCCGGCACCGATACGTCTTCATTAAATGTCATAATCGAAAACGCCGTCCCGAAGAACGTTACCAGACAGACAAATGTCGTTTTCAGATAATTCCAAAGGCGAATTGGGTTTTTCGGTTTTTCAAAAGTTATAACAAATGTAGGTTCACCAATAGGCGTTACATCTACATTTTCTTCCCTTTTCTGAATGTTCTCAATGATATCCATTACCGGCACCACGTAGCGCCCATATTTCTTCTGTGGAATCGTAAGCACCTTCAGCACCTGGTTACGGCTTAATACCTTCGGATTACTGCAGCTCAAGCGGGCAATATCCTGAAGATAGACGTCTTCACTGGTCACCTTCACATTCTTTTCCACTGCAATATACAGCATGTCACTCAACTGATCACATCCTTCCCCACATCCCCAATCCGCTCTTCGAGCTGCTCGCAAAACACAAGCGTCCCTTGCTGCGGCCGGATATCCCTTTTCTGCCAATAATAATACCCGATACCCAGGGCACCCAAAAGCATCACCATAAGCAGCAGGTACAAATACACTCTTTTTCTTATCATACCATCACTCCTATAATTGTTTGCCTTTATTATCTTATTATTTTCCAAAAATATACGGGGGAAGTTATAATAACTTTCCCCGTAAACCCAGTAATATTTTCTTTTCCATTCGCGAAACCTGCACCTGGGTCATGCCCATTTCCTTAGCAATGGCATTCTGCGTCTTCTCCTGAAAGTATCTTTTATAAATCAATTCACGTTCTTTTCCCTCCAGGTCACCCAAGACTTCCTCCAACAGCATACGGTTCAAAAGCATCTCCTGCTTGTCCTCTTTTTCTTCAATTTTATCCATCAAGGAAATATCATTGCCATCCCCTTTATAAATGGTCTGGTACAAAGATTCAATCTCCGCCCCCGCTTCCATCGCCGCAACCAGTTCTTCCTCCGACGTTTCCAGCACACCGGCCACCTCCGACAAAGCCGGCTCCCGCCCCAGACTCTTCTCCAGCTGCTCCCGCGCATGATATGCTTTGCTAGCCATCTCCTTCATCGAGCGGCTGACCTTGATCATCCCATCATCCCGCAAAAATCGCTTAATCTCCCCGGTGATCATCGGAACCGCATAAGTAGAAAACTTCACATCATAACTGTTATCAAATTTATCTACCGCTTTCATCAGGCCAATACACCCAATCTGGAATAAATCTTCAATCTCCACCCCGCGGTTTTGAAATCGCTTCACAATACTGTAAACCAATCCCATATTCTCCTGAATAATTGTATCTCGTGCTTCCTTATCCCCTTTGTGTGCCAAGTCAATCAAGGCAAGGGTACGTTCCATATTACCTCCTACTCAAATATGCCGCCTATGCAGCCTATTGTCTTCTTCATATGAACTTCTGTCCCTTTTCCCAGTTCAGAACTCACGAGAATCTGATCCATAAAAGCTTCCATAAAAGCAAATCCCATACCAGACCGGTTCAATTCCGGCTTGGTGGTATATAATGGCTCCATCGCCTTCTCTACATTTTCAATACCACGGCCATGATCAATAACCGTAATATGCATCTCCCGCTCCGTCACCTTACATTCAATCCGTATCTTCTTCACTTCATTCTCATATCCATGAATAATACTGTTCGTAATCGCCTCCGATACCGCCGTTTTAATATCAGCCACCTCCTCAAGCGTCGGATTCAACTGCGTACAAAATGCCGCCACCGCCACCCGCGCAAACCCTTCATTACAAGAACGGCTGTCAAACTCAATTGTCATTTCATTGGTGTTTTCCATAGTATTCCCCTTTCTTATTCCCTTTATCACTCCATCCCTGCTCTTTACTGATCGTAATCAGCTTATACACTCCCGACAAATGCAAAAGCTTATTAATCCTTTCATTCACATGCACAGCCGAAACATATCCGCCAACCAGATTAATATTATGATATCTCCCCATGATCACTCCAATCCCCGAACTATCCATAAACTCCGTATCCCGAAAATCAAAAACAATCTGATGAATATTCTCCCTCTCCAAAACCCGATCCGCCTCCCGAATAATTCCTTCCGCATTATGATGATCCAGTTCCTTCGGAACAAATACCGTCATACAAGTGCCATTTACCTGCAATACCTCATCCATATAAACACTCCCCTTAAAATTATTATTATTATTTCCCTACCGCCATTTCCGCAAAACGCTACTGTTCACTCAACCAGCAACACCCTTCCCGGAACAGTCACCGTGTGAACTGCAATCAAAACTCCCATCTGCCACCTTCCGGCGGGATGGTCTTTTGACCCGTCCGCCCCCATCACACAAAAAGGGACACGCAGTACCCTCGCGTATCCCCCAATTTAGAGGTTTCTCTATTCGTTGTCATACCCAGCATCATCATAGCCATCATTCCCGCCAGCACCATCAGAACTCCCGTCATCCGATCCGTTTCCACCAGAATCACCACTATTATCCGCCCCATCATCGTAATTACCCGCTCCGGAATCCCCCGAACCGCTATCATCATCTGTCACATCAGAACCCTGCACTGCCCCCGAACCAGCCTCTTCTGTTTCAACCCCATTGATAACATCAATGTAATACTGCGCCGAAGTGGCTCTCTTAGTTCCTTCAAACTGCGCGATAATCTCCTTGAACACCTTAATGGCATTCTCATTATCACCACCGCCCCGATAAGCAAGCGCAAGATAATTCAGCACCTCATAATCAGTACCATCAATTTCCCTGGCCTTGCTAAGCTGATCAACAGCAGTTGCATAATCCCCATTATCATAAGCCTCTTTACCAGCCGCGGAATACTTGCTAAACAACGTTGACCGAACATCCTCATAAATACTGTCATAAATCGCCTTAGCATCCACCGAAAGAAGGGCTACATCAACATTCATCAAGGCATTAGCCGCATTGGTGTAATTCTCTTCCCGATATGCATTAAATGCTTTGATCAAATTCTCATAGCTTTCCACCTGTTTCCCTGCTTCATCAATCTGATCCGCCGCCGTCTTAACCGTCTTTTCAGATTCCGTTATCTTGTCTTCCATCTTGGACAGCTGCGATGCCTGAGAGGCCATCGCATTACTATATTCGGTAACTTTATTATTCGCTTCCCGATTAATCTTCTGCGTATTCGCCGGTACCACCAGAAACCATACCACCAGTGCCCCTATTACCAGGCCAAATCCCAGATTTAAAAGGGTTGCAAACACAGAACTCTCCCGAAACGTCGGCGGGATGATCACCGCCGCTGCACCAGCATTGTATTCTTCTTCACCTTTATCCTTGCCTGAGCCGAAGAATTTACTGCCCCAGCGCGATTCCAGCGAAGTCTGCATACCAGTACGCTCATCTACCTCCCGCAGAAAACGCAGGGTAGTTGAATTGGTCTTATCGATTTTAGCCGCTTTCTTTAATATTCTTCTGGCTTTTTCATAGGCATTCTGCTCAATGTAATTAAGCGCCAGCAAATGATACGCCTTAATAAATTTAGGATTCTGGGTCACAATCTTTTTCAGCTGGATCACCGCAATATCAGAACTGCCATTACGGCAGCAGTTCAATGCCTCATTATATTTTTTTATCGTCTGATTAATAATGTCCAGCTTATTACCGTTAGACTGCAACCGATTAATATATTCAGCTGCAATATTATTTTCCGGCATGATATTTTTGCTGATCACCCACTCGCTAAGGGCAGAAACAGCTTCACCCATTTCAAAATAAACCAGCCCCAACAGGTTTCTGGCCGGGATATTGAGCTTATTAAATTTCAGACTTCTTTGTAACAAATCAATAGCTCCGGACAAATCCCGAATTTCCGCCTTTTCCAGTCCCGCATTATAAAACTGGTTCGACATCAGATATACCTTTTTCTGTACGACAGCATCAAAACCGCATTTGGGACAGTGGGAGGATTCATTTAGCAATGTCCCGCAATTCAAACAATTCATCTGTTTTCCTCTCACTCTTTCTCTTTTTGTCCGTCTGTTTCCATCATTTCTTTTAAAATGTCAATAACATCCGTCAAATCACGGCTGTACACTGCACTTTCCACTTCATCCACATCAAGACACGGCTTGAATTTCTTCAGTTCTTCTTCGTAATTAATCATTTATACGCCTCCTTAGGTATCCTTTGATTTCTCCTACCAGATACAATGAGCCAACACAGAATAAGAGCCCTTCCTCTTTTAGTGCATAAGCCCGCTCGAACGCATTAACCACATTCGGCTCACTATACACTTCTCTGCATCCAAACCCGCCAAAAGCCAGCGCCAGCTCTTCTGCCGGCACAATCCGCCCGCCATCCAGCTGTGTCACAACAACAGCATCCGGCTGAATCTCATCGCAGATCAATCGTATCATATCACGGTATTTCTTATCTGCAACTGCCGAAAAAAGAATGGTGATCCGATAATCCCGCCGAAATGCCATTGCCGTTTCCACGAACCTCAATACCCCATCTTCATTATGAGCACCATCCAGAATAACCCCTGGCAGCACTGTCTCCATTCTTCCTTCCCATTTCGCATCCCGAACTGCACAGCACAAAGTTTCGGTAGAAATCTTATGCATATCACGAATTACTCCCATCGTCAATAATGCCAACGAGGCATTTACCACCTGATAAGGAGCTATGTACGGAATAGAAACCGTAATATTATCATAATACTTGCAACGCAAAGAAAAATCAATGCCTGACTGTGTGTTTTGTATTATTTCATACATGGAATCATCAAATTCATAAGCGGGAGCCCCCACTTCTTTAGCCCTTTTCTCAATAACATCCGCTGCTTCCCGATTGCGCCCATCATAGATCACAGGTACATCCGGCTTAATAATCCCAGCCTTCTCCCCCGCTATCGACCCAATCGTATCACCCAGATATTCCGTATGATCCAGACTGATAGAAGTAATAACTGCAGCCAGCGGCCGCTCCACCGTATTAGTAGCATCCAACTTACCGCCAAGCCCCGTCTCCAAAACCACGATATCCACACTGCGTTCTTTAAAATATAACATCCCTATTACAAAAACCACCTCAAAATAACTGGGGTGCTCTTTTCCCTCTTTTACAAATGCGTCAATCACCTGCTTCACATCCAGAAAAAGCCGTAGGAATGTTGCATCATCCATCATTTTCCCATTAATCTTGAAGCGCTCATTCATCTGCACAAGATGAGGCGACGTGAATAACCCACACCGAAATCCCCCTTCCTCCAGCATCGCAGCCAGAAAGGCACACACGCTCCCTTTCCCATTCGTTCCCGCCACATGAATGACTTTACACTCGTTCTGCGGATTCCCAACCCGGCGAAGCATCTCCTGCGCATGCCGCAGAGGCTCAGCAATGGCAAATCTGGGAATGTTTTCTATATATTCAACTGCTTTTGTATAATTCAAAAAACCACCACTTTATCATAATTGTATTTGTCCGAAAATTCCTGACTCTTATACATTATAATATCGCGATAGTTTTTTCAAGAAAATTGTGTCGCAACTTTAGACTTTCTTTTCAAACAGCAGCTAATCGACTTATCATCCGATCATTTACTTCTTCCGGTTTTAACTCTGGCATCCGATACACAGGCGGATTCCTCCAACGAAGAATCCGCCCATTTTTATTGGGTTTATATATTTCACGCGGGACAGATTATAATTCCACCCAGACATTACCCAACTGATTACTCTTCACACAAGCATTTACAAAACGCACCCCTTGCACCCCATCATGCACACTGGGATAATGGAACCTCGTCTCCATATCCCCATTCCTTCTGGCAATAACATCCTGACAAAATGCCCGATAAATATTCCCAAATGCCTCATAATACCCTTCTGGATGCCCCGCCGGAAGATGCGACATCTCCAAACTCCCATCATAATTATAATCCCGATTCATCGAATAAATCTGAACCGGTTCCCCCAACTTACTATGCTTCAGCAACCCCGCACTACCATGATACCATTCCAGACTCCCTTTTGTCCCATAAATACGAATCCGTACATCAGCATCATGACCAATCGCCACAATCGAAGACCACAACGTCCCCGACACTCCATTATCAAACTCCAGCATAACCGTACTATTAGTCTCCAGCGGAACATCCTTCGGCGAATAATCAAACCGCGCCAACACCTTCTTCACTTCCATTCCCGTCGCCGCCACGATCAAATGCTCCAGATGCGTTCCAATATCCACAGTACAAAGCGATCCACTCCCTCTCTTAGGATCTAACCGCCACATCTTCTTCCGAGTCTCCTCACTACGAAGCCCCAACAACAACCAATCCTGCGGATACTCCGTCGTCACATGAACTATATCCCCAATCTCCCCTCGTTCAATCATCTCCCGAGCCTGACGCACCATCGCATACCCCGCATAAGAATACGTAACCCCAAAACACAAATCCTTCTCCTTAGCAATACGCTCCAAGTCCATCGCTTCCTCTTCCGTGATCGTCAGCGGCTTATCACACATCACATGAATCCCCTGCTCCATAAAAGCCTTGGCAATACCATAATGCGTATCATTCGGCGTCGTGATCGCCACAAAATCAATCCCATCTTCACGCTGCCCTTCAGCCTCCGCCATCTCCTGATAATTCCCATAGACACGCCCCTTATCCTCAACATTCCACTCCTCGGCCGTCTCCATATTCTTCTCACCATCCCGCGTAAAACACCCCGCCGTCAGCTTAGCAAGCCCACCAAGAAATGCCCCTCTCCGATGAACATCTCCAATAAAAGCCCCATTACCGCCACCAATCATACCATACTTCAAATACATAACATTTCCTCCTTAATATCTACTGAGCACTCTCCCACAACACCTTCCGGCGAAATGGGCTTTTGACCCGTCCGCGTCCCCCAAAAAAGCCGCCGCCGGAAAACCCTCCCAGATTCCCCAGCCGCAGCCCCATGATCATCAGTCACGCAACGGAAGCATCTTCTTCTTCTCAAACGATTCCTTACACCGATTAGCAATCTCCGACACAGCCGTCCCATCATAAACCGTAACTTCCGGCTTCCGATTTTCCAGCACACAATCAGCAAACTCCGTCATCTCCGACACAAAAGCATCATGCCACCGCTCCAGGAAGTCCTGATAACACTCCCTGCAAACCCCATGCTCACTCATAACTTCCAACAAATTCTTAGAAGGCACCGAAGCAATCCTAAGCGTCCCCCTGGTCCCAATAATCTCAGTCTCAACATGACTCCCATGAGCCGCCGCCCGACCAGCAAACATAAACACCATCTCTTCATTCTCACACTGCATCACAGCACAAACATTATCCCCATCATTAAGCGCCCGATACTCTTCAAATTCAAAAATACCTCCTAACCCCCACATATTCACCGGCTCAGACCCGGTAAACCACCGTGCAAGGTCAATATCATGCACACACATATCCAAAAATTGTCCTCCAGACTGCGGCGCATACTTCAAAACCCCTTCAATACCCGAAATTGGATCCTGGGTATAAGAACGAACCAGAATCACCTTCCCAATATCCCCATTATCAATCTTCTTCTTCGCTTCCGCATAAGACTTATCAAACCGACGCATAAATCCCAGCATAAAAATCTGATCCGGATGCGCCTCAACAATCTTCTCCAACTCTCTGCATTGCTGCGTATCCGTAGCCAATGGCTTTTCACAAAACACATGCTTCCCAGAATTCAAAGCAATCTCAATCTGCTCCCGATGCATAACCGATGGCGAAACAATCGCAATCGCATCCAACTTGGGATTCTTGCACATCTCTTCCAGCGAACTGTATGTATACGGCACATTCAATTCCTCAGCCACCTGCTTCACCCGTGCCGCATCAATATCACAGATAGCCGTTAATTCAGCCCCTGGAACTGCATTTGCGATGTTCTTCGCATGCTCATAACCCAGTCGTCCTAATCCAATAGAACCAATCTTCACTTTTTGCATTCTTTAATCCTCCCTAAGATAAATTGTTTACACCTTGTTACTTTTCACTTTTTGTTTAATTTTAGTTTAACCCTTGTTTAATATCTGTTTTTATTTTATAATATAAACAAAGCTTTGTCAATTCGATTTTAAATACAATTTACACGTAAAAATTTTTACAGTTCAGCCAAAGACTCAACTGCAGCACATTATTTTCCACTTCTGTTGAGGGTAGATTTTAACGTTTATTTGTGTTAAGATTAAAACAGTCTAACTATATAAAATTTGGAGATTTCACATGAAACTAACGGTTCGAAAAATCGCGGAAGTTGCTAAAGTTTCTCCTGCCGCTGTATCACTTGTACTGAATGATAAGCCAGGCGTACGGCCGGAACTTCGTGAAAAAATTACAGATTTGCTAATTGAAAATGGATATACGATCAAAAAGAAAGATGCCGCCGAGGCAGTCACCAAAAGAATCTTGTACCTGTATTACAAGGACAGTTCCTGGATTCCTTACATGCGTAATGACTTTTTAACCCGCGTCCTGGATGGGGTTGAGCGGGTCTGCCGGCTGAATCATTTTTCCCTCTCGGTTGCCAATGTAGAATACGAAACCCTGATTGAAATGCTTGGCGATGCCCAGGATATGAATTACGACGGCGTTGTCTTCCTGGGCACGGAATACAAACACTTGGAGCACTCCATTTTTGAGAAATTCCCCCTGCCGTTTGTCTGCATTGACCGCTCTTTTGGCGGGCATTTTATCAACAGTGTTACAATTGATGATAACATCGGTAACTACCAGGCCATCTCCCACCTAAAAGAGCTGGGCCATACAAAGATTGGTTATATTACCAGTCAACAGGCATACGGTGCCTATGAACATCGGGAAAAAAGCTTCTACAGCATGATGCAGAAGCTTGATCTGGAAGTTCATGAAGACCACATTTTCAAGCTGGACTTTTTCCAAAAAGATTTACAGAAAAACTTTATCAAGCTGTCACAGACTCGCCAGAATCTTCCCACTGCCTTCATTGCAGCTAATGATATCATGGCACTCTCAGTTATCTTCGCGCTAACCCAGCAGGGTCTGCGGGTACCGGAAGATGTATCCGTGATTGGGTTTGATAATTCGGATGTCTGCTTTATGACATCGCCTCACCTGACCACTACCCATGCAGACTGGGAACGTCTGGGGGAACTGGCCATCGAGCGCCTGCAGCACATTATCGCCGACAATTCCACCGAGATCCACAATCTCCAGCTGGGAACCAATCTGATTGTTCGCGGAACAACAGCACCGCCACCTTCACATACAGTTTCTTCTTAACTCTAGCACAGCATCTCATCTCTCACAGCGGCGTCCTGGCAACTAATACACTAAAACTCTTCTGGCATCTCCGTAACCACCGGTTCATGATAAATGATGGCATCCGTGTGGCTTAAACTCTTGTGGGTTGAACTGTTGCTCTGCTGGGAAATCCGCAGCTCATCCCCCTCATTAAGCTTCGGATTTTGCACCATCAAGAGCGTTGGACTAATATAATAAGTATCCTCATTAATTTCCTCATTAACCTCCAACTTACTTGAAGCAGTAAAATTCTTGCCGGTTATATACCAAGTCTCTTCCGTCACCTGTTCAAATCCATCAAATGTGATATCGCTGACCCCCAACTTCATATCAGCCGGTTGAAATGGATTACCGTCCTTATAAACATACTGTTGTCCATAAAGAATATCATATTGAAGCGCTTCTAAGTCCACCTGATAATTCTGGGTTTTTCTCCGTATCTGATGATACTTAAAAACGATTCCTTCATGAATCCCCAGACGTTTCATCACCTCTGCTACCATCTGGTAGGCCGCCAGATTAGTATCTTTTTTCTTCAGCCCAAAATTATCCCACATTACATATTCAGTCTGGAACAGATAACGGTTCTTCACATCTTCTGCCGAAAGTCCCATGGTCGGCAGATGATCTCCATACATCACCAGTACAACAGGCTCATCAAAGTTAGCAAGGGTATCGGTTAATTCCTTTACAAATTGATCCATCTGGTATAATTGATTGACATAATATTCCCAGGAATTATTGTTCTTCTCTTTACTTTCCGCGCCCGTCACTTTAACAACCGGGTCATTCAACACTGGCTCATCAGGATAATCCCCATGTCCCTGCACAGAAATGGCATAAATATAATCCCGCTGCGTGGTCGATTCCAGGCACTTGGTAATTTCATCAGTCAGGATATAATCTTTTATCCACCCTGTCTCGGTTAAATCCGAGATGTCCGGCATATACTCTTCGGATGTAAACGTATCGAATCCAAGGTTCTTAAATACCGTCTTACGGGAGTAAAAATTTGCCTCATTGTTATGAATTGCATGAGCAGCGTACCCTATCTGTTTTAATACATAAGGTGCACTTTCACAGGTCTCCTCCTTCAGCACAGACTTGTATGGGTATTCTCCCGGGCCAAAATAGTGGAGGCTCATGCCGGTGATTGTTTCAAATTCTGTATTAGCCGTTCCCGCCCCAACCGAAGGAACCCGGAAATATCCGGAAGAATATTCTTTCATCAACTTACGGAAGTTGGGAATGGGATCCTCTGACAACTCCAGGAATTCCACCAATTCAGGGTCAAAGAAAGACTCCAGCTGGAGGAAAATAATATTTGCATCCTTCACCTTATCCGGATCCGTACTAACATCCTCGCTGGCCAGTATCTCATCCATCAGTTCTTCGCCATACCCATTAGGGCAGTTAATTCCGGTGTTGAAAAAAGTAGTTCCCAGGCAATAGGGAAACCCATAATCCTCATACGCAAACGCAATATTTCCAAAATAGTTGGACAGCACTCGCTTCTCAAGCGCCGCCTGGGTTATAAATAAAAACAGAAAACACATACCTGCAACAAAAGGAATACTCAGCCGATAATACATCTTACCCTGGTATTTAGGTGCCCGGACAAATAAAACAGCCAGCCCGATAAAGGTGACAACAAGCAGCGCCAATACCATGATTACCATTAGAGTAGACAGATACTTGTTCAATATCTTCAGGCTTTCGGTCAGCAACAACAGATCCGGACCGGTAAATGGTGTTACCCGACAAGCCAGGACAGCACCATTAATACATCCCAGAAGCAACCACACCACCGCCAGGACAACTCTTGCAAACACCCGCCTGCGAGTCAGGTAAACAATCATCGTGGTGGTAAAAACCAAAAATGCATTATACAAAAATACCAGCGGGCTTTCTATCATGTAGTTTACCGCTGCCAACAGTGAATGCCGGCAAAGAACCTCGATTACCAGATACAGCAGACATACGCCTAAGAACTGCAGCGGCATCGAAGCATAGTTACACAATTTACATACCTTTCCCCAGTTGATTCTTTTCCAAAACTCTTTCATCACTATCGCAACTGCTCCAATCTTGATCTAACTTGTTCCATCATCTGTGTGTATTTTTCCATTTTATCTTTTTCTTCCTGAATCTTTGCTTCCGGCGCTTTGCTCAAAAACTTCTCATTCTTCAGCATGCCTTCGACCCGGGCAAGTTCTTTGCTAAGCCGCGCTTCTTCTTTCTCTAACCGCTCAATCTCTTTTTTGATATCTACCAGTTCGGCAAACGGAATGTAGATAACCGCTTCCGGCAGTACCGCCGATACTGCATCTTCGGCGATTCCTTCCCTGTCAGCCTGAATCAGCACCTCACTGGCAGAGCCAAGGGTTGCAAAGAATATTTTCCCATTTTCAAAGATATCTCTTACGTCTTTCTTTTCCGATACCACGTATACCGTAGCCTTCTTACTTGGCGGAACATTCATCTGCGTTCTCACCGCCCGAATGCTTCTTACCGCCTCTTTCATTAATTCCACAGCCTGCTCTTCGCTTTCAAAATTCCATCCTTCGCTATAAACCGGCCACCGGGCGATCATCACCGACTCCTCCCCGGGATTCAATGTACAGTAGATTTCTTCGGTTACAAACGGCATAAATGGGTGCAGCAGTTTCAAGGCCTGGCCCAAAACCGTCCTCAAGGTCCATAATGCTGCTGCTTTGGTGTTATCCGTCTCACTGTAGAGCCGAGGTTTTACCATTTCAATATACCAGTCGCAGAATTCTTCCCAGATAAAGTCATGAACTTTCTGCACTGCAATACCTAGTTCAAATTTATCCATATTTTCCGTAACATCGGCTGCTGCCTGGTTGACTTTCGACAGTATCCATTTGTCTGCATCAGTCAAAGATATCAGATCAATCTTTTCCGGCACCTCTGCCTTTTCCAGGTTCATCATAATGAAACGGGAGGCATTCCAGATCTTATTAGCAAAGTTACGGCTTGACTCCACTCGTTCATTATAGAAACGCATATCATTCCCCGGCGCATTACCGGTAATTAATGTAAGACGCAGCGCATCTGCTCCGTATTGTTGGATAATTTCCAGCGGATCAATACCATTACCCAGAGACTTGCTCATCTTACGTCCACACGAATCCCGTACCAGACCGTGAATCAGTACATGTTTGAAAGGCGATTTCCCTGTCTGTTCCAGACCTGAGAATACCATTCGGATAACCCAGAAGAAAATAATATCATAACCAGTTACCAGTACATCGGTAGGGTAAAAATATTCCAGATCTTCCGTCTGCTTGGGCCACCCCAACGTAGAAAACGGCCATAAGGCAGAGGAGAACCAGGTATCCAAAGTGTCTTCATCCTGGGTCAGATGGGTGCTGCCGCATTTTGGGCATTTCCCCGGCATACCTCGCTGTACCACGGTCTCACCACAGCCATCGCAGTAATAAGCCGGAATCCGATGTCCCCACCACAGCTGGCGGGAGATGCACCAATCGCGAATATTTTCTAACCAATGCAGGTAAATCTTATCAAAACGTTCTGGTATAAAGTTCAGATCATCGGTGTCAAGAAGCGCAATTGCCTCTTTTGCCATCTCACCCATCTTCACAAACCACTGGGGTTTGATCAGTGGCTCTACAATCGTCTTACAGCGATCATGGCTGCCCACATTATGATCATGTTCAACCGTTTTTACCAAAAGGCCCTGATCCTCTAAATCAGAAACAATGGCTTTTCTCGCTTCATAACGGTCCATTCCGGCGTACTTGCCGCCCCGTTCATTAATGGTGGCATCATCATTCATCACATTGATTTCTTCCAGATTATGACGTTTCCCCACCTCGAAGTCATTAGGGTCATGGGCCGGCGTAATCTTTACACAACCAGTACCAAACTCTTTGTCTACATACTCATCAGCAATTACCGGAATTGTCCTCCCGGTTAATGGCAGTTCCAGCATCTTCCCAATCAGATGGCGATAGCGTTCATCTTCCGGATTCACCGCCACTGCAGTATCACCCAGCAAAGTTTCCGGTCTGGTTGTAGCAATTTCTACAAATGCATTTTCCTCACCCACTACCGGATAATTAATGTGCCAGAAATTACCCGCATGCTCCGCATGATCAACTTCCGCATCGGAAATGGATGTCTGACAAACCGGACACCAGTTGATGATACGAGAGCCTTTATAGATATATCCCTTTTCATAGAGCCTTAAGAACACTTCCTCTACTGCTTCGGAACAACCTTCATCCATGGTAAAGCGTTCTCTCTCCCAGTCTGCCGAAGAGCCCAGCTTTTTCAGCTGATTAATAATCTTTCCGCCGTACTCTTCCTTCCATTCCCAAGCATGTTTTAAAAATTCTTCGCGACCGATTTCATCCTTATCAATGCCCTGCTCTTTTAATTTTTCAATGACCTTTACTTCCGTAGCGATGGCCGCATGGTCAGTTCCCGGCTGCCATAACGCTTCATACCCCTGCATCCGTTTATAGCGAATCAGAATATCCTGCATAGTATTATCAAGTGCATGCCCCATATGCAACTGCCCGGTTACATTAGGTGGGGGCATCACAATAGTAAAAGGCTTTTTATCTTTATTCACTTTAGCATGGAAATATCCCTTATCCATCCATTTCTGATACAATCTGTCTTCTAAACCCTTTGGATCATAGGTTTTTGCAAGCTCCTTGCTCATGGCTTCTCCTCCACATCTACAATGCCCTCTGCACATTGCTGTACAAAGGGCTTTACTGCTATCTATAATAAACCATTTTCAATTATTTTGTCAACTAACTTGAAAAGAATCAAAATGAATATCCTCACATTCAACCTGCTTCTGTCCCTCACCAGTATTTGCCTGAATACTCTGACCATTCATTTTGCGATACTCTCCCGGACTCATGTGAAAATGTTTTTCAAATGTATAACCAAAATGCTGTCTGCTATTATAACCAACTTCAAATGCAATATCAATAATACCCATATTATTGTTTCTTAATAAAAAAGATGCTCTTTCCATGCGGTATTGATTGACATAAGCCATAATCCCACTTCCCAATGTTTTCTTAAATAAAATCTGCAGATACGATTTATTAATCCCCACCTTCCCTGCAATATCCGTAACCGTCAGATTTTCATCATAATGGTTCCGGATATATTCCACCGCCCGCTTCACATAGGCGATGCCGGTGACGGAATTCTTTAATTCCATACACCTGCTCAGTTCAATAAGCATCCTCTGAGAAAGAATATCCAGTAAATAAACATCCTTTCTCCCATGTTCTAATTCTGCGATCAAATCTTTTAAAGCATATTCCATCTTTCCCATATCCTGACAGTAATAGTATTGAAATGACCGTTCCAATAACCGCGCTAAAGACGGATACACCTTTACCAACGAGGTAAAATCTGTCGCTTTTTCATCCTTTACAAAACCAAATTCATAGTTTAATACAATATTATTTTCCTTATTTTGAATACATAAGCGGTGAGGGACCTGTTCATTTAGAAAAATAAACTGGTTTGAAGATAAATGGATTGGCTCTCCCTCTACTTCCACAACACAACTGCCCTTAACCACCAGCATGATCTCAAAACGATCATGCTGGTGGATTTCCATCGAAAACGTATCTAACCGCAAAGCATAATATGCCTTCGGAATAATGTATCTGTGTGCATATTCCATGTCTGTTTCCTCCACTTATACCATAGCATTTGCATATATTTAATGCAACGATTTATTGCATTTTTGTTTTCTTGTGCTCAATATCATTCTCATATTTTCAGGGATTATTCTATAATTACTCATAATAACAATCATAATATTGAAAGGGGTTTTTATATGAAATTCAAAGTAGCTTTTATAGGCGCAGGCAGTCTAGTCTTTGCGCGCACATTATTTACAGATATTATGTCTGTACCAGAATTTTCTGATATTGATATTGCCTTTACTGACATTAATGCCGATAACCTGACCAAGGTAACCCAGCTTTGTCAGCAGGATTTAAAAGCCAACAAAATCCAAACAAAGATCCACTCCACCACCGATAGAAGGGAAGCCTTTAAGGATGCCAAGTACATTGTAAACTGTGTTCGGATCGGCGGTCTTAAGGCCTTTGAATCAGACATTGAAATCCCCTTAAAGTACGGGGTTGACCAATGTGTGGGAGACACCCTCTGCATTGGCGGCATCATGTACGGACAACGGGTTATCCATGCACTTCTGGAATTTTGTAAGGATATCCGTGAAGTAGCTGCCGAAGATGCCATTATGCTGAATTATTCCAATCCGAATGCAATGGCAACCTGGGTCTGCAATAAATACGGCGGAGTTAAAACATTTGGGCTTTGCCATGGAGAAATGCATGGAGAAAACCAAATTGCCGAAGTTCTTGGCATACAAAAGGAAGATCTGGATTTTACCTGTGCCGGCATTAATCACCAGACATGGTATATCTCCATCAAACACAACGGCAGAAGTATGCTTGACAAACTCCTACCGGCTTTCGAAAAACACCAAACGTACCGTGATGAAGAAAAAGTACGCATTGATATCCTAAAACGGTTTGGATACTATTCAACAGAATCAAACGGACATCTATCCGAATATCTGGCATGGTACAGAAAACGACCGGACGAAATTATAAACTGGATCAGCCTTAATAACTGGATACACGGTGAAACCGGAGGATATCTGCGCATTACCAAAGAAGAACGAAATTGGTTTGAAACAGATTATCCCAAAGTTCTTGCTGAACCGGCAAAAAAATATGACGGTTCACAGCGTTCTTTCGAACATGCTTCCTACATATTAGAGGCATTGGAAACAGGAAAAATTTACCGCGGTCATTTCAATGTCATGAATCAAGGCTGCATCTCAAACCTTCCTGACGAATGTGTTGTGGAAGTACCTTGTTATGCCGACAAGAATGGTATTTCTGTTCCGGCTATCGGTGAGCTTCCGCCTGGACCGGCCGCAGTATGCTCTCAATCCATCTGGGTTCAGAAGTTAGCCGTTGAAGCTGCCGTTAATGGAGATACAGCATTATTAAAACAAGCTGCTTTAATGGACCCATTAACCGGAGCCGTTTGCAATCCACCGGAAATATGGCAGATGGTCGACGAAATGCTGATTGCCCAAGAGAAATGGCTTCCTCAGTACCAAAAGGAAATCAAACTGATAAAAGAACATTGGGCTGAGAGAACTTTAATTCCTACAAACAACGAATATCGGGGAGCCGCACGCTTAAAAGAAAAAACGGCTGAAGAAGTGGCAGAAGACCGGGAGCAAAGAATTATTACTGTGTAATATCGGTGCTATGCTAAAACAGTATTTTGGCTAACGGACGCGGGCAAAGGGCATGGGGTACCTTCTCTTCCACCTTTGGTGGTATTCACCTTGTGTCAAATGAAGTATCCACACAAAACTTATATACTACCAAAACCCAGCCGCTGTGTACGAGGAGAGGTGCTCTGGTTTTTCAAACACCACAGCACCTCTCCTCGTACACAGCGGCGTCCTGCCTGCCAATATATCAAATTTATTCAATCCCCTCTTCAAGCAATCCACTCACCTACCCCTTTACAGATCCACTCATCAAACCAGCAATAAAATATTTCTGCAAAAACATAAAAATAAGAGTAATCGGTATAACACCTAATACAGCCGCTGCCGTCAGCGCTCCCCAGTTCGTAGTATTAACACCCTTAAACAATTTAATTGCCGGCGTAATCGTACGATACTTCTCTGTTGATAAAAAAACATATGCAAACAAAAATTCATTCCATGCAGAAATAAACGCATATAACCCCGTAGAGATAAGACTTGGTATAGAAACCGGCAAGATGATCTTAACTATTGTTGCAATCTTTCCACATCCGTCAATTTCAGCAGATTCCTCTAATTCTATCGGAACCGTATCAAAAAAACTGCTCATCATAAAAGTAGATAAAGGCAATACAAAGGTACTATTTGCCAGAATAAGAGAAAAATATGATTCCAACATACCAATTTTATACATAATCATATATAAAGGAACAAGCAGCAATACCCCCGGTATCATTTGAGATACTGTCATCCCCATACTCGCCGCCCTCACAAACTTCTGTTTATAATATCTGCTGAGTGCATACCCTGCCATTATAGCAAGTACCATAGACACCAGTGTGGTCGCTGATGCAACAATCAAACTGTTTTTTATGTATCCGGCAAACCCTGTATCAAACAATACTGTTTTAAAATTCTCTAACGTAGGGGCATGCGGAAACATCGTCGGTACAAGCCTGCGGATTTCCGGTTTCGGTTTCAGCGCGGAAGTCAGCATCCAGTAAAATGGAAATGCACACACAAACGCTATAATTGATAGAATAATATATGTAACTATTCTGCTGATGATCATTTTCTTTTTATTAGCTACCATTTATCATCACCTCCTAAATCATTTCCGCACTGATTTTTGTCCTGTACTTCTGGTAAATCAAAAATAATACCAGCATAACAGCCATAACCGCTGTAGAAAGTGCGGATGCCGCCCCTACATCAAAGCTCTTCATCGAATATCGATATATCATAACCGGTATGGTCTCCGTCGCATAATTGGGTCCTCCCTCTGTCATGATCCAGATAAAATCAAAATTAATTGCCGTCCATATAATATGCAGGAAAACCAACACCAGGGAAATACTTTTCAGCTGCGGTAAAACAACCTTAAAAAAGCGTTCAAATACATTCGCTCCATCAATTGCCGAAGCCTCAATTATGTCATGAGGTATTGACTGCAGGACTGCCAGGAAAGAAATCGTATAATAAGGGAAAGACCTCCATATATTCACAAATATAACCGAAGTCATTGCCGTATTCTTATTACCCAAAAATTGAATGGGTTGGCTGATCAGATGAAACTGCTGCAAAAGATGGTTAACCACCCCCATATTAGCATTCAGCATCCAATCCCACATAAGACCTGATACTACAATCGGCACACACCACGGGATAAAAATCAGAGTTCTGAAGATAACCCTGCCCCTAAATTTCTGATTCAGCAGAACAGCTGTAAGCATACCCACAAGATACTCTCCCACAACCGAAAAAACCGTCCACACAATAGTATTTCTCACTGTCTGTCCAAAATGTTCATCGGATATTACTTTTCTGAAATTATCAAGCCCTGCAAATCCGCCCACCGATTCATTGACAAGATTTTTATGTAAAAATGCGTCTTTTAGTACCGTCACCAAGGGATATCCTACCAGGAATATAATAAAGATAATGGCTGGTAACAACAGCCAGAAAGCTGTCATACGAACCGTATTCTCTCTCGTTTTCCTGATGTGTAAAATCTTGTATACCATCTCAACCGCCTCCTTAATGAAAGGGATTTGCAGCAATTTCCTACTGTAAATCCCTTCAAACTTGCTGTTTAACTATTATTCAGCCAATTCTCCCGACTCTCGCAAAGACGAATTGATCGCATCTCCAAGCCAACCGGCTACCTCTTTTGCATCCATATCTTCCTGCAGTGCTTTTGCCAGAGAATCTGTCATGGCCTGCGTAATATTACCCAATACTACCGGCGGGAATGTAACTGCGCTGTCAGTGAGCGCCTGGAAGTCTTTTGTCCACTTATCATTTGTCTTCACATCTGTCCTGGATGAATAAGCCGGATAACAAGTCTCCACAAATTCTTTTCCTGCTATATATGCTGCCACTTCGAAAGCTGCATCCATACGTGCTTGATCACCATTATCAAACACAAACATTGGCTTTGCTTCCAGATATGTACATGTCTTTCCGTCTGACGGTGCCGGGATCGGTGCGATCACGGTATCCATCATTGTGTCAGGATATTCTTCCTCATAATTTGCCAGCCAGTTTCCAGTAGTAAACATTCCCGTAAGGCCTGACGCATAGTTTACATCTGTTTCTTCCCATCCATAGGTCGCTGAACCGGGATCTACGATACCGTTGGCAACTAAATCTTTATAGAACTGGAACACTTTAGCTGCCTTATCAAGTTCCGCTGCATTTTCGTTCCAGGTATTGCGATATCCGCCTTGGTCTTGTACTGAACAAATCTCCAGGTCATATTCTGCCAGATGTACCAACAACTCCTGCGGCGCCCTTGCCCCAGTACAGGTTATTCCGAAAGGATATGCGCCTGTTGTATTATAATAAGCTGTCATCTCAAGCAGCTCTTCCCAAGTGGGGGACGATGTCCCAATACCTGCTTCATTATTAATATCTTCATGGATCAGAAAGCCCCTCACGGTAGAGGACCATGGTACGGCAGTGTATTTTCCATCTATTTTCATAGCTTCTAACGTTGCATCATAAAAGTTGGATTTGTCATCCCATGTATTATAGTAATCTGACAAATCTGCGGTAATCCCCATCGCATTGAATTCACTGATCCATTCTGGTAATCCGAAGATAACATCAGGTTTATTTCCCGCCGATGCAGAGGCGATCACCTTGTCATGCATGGAATCCAGATCCAGGTTGGTGTAAGTGATTTCTATACCTGTTTTCTCTTTATACGCATCAAACATCTTAACCATACCGGCATGAACCTGCTCATCACTGTTGAACCACACCTCAATGGATTTCACCTCTGAAGGCTCATCACCAGTTATATCTTGCTGCTGCGTTTCCGTATTACTTTCTACAGATGAATCTTTCTCTTTACTTTCTGTTCCGCAGGCTGTTACAGATACAGCCATTACCCCTGCAAGTATAAGTGCTCCAAACCTTTGCCAATGTTTCCTCATCATCTTTCCTCCTTACATAAATTGAAACTTAGTTCAGAGGGAGTTTTTTAGTTACTGGTCACGGAGTGAACAGCAACGTTTTTTATCCCCACCGAACTTTCTTTTTAGGTAAGTTCAGAATATCATAATTTACTCTGTACATTCAATTCTTCCCCGGCACATGCCAAAAAAGCCACCTAACTATCACAAAAAACCTCCGTTTACTTATCTGGAAATCAATGCTTCCAAGTGTTATAATATGACTATATTAAAGAGAGGAATATAATTGTATGAAAATTCGCAAATATTTGTCATTTCCTTTACCACTAGTTTTCCTAACACTGTATATGACAGGCTGTGGACTAACGGGAAATTCTTCCCCCTTGGAAGACATCCGTCTATCCGATGAGGATGAAGGATTGGGCGGGAAGACCGCGCTGACCCTCTCCATTTCCGGCCGGGACTTGAGTTGGATTTCTGCAGTAGAAAAAACCGCTCAGGATTTTATGAGCCTTCACCCTGATATTATTCTGAAAATTGATAAATGCACCGATGGAATTTATTCTGAATACCTGAACACAAGGGAAGCCATCGGTGAATTTCCTGATTTATTTGAAATCCAAGAACCTGCAACACTGATGGCTTCCGGCCGTTTGGGCGTTCTTCCAGAAGAAGTCAGTAAGTTAACAAAAGATCCTCTGTGTATGGATGGGGAATGCTATGCACTTCCTATTTACTCTAATACATATGGCATTATTTACAATAAAGAAATCTTTGACCGTATGAATCTGGAACTGCCTCAGGATTATGATGATTTTCTTAATGCATGTCAAACGATCAAACGAACCGGAATAACTCCCATTGCCTTTTCCGGCAGTGACTTATGGCATTGGGGGTATTGGTTAAACTATTTTTACATAACCGACGTCTGGAATACCGATGCCGAATGGCTAAAAAAGAAAAATGAAAATATTGTTTCATTTACAGATGATGCGCCAATTGAAATGCTTAATGATTATAAGAATTTATTTGAGTTGGGTTACATTAATGATAATTATATGCACATTTCCGACAGTCAGCTTGCTGCTGCTCTTGTCCAGGGAAATGCTGCAATGCTGTATTCCGGTCCATTTATGTTTCCTCTGATCCAGAAAGCTGATGAAGATTTTCCGTTGGGCTGGTTTTTTCTCCCGGACAAAGAAGGACAGACAAACACCATTAATGCCCGTGAATCTTTCTGGTCTATATCCTTAGAATGCAGAAATGATTCAGCTAAATCAGAGGCTGCTTACTCATTTCTGAAATACTTTTATCAGGATGACATATACCGTAATGTACTTCAGGCAACAAACACCATGTCAACAACAAAGCGCACCGTTCTATATCCATCTATCGAAGTTCAACAGCTGCTGCGTAAGGATTACTTATATTCCAATAATATCAGCAATTATATAGGCGATTTTGATACACCTCAGAATTTTACTTATGGATTATACGAAGTAATGAAAGATATCGCTGCCAATAATATCCCGGTGGAAGAAGGTGCCTCCCTGTTAGACCAAAAGTGGGCCCAATGCCAGATAACTTAGGAGGATGTATCTATGCTGTTACCTCATAAAAATACCAGTATTTTTGTAAAGTTGGCCACGATGTTCCTTCTTCTCGGACTCTGCCCTCTTTTATTCATCTCAAATATCCTGCTCAACAAATATTCTGATAATCTGCAATCCTCCATTTTGGATAATACCGTTCAGACAACCTTGTACGCTACCAAAAACCTTCAGGATGTAATAGATGAGTTTAACACAATTACAAAACATATGTACAGCTATAGTTCTACCGATTATCATTATCTGCACGAACTGCTTACAGATGACAGCCTCTCTGAAAGTGAACGTTCTGCCAAGATGGATATCTATCTGAAAAATATTTTATATATGAATCCTTACATTGAGAGTGTTTACTTTACTGATACAGAAAATAATATTTATTATAATATGCGTTCTATTCAGCGAGGAGTCAACTACCAGAATCTTTTCATACATTTAAATAATTTTTCATGGCATTCAAATAGTGAGCTGAAAATCCTTCCTACGCACTCAGCGGACTATTATTATGATTCAGACTTGTCTGTTATCACCTTTGCCCGAAAATACATGGATACGTCAACTATTGAAAATGCCGCCACACGTACCTTGGGTACTATCTTTATTGATGTGAATACTAATCAGCTGGCTTCCCTTTTAGACGAAGTAAGGGAACCTCAAAGTCAAAATCTTTATGTCTTTGATCATCAGGAAAAATCACTTATATATTCCACCCCCGGACCGTCCACGGAGACTGAAACAGAGTTTATAGAATTACTTGATGATATCGAAAATGATTTTGACAGCATCAGAACCGCGGAAAACTACACCATGTACAGAAAGGTCCCTAACAGCAGCTGGGTTGTTATGACTAAGGTTTTGGATAAAGATGTTGTACACAGCTACCAGGCCTTGAAGAATTATACAATTCTGGTGCTTACTGTGACTTCTTTTTTGCTGTGTATTCTTTATATTTTTTTCAGCCGGAAAACCAGCCGTCCTGTTACCCAATTAAAAGAAACTATGCTTCAAATTCAGAATGGAGATCTGGATGCAAGAGCAGAAATCAGCTCTCAGGATGAGTTTGGCGTGATTTCTGAAGGCCTGAATAAAATGGCTGAAAACCTGAAAAATTACATTAACAAAATATATGTGACCGAAATCCAGCAAAAAGAAGCCGAATTAAAGGCATTAAAACTGCAGATACAACCGCATTATCTGTACAATACCCTGGAAGTGATCAAAATGAATTCCCTGGAACATGATGATCCCACTTCAGCCGGTATGTTGAACAGCCTGTCTAAGCAGCTGCGCTATCTGACAAACACCTCTAAAGAAGAGGTCTGTCTGCGAGATGAACTGGATAATATCCAAAACTACTTTTATATCATCCACATTCGTTATGAACGTAAATTCAAACTGGAAATTAACGTTCCTGAACACCTATATTCCCTCCAGGTAATGAAGTTGATTCTTCAGCCTGCTGTAGAAAATGCCATCATACATGGCCTGCTGCCCAAAAACACCGGAGGGCAGATTTCAATAACTGCCTCTATTCGCGATAAGTGCCTGGAAATAAGTGTTCTGGATAATGGAATCGGTATGGATAAGGGAAAGACTGAATACCTGACCCAGAGACTTCAGAAAGCAGAACTTGATCAAAATAATGAAGATGGAGATATCAGCATCGGATTGGTAAATGTCTCCGGCAGGATTAAAATAAAATACGGTGTGCATTACGGTGTGTCCATAACCAGTTTCCTCAATATTGGTACTAACATCACTTACCGCCTTCCAATATTCTCACCCTAAGACACCACAGGAGGTTATATTATGCCAACTATTTATATTGCAGATGATGAACCGGTAATTATACGCGGGATTAAAAAAATGCTGACTTCTCTGCCCTTGGATATCCGTATAATTGGATGTTCAACTGACGGAGAAACCGCACTTTCAGAAATATTAAGCCTGCACCCGGATATTGTCATATCAGACATTGCCATGCCCCAAAAAACCGGGCTGGAACTGCTTGCTGCCATTGCCGGCCGCCATATCAACACAAAAGTTATCTTTCTGAGCGGATATGCTGAGTTCACCTATGTAAAAGAAGCCATCTCATACGGTGCTGTCGATTATCTGTTAAAACCAATTGAACAAGATGTGCTGGAAAAAGCTCTGAATAAGACAATATCACTCCTTGAAGACCAGAAACACCTGAATTTTCTGCATGAAAACCCTGATGAGCTTCAGAAAATATTTAAGAAACTTAATTCCGGTTCTTATGAGGAAGAGGCTCTTTATGAAAACTTCAAAGAACAAGGTCTCGATCTGTTAGGAAAATCTTATGCCTGTGTACAGTTTTACCTCCCCTCCTCTACCCGCCGCAGGCTGCAAGAAGATTCATACGAAAAATATTCGCTTATGAAATTTTCAGTATTTAATCAGATATCTGAATACCTGGAGTTGAATAAGTGCGGATTTCCTATAAAAAAGGAAGATCATAAATATACATTAATATCAATCCTTCCCGAGGATGACTCTTGCACACATCTAAAAAAGCACATCGAAAGTATTAGCAGCCTTCTTAAGAATCAATTTGGAATTTTACTTATTATCGGTGTCGGAGAATTTTTTTATGATATCAAAGACTGGCAGCTGTCGTATAAAACCGCCTGCCTTTCAACCGGATTATATTATTTTACAAATCAACGAATTATATATTCGAAAGATATTCACAGGGACTTTTCCAATTCTTTTGAGGAATATGATAGTGCCTGTCAAACGATACTGCATAAGATTCTAAGGCTGGACACCAGTGTTACAGATGATTTCTCAAATTGCCTGGATCTCATTGAAAATATACATTTCGGGAATCGAACGGCAGCTGTAAACCGATGTATTTCTTTAATCGAAACATTACTTCGTGATATAAGTAATATGAATCTGATTCCACATCCAATTGTCGAAACGGAGCAGATCATCAATACACTCAGCTGCCAAGAGACGTATAAACAGCTAAAAATTGAATTTACATCCTTTTTTGATAATCTGCTTGAGGAGCTTTTCTGCTATTCACAGAACAAAGAAACCCATGAAGTTATGCGCATAAAAGAATATATAAAAGAGCACTGCTTCGAAGATCTGACTTTAAACAAGATGGCATCTATCGCCTGTATGAACCCCAGCTACTTCAGCGCATTCTTTAAAAAAAATACCGGTCAAAACTTCAAGTCTTACCTGACCAGTCTCCGCATGCAGAAAGCGCTGCAGCTTTTGCTGCAGACAGACATGAAAATTTATGAAATTTCTAATACTGTCGGCTATAAAAGTGTAAGACAGTTCACAGATACGTTTAAACAGGAATATGGTGTAAGCCCTATGGACTATAAAAAACACCAACCAGAATCTGTATAGAAGGACAGACCCGGTGACCAGAGCAGTAATAAATAAGACTTGCGAATTTTAAATAAAAAAAGAAGGACGTGACCTACTCCGGCAATTCACGCACTATCACAGTTAAGAGGAATATTAATATTACCAAATGCGGAGGAGGTAATATTAATTTAACTGGATTTAAAGACACCGGAGTATTCACTTTCCTTTTTGCATAATCCGTATTGAAAGGTTTCAAAACCCTGAAATCAGAAGTTTTTCCATAAAAAATGCCTGCTCTCCGTAAAAAGCAGGCACAAAATCCACGCATGACACATAGACTTAGGATTGCTAAACTTTACACGGAAGTTTCAACCTTTATCATAATAAGCAGGTTTCCTGACTTATAGATCATCGCTTTACTTTACCTTCTCATACAATAAATAGTACAATGGTTTCACAAAGTATCGCTCCCTAAATACAGTGACCGGATCGCTTGGGATTCTCACCCAATTCCCTTTAAAGCGCTGCCGAATGCTGCGCTGCACTTATTAAATATATGGAATTATACCTCTGTATAATACCACAGAAAAACACCCTCGTCAATCCATCATAATTTGAATTTCCGCAATTATTCGTCAACTAATTATTCGTTACTGGTTCTCATGTGGATTTTTAAAAGCTCCGCAATTGCAATGTATGGGCTGCCAGGACGCCACTGTGTACTGGCAGAGGTGCTGTGCCAGCACACAGTGGCTGGGTTTAGTCGTAGTTAATGGTTAGTCTGCCAGAGCGTTGCCGCGTTTACGGAAGTTATCCCATGCCCTTTGTTCGCGTCCGCCATCCAAAATACTATTTCTCCCACTGAACAGCAGCATGAAATTCTTTGCCGCCTATTCATGGACTGCATATTCATAGTCCATGACAAAATGCAAAACACCATCTTTGGCAAGCTTTCTTGGTTCTACTTCCAACTGCCCTCTGATCACCTTTTCATACTGAATCGGCATGTAGCGGTGAAGAATGTTAATTGGGATTTTCACACCTGATAAGTTGACAAATAATTTTTCAATTGCATCGGTTACTTTTTTCTCTCCCAGATAATATCTGCATCGGTCAGAAAAACTATACTTTCTGGCAAATGCTTTTTCACGCTCTGTGCCGGCATAATGTTTTCGCCAATGATCCGGATAATCTACCATGACACGTTCCAGAATCTTCACAAAGTAAGACTGGTTTTCCTCCGGGATTAATTCATTTTCAATCAACGCCAAGGCAAATAATGCTTCACATAACCCAAACGTCAGAGCAGGTCCTACTTTCAAAATGGCTATCCCATCTTCCACCATTTGCTTCAGTGCTTCTTTAGTCTGGTAATCAGTAGAATGACCTTCAAAAACAATACCAGGATATTTTGACAGCCGGCAGCAAAGGGATGCGGACTGCTGACGGTCATATAAAAACACCTGGGCATCGCTAAATTCAACACCGGGCTGCACTACTACTGCAATGACATCATTCCAGGCCTCCTTCAGTCCATTTTCATTAAAAATGCGCTGGTATGTACATACAGTCTCCTCAAAATCATCTGATCTAGTTACACTGATTCCTTCCTCAGCTTCTTGTGCACCTCCCGGAATCGGGACTTCACTTCCGATGACAAACACCGGGTACATTGCCTCCGGCTTTCTTTTCTTTAATTCCGCAAATGCCTCCATACTGGCTTTATATAGTTCTACGCCTCGCCGGGCTATCACCTCAGTTGCAAGGCATGCCTGAGGGTCGTCATCACCCAGCTTCATACTGGTATCCAGATGGATCTTGGTAAATCCGGCTAAGACAAAAAGCTTCACAAGTTCCCTGGACTTTTCCATGGCAGAGGCTTCCGGTTCGTCAGCCCAGATTAATGGTCCTAAGTGGTCTCCGCCTAAGATCAGCTGCTTTTTATCTAAGCCGATTTTATCTGCCATACCCTTGATAAATATCATAAAGTCCCGGGGCTTCATCCCGGTATAGCCGCCGAACTGATTAATCTGATTCGCGGTGGCTTCGATCAATACCGGTTTCCCCGTTTTCCCGGCATGCTCCAATATGGCTTCCAACGCCAATTCATTTGCCGTACAATATGAAGGAATACCACATACTTCCCCACTGCCTCTTCGCTCCATCATTTCCTTTAATGGATGCATCATCCTGTCATCCTCCTTTGATATACGCCTCAAGTTCTGCAAGGGATGGCGCTCCTTCCATCGGTCCTTGTTTTTGTACTGACAATGCTCCGGCCGCATTGGCAAAAGCTCCGCACTGCTGTAAATCACGTCCTGCTGTTAAAGCTACTAAAAAGGCTCCGCAGAATGTATCCCCAGCCCCGGTAGGGTCTACTTCTGTCACCGGATAGCTGGGAACATCCATGACCCGATCACAACTGAAGATCCGGCAGCCCGCCTCTCCATTCTTCAGCACCACCAGTTTCCCCTGAGATGCCCACAGCTTACAGCCTTCTTCATCACTTTTGGCACCGGTAAACATCATGGCTTCGGTTTTGCTGGGGAAGATTAAGGATGCACGTTCAATCACCGGTGCACACATCTTTCTAATTTCTTCCACGCTAAGCGCTTCCGGCCGAATGTTGGGATCAAAGCTAATACTTGTATCCGTCGGCAATTCACGAATCAGTTTGTAAACAGCTTCCACGCTGGCCTGATTGACCGACATTGTAAAACCCGTAATATGTACCCATTTGGTACCTTTTAACTTCTCAATGTCAACATCTTCGATGGTTAGCATGCCCGGTGCCGCATGATGGACATGGTATAGAAAGTTTCTGCTGCCATCCGAAAAATAACACACAAATGCAACACCGGTAGAAGCCCCTTGACACACCCGTACCATCGAACAATCCACACCGTTTTCTTTAAGCCGGTCAGTTACGCAACGGCCAAATCCATCGTCTCCCACTACTCCGATCATAGCGCATTTTGCTCCTAACTTGGCTGCGGCATTAATCATGATCGGTGTATCACCGCTGGGATACGGTCCAATAAACTCAGCCGGCTGATGAAGCGGCTGGTCCAGTTCTTTTCTCATAACCTCACACAGTAATGGGCCAATCGTTACAATTTCATAACTCATATCGATGACTCCCTTCAGCTCGTTTTTCTACTCTCCGATAATATCAATGAAAATCTTCCTGGACTGTGGTCCGTCAAACTCCATAAATACAACCTCCTGTGCTTCTCCCATCGCCAGTTCACCATTGTTCAGAGAAAGGGTTGTGCTGTTTCCCACCAGGATGGAACGAAGATGTCCATATGCATTGGCCGATGTCCTTCCATATGTGGGCAGGAAATGGGCATGTGCGTATTCAGCATCATCATCTACCAACTGGTGCAGCAATACTTCCAGATCACTTAAAATGCAGGGCAGGGGTTCCGTTACTATGATTCCACAATTTGTATGTGCTGTTATCACCGATACAATTCCGTTTGTCACACCTGATCTTGCTGTTAACTCTTTTACAATATCGCCGATGTAAGTAGTATAATATTCATCTTCGGTCATTATATAAGTTTCATAATGCTTTACCAT
>Ga0153922_1000001_pt1 | contig 148586 bp, 146 predicted proteins | sample TSNJ006MetaG_FD_104723 | JGI IMG/M metagenome (GOLD analysis project Ga0153922, IMG submission 104723) | Attine ant fungus gardens microbial communities from New Jersey, USA - TSNJ006 MetaG | ecosystem: Host-associated > Fungi > Mycelium > Unclassified | place: USA: New Jersey, Brendon T.... | reverse complement strand
TCGCGATGAAGTGGAACGGCGGGTTCGACCCTAACGCGATGTGGGGCCCGCCCGGCGACCCGGCGTGGGCGCGTAACGACCCAACGGTCAACATCTCCAGGCTCGTCGCGAACAACACGCGCATCTGGGTGTATTGCCGCAACGGCATCCACAGTTGGGGGTACTGGGGACAGCAGCTGCAGCAGATGAAGCCCGATTTGCAGAGGGTGCTGGGCGCTCCTCACGCCGCGGGGTAGGTCGCCTCAGGCGGCGCGGCTGTAGACCTCGACGTCTTCGATGTCGGCGCGGGACCGATCAGGCAGGGCGACAACGCAGCCGACCGTAATGACCGCTGCGACAACGATGTACACGGAGATCGAATACGGCGTCCCGGTTTCGTGCAGCAGCCACGTCGCGAGAAGAGGAGCGGGGCCACCGGCGAACACCGACGCCAGCTGGTAGCCGAGTCCGGCTCCGCCGTAACGCAGATGCGTCGGGAAGCTTTCCCCGATCATCGCGGCCTGGGGGCCGTACTGCGTCGCGTGCAGGATCAGCGACACCACGATTGTGATGAAGACCAGCACGTGCCCGCCATGGGTGAGTATGACGAAGTACGGAAAGGCGAACAGCCCGATCAACACCGCGCCCGTCAGGTACACCCGTTTCCGGCCGACACGGTCCGACAGGTGCGAGAAGAACGGAATGGCGGCGAGTTCGAAAAACGCGCCCACCAGGACGGCGTTGAGCACGAACGTCTTGCTGAAATGGTGTCCGGGCCGGGACACCACATAGATCAACACATAGGTGGTGAACAGGTAGAAAGGAAGCTGCTCGCTGAAACGCGTGCCGGCCGACAGCAGAATTTCCCGCCAATGGTGCCTGATCGCGGACGTGACAGGCGTGCGGACGACCTTTCGCTCGACGATCATCTTCGCGAACATCGGTGTCTCGAGGATCCTGAGGCGGATGACCAGGCCGACGGCGACGAGTATCAGGCTGGCCAGGAACGGGATCCGCCAGCCCCACGAATTGAACGCGTCCGGGGCGAGCGTGGCCGACAGCAGGGTCATGCCCCCGGTGCCGAGAACCAACCCGACGGGCACTCCCACCTGAGCCGAGCTCGCCAGCAACCCGCGTCTGTCCTGGGCGCCCCACTCCATGGCAAGCAGCACCGATCCGCTCCACTCGCCACCGATCGCGAGGCCCTGGATCACCCGCATCAAAATGAGCAGCAGTGGCGCGGCGACACCGATGGTCGCGGTTCCGGGCAGCATGCCGACGAAGGCAGACGAGATGCCCATGACCACGAGCGTGACGATCAGCGTGGCCTTGCGCCCGATCCGGTCACCCCAATGGCCGAAGATCGCCGCGCCGACCGGGCGGGCGGCGAACCCGACCGCGTAAGTCGCGAACGACTGCATCGCGCCGGCATACGCGGAGGACGCCGGAAAGAACAGATGCGGGAAAACCAGTGCCGCCGCGGTGTTGTAGAGAAAAAAGTCATACCACTCGATCGTCGTGCCGATTGCGCTCGCCATGGCGGCACGCCGGACTTGCGTTCGCTTCGCCCCTCGGTCCAATTGTGTCGACTTCGCGACTTCATTGTCTCCGACAACCATTGAGCACCCCTCTATTGACCGTCGTCTCCATAGTCTGCGACATACTCTGCGATCAGAAGCGCCGGTCGCCCGAACTCGTCAGGTATTTCTGGCTTAAACGCTGCGTTCGTCGTCGATACTGGCTGTGGGTGGGGGTGTACGAGCGAGAGGATGATCAGCGATGCGTCAGCTCACACCCTTCGTCGCCTCGGCGGCGGCGCTGATGGCGGCTGCATCGGTTACCGTGCTTGGCGGTGGCAGCGGAGCCGCGCTGGCCGACGGAACCAGCGTCTTACCACTCAGTTCGATCCTGCGGGGGTGCGACTCGCACAGCATCCCGTATATGCCCTCACAGACCACGGGAACCGGCGTCGCCATCGTTGGCCGAATGGGAAATACGGTGACCGCCGAGGTACACATGACCGGCGTCCTCCCAGACATCTGGTACGGCGTGAGACTGGTTGAGGTGCCCCGTCCCGGAATCGCATGCGGTCCGGGCGCGCCCGGAGTCGGCTTTGCCCAGCTCTACACCGACGATGCGGGAAACGGGTTCGTGACCGTGCAAGCGCCCGTCATGCAGGGCGCCAACGGCGCCTGGGTGTCAGTCGACGGACCGCTCGGTAATTCCAAGGACATGTCCGGCGATTTCCGCACGTCCGACTTCGTGGCGTCGATCTAGCGTCAGCCCGGGGGCGTTAAACCCACTGCACCCATCCGTACGAGGCGGTGCACACCAGAGCGATTCCATCGGGCGACTGTGCGGCCGCACCGCGCGGATTCGAGCACGGCTCGCCGATGTTGTGCACGCCGTACAGCGGGTATGAGCTCACCCAGAATCCGGTGTAGACAGGCGGCCACTGGTTGGGGATCCAGTGGCATTGCATGACCTCGCCCCCGCGGCCGCGCCCGAAGATGAACCGCTCCGTGTTGTCGCACGGTGCGTTCAGGTCGGCGTCGTAGCTCATTCCAGGCACGTCGCCGGGGTATCGGCCCGACGGGTCATCGGCGGTGGCGTTGGGAGCCGCGCTGATGGCGGCGGCCGCGATCGCAGCGGCGATGATGAGCTTGCGAATCATGTCCCACCCTCTCTGGCCTGCGGCCCGCAGCAAAGCCTAACCGCTGGGACGGGGCCCAGAAAGGATTAGACGTAAAAAGCGTGCCGTCCACGTGCCGGAATGCCTCCTTGACGGGCGGCGACCGGGTCGATCGGCCTCGCCGTCGCCGAAATCGGCGTATTTTTGGCGGCACGGACGAGGGTGTCCCTACGGCGCGCATCAAGGGAAGGTCCACGGGTGCAGCATCAGTCCGAAGCCAGCGGCCGGACCGAGGGTCTCCAAGTACCGATTCCACGCGTCGGCACGCTGTCTCGATCGACGGTGATCACGGCGATACACCGGTTGCAGGAGCAGCACGGCATCAGCGAGCCGGACGTGGCCTTCAAGGTGTTGCGGACGGCATCCCAGCACCACAACATCAAGCTGCGCGTAGTGGCTGCGGCGCTTTTGGCGGCTGACGCGGATGTCAGCGGCGACGGCGACAACGCGGTCTGCGAGCCACCGCCGCTCTCCTTTTCGGGCCGCGCTCAGTCGCCGCGCCCCAACCGAACGGAGGTGTTGCACGATCTGATGCGCGCAGCGATCGGAATGACGGGCGCCGGCTACGGCTCCGTCCAGTTGCGGGATCCGATCCACGGCGGGCTGATCGTCGAAGGTCACAAGGGCTTCGACCGTTCCTTCCTCGACTTCTTCAGCTACATCGACGGCACCGGATACGCCTGCGGTGCGACGCTGCCCCGTCGCTCCCAGGTGTGGGTCCGAGATGTCGAGAACTCAACAGCGTTTCCCAAAGAAGAGCGTGAAACGGTGCTGGGGACGGGGGTCCGCTCGGTGCTCTCGACGCCGCTACGCGACGAGCGAGGAATCGTATGGGGGGTCGTCGCAACGCATTTCTCGCAGCCGTACCATCAGCTCGACGATGCGACCGTCAACTGGGTTCAGCGGCACGCCGACGAGTGTGCGCGGTGGCTGCGCTGGTACGACAAAGCTGTGATGCCGACGGTGCTGCGGACGGTGCACGAAGCCGCAGAACGCGCCGGCACCATCAACCCCGTCTGATCAGCCGTCGAGTGTGCATTGGCTGCGTCGAGTGTGCATTGGCTGCGCCGACTGTAACGTGGCTGCGTGATTTTCGCCGATCGCCCACTGTGAGTACACACTCGACGCAGTGAGTGCACACTCGACGCAGCCATTGCACACTCGACGCGCCCGGCTATAGGTCAAGGGTGAGCCGTCCACCTTCGGGCGCACGTGATATGCACACCAGCATCGTCCCGGCCTGGCGCTCGGGCTCGGTGAGCAACGTGTCACGATGCTCGACTGTGCCGCCGAGAACCCTTGTCCGGCAGGTCCCGCAGAATCCCTGCTGGCAGGAGTAGGGCGCCGGCACGCCGGACCGCTGCAGGGCCGTGAGCAGTGTCTCTTCGGCGCCGACGTCGACGACCTCGCCCGTGGACGCGATGCACACCGAGAACTCCTTGCCGTCGACCACCGGAGGCGCGGCGAACCGTTCGAAATGCAACTCGACGTTGTCGCGGCCCGCCAGGCGGCCGCGGATCGCCGTCAGCATCGGCGCCGGCCCGCATGCGTAGACGGCTGTGCCGTCAGGACAGTTGCCGAGCAGGTCGTTCGCGTTCGGCAGGCCGTGAACGTCGTCGGTGCGGATCGTGATGTGCTCACCGAACTGCACCACCTCGTCGACGAACGGGAGGCTGTCGGCGCTGCGCCCGACGTAGATCATCGACCAGCCGACACCCAGCCGCTGCGCCTGCCGCAGCATCGGCAGGATCGGCGTGATCCCGATTCCACCCGCGATGAACCGGAAACCGCGCGTCGGTGATCCGTAGCCGGGCATCGACAACGGAAAGGCGTTACGGGGTCCTCCGGTTGTCACCGTGGCACCCGCCGTCAGGCGGTCGTGCACCTCGATGGACCCCCCGCCGCCGTCGGGGATGCGCCGCACCGCCACTCGATAGGAGTCGCGAACCAGCGGATCGCCGTTGAGCGAGTACTGCCGGACGCGGCCGCTCGGCAGATGAATGTCGATGTGCGCGCCCGGAAACCACGGTGGCAGCGGCTCGCCGTCCGCGGCGGCCAACGTCAGCGCCACCACGTTCTCGTCGTGGGCCACCACCCGTCGGTCCACCACGCGAAGCACGTGTGTGCGGTCGGGCTGCGCCACCGGAGCGGGCTTTCGGATCGATGACGCGATCCCCCAGACGCCCGACACGATAACGTTCGCGAGTCCCAGCAGGGGGTCGTGGCGAGACCGGCCCGAGGCACTCGGCGGCAGGTCGGCGACCCGGGGGACCAGGGGCATCACAGATGGGCGGCACGTGCGGCCGGCGAACTGGCAAGGTAAGCCACCGCCTGCGCCGTCGACCCCATCTTCTCGGGCGTAAATGAGGGACGAAGGTAGTCAAGCGTGTTGGAGCCGAACAGCTTTCGGTAGTACGGCAGAAGGCGGTGCTTCGAATCCAGGTAGCGCAGCTGCTGAAACCGCAACCACCCGAAGTCCACCTCCGGATCGGTCTTAACGAGATACCACGCGACACGTTGGAACATGACGAACATGAACGTGGAGGCCATCAGCATCGCGCCGACGCGATCGAGGTAACTGTTGTTGAAGTAGATCGCGACGTCATGCGCGACCTGCCGGTGTTCGACTTCCTCGGCGGCGTGCCAGCGGAACAGGTCCACGAAGGTGGGGTGTGCGCCGAAATCGTCCCAGGCGCTGTTCAGCGCGAAGTCCCCGAGCACGGCGGTGTAGTGCTCGAGCGCGGCGATGAACCACAACCGGTTGCACAGCTGGTTGTGCCGGCGCCTCGGGTTCGTCGACGTCGACACGCCGAGCACCTTGGTGAACGCGTACTCGATCTGATCGAGGATGGGCTTCGGATCGAAGCCGTGGGCCTCCATGAAATCGTGCAACGCCTGCTCGTGCACGTCGGCGTGGATAGCCTCCTGGCCGATGAAGCCGCGCATGTCATCAGCCAGCTTGGGATCCTTCACCAACGGGAGCGCCTCGTTGTACGTGGCGACGAACCACCGCTCCGCGGCGGGCAGTACCAGGTTGAGAATCCCGACCATGTCCGAAGCGACCGGATGCCCGGGAATCCAGTGCAGCGGGATGTCGGCGAAGTCGAAATGGACCTTTCGCGGCTGGATCTGCACCGGACCAGGGTCGACCTCGCGCTCGAAACGTTGCGGTCGCAGCATTGCGGCCTCCTGCCTGTCGGATGTAGCGATTTTACGTAGGTGGTTCGGGGCCGCTCGCGGGGAACACCCTCACTCGTCCTTTTGCCCGGGCGGGGGACGATTGGCGACCACTGGGAACGGCCCCGTGAAGCCGACGCGCTCCTGCGCCACGGCACGCACCCGCCCGCGCACCGCGTACCACCCCACGATCAGCGCCGGGATGATGACCACCAGCGAGGCCACGGTCCAGGTGCCGATCGGCGGATCGAACGCCATGAGCACGAGGACGGCGAGCAAGAACACGAGCGTCAGATAGCCGGTGTAGGGCGAACCCCACATCGAAAAGGATGGCCGGGTCAGGATTCCTCGCTTCGACCATCGGTAAAGCTGGATCTGGCAGATCACGATCGTGCCCCACGACGCGATGATGCCCAGCGCGGCCACGTTGAGCACGATCTCGAACGCCATGGCGGGCACGACGCCGTTCAGCAGCACGCCGAACAGTCCGATGAGCGCGGTGAGGCAGATACCGCCGTACGGGACGCCTCTCTTGGACATCCTCGACGTGAACTTGGGCGCGCTGCCGTTCATCGCCATCGACCGCAGGATCCGACCGGTCGAATACAGGCCGGCGTTCAGACTCGAGAACGCCGCGGTCAGCACGACGATGTTCATGATGGTGCCCGCGCCGCCGACCCCAATCTTGGAGAAGAATGTGACAAACGGGCTCTCGCTGGCCTTGTAGGCGGTGTAGGGCAGTACCAGGCCAAGCAAAAATAACGATCCAACGTAGAAGAGCGCGATCCGGGCGATCACCGAGTTGATCGCTCGCGGCATGATCCGTTCCGGGTAGGCGGTCTCACCCGCCGCCGTGCCGACGAGTTCGACGGCGGCGTAGGCGAACACAACACCCGAGGTCACTATCACGAGTGGGAATAGACCGACCGGGAAGAGACCACCGTGGTGGGCGATCACACTGAATCCCGTTGACTGCCCCTGAATCCGGTAGCGGCCGGCGAGGAAGATGGTTCCCGCGACCAGAAACGTCACCAGTGCCAGGACTTTGATCAGCGCGGCCCAGAACTCCAGTTCACCGAACACCTTCACCGAGATGAGGTTCATCGCCAGCACGACGGCAAGGGCGACGAGCGCGATCAACCACTGCGGGATACTCCTGAATGCTTGCCAGTAGTGGAAGTAGGTGGCGATCGCCGTTGAGTCGACGATCGAGGTCATCGCCCAGTTCAGGAAGTACATCCAGCCCGCGATGTATGCCGCCTTCTCGCCGAGGAATTCGCGAGCATAGGACACAAAGGACCCAGATGACGGCCGGTGCAGGACGAGTTCGCCCAGCGCCCGCAGGATGAGGAAGACGAAGACACCGCAGAACGCGTAGACCAGGAAGAGGCCCGGTCCGGCGTGCGCCAATCGGCCACCCGCGCCAAGGAACAACCCGGTGCCGATCGCACCGCCGATCGCAATCATCTGCAGCTGTCGAGGCTTGAGGCCCTTCTGGTACCCCTGATCCTCGGCATTCAACGCAGACGTGCTGCGAGCCGACTGCTCCGGTGTGGTGGTCATGGGGAGGCGCCGTCCGACGGCGGCGGGGGCTGCGCCGAAGGCGGCGGGTTCGGCACATCACGGAAGGTGAGCACGAAACCGAATACGCCGAGCGCGGCCGCGGCCGCGTAGCCGATCGCCGAATACCAACCGGCGTGAAGGTATGCCGTGATTGCGACGATCGCCATCGCCAGGAACACCATGGACATCCCGATCAACGGGATCCTGGCCCAGAGTTTCGTACCCGCCATGACACTCAGCCTCTGTGTGCGATTCAAGGGTGTGGTGCCAGTCAACACTGCCCGGCGCTCTCGTGCTGGCTAAATTCACCCGCTCGAAGCCGGGTAAGCCTCTGTCGGGTCGGTGTGGGACGGCTCGAATCCTTCGAGTAGATAGCGCAGTTGCGCCGGCGTCAGCGCGCGCCGCGCTTTTCTGCGCGTGATGAGGATGCCGATCACGGCGACCGCCCAGACCCCGTATTGCACCGCCCATGCGATGTGGAACGACCGGAACGAGTAGCCGCCGGCCGCGCCGATGATCAGACCCATCGCCTGCATGACGATGAGTGAGGCGACGAAGCCACCCATGTTGACCATTCCCTGTGCGGTGCCCAGCGTCGCGCGCGGGTTGAATGTGCGCGCGAAATCGAACCCCACCATCGACCCGGGCCCTCCGATGGAGGTCACCACCACCAGCACGGCGAGCAGCCAGACCGGCGCCCGGGTGGGAAGAACCAGCACCGCCGTCCAGACCGCCGCGTTGCTCGCGATGATGCCCAGCACCATCCACGACCTGCGCATCGGGTAGCGCGCCGTCAGGATGCCGATCACGATGCCGGCCAGAATGGCGGTGACCACCGACAGCGAAAGCAGCGCGCCGGCCGTCCCCGTCGAAATCCCCTGAGCGGCAGTCAAATAGGGCACGCCCCACATCAGCACGAAGACCGTCACGGAGAATTGCGTGCCCATGTGGGTGAAAAACCCCAGCCGGGTGCCTGGACGCAGCCAAACGGTCTTCACGGCCGCCAGTGTGGCGCGCAGGTCGGCCTTCTCGTCTCTGATGCTCACGCCCTCTGGGGTGTCGTGCACCAGTGCGAGTGTCAAAGCGATGGTCACGACGCCCAGCGCCGCCACCGACGTGTACGCGGCGGTCCACCCGGCGTGCTGCAGCAGCGCCAGGAACGGGATTGCCGAGAGCACCTGACCGAGCTGACCGCAGATACCGGTCAGCTGTGTCACCAGGGGAACGCGTCGCGCCGGGAACCAGTGCGGCACGAGCCGCAACACCGATATGAACGTCAGCGCGTCACCGAGTCCGAGGACCGCACGTGCCCCGATCGCGATGGGTAGAGACGACGTGCAAGCGAGCGCGAGCTGGCCTGCGGCCATCAGCGCGCCACCGCTGACGATCAGTGTCTTGGAGCCCAACCTGTCGAGCAGCAAGCCGGCCGGCACCTGCGCGGCCGCGTAGACCACCACCTGGAGCACGACGAAGGACGACAGCACGCCGGGGCTGGCCCCGAACTTGTTCGCCGCCTGCAGGCCGGACACGCCGAGCGTGGTGCGGTCGAGCACGGCGACGATGTATGCCAGCAGCCCGACGGACCAGACGATCCAGGCGCGCATGCTCAGGTCAGCATTTTCGTTCGCTAGCTCCCCTGCGGCCGCAGTCGACGCACCGGCCGGATCTCGATGGCGTCGATCGTCAGCGCGCGGCCGCGAAATCTCCATCCCGTTTCGGTCCGAACGTACTCATCGTCGTAGCGCACGTGCCATACGACGTCTGTGACCTCGTCGTCGCGGCGGGCCCAGTGATCGGCGATGCAGGAGATGCGACCGCGGGCGCCGTCGGGTTCGGTCGTGTAAACCTCGCCGACGATGGCGTGGTGGGTTCGCACCACCGCGGCGACAGCGCAGATGGCTCTTTCGATCTCGGCAAGTCCGCGATGGACAGCCGTGGCTTCCAGTGACCGCGGTGGGTCAGGCAACGCCAGCGTCGCATCGATGGCGAACAAAGAGACCACTTCCTCGAACCGACGGTCGTCCATACCTGCGGCATAGCGGTGCACCAGGTCCGACAGTGCCAGGCGGTCGACGGCGTCGAGCGTCATAGCGTCGGGCCAAGTCGCTGCGCGCAGGCCGATAACACGTCCTCGGCCCTTGCGATGTCCAGTTCGGGCGGCATCGCGAGCACGATCCGGTCCGCACCCAGGTCGGCGAGTTTCGCGGCGCGTTCGGCGTCGATCTTGCTGACGAGGTGGCCCAGCGACAGTTCGAGTGCGTCGGGGTCGCGCCCCACGCGGCTCGCCTCGTCGCGCATCGCGTCAGTCAGCTCGACAAGCCGGGATCCCGTCACGCCGAGTGGTTGGAAGCCGTCGCCGAGGCGGCCCGCCCGCCGGGCGGCCGCGACACTATGGCCGCCGACGTGAATGGGCAGGCGGGCTCGCTGCGCGGGCTTTGGATAGCAGGTGACATTTCGGAATTCGAAGAATTCGCCGCTGTGGGTCGCCCCCTCGGGTTTGTCGGCCCACAGCAGTCGCATGACCTCAATCTGTTCGTCGGCGCGCCGGCCTCGGCGCGCGAACGGGGCGCCGCACGCCTCGATCTCCTCGCGCAGCCACCCCACGCCGACGCACAACCGCAGCCGTCCGCCCGACAGTGCGTCGACGGTCGCCACCCGCTTGGCCAGCACCACTGGATGATGGTTCGGCAGCACCAGCACGCCGGTGGCCAGACCGAGTGCGGTCGTGTGCCCGGCCAGAAAAGCAAGCAAGTCAAGCGGATCCGGCACCGGACAGTCGGCGGGCAACTCGACCCGCCCCGACGCGTCGTACGGGTAGACACTGTCGTAGGTCGCTGCGAGCACGGTGTGCTCGACCGCGACGATCTCGTCGAAGCCGCACGCTTCGACGATGCCGGCGAACGCCGCCATCCACGAGGGGTTTGCGGTCACACCGGCGCCGACGGGAGCGATAACGGCGAACTTCATCCGCCGTCACCCGCTGTTGCGGCGCGCATCGCGGCGACCAGCGTAGCGGCGCGGTGGTCACGGAATACGTCCTCCAGTAGAAGTGGGCGTCCCTTGGGACCGGACAGCGGCACGCGCCAATTCGGGTACTCGTCGGTTGTTCCGGGCTGGTTCTGCGTCCGTCGGTCGCCGACGGCGTCGCTAAGCGAGAGCGCCAGCAGCTTGGATGGCGTCCGGCCGAGGTAGCGATGCAGCGCCAGCACCGTGTCGTCCACGTCGGCGAGGTCGCTGAGCAATCCGACCCGGCGCAGCTCGTCACGCCATGCCTCTTGCTCCGCGCGATCGCCGGCGAGTTCGTCCTCGAAGGATCGCGTGAGTAGCCCAAGACGGTCGCGGAGCCGGACATGGTCGCCCGCCAGATATGCGGCAGTGGGCGGAAGGTCGTGAGTGGTGACCGACGACAGGCAGTAGTCGCGCCAGCTTTCCGCGGGCAGGGGGCTGCCCTCGGCGTCCATTTCAAACCACAGAATCGACGTGCCGAAGACGCCCCGTCCGCGGAGGTACTCGCGCATCCAGGGCTCGACGGTGCCCAGGTCTTCACCGACCACCAGCGCGCCTGCGCGATGCGCCTCCAGCGCGAGGATGCCGATCATCGCCTCGTGGTCGTAGTAGACGTATGTGCCTTCGGTCGGCCTGGCACCCTTGGGAATCCACCACAGCCGAAATAGTCCGATGATGTGGTCGATGCGCACTCCACCTGCGTGGCGCATCACCGTGTTGACCATCGAGCGAAACGGCAGGTATTCCTGTTCCGCCAGCGCGTCCGGCCGCCACGGCGGCTGCGACCAGTCCTGCCCCTGCTGGTTGAACGCGTCCGGCGGCGCCCCGGCGCTCACGCCGAGGGCCAGAACGTCCTCCAGCGCCCACGCGTCGGCGCCGGTCGGGTGCACGCCGACTGCTAGGTCGTGCATGATCCCCAGGGCCATCCCGGCCGCAAGGGCGCGGGCCTGAACGGTGGTGAGCTGGTCGTCAAGCTGCCATTGCAACCAGCGGTGGAAGTCGATTTCGTCGGCGTGTTCGCTTGCGAACGCGGCGATTCCGGCGCCGTCGGGATGCCGGAGATCAGCCGGCCAGCGATGCCAGTCGCTGCCGTGGACCTCGGCGAGCGCGCACCAGGTGGCGAAGTCGTCGAGCGCGCGTCCCTCGCGGTCGCGGAACGCGGCGTAGGCGATGCCACGACCGGCCGATCGCGGCACCCGGTGCAGTTGCTCGAGCGCCGCCCGCTTAGCCGCCCACGCGGCGTCGCGGTCGATGGAATCGACACGCGCGGCGCCCGCCTGCACATCTTGTTGCATCTTGCGGATTCGCCGGCGGCCGCGGACGTACGCGAACTCCGGGATGGCCTCGACGCGCAGGTAAAGCGGGTTGACGAACCGTCGTGAGGTCGGCAGGTACGGCGAGGGTTCCATCGGCGCGGTCAGCGCGGCCGCGTGCAGAGGGTTGACCAGCACGTAGCCTGCGTGGTAGCGCGAGCCGGCCCACACTGCGACGTCGGTGAGATCGGTCAAATCGCCCACCCCCCAGGACCCGTTGGACCGCGCACTGTAGAGCTGGGTCGCCAGTCCCCATGTGCGATGCGGCCCGAGCCGTTCGGGCACGCTCAGCGTGGCCGGGGTGACGATCACCGCGGTGCCGTCTTCGGGGCCGGCTTCGTCGAGATGCAACCGGTGATAGCCCAGCGGAAGGTTCTCTGGCAGTTCGAACGTGGCCTCCCCGATCATCCGGCCGTCCAGGTCGTAGGGGGGAGTGAAGTTGTCAAGTTGACGCAACCCCGCCCACACCGTGCCGTCTTCCAAGCGGATCCACAGCCGGACCGGTTCGCCGTGTGTCACGTGCACCCAGAACGGCGCCGGGGTCCCGGCACGCTTGACGATCACGGGTGGCAGCGAGCGAGACCAGTAGGCCCGGTCATGCTCACGAAGCGCGATGCGGCGTTCGTCTTCCGTCGCGGCGGCGACACCGAGGGCACCGAGGACAGCGACGAGTGTGTGTTCTCCTACAACGACCCGTCGACCGTTGGCGTCCTCGTAGTGAGTGGCAACGCGATAGCGGCTGGCCAGCTCGCCGAGTAGCCCGCTTGGGCGAAGAGCCGACGATCCCGGCCGCTGCGACGACGTCATGATGGCCATCTTGGCCGAAAGCAGCCCCGAGCGAGGGTTCGTAGTGTCCGGCACACGCGAACCGGACAGCTCGCAGCGTCGCAGCCTTCCTCGTCGTCCCGTAGTTTCAGCCTCGTGCCCGACCTTCCTAACCGACAGATCCTGCTGCGTCGCCGCCCGACAGGGCTGGTCCAGACCGGCGACACCGAGCTGGTCACCACCTCGGCGGCCGAGCCCGCCGATGGTGAGGCACTTGTCCGCACCACCTACGTCGGGATCGATGCTGCCGTCCGGACCTGGCTCGACGGGCAGCCCGGGTATCTCCCGCCGGTCCAGCTCGGCGAGGTCATCCGGGCGGCCGGCGTCGGGGAGGTGGTGGCGTCGCGGTGCGACGCATACGCCGTCGGTGATGTGGTCACCACGCTGACCGGCTTCCAGGAGTACGTCATCGTCCGCGACGACGTGTTCACCACGGTCATCCCCGGCGTGGTCGACCAGCTGGCGATGATGTCGGTATACGGCTCGACCGGCGCCACCGCCTACTTCGGGATGGCTGATATCGGCCGCCCCAAGGCAGGGGAAACGGTCGTGGTCTCGGCCGCGGCGGGCGCCACCGGGTCGCTGGCCGGGCAGATCGCCAAAATCGCGGGCGCACGGGTGGTTGGCATCGCGGGCGGGCCGGCCAAGTGTGAGGTGGTGGTCAAGGAGTTCGGGTTCGACGCGTGCATTGACTACCGGCAGGGTGACCTGGGGGCGGCGCTCAAGGAGCAGTGCCCCCGCGGGGTGAACGTCTACTTCGACTGTGTCGGCGGGCCCATCCTCGACGCGGTGCTGGCCCGTCTGGCCCCCAGGGCACGGGTTGTGCTCTGCGGTGTCATCTCCAGCTATCTGACCGGCGAGCACCCGGGACCAGCCAACTACGTGAACCTTCTTGCCAACAGCGCGCTCATGCAGGGGTTCAACACGCTCGACCAGTGGGGTCGCTTCGAGGAGGCCTTCGCTGCGATCCGCCAATGGAAGCAGCAGGGTCGACTCGTGCACCGCGAGCACGTTTTCGAGGGCTTCGAGTCGTGCGTCGACGCCCTCAACGCGCTGTTCACCGGGGCCAATATCGGCAAAACGGTGGTCAAGGTCGCCGAGCCGACAGCGATGTGAGCTGCATAACAGCGACTCAAAACCAAAAATCCGCGCCACTTACTGGCGGGTAACCCTCAAGTAAACGGCCCAGATGATAGACACGTACATGGCCACCAGCACTGTCGTCGAGACGACATACGGTCCGGTCCGTGGTGTCGATCGCGGCAACGTGAAAGTCTGGAAGGGCGTGCGCTACGCGGCCCCGCCGGTCGGTCACCTGCGGTGGCGCTCGCCGCAACCGCCCGAGCCCTGGACCACGACCATGGACGCCAGCCGGTGCGGCCCGGCCTGCCCGCAGCCGACACTGCCGTCGGTCCCGCTTGATCTCGGGGCGCCGCAGGGGGAGGACTGCTTGTCGCTCAACATCTGGTCGTCAACCGCGCCCGGTGACCACAAACCGGTGATGGTTTGGGTCCACGGCGGCGCGTATGTCACGGGTTCCGGGGGCCAACCGCTCTACGACGGAACCGTTCTGGCCACGAGCGCCGACATGATCATCGTGACCGTCAACTACCGCCTCGGTGCATTCGGTTTTCTCGACCCGTCGACGTATAGCACCGCCCGACGTCGGTATGACACCAATGTCGGACTGCGCGACGTGATTTTCGCGCTGAAGTGGGTGCGCGACAACATCGCGAGGTTCGGGGGAGACCCGAACCGGGTCACGCTGTTTGGAGAGTCGGCCGGCGGCGGCGTCGTCACGACGCTGCTGACGAGTCCGGCCGCCGAAGGACTCTTCACCCGGGCGATCGCGCAAAGCTCACCCGCCACGTCGGTTTACGACGCCGACCGGGCCGGACGAGTCGCCGCCCTGCTGCTCAACGAGCTCGGCTTGGACCGCTCAGACCTCGATCGACTGCCGGACGTTTCGGCACCCGCGCTGGTCGCCGCCTCTCAGCGCATCTTCGATGAGGTGCCGGTGCAAAACCCCGGGACATTGGCGTTCGTGCCGATCGTCGACGGCGACGTCGTGCCCGACAACCCGGTCACGCTCGCACGCGCGGGCCGGTCACATGCAGTGCCGCTGATCATTGGCACCAACAAACACGAAGCCGCGCTGTTCCGGTGGATGAAGTCGCCGCTGATGCCGATCACTATGCCGGCGATCAAAGCAATGTTTGCCGAGATCAGTTCCGAGCAGCCGGAACTGGTGCTCCCGACCGACGAGCAACTCGGCGCCACCTATCCCGCCGGCCTGCGCGTCAAGGCCCGAGGCATGGGCATCGCACGCGACGTCGGGTTCCGCATGCCATCGGTGTGGCTGGCCGAGGGGCACAGCGCGGTCGCTCCCGTATACATGTACCGCTTCGACTTTTCGACCCTCATGCACAAGGTGTTGCGTATCGGCGCCACGCACGCCATGGAATTGCCTTACGTGTGGGGCAATCTCGTGATGGGCCCTACAGACCCGTCGTTCAAGCTCGGCGGGCTCAAGGCCGGGAAGGCCGTCTCCGCACGGCTGCGCGCACGGTGGCTCAATTTCGCTGCCCAGGCCAAGCCGATCGGCCTGCCCGACGAACCCGCGTGGATTCCCTACCAGGAGGCCGACCGCGCGTGCCTGCTCATCAACCGCGTCGACTCGGTGGTCAACGATGTCGACCGCGACATCCGGGTGATGTGGGGCGACAACGTTTTGTACTTCCGGTGACGCTCTCCGCTCTGTCCGCGTGTGAACGGCGCCCTACCAGCGGGTTAAGCTGACTTCGGAGGTGTCCCGTGGAGCGTGTCGCGGCTTTTCTTGACGTGCTGCCCCCGCAGATGCGCGACCCCGTGCTGTTCGCGATTCCGTTCTTTCTCCTGTTTTTGATCCTCGAGTGGACGGCCGCGCACAAACTCGAGCGCATCGAAGCCGCCAACGGGGCCGGGCGACCGCCCTCCGGTGCGTTCCACACCCGCGATTCCTGGGCGAGCATCTCGATGGGCCTGGTGTCGGTTGCCACCACCGCAGCATGGAAGTTCGTCGCGTTGCTCGGCTACGCCGCCATCTACGCGTACCTGGCGCCGTGGCATCTGTCAGCGCACGAGTGGTACACGTGGGTGATCGCGATCCTGGGTGTCGACCTGCTGTTTTACACATACCACCGCATCGCACACCGGGTACGGCTGATCTGGGCGACGCATCAGGCGCATCATTCCAGCGAGTACTTCAACTTTGCCACGGCCCTCCGCCAGAAGTGGAACAACAGCGGCGAGATCCTGATCTGGATTCCGTTGCCGTTGTTGGGTGTTCCGCCGTGGATGGTGTTCGCCAGCTGGTCGGTCAACCTGATTTATCAGTTCTGGGTGCACACCGAGCACATCGACAAGCTGTGGCGGCCCATCGAGTTCGTCTTCAACACACCGTCTCACCATCGTGTGCACCACGGCATGGATCCGGAGTACCTGGACAGGAACTACGGCGGCATTTTCATCATCTGGGACAGGACGTTCGGCTCCTTCCAGCCGGAGCTTTACCGGCCGCACTACGGACTGACCAAGCCTGTCAACACTTTCAATATCTGGAAGCTGCAAACTCGCGAATACGTGGCGATCGCGCGCGACGTTCGGGCGGCAACACGCTGGCGGGATAAGCTCGCATACATCTTCGGTCCGCCGGGATGGGAGCCGACCGTCCGCGACACGACGCGCCGGCGTCGCGCGGAGCAGTTCACCTGAATTTCGGGAAAGCTGATCTTGCTAACGGCGACGCAATGTTTGCCGCTATGGGTTTCGATGGGGTACATACGGGGTAGGGAAAGGCAGTCGAGTCGACTGTCGGCGGACTGGCCGAACCACCGGTAAAGTGCAATACCTGGTCGGGGGCGCCCGACCCACGACGGATCGGAGCCCACCGGTGCAACGCATCTTCGTGCACCTTCTCGCTGTGTTCGCGACCGCGATCGCGGCGGTGACCCTGCCCCCGGGATCGGCCCACGCCAGTCCCGTGCCGGTTTATCCAGGCATGGAGATCCATCAGGACACCCAGCTCTGCACGCTCGGATATGTCGAACCCAGTCTGCGGATCGCGGTGACCGCGGGGCATTGTCGCGCCAGCGGAACCGTCACCGATAAAGACGGCAACTACATCGGAACGATGGCGATGTACCGCGACAACACGCCGAGCGGAACGACGGTGTCCACGAACGACTCGATCAACGACTACGAGGGAATCACGCTGGCCGTCGACGCGAACCCCTCCGCCGTACTGCCCGGGGGACGCTCGCTGGTGTCCGACCCGAGCATGGTCATCCATGCGGGCCAGGCCGTGTGCCACTACGGTGTCACCACCCAGGAGACCTGCGGCACCGTGGAGGGGGTCTACAACGGCTGGTTCACGATGTCGCGCGGAATCCTTAGCCAACGGGGCGATTCCGGCGGACCCGTGTATGTGCTGACCGATGACGGCCGGGCCGTGCTCGTCGGGATCTTCAACAGCACATGGGGCGACTTACCCGCCGCGGTGGCGTGGAGCGCGATCCGCCAGCAGATCAAAGAGGACGCGAACGCGCCGTCCGCACCGCTTCAGACCGCAGCCTGGCAAATGCAGCCTTGACTTCGGCTGGCTGTCGGCGAACCCGACAAAACTAGAACGTGTTTCACTTATCGCCCGAGGGGGACTATTCTCCGAGGCGATGAGTGACCGTCTCGCGGGAAAGGCCTCAGGCACAGACATCCCGCCGACCGTGCGTACCGATGACATCGCCGAGTGGTCCGACCACGTCGACGTGGTGGTGATCGGGTTCGGCATGGCGGGCGGATGCGCCGCCGTCAGTGCCGCCGCGGCCGGTGCGCGCGTGCTCGTGCTGGAGCGCGCAGCCGCAGCGGGCGGCACGAGCGCCCTATCGGGCGGGCAGTTCTATCTCGGCGGCGGCACCGCGGTGCAGAAGGCCACCGGCCACCGCGACTCTCCAGAGGAGATGTTCAAATATCTCGTCGCAGTCTCGCCCGATCCCGACCACGAGAAGATCGGGGCCTACTGCAACGGAAGCGTCGAGCATTTCAATTGGCTCGAAGACCTCGGATTTCAGTTCGAGCGCAGCTTCTACCCGGAAAAGGCGGTGATTCAGCCGAATACCGAGGGGCTGATGTACACCGGCAACGAACAAGTCTGGCCGTTCAAGGACATCGCGGTTGCGGCACCCCGTGGGCACAAGGTGCCCGTGCCGGGCGACACCGGGGGCGCCAGCATGGTGATCGACTTGCTGCTCAAACGCGCCGACCGGCTCGGCGTCGAAATCCGCTACGAGACTGCAGCGACGGGACTGGTGGTCGACGACGCCGGCGTGGTGGTCGGCACCGCGTGGAAACACTTCGGGCAACACGGTGTGATCCGGTCCAAGGCGGTCATCATCGCTGCCGGCGGGTTCGTGATGAACCCCGACATGGTAGCCGCATACACCCCGAAGCTCGCAGAAAAGGTCCGCGGTCGCAAGCGAACTCGCGAGCCGCTGCTGTTGGGCAATCCCAACGATGACGGGCTGGGCATCCGGCTCGGCGTGTCAGCGGGCGGCGCCACGCGGGACATGAACCACTACTTCATGACTGCACCGGCCTACCCACCGTCGATCTTGCTGACCGGGATCATTGTGAACAAGCTGGGGCAGCGCTTCGTCGCCGAGGACTCATACCATTCCCGCACATCAAGTTTCGTGATGGATCAGCCCGACAGCGCCGCTTTCCTGATCGTGGATGAGGCGCATCTGGAGCGCCCGAAGTTCCCCCTGGTGCCGTTGATTGACGGGTGGGAAACGGTCACGGAGATGGAAGATGCGCTCGGCATCCCGGAGGGCAACCTGACGGCGACGCTGAAGCGCTACAACGAGCACGCTGCCCGAGGTGAGGACCCGGACTTCCACAAGCAACCGAAATTTCTTGCCCCTCAGGACAAGGGGCCGTGGGGTGCATTCGACCTGTCGCTGGGCAAGGCGATGTACGCCGGCTTCACGATGGGCGGGCTCACCACATCGGTTGACGCCCAGGTGCTGCGGGCGGACGGCAGTGTCGTGGCCGGACTCTACGCGGCCGGAGCGTGTGCGTCGAACATCGCGCTGGACGGCAAGAATTACGCGACTGGAACGCAGTTGGGGGAGGGGTCGTTCTTCGGTCGCCGCGCCGGAGCGCATGCGGCGACGCTGCGCGGCTAAACCCGGCTAAACCCGTTCCGTCTCTTTCTCGACGGGCCTGAGTTGCCATCGCCCGCCGTCGCCAAGCAGAGTCAGGTGCTTCTCGTGGTGTTGCTCTACTGCGGGCCGGTGGCTCACGCTCACCACGATGCACTGCGAGCACTCACCTCGGATCAGTTGGTATAAAACCATTTCCAGGCCAGGGTCGAGCGCCGAGGTGGCCTCGTCGAGGAACACGGCCTTCGGCTTGTTCAGCAGGATGCGGGCGAACGCGACACGCTGCTGCTCGCCGGGGGAGAGGACCTTAGCCCAATCCTGCACCTCGAGGAGGCGATCTACGAGATGGGGCAGTGCAACTTTGACCAGCGCCTCGCGGATCTGCTCGTCCGGAATGCCGCCGGGCTCTGCGGGATACGACACCACCCCCCGCAGGTCGCCGAGCGGCACATACGGCAGCTGCGACAGGAACATCGTGTCGTGGCCGTCGCTGGGATAGCGCATCGTGCCCGACGCGTACGGCCACAACTTTGCCAGGCTGCGCAGCAGGGTCGTCTTGCCTGCACCCGAGCGGCCGGTGATCACCAGCCCGTCGCCAGGGTCGAGACGTAGGTCCAGGGGAGAAACCAGTGGTGTGCCATCGGGGGTGCGCACCTCGATGTCGTCGAGTTCGACGATGCCGTTTTCGGTGTGCTCGGTGTTGATGGTGGGCAGCTGCCGGGCTCGTTCATTGGCGTCGACCAGTCCGTCGAGCCGGATGATGGCCGCGCGGAACACCGCGAACCCGTCATAGGAATTTCGGAAGAAGGACAGCGAATCGGAGATTTTGCCGAATGCGCTCGCGGTCTGACCGACGTCACCGAACTTGATCTCGTTGGCGAACAGCCGGGGCGCTTGGATGATCCACGGCAGCACCACGATCGCCTGGCTGATCGACCAGTTCCACCCATTGAATCCGATCTCCCGGCGCACGAAGCGGCGGTAGTTGGCGATCACCGGGAGGAATAGCTGACGCAACTGCATCCGCTCGGCCTGCTCGCCGCGGTAGAAGCCCACCGCCTCCGCGGCGTCGCGCAGCCGCACCAGCGCGTAGCGGAATGCGGCGTTGAACCTCTCGTTGCGGAAGCTGAGCCAGATCAACGGGCGGCCGATCCAGAACGCGACGGCGGTCGCGACCATCACCGTGACGACCACAATCCAGAACATCGCCTTGTCGAGCGTGACGCCGAAGAAGGTCAGCGGGCCGGACAATTTCCACAGGATGGCCGCGAACGAGACCACCGAGATCACCGCTTCGACGGCTCCGAACAGCAGGGTGCTGCGGGATCCGTTGGACGGCACGTTGGTTACGCCGCCGGTGCCGGCGGTGAACGTGTCGATGTCCTGCTGTATGCGCTGGTCGGGGTTGTCGATGGTGCCGTCGATGAATCGGCCGCGGTAATACGCGTGGCCGTTGAGCCAGTCGCCGGTGAGGTGATCGGTCAACCAGACCCGCCACCCGATGATGAAGCGCTGTGTGAGGTACAAATCCACCATGAGTCGCGCGATGAAAAGCGCCGCCATGATGCTGAACACCTGGATCGACAACCAAAACCCGTGTTTCCCAGACTGTTCGACAGCTGCGTTGCCGCGTGCCATGCCTTCGAACGCCGTTTGAAGGCCGGTGTACAAGTCGTTGCCCTGGTAGCTGAACAGCACGTCAAGCCGAACCGAGATGACGATGGACAGCAATAGGACCCCGAGCATCAGCCACGGCCGAACCGACTGGCGCCCGACGAAGTAACCGCGGGTGATGCGCCAGTACTGCTGACCCCACGGCGTCACGTGGCGCAGCGCGACGAGCACGAGCAGAAGACAGACGGCGCTGATGACCCAGGCCTTGCCGATCCAGATCAGTGAATCCAGTGGCGCCTGCCCCCATTCATACGACGGCGTGAACAGCTCCGGCTCCATGCAACCTCCTGACGAACTCTGCGGGCGAAGCTACCCCAAGTGGAAAACTTTCAGCCCGTTCGCACCGTTTACGCTCGTGAGCATGAGCATCGAAGCTCCGCCGACTGTGCATGCCGGCCGCTTGATCGCGCGCCGTCTGAAAGCCAGCGGTATCGACACCGTGTTCACGCTTTCCGGCGGCCACTTGTTCTCGTTTTACGACGGGTGCCGCAGCGAACGCATCCGGCTCGTGGACACCCGTCACGAGCAGACCGCCGCGTTCGCCGCGGAGGGCTGGTCGAAGGTGACCCGGATCCCGGGAGTGGCGGCTCTGACCGCCGGCCCGGGCGTCACCAACGGAATGAGCGCGATGGCCGCGGCTCAGCAGAACCAGTCGCCCCTGGTGGTGTTGGGTGGCCGCGCGCCCGCCCTGCGTTGGGGGCAGGGGTCGCTGCAGGAGATCGACCACGTGCCGTTCGTGGCGCCGCTGGCGCGGTTTGCCGCGACCGCTGGCTCCGCGGAGTCGGCAGGGGTGCTCGTCGACGAAGCGCTGCGGGCCTCGGTGGCCGCGCCGTCCGGCGTGGCGTTCGTCGACTTTCCGATGGATCATGTGTTCTCCGAGGCTATCGATGGCGGACTGCCAGGCGCACTGAGCAACCCGCCGATCCCACTGAGCGCCGACGGCGCCACGCTGGAACGTGCCGCGAGCCTGCTGGCCGCCGCGGAGCGCCCGGTGATCATGGCCGGCACCAACGTGTGGTGGGGGCGGGCGGAGTCGGCGCTTTTGCGGCTCGCTGAGCGCGCACGTATCCCCGTGCTGATGAACGGCATGGCTCGTGGCGTCGTGGCCGCCGACCACGACTTGGCGTTTTCCCGCGCTCGATCCCGCGCGCTCGGCGACGCTGACCTCGCGCTGGTCGTCGGCGTCCCGATGGATTTCCGCCTCGGCTTCGGCGGCGTGTTCGGTGCCGACACACAACTCATCGTGGCCGACCGTACCGAACCGACACGTCCGTACCCACGAGCCGTTGCGGCCGGGCTTTACGGTGATCTCTCGACAGTGCTGTCGGCATTGGCCGAAGCCCCCGCACCCGATCGGGAACCGTGGATCGCCGGTCTACGAGCAGGTGAAACGGCGGCGCGAAATGCCGAGTACGCCGAACTCTCTGATGACCGGGCCCCGCTGCATCCGATGCGGGTGTACGCCGAGCTGCGCCCGATGCTGGACCGGGACGCGATCATCGTCGTCGACGCCGGTGACTTCGGCTCGTATGCCGGGCGGGTGATCGACAGTTATGTGCCGGGCGCGTGGCTGGACAGCGGGCCGTTCGGGTGCCTCGGGTCTGGGCCCGGGTACGCGTTGGCCGCCAAGCTGGCGCGGCCGGACCGCCAGGTGGTGCTGCTGCAGGGCGACGGTGCGTTCGGGTTCTCCGGCATGGAATGGGACACACTGGTTCGCCATGACGTCCAGGTGGTGTCGGTGATCGGCAACAACGGCATCTGGGCGCTCGAGAAGCATCCGATGGAGATGCTTTACGGGTATTCGGTGGTGGCGGAGTTGCGCCCCGGCACGCGCTACGACGAGGTGGTGCGTGCGCTCGGCGGACACGGCGAGCTGGTCTCGAGCCCCGCCGAGCTGCGTCCCGGCCTTGACCGCGCATTCAGCGCAGGGCTGCCCGCCGTTGTCAATGTGCTGACCGACCCGGCTGTGGCCTATCCGCGGCGGTCGAACTTGGCGTGACGCCGGCCGACGATGGGCGGCCGCGTACCGTTGTGCTGTGGCGAAATCGAGCAGCATGAAGCCAGGCCGGTTGAGCAGCACGTTCTGGAAGCTGCTTGGCGCCAGCACCGAGAAAGACCAGAGCCGTTCCCTCGGATCGGTCAAGCAATCGACCGATTTCGACAAGAAGGCCGCCGATCTCGATGACGAGCAGCTGCGCAAGGCCTCGAAACTCCTCGAACTCGACGCCCTCGCGGAGTCCCACGACATCCCGCAGTTCCTCGCGATCGCCCGCGAGGCGGCCGAGCGCAACACCAACCTGCGGCCGTTCGACGTACAGCTTCTCGGCGCGCTGCGGATGCTGGCCGGCGATGTCGTCGAGATGGCCACCGGCGAGGGCAAGACGCTGTCCGGGGCCATCGCGGCGGCGGGGTACGCGCTGGCCGGCCGCCACGTGCACGTCATCACCATCAACGACTACCTGGCCCGCCGCGACGCGGAATGGATGGGGCCGCTGCTGGAGGCGATGGGCCTGACGGTGGGCTGGGTTGCCGCCGAATCGACCGCGGAGGAGCGGCAGGCGGCGTACAAGTGCGACGTCACCTATGCATCGGTCAACGAGATCGGGTTCGACGTGCTGCGCGACCAACTGGTCACCGACGTCGACGACCTGGTGTCGCCCAACCCCGACGTCGCGCTGATCGACGAGGCCGACTCGGTGCTCGTCGACGAGGCGCTGGTGCCCCTTGTTCTGGCCGGCACCACCCACCGTGAGACGCCGAAGCTTGAGATCATCCGACTCGTCGGCGAACTGACCCCGGGCAAGGACTACGACACCGATGCCGACAGCCGCAACGTGCACCTCACCGAGACCGGTGCGCAAAAGGTCGAGGCGAAACTCGGTGGCATCGATCTCTACTCGGAAGAACACGTGGGTACCACGCTCACGGAGGTCAACGTGGCTCTGCACGCACACGTGCTGCTGCAGCGCGACGTGCACTACATCGTGCGCGACGATGCGGTGCATCTGATCAACGCATCTCGCGGTCGGATAGCCCAGTTGCAGCGCTGGCCCGATGGCCTTCAGGCGGCGGTCGAGGCCAAGGAGGGCATCGAGACCACGGAGACGGGTGAGGTGCTCGACACGATCACCGTGCAGGCGCTGATCAACCGCTACCCGACCGTGTGCGGGATGACCGGCACGGCACTGGCGGCCGGCGAGCAACTGCGGCAGTTCTACAAACTGGGGGTGTCCCCGATCCCGCCGAACACGCCGAACATCCGCGAGGACGAGTCCGACCGGGTCTACATCACCGCCGCCGCGAAGAACGACGCGATCGTCGAACACATCGCTGAGGTGCACGAAACGGACCAGCCGGTGTTGATCGGCACGCGCGACGTCGCGGAGTCGGAAGAATTGCATGAGCGCCTGGTGAGGGCGGGTGTCCCGGCCGTCGTCCTCAACGCGAAGAACGACGCGGAGGAGGCACGGATCATCGCCGAGGCGGGCAAGCTCGGCGCGGTGACGGTGTCGACGCAGATGGCCGGTCGCGGCACCGACATCCGGCTGGGCGGATCCGACGAGGCGGACCACGACGAGGTCGCAGAACTCGGCGGCCTGCATGTCATCGGCACCGGTCGCCATCACACCGAGCGGCTGGACAACCAATTGCGCGGCCGCGCCGGCCGTCAGGGCGATCCGGGCTCGTCGGTGTTCTTCTCGAGTTGGGAGGACGACGTCGTCACGGCCAACCTCGAACCGGGGAAGCTGCCCACCGAGACGGACGACGACGGGCGCGTGGTCAGCCCCAAAGCTGCGGGGTTGCTCAGTCATGCCCAACGGGTGGCCGAGGGCAAACTACTCGATATGCACGCGAACACGTGGCGGTACAACCAGCTGATCGCACAGCAGCGGGCGATCATCGTCGAGCGCCGCGACGCGCTTTTGCGGACCCCGACCGCTCGTGAGGAGCTCGAGCAACGGTCGCCAGACCGGTACGAGGAACTCTCGAAGGACCTCGACGAGGAGCAGCTGGAGCGGATCTGCCGGCTTATCATGCTGTATCACCTCGACCGCGGATGGGCCGATCACCTCGCGTATCTGGCCGACATCAGGGAGAGCATCCACTTACGTGCACTCGGGCGCCAAAACCCGCTCGATGAGTTCCACCGGATGGCCGTCGATGCGTTCGCGTCCTTGGCGGCCGATGCGATCGAGGCGGCGCAGCAGACGTTCGAAACCGCCAATGTGCTCGAAGAGGAACCCGGGCTCGACCTGTCGAAGCTGGCGCGCCCGACGTCGACGTGGACGTACATGGTGCACGACAACCCGCTGGCCGACGACACCCTGTCGGCGCTGAGCCTGCCTGGGGTTTTCCGCTAAAGTTCGGCCATGACGGAGCCGCAGGGCCACGGGGTGCTGACGGTGCCCAACGCGCTCAGCATGCTGCGATTGGTGTTGGTTCCGCTGTTCCTGTGGCTTCTGCTGGTTCCACACGCCGACGCGTGGGCGACCGGAATCCTGATGTTCTCGGGTGCGTCGGACTGGGCCGACGGCAAGATCGCGCGGATGATGAACCAGTCGTCGCGGCTGGGTGAGCTACTCGACCCCGCTGTCGACCGCATCTACATGATCGCGATCCCAATTGCGTTCGCGCTCAGGCATTTTGTCCCGTGGTGGTTCGTCGTGGTGCTGATCGTCCGCGATGGGCTCCTGGCGGCTACGCTTCCCGCGTTGCGCAGCCGCGGACTGACCGCGCTGCCGGTCACCTATATAGGCAAGGGCGCGACGTTCTGCTTGATGGCAGGCTTCCCGCTGATCCTGCTGGGCCAGTTCGGTGGGTTGTGGGCCCGGGTGCTGGCGATTGGCTGGGGATTCGCGATCTGGGGCTTTGCGCTCTACCTGTGGAGCTTCGTGTTGTACATGGTGCAGTTCGTGATGGTCCTGCGTCGGATGCCGAAAGTCCGAGCCAATGACTGACGTGGATCGGGCGCTCGGGGGCTACGACCCGCATGCTGGCCTCAACGCTCACGAAGCGGGTCGACCGCAATTCAACCCGGTGCCGTCACTGCTGCGGTCGTTGCTGTCCGAACACCTCGACCCGGGCTACGCCGCCGCGGCCGCCGAGCGCGCGCAGGGCAAGCCGGCCCGCCCACCGTGGGCGACGTGGCCCTGGCAGACGGCGGCGGCACTACTGATCGCGCTGGTGTTCGCCGCCGCCGTCGCGCAGGCCCGGTCGATGGCGCCTGGGGTCAAGGAAACCCAGCACGTACTCGTGTCAAGCGTCCGCGCGTCGGAGGCTGCGACGGACGCTTTGGGCGCTCAGCGCGGCGAGCTGACGACCGAAGTGGACGACCTGCGCCGCAGCCAGCTTCAGGGGGATGCCCAGGGCCAGCAGCTGTTGGGGCAATTAGACCAGCTGGGCTTCTCGGGCGCGGCCACCAAATTGACCGGACCTGGGCTTACGGTGACGTTGACGGACCCAGGTGTGTCGCCCGACCTGTCCGACGTGTCCAAGGAGCGGATTCCCGGCAACCGGCAGGTGGTGCTGGACCGGGATCTGCAGTTGGTCGTCAACTCGCTATGGGCCAGCGGCGCGGAGGCAATCGCGCTCGGCGGGGTACGCATCGGCCCCAACGTGACGATCCGTCAGGCAGGTGGCGCGATTCTGGTCGACAACCAGCCGATCACCAGCCCGTACGTTGCCGTGGCGGTTGGCCCGCCGCATGCCATGCAGGACGCGTTCGAGCGCAGCAGTGGCTTTCAGCGGATGCAGCTGCTGCAGGTGACCTACGGCGTCGATGCCACCGTCAGCGCCGGCGATTCGCTGACTGTGCCCGCGGGAAGTGGCCGAGAAGTGAAGTACGCCAAACCAGTTGGGGACCGATGAGCGCTCGCGCGAAGAGGAGACAACACCGATGAGCGCTCGCGCGAAGAGGAGACAACACCGATGAGCGCTCGCGCGAAGAGGAGACAGTACCGATGATTGGGGGAGAGGCGTGATCGGTATCGCGGCGCTGGTCGTGGGCATCGTGCTTGGGCTGGTGTTTCATCCCAGCGTGCCGGAGGTGGTGCAGCCGTACCTTCCGATCGCGGTGGTGGCCGCACTCGACGCGGTGTTCGGCGGCCTGCGCGCCTACCTGGACCGCATCTTCGACTCCAAGGTCTTCGTGGTCTCGTTTGTGTTCAACGTGCTGGTGGCGGCGCTGATCGTCTACCTCGGTGATCAACTCGGCGTCGGCACGCAGCTGTCCACGGCGATCATCGTCGTGCTAGGCATTCGGATCTTCGGAAACGCCGCGGCGCTGCGGCGCAAGCTGTTCGGAGCGTGAGCCGGTGAACGAGCACGAAGCCGACTCCACCCACCACGGCCGCCACGAACTGCCGCCCGACACGACGCCGCCGCAGATCGGTGATGTCCAGCCGCGCAGGAGGTTTGACGTGCTGCGCCGGCCGAGGGCCTTCGGGGTCCTGGCCGTCATTCTCTGTGTGGTGCTCGGCGTGGCGATCGCGACACAGGTCAGGCGGACCAAGACGGGCGACGCCTTGGAGTCGGCGCGGCCCGCTGACCTCGTCGTGCTGTTGGACTCCCTGCAGCAGCGCGAGGCGTCGCTGAACAAGGACGTGTCGGACCTGCAGCGCGCGTTGGCCGCCCTGAAGGCCTCCGGATCCGATGATCAGGCCGCGATCGCCGACGCAAAAGCACGTCTGGCGGCGCTGTCGATTCTGGTCGGCACCGTCGCCGCGACCGGTCCGGGTGTGACGTTGACGATCGGCGACACCGTCGGCGGTGTGTCCCCGGAAACGATGATCGACGTCATCAACGAGCTGCGGGCGGCGGGCGCCGAAACGATCGAGATCCGGGGCGGACCGGCGGTGCGAGTCGGCGTCGACACCTGGGTGGAGGGCAGTCCGGGGGCACTATCGGTTGATGGTCAAACCCTCGGCCCACCCTATTCGGTTCTGGCGATAGGCGATCCACCAACCATGGCCGCCGCCGTCAACATTCCGGGAGGTGCTGTCGACAGCGTTGAGCGTGTCGGCGCCAGGATCGCGGTGAGCCAGTCCGACCGCGTCGACATCACCGCCTTGCGGCAACCGAAACCGCGCCAATACGCTCAGCCCGTCAAATGACCGCGCAATTATGCGACCGAACCCGTCAGGTGAGGAGTGCCGTGAGCGAAATCCCGTCCGACCTGCGCTACACCGCCGAGCACGAGTGGGTGCGCCGCACGGGCTCCGAAACCGTGCGGGTGGGTATCACGGACTTCGCGCAATCGGCGCTGGGCGACGTGGTGTTGGTGCAGTTGCCACAGGTAGGCGCCGAGGTGACCGTCGGAGAAGCCTTTGGTGAGGTGGAGTCGCCAAAATCGGTGTCTTCGCTCTACGCACCGTTGTCAGCGAAAATCGTTGCGGTCAACGCCGATCTGGACGGCAGCCCAGAGTTGGTCAACGCCGAACCGTATGGCGGCGGATGGCTCGTGGAGCTGTCTGCGGACGCGGCAGCAATCGATGCGGGCCTTGCCGCGCTGCTCGATGCCGACGGCTACCGCAACACGATCGCGGAGTGACCGGGTTGTTAGGGTTCACCGACGGAATTGCCTGCGCGGCACGGCGCAGGCTGGTACGAAATTGGGCAATCCCCATAAGCAGGGCCGCGGGGTACGGTTTAGGAGCAGGGCGCAGGTCGGCTTGGGTAATGGCAGGACAACCGGGGCCGACGCGGCCAGAGCAGCCAGGAGGAGCAGGTGACCGACAAGGACAACGACCAGGTGTCTGAAGATGTCACCGTGGAAACGACCTCCGTTTTTCGCGCGGACTTCCTCACCGAGCTGGATGCACCGGCCCAAGCGGGCACGGAGAGCGCGGTGTCGGGCGTCGAGGGCCTACCTCAGGGGTCGGCTTTGCTCGTCGTCAAACGGGGACCGAATGCGGGATCCCGGTTCCTGCTCGACCAGGCCGTCACGTCGGCCGGGCGACATCCCGACAGCGACATATTTCTCGATGACGTGACGGTCAGCCGTCGGCACGCCGAGTTTCGGCTGGAAACCGGCGAATTCCAAGTGGTTGACGTCGGCAGCCTCAACGGCACCTACGTCAACCGCGAGCCCGTTGATTCAGCCGTGTTGGCCAACGGCGATGAGGTGCAGATCGGCAAGTTCCGCCTGGTGTTTCTGACCGGTCCCAGGGGTGACGACGGCGAGACCGGTCCCGGGTAGACGACAGCGATGAGCGCTTGCGTGAAGAGCCGACTACAGCGATGAGCGCTTGCGTGAAGAGCCGACTACAGCGATGAGCGCTTGCGTGAAGAGCCGACTGCAGCGATGAGCGCTTGCGTGGAGAGCCGACTACAGCGATGAGCGCTTGCGCGAAGAGCAGACGGCATTGAGCGCTCCCGATACGCCCGCGCTGGCCGGCATGTCCATCGGAGCGGTGCTCGATGTGCTCCGGCCCGAGTTCCCTGACGTGACGATCTCCAAGATCCGGTTTCTCGAGGCCGAGGGACTGGTCACTCCGGAGCGCAGCGCGTCGGGATATCGGCGGTTCACCGCCTACGACTGCGCCCGGCTTCGCTATGTCCTGACCACGCAACGTGACCACTACCTGCCGCTGAAGGTGATCAAGGCCCATCTGGACGCCCAACCAGACGGCGAACTGCCGGAAGCGGCCGGCTTCGCCTTCGCCCCACCACGATTGGCGACGGTCGCTGGCCAACACGACAACTCCGCGGCAGCCGCCGTCGCCCCCACGCGGGTCAGGCTGAGCCGGGAAGACCTGCTTGAGCGCGCAGGCGTCGACGACGCGCTGTTGTCGACGTTGGCGAAAGCCGGAGTCGTGATTGCGGGCCGCGGCGGCCTGTTCGACGAGCACGACGTGGTGATTCTGCAATGTGCCAAAGCGTTGGCCGATTTCGGTGTCGAGCCGCGGCACCTTCGAGCGTTCCGGTCCGCGGCGGACCGACAGTCGGACCTGATCGCCCAGATCGCCGGGCCGGTGGGCAAGGGAGGCAAAACCGGCGCCCGCGACCGCGCGGATGATCTGGCCCGCGAGGTCGCGGCTTTGGCGATCACGTTGCACACGGCCTTGGTTAAGTCGGCTGTGCGCGACGTTCTTGACCGCTGAGGATTAGACTGGCGCCGACGGCTTCGTCGCATCAGGTCCAAGGTTGGACGGGGCCGCACATACGCGCGGAGGGCAGACACATATGGGTGAGGTCCGGGTCGTCGGCATACGTGTCGAGCAGCCGCAGAACCAGCCGGTATTGCTGCTGCGGGAGGCCAACGGCGATCGCTACCTGCCTATTTGGATCGGCCAGTCGGAGGCCGCGGCGATCGCGCTCGAGCAGCAGGGTGTCGAGCCGGCGCGGCCGCTGACGCATGACCTGATCCGAGATGTCATTGCCGCGCTTGGGCATTCGCTCAAGGAGGTGCGGATCGTCGATCTGCAGGAAGGCACGTTCTACGCCGACCTGATCTTCGACCGCAACATCAAGGTGTCGGCACGGCCGTCGGACTCGGTGGCGATCGCCTTGAGGGTCGGCGTGCCGATCTATGTGGAGGAGGCGGTGCTCGCCGAGGCCGGCCTCCTCATTCCCGATGAGAATGACGACGAGGCCGCGGGCGCGGTTCGCGAGGAGGAGGTCGAGAAGTTCAAGGAATTTCTCGACAGTGTCTCACCAGATGATTTCAAGGCAACCTGACGGGTCTATCCCACATTACGGATCCGTCTCAACTTCTCCGGGCCGCTCCGACACGCGGGTGAGGGTCACGGTGACCCGCCGCAGCGGCGGTCATAATTTTGGTCGTAACAGCAGGCGCAGCGGCCCGCCAGACGCGTATGCTCGAGCAACTCGAGCCGTTACGCGAACGATGGCCAGTCGGTAGCCGGCGCGACAGGCGGGAGGTATCACGGTGGATGACCGTCCACGTCAAGAGCAACTGAACCTGACCGCAAACGACACCGCCGCGCCGCGCCACGACACGGCGCCAAGCGAGCCCGTGCAGCCCGGCCTGTTTCCCGATGACTCGATACCAGACGAACTCGTCGGCTACCGGGGTCCCAGCGCGTGCCAGATCGCGGGCATTACGTACCGACAGCTGGACTACTGGGCGCGCACGTCGCTGGTGGTGCCCTCGATACGCAGTGCGGCGGGCTCGGGCAGTCAGCGGCTGTACTCGTTCAAGGACATCCTGGTCCTCAAGATCGTCAAGCGACTGCTCGACACCGGTATCTCGCTGCAGAACATCCGGGTCGCAGTGGACCACCTGCGACAGCGCGGCGTGCAGGACCTGGCAAACATCACACTGTTCTCCGACGGCACGACCGTGTACGAATGCACGTCCGCGGAAGAGGTCGTCGACCTCTTGCAGGGCGGCCAGGGCGTGTTCGGGATCGCCGTCAGCGGCGCGATGCGCGAGCTGACCGGCGCGATCGCCGACTTCCCGGGCGAGCGCGCTGACGGCGGCGAATCGATCGCCACGCCGGAAGACGAGCTCGCCACCCGGCGCAAGCACCGCGACCGCAAGATCGGCTGACCCACCCCGCAGGGCAGCAGGCCAACAGGTAAACTCGGCCCTGCATCACCTGGCAGCGGGAGAGTTCCGTGACCGCCAGTCACGGACGCCGAAGGAGCAACACCTCTCCGTCAACCTCTCAGGCACCCGGACCGCGCAGGGACATGATGCCTCTGGAAAGTGGCGACGAAACGAGAACACCCGGGTCGTTGCCCGCCGATGGGGAAAGGCACTCGCCGAATCTCTCAGGCGCCCGGTGCGGGGTGAAGACAGAGGGAGAGGACCCATCGTCCTCTGCCGTCAGGAGCCCCGCCCGTGAACGATCGCTCAACGTTCGCCGACCGCCACATCGGACCAAGTCCCGACGATATCGCAACGATGCTCAGGGTCATCGGTGTCGATTCGCTCGACGAACTCGCCGCTCAGGCCGTCCCGACCAAGATTTTCGAGGCGCTGCGCCCCGAGGGCGCGCCGGGGCTCGATGTCCTGCCCGCGGCATGCACGGAGGAGGCGGCGCTGACCGAGCTGCGCCGGCTCGCCGGCACCAACACGGTCGCAGTGTCGATGATCGGGCAGGGATATTTCGACACGCTGACTCCAGCGGTGTTGCGCCGCAATATCATTGAGAATCCGGCCTGGTACACGGCGTACACGCCTTATCAGCCCGAAATCAGCCAGGGCAGGCTCGAGGCGCTGCTGAACTTTCAGACGATGGTTGCCGACCTGACAGGGCTGGAGATTGCCAACGCGTCGCTGCTCGACGAAGGCACCGCCGCCGCGGAGGCGATGACGCTGATGCATCGCGCTGCCCGTGGCGAATCGAACCGGCTCGCCGTCGACGCCGACATGTATCGGCAGACTGCTGCGGTGCTGGCCACCCGCGCCCGACCGCTGGGCATCGATATTGTCACCGCCGACCTGCGCGACGGGTTGCCCGACGGCGAATTCTTCGGGGTGATCGCCCAGCTGCCCGGAGCCAGTGGCGCGGTGGTCGACTGGTCGTCTCTGTGCGTCGCCGCGCACGAGCGCGGCGCGTTGGTCGCGATCGGCGCCGACCTGTTGGCACTGACGCTGATCACCCCGCCCGGCGAGGTGGGTGCCGACATCGCGTTCGGCAGCGCTCAACGCTTCGGTGTGCCAATGGGTTTCGGTGGCCCTCACGCCGGTTACCTGGCGACGCGCGCCACGCACGCCCGCCAGCTGCCGGGCCGGCTGGTGGGGGTGTCCGTTGATGCGGATGGATCGCCCGCATATCGGCTGTCGTTACAGACTCGCGAGCAGCACATTCGTCGCGACAAGGCGACCAGCAACATCTGCACGGCACAGGTGTTGTTGGCAGTGCTTGCCGTGATGTACGCCAGCTATCACGGCGCCGAGGGCTTGACCAGGATCGCACGGCGTGTGCACGGCCACGCGCGCTCGCTGGCCGCCGGCCTGTCGGCGGCGGGCGTCGAGGTGGTGCACCGGTCCTTCTTCGACACGGTGTTGGCGAGGGTGCCGGGCCGCGCAGCCGAGGTCCGCGATCAGGCGAAGAACCGCGGCATCAATGTCTGGATGGTCGACGAAGATCATGTGTCGGTCTCCTCAGACGAGGTGACCACCGATGTCCACATCGGCCACGTGCTGGTTGCATTTCGCGCCGGAGCCGCCACCGCGGCGACATTTGACACTGGAGCCGCCACGGCGGCTACATATCACCCAGGACCGGTTGACGACCCGTTCGATGGGCCCGACATCGCCACCCGCCCAACCGAATTCCTGACACACCCGGCTTTCACCCGGTACCGCACCGAAACTGAGATGATGCGCTACCTTCGCGCGTTGGCGGACAAGGATATCGCGTTGGACCGCAGCATGATTCCGTTGGGATCGTGCACGATGAAACTCAACGCCGCGGCAGAGATGGAACCGATCACCTGGCCGGAGTTCGCCCGTCAGCACCCGTTCGCGCCCGCGTCGGACACGCCGGGGCTCCGGCGGATCATTGCCGATCTCGAGACCTGGTTGGCTCAGATGACCGGATACGACGCAGTGTCGCTGCAGCCAAACGCTGGCTCGCAGGGCGAATACGCCGGGCTGTTGGCCATCCACGCCTACCACGAGGCTTGCGGCGAGCCGCATCGCAATGTGTGCTTGATTCCCTCCAGCGCTCACGGCACGAACGCCGCATCGGCCGCGCTCGCCGGAATGCGGGTCGTCGTGGTTGCGTGCCGCGAAAATGGCGACGTCGATCTCGACGACCTGCGCGCGAAGGCCGTCGAGCACGCCGACAACCTGGCGGCGCTGATGATCACGTACCCGTCGACCCACGGCGTTTACGAGCACGACGTCGCCGACATCTGCGCCGCCGTGCACGACGCGGGTGGCCAGGTGTACGTCGACGGCGCGAATCTCAACGCGCTGATCGGCCTTGCCCGCCCCGGCCGGTTCGGCGGCGATGTGAGCCACCTGAATCTCCACAAGACGTTCTGCATCCCGCACGGCGGCGGCGGTCCGGGTGTCGGCCCTGTGGCGGTACGCGAGCATCTGCGGCCGTATCTGCCGGGGCACCCGCTCGCCGGCGAGCTGTCGGACCGACCGCCGGTGTCGTCGGCCCCGTACGGCTCGGCGTCGATCCTGCCGATCACATGGGCCTACATCCGCATGATGGGCGCCTCGGGCCTGCGTGCGGCGTCGCTGACCGCGATCGCGTCGGCCAACTACATCGCCCGCCGCCTCGACGAGTACTACCCGGTGCTCTACACGGGCGAGAACGGATTGGTGGCTCACGAGTGCATTCTCGACCTGCGGGGCATCCCCAAGGCCACCGGCGTTACCGTCGACGATGTGGCAAAGCGCCTGGCCGACTTCGGGTTTCACGCGCCGACGATGAGCTTTCCGGTGGCCGGCACGTTGATGGTCGAGCCGACCGAAAGCGAGAGCCTGGCCGAGATCGACGCGTTCTGCGACGCCATGATCGCGATCCGCACCGAGGTCGACAAGGTTGGCTCCGGGGCGTGGCCGGCGGACGACAACCCGTTGCGCGGTGCGCCGCACACGGCGTCATGCCTGTTGGCGGAGAAGTGGGAGCATCCGTATACGCGCGAGCAGGCGGCCTACCCGCTGGGCCCCGGTTTTCGGCCGAAGGTATGGCCGCCGGTGCGTCGCATCGACGGCGCCTACGGCGACCGCCACCTGATGTGTTCGTGTCCGCCGGTGGAGGCGTTCGCCTGACGGTGGGCTAGGGTGCGCTGAGATCAACCGAACACATCGTTGAGCGTCACGGTCTGCAGGTGACGGCTGGCAATGATGTCGAGCAACTGCGGGTAACAGTGGGTGATCGGCAGCCGGTTGGCGTGAGCGAGCACGATCTGTTGACCCTGAAATGCTTGCTGGGCGTAGCCGATCAGCTGCTGCTCGTTGATTACTCGCGAATCCCCGACGGTGGCGCTCCACATGGTGACGGTCGGATAGCCGAGGTCGGCCGCGATCTTGTCGGTCGCCGCGTTGTGCACTCCGTACGGTGGCCGGAAAAAGGGCGTGCCGTCGACCCCGTACGTGTTCTGCAGGAAGTCTTTGTTCCGTTTGATCTGATCGGTGAGCGCGGCGGCGTCGATCCCTGTGATGTAAGGGTGGGACCACGTGTGGTTGCCCATCTGAATTTGGCCCGAGTCGACCATCGGCCGCAGCTGCGGCGCGTTGACCGACCACGAGGGGTTCACGCCGTTGACGAAAAACGTGATTCGGGTGCCGCTGTCACGGCAGAAGGCTGCGAACGCCGAGACCACCTCGGTGCTCGCGCCATCATCAACGGTCAGCGCCAACAGGTTCCCGTCGCCGGGCAGGCGGGTGAGCACACCAGTGGGTGGGGGTATCCGCCCCGCAGGAGCCTTCGGTGTAGGAGCAGCAAATGCGTTGGCGGGCCGACTCGTCGCCGCCAGCACGCCGACCGCGATCGCCTTCAACAGCGTTCGTCGATCGACACTGCTCGACACGGTCCGACCGTACGGCACCGACCTTGCGGCGGCGTGAATGCGAGCTGTCGATCGGGTGCGACCAACTGCTCGGGCCGTCCGTCAGCCAAGAAACGTCGCGACCGCCGTAGTCAAGTCCGGGGAGTCAGAGGTGGGCAGATTCTGGTAGCTGCCGCCTGACGTCTGCGCGACGGATTCCCAAGTGCCACGGTCGGGACCCGCCCCGAAGTCGATCACGTTGATCGCCACCGGCCTCGCCTGATCGAACGCCTTGCGGACGTAGTTCTGCAGAGCCGCGCCGTCCATGGATTGGTCGGTGTGCCGGCCCGAGGTGATCACCAGGACGGAGTTCTTCATGCCGGGCCGAAAACCGGCGACCGCGGCATCATAGATCATGCGCAGCGTCGTAAAGGACACCGCGCCGCCGGCGGAGGAGGACTGTTTGTCCAGCGCGGCCTTCAGCGCTGCCGAGCGTGGCTGTCCGTTCACTTGATCCGACAGCGGGCCAGTCGCCACTTCGGTGCGGCCCTCGACGCCGTCGAACGTCCACAACCCCACCACCGCGTTCGGCGGCAGCGTGGCAAGCTTGCTGTTAAGCGCCGCAATGGCATTCGCTAGCCGAGTGTTGGCGCCATCCTGGTTGGGCATCGATTGGTCGAGCATGATCGTGACGGCCTGACCGCCGGCCGGGGCGGTGACCGCATCGGCTAGCGTGACCCGCGCCGTGTCGTCGCCGATCGAAAGGGTGTTGGACAGGGGCGAGAAGCTGGTCACGTCGGTCTTGGGTAGTGATGCGTTTCCCGCACGGAACCCGGCTTTCGCCAATTCCGTCTGCTGCTCCGGCTTTTGGAGGAACTTCTTGAATTCGCTGGCAGCGGTGACTTGCTCCTCTGACAGCCAGTCGCCGGACAGGGACGCCATGGGGTAGTCGGCGACCGCGGTCGGCCCCGGCGGAAGCCACGAGGCGACAATGTTCTTCGCGTCCGGCACCTTCGATGAGCGTTGGTAGAGCTGCTGTTCGGTGATCACAACCGCGTGCACCGGCGATGCGGCAGGGTCGCCGCCGGCCAGCAGGGCGTCCATCGCCGCCGACAGGCTTGGATTCGGCAGCTTCGGCTGGCCTGCGATCAGGGTATTGACGGCGCCGACGCCGGCCGTGGCGGGCGTGTTTGGCGGCACCGACGCGGCCGCCACCGCTTCGGCCGCCAGATAGGTGGCGTCGTCGTTGCCGGTCGGCAAGGCGAGCCGCAACGATCCCCACCCCGGCATGTTTTTCGCTTCCAGCGATACGGGGTTGGTCTGGAGCGCCGGTAATGTGCCCCAGTTCTGGTCGGCCAAAGCCGCTTTGAGCTGCGGCTTGATCGCCAGAACCACGGGCGTAGTGGCAACCGACCGACTGTCGCTGATGATCTTTTCGCCGGCAACGGCTTGCAGCCGGGCGATCGAGACCCCGCTGGCGGGGATCCACAGCGCAGGGCGCTGACCGAGTTCTGAAGGCCACGCGCCGACGAACCCGTTGATGACGTTGTCGGAGTCGGCCGCCTTGACGCCGATCTTGACGCAGTGGTCGCCGATCGGGCCCACCGATTGGTTGTAGCGGTTGGCGAACTCGACGATCTTGTCGGAGATCGACGGGTCGGCGACCACCGCCACCGGCACGGCGCTCCCTGAGCACGTGGCGGCGGCGACGTTGGAACGGTTCGACAGTGCGTGACCGACGAACCGCCACGAGATGATCGCGCTGAGAACCACCACGACGGCGACGAGAGCGACGATCACGCCGACACTGACTCCTCGGCGCTTTGTCTCCGTACTGCGATGACCGCCCCGCCATGCGCCGTCGACGAAACGGCCGCCGGCAGACTCGTCGTCTCGTGCCCGTGCGACAGGGGGGGACGGGTCCTGGTCGGCGGGCGGACGGACATCCGACCCGTGCGGCGTCTGGGCCACCTGCTCGGGTGGAGGGTCGTCGCCGAACGGCTCTTTCGGGGTGTCCTCAGGGCCGGGGATGCTGTGCCTACCCATGCCCTGCGCGCCCTCTCCGTCGATCGATCGAAAGTCTAATCGCTGCGGTGGAAAACGTGTTCAAGCGGTCCGCAGATGCTCAGCAGTTCGCGCAAGCACTCATCGCCGCGCCTTGGCCTCGCGCCGCCGGCGATGCAAGATCGGCTCGGTGTAACCGTTGGGCTGCTCCGCCCCGGACAGGATCAGGTCCTGCGCGGCGAGGAAGGCGATGCTGTCGTCAAAATTGGGCGCCATCGGCCGGTACGCCGGATCGCCCGCGTTCTGCTGATCCACGACCGGAGCCATCCGCTCCAGGCTGGCCCGCACGTCTTGTTGGGTGATCACGCCGTGCTTGAGCCAGTTGGCCAGCAACTGGCTTGAAATACGAAGGGTGGCTCGGTCTTCCATCAACGCGGTGTTGTGGATGTCGGGCACCTTCGAGCACCCGACGCCCTGCTCGACCCAGCGCACCACGTAGCCGAGGATCGACTGGCAGTTGTTGTCGACCTCTTCGCGGATTTCCTCGGGCTCCCACGCCAGCTCCTTGGCCAGCGGAATGGTAAGCAACTGGTCCAGCGTGGCGCGGCGCCCCTGGGTCGCGAGTTGCTTCTGGACCTCGCCGACGTCCACCAGGTGGTAATGCATCGCATGCAGGGTGGCGGCGGTCGGCGACGGCACCCAGGCGGTTGATGCACCCGCCTTCGGCTGACCGATCTTCTGCTCGACCATGTTGGCCATCTCCTCGGTCATCGCCCACATGCCCTTGCCGATCTGCGCGTGACCGGGCAGCCCGGTCTGCAGGCCGATGTCGACATTGTTGTCTTCGTACGCGAGGATCCACGGCTGGCTCTTCATCGCGCCCTTGCGGACCATGGGCCCGGCCTCCATCGAGGTGTGAATTTCGTCGCCGGTGCGGTCGAGAAAGCCCGTGTTGATGAACACCACGCGGTCGGCAGCTGCCCGGATGCAGGCCTTCAGGTTGACCGTCGTGCGGCGCTCCTCGTCCATGATCCCGACCTTGATGGTGGACTGCGGCAGCCCGAGCACGTCCTCGACGCGGCTGAACAACTCGACCGTGAACGCGACCTCGTCGGGACCGTGCATCTTCGGCTTCACGATGTAGATCGAGCCGGCACGGCTGTTGACGAGCTTGCCGTTCGCCTCGGTGGATTTCAGCCCATGAATCGCGATCAGGCTCGTGAGTAACGCGTCCATCAGACCTTCGAAGACCTCGTTGCCGTCCGCGTCGATGATCGCGTCGTTGGTCATCAGGTGACCAACATTGCGCACCAACATCAGACTGCGGCCTGGGAGGGTCATCTCGCTGCCGTCGGGTGCGCTGTAGCGACGGTCCTCGTGCAGGACCCGGGTGAACGTCTCGCCGCCCTTTGTGACCTGTTCGGCCAGGTCACCCTTGTTGAGGCCCAACCAGTTGCGATAGCCGAGCACCTTGTCGTCTGCGTCGACGGCGGCCACCGAATCCTCGAAGTCCATGATCGTGGTGACCGCTGCCTCCAGGATCATGTCCTTGATTCCGGCCTTGTCGGTCTTGCCGACGGGTGACTCAGGATCGATCTGGATGTCGATGTGCAGGCCGTGGTTGGCCAGCAGGACCGACTCGGGGGTGGCGGCTTCCCCGGTGTAGCCGACGAACTGCTGCGGCCGGGCCAGGGTGGTTTCCCGCCCGTCATCGAACGCGACGATCAGCCTGCCGTCTTGGACCTTCAGCGAGGCGACGTCGGAGTAGGAGCCGGTGGCCAGCGGAACGGCCTCGTCTAAGAAGTTACGGGCGTAGGCGATGACCTTGTCACCGCGCACCTTGTTGTAGCCGTCACCTTTCTCGGCCCCGTCGACCTCGGAAATGACGTCAGTGCCGTACAGCGCGTCGTACAGCGAGCCCCACCGGGCGTTGGCGGCGTTGACGTCGAAGCGGGCGTTCAGGATCGGCACGACGAGCTGCGGACCGGCGGTCGAGGTGATCTCGGCATCGACGTTTGCGGTGGTGACCGCGAAGTCCTCCGGCTCGGGCAGCAGGTACCCGATGTCGACGAGAAACTCCTTGTAGGTCTCGGTATCGATCGGCTCGATCACCCGATGCCGGTGCCATTTGTCGATCTGTGCCTGCAGCTCGTCGCGCCGGGCCAGTAGGTCCTGGTTGCGCGGACCCAGGTCCGTGACCACCTTGTCCACACCGGCCCAGAACGAGTCGGGATCGATGTCGGTGCCAGGCAATGCCTCGTTGTTGATGAAGTCGTACAGCACCTTGGCCACTCGCAGGTTGCCTGTGACCACCCGATCCGTCATGCGTCCTCCCTGGGTTGTGTCGATTCAGCTTACCCAGTGGTAACGTCGCGTTTTCCCCAGACGAGCCACCGTTCACGGGCGCAGGGTCATTTCCGCGGGCTGCACCGCTGGTTCTCCGCCTCGAGCAGCGCGCGGCATCGCGTGAGCAACGTGTCCCGGACGACCGCTGCGCGCTTTCCGATCAACATCTGTTCCCGAACATATTCGGCTCGACCAGAAGGCGTTTCGACCCGCACGGGTTCGTAGCCGAACGCCTTCAGGTCGTACGGGCTGGCGCGCATGTCGAGCACCCGCGCCGCGTAGGCCAGCTCGAAGGCGTCGATCACGATGTCGGAGTCGAGCACGGGCAAAAGCTTGGCGGACCATTTGTACAGATCCATCGCGGCGTGCAGGCAGCCGGGCTGCTCGCTGTCCAGCTGCTGCTCTCTGGTCAACTGTGCGCTGTTGCGCGATCTCGCCGGGTCGGTGAAGAACCTGAACGCGTCGAAGTGCGTGCACCGCAACGGCATCGATTCCACGACCGCATCGGTGTCGGCGTTTCCCAGCCGCAGGGGCACACCGCCATGACGCACGTCGCCGGGGGAGGCGCGGTACACCATGGCCCATTCGTGCAGCCCGAAGCAACCGAGCTGAGCAGGGCGATTCGCGGTCGCGCCGAGCAGGCCGACGACGAAGTCGATCGTCGGCCGGCGCCGCGCCAACAGATCGGTGTCGACGGTCACCGTATGACCGCTACGGCGATACCCCGCAAGCCGCTCGTATGCCGCGGCTGACGGGCCCTCGAGCCCGACACCGAAACCCGGGTGCCACCGCGCGAGCTGGGCGCGCCGCAGCGTGTAGTAGGTGAACAGGAAGTCGATCACGGGGTCGGCCGCGCCGTGGGCCCGCCGGCGCGGATAGGAGCCCAGGACAGCCGACACGCGTTGTCGGTGCCTCTCCCGCCGCCGGGTCCACTCGGCCTCGCCGAGCACCTCAGACACGATGCGTCCCGTCACGCACGGTGCCGACCAGGTCCTCCACCAGATCCTCGAGCGCCACGATCGCAACGACGCTCCCGTCGCGCCCGGTGACCAGGGCAAGGTGGGCGTTGTTGCGGCGCAGCCGTGACAACGCGTCGGGCAGTGACATCGCGTCGGACACCTCGGGCAGAGGGCGGATCGTCGAGCGGTCGACCACCGCCTCCGGGTCGTCAACGGCGGGCAGCACGTCCTTGATGTGCACGTATCCGACGAACCGGCCGTCGGAATCGACCACCGGAAAGCGCGAATATCCGGTCTCGCCCAGCGCCTGTTTGATCGCCTCGACGGTCGGTCCGTCGCTGTCGGCGGCGATCTTGACGGCCCGGACCTCGTTCAGCGGGATGGCGACGTCACACACCACCCGGTTGCGGATTTGCAGCGCCCGCGACAGCCGCGTGTGTTCTTCGGGGTCGAGCAATCCCTCCGAGCGTGACTCGGCGATCATCTCGGAAAGCTCGATGGCCGACACGGTGTTCTCGAGTTCGGTCTTGGGCTCGACCCGCAGCGCGCGCAGCATGACATGTGCGCACCAGTCGTAGCACGCGATGACGGGACGGGTGGCGCGCACCCACAGCAGATAGGGCGGAACCAGCAGCATCGCGGCCGCCTCCGGCCCGGCGATCGCGATGTTCTTCGGCACCATCTCGCCCAGCAGCACATGCAGCACCACGACGAACGTGATCGCGACCACGAACGAGACCGTGTGCAACACCGCGTTGGGCACACCGAAGAGGTCGAACGGCTTCTCCAGCAGCTGCGCCACGGCGGGTGCACCGATGCGGCCCAACAGGATTGAGCACGCCGTGATGCCCAGCTGCGCCCCCGCCAGCATCAACGACAGGTTTTGGCCCGCGCGGATCACCGTCACCGCGCTGCGCTTGCCCTGCTCGGCGAGGGCCTCCAGCCGGTCGCGGCGCGCCGAGATCAGCGCGAACTCGGCGCCCACGAAGAACGCGTTCGCGAGCAGCAGCATGATGGTCAGCGCGACGCCGAGGAACTCAGCCATCGGTCGCACCCCGTTCGCCGTCGCGACGGCCCAGTTCGACAAGATCGAGCAGGTCGATACGGCGGCCCTCCATCTTGGTGACGGTCGCGCGCCAAGTCGCCGGGTCGTCGACGTGGGCATCCGGCTCGAATGCCTTGAGCTCCACGGACTCACCCTCGGCAGGAATGTGTCCGAGCTCGTGCATGACAAGCCCGCCGATGGTCTCGTATTCGCCCTCGTGGCCCCGGAATCCGGTCGCGTCGGCCACCTCGTCGATCCGCAGCAGGCCGGAGACCCGCCACGCATTGCCGGCCCGCACGACGTGGGGTGTGGCCTCGTCGTGTTCGTCGCGGATATCTCCGACGATCTCCTCGATGAGATCCTCGACGGTCACCATCCCCGCGATGCCGCCATACTCGTCGGCGACCAGCGCCGTCTGCAGGCCGTTTGCCCGGATCTGCGACATCAGAGCATCACCGTCCAGCGTCGACGGCACCACCGCCACCGGGCGCGCGACATCGGCAAGCAGAGTGCGAGCGAGCTCTTCGTGCGGCAGCTCGAACGCCTGTTTGACGTGGACCAACCCAATCGTTTCGTCCAGGTCACCCTCCGTGACCGGAAAGCGGGAGTAGCCCGTCTGCATCGCCTTGACGACTAAGTCGGCGACCGTATCGCCTGCCTCCAGCGCCTCGATCTTGGACCGCGGTGTCATCAGTTCTTCGGCAGTGCGGGCGCCGAACTGCAGCGACCGGTCCACCAGCACCGCGGTGACCGGATCCAGCGAGCCTCGGCGTGCTGAGTTGCGCACCAGCGATCCCAGTTCCTGCGGGGAGCGCGCGGATCGAAGCTCCTCGGCGGGCTCAATACCAAGCCGCCGCAGAATCCAGTTCGCCGTGCCGTTGGTGAGGTGAATCAGCGGGGTGGCGAGCATCGAGAAGAGCAGCTGCGGCCCGGCCACCATGCGGGCGGTCTGCAGCGGCCGCGCGACCGCCAGGTATTGGGCCACCAACTCGCCGAACACCATCGACACCGAGGTCGCGATCAGCAGGGAAAGCGCCAACGCAACGCCGTCGACCCAACGTTCGGGCACCCAGACGCCCAGCAGCACCGGCCGCAACAGCCGCGCGATCAGCGGCTCGGCGAGGTAGCCGGTGACTAGCGTGGTGATCGAGATGCCGATCTGCGCGCCCGACAGCTGGAACGAGAGCGTGCGATGGGCGCGCTGCACCCACCTGTCGTTGCGCCCGCCGCGTCGGGCGTTGGCGTCGACCGTGCTGCGTTCGAGCGCCGTCAACGAAAACTCGGCGCTCACGAACACCGCGGTGCCGACGGTCAGCACCACGAAACCGACGACGGCGAGCACCATCAAGACGACGTTCATCGCGCGCTCTTCAATTGGCCGGGCCGGACACCCGGCCGACTAGAGGGGGGCTCGCCGTCGGGCGGCTCCGTTGCCGGCCGCTCGGCTCGGGAGCCAGCGCCCTCGACGGGTGCCTGCGGCACATCACCCCTTTCCCCTTGGGTCGGCCGCCGCCCGGGGCGGCCGCGATGAAAGCCTTATGTTAGCCCGACGTGCTGCGTGAGCGGACTCACCAACCGTTGGGCAGCGGGTGGCCTTCGGCGAAACCGGCCGCCGACTGCACGCCGACCAGCGCCAATTCGTGCAGCTGCGCGATCGTCGACGCTCCGACGTAGGTACACGTGCTGCGCAACCCGGACGTGATGTGGTCCAGCAGGTCCTCGACGCCGCCGCGGTCAGCATCCAGGCCCATCTTCGACGTCGAGATGCCTTCCTCGAACAGCGCCTTGCGGGCCCTCTCATAGGAGCTGTCGGTGGCGTTGCGCGCTACCACCGCCCGCTTGGAGGCCATCCCGTAGCTCTCTTTGTACGGCTGGTCGTCGCGGTCGTGCAGCAGATCGCCGGGCGACTCGTACGTGCCGGCGAACCAGGATCCGATCATCACGTTCGCCGCCCCCGCCGCCAGGGCCAGGGCCACGTCGCGTGGGTGGCGCACGCCGCCGTCGGCCCAGACGTGTCCGCCGATCTGCCTCGCTGCGGCGGCACACTCCAGCACGGCCGAGAACTGTGGCCGACCGACACCGGTCATCATCCGCGTGGTGCACATCGCGCCTGGACCGACGCCAACCTTGACGATCGTCGCGCCGGCTGTCAGCAGGTCGCGGGTGCCCTCGGCGGAGACGACGTTACCCGCGGCTATCGGCACGCCGAGGTCTAACGAGGTGACCGCCTTGATCGCGTCGATCATTCTCGCCTGGTGGCCGTGGGCGGTGTCGATCACCAGCAGGTCGACCCCGGCCTCCACGAGCGCGGCGGCCCGCCCACCCACGTCACCGTTGATGCCGATTGCCGCCCCGATTCGCAGCCGACCCGCGGCGTCGACGGCCGGTGTGTACAGCCCGGCCCGTAACGCACCCCGGCGGGTGAGCACCCCGGCCAGCGTGCCGCCGGGCTCGGTGAGCACGGCGACGTCGATCGCAGCGTGCTCGAGCAGGTCGAACACCTGCCGGGGCGAGGCCCCGACCGGCGCGGTGACGAAGTCGGTGACCAGCACGTCGCGAACCCGGGTGAAGCGGTCCACCCCGACGCACACGGCGTTGGTGACGAGCCCGATCGGCCGGCCTTCGAAAAGCACCACGGCCGCCCCATGCGCGCGCTTGGGGATCAACGCGCAGGCGTCGGACACCGAGTCGTCGGCTTCCAGCGTCACCGGCGTGTCCGCGACCAGGTCCCGGCTCTTGACGAAGTCCACCGTGTGCTGGACCACCGTGATCGGCAGGTCTTGCGGGAGCACGACGATACCGCCGCGGCGGGCGACGGTTTCGGCCATTCGGCGCCCCGCAACCGCGGTCATGTTGGCTACCACCACCGGGATGGTCGTCCCTGACCCGTCGATGGCGGACAAGTCGACGTCGAACCTCGACGCCACGTCCGAGCGGTTGGGGACGATGAAGACGTCGTTGTAGGTCAGGTCGTACGCCGGCGGGTGGCCCTCCAAGAAGCGCATCGCTTTACGATTTTAGGCGTCCACCTCGCTGCGGTCACCGCTCCACAGTGTGTGGAACTTCTTGCCACGGTCGGCGTCGATGCGCTGGTAGGTGTGGGCGCCGAAGAAGTCTCGCTGGGCCTGAGTCAGCGCGGCGGGCAACCGATCGGTCCGCAGTGCGTCGTAGTACGACAGCGCCGACGAGAAGCCGGGGATGGGGATACCGAGCCGGGTGGCGGTTGCCACCACGCGACGCCAGCTGTCGATACCGGCCTCCACTGCGCTGCGGAAGTACGGCGCCGCGATCAGAGTCGCCAGCTCGGGGTCGTCGTTGAACGCGTCCTTGATCCGGTTGAGGAACTTGGCCCGGATGATGCAGCCGCCGCGCCAGATCGTGGCGAGGTCTCCGGGGCTGATGTTCCAGTCGTATTCGGCGCTGCCGGCCTGAATGTGGTTGAAGCCCTGGGCGTAGGCCACGATCTTGGACGCGTACAACGCCCGTCGCACATCTTCGGTGAATTGTTCTGCATCACTGGGCTTCTCGCCGAGTGACCCGGAAGCCAGCCCCGTCGCCGCGGTGCGCTGCGCGACCGAGCCCGACAGCGCGCGGGCGAACACGGCTTCGGCGATGCCGGTGATGGGCACGCCGAGGTCGAGCGCGGACTGGACGGTCCAGCGGCCGGTACCCTTCTGCTCGGCCTCGTCGCGGATCACATCAACGAGCGGCTTGCCGGTCTTGGCGTCGGTCTGGCGCAGCACCTCAGCGGTGATCTCGATGAGATAGCTGTCCAGGTCGCCCTTGTTCCATTCGGCGAACACGTCGGCCATTTGCGCCGCGGTCAAACCCAGCCCGTCGCGCAGCAGCTGATAGGCCTCGCCGATGAGCTGCATGTCGGAGTACTCGATGCCGTTGTGGACCATTTTGACGAAGTGGCCGGAGCCGTCCGGCCCGATATGCGTGCAGCACGGAACCCCGTCGACGTGTGCGGAGATCTCCTCGAGCAGCGGGCCCAGCGACTTGTAAGACTCTGCGGGCCCACCCGGCATGATCGACGGCCCGTTCAGTGCGCCCTCCTCGCCGCCGGAAATCCCCGCCCCGACGAAGTGCAGACCGCGCTGGCGCATCGCCTTCTCTCGGCGGATGGTGTCGGTGTAGAGCGCATTTCCCCCGTCGATGATGATGTCGCCCTCGTCCATCACGTCGGCGAGTTCGTTGATCACCGCATCGGTCGGGTCACCGGCCTTGACCATGATCAACACCCGGCGCGGCTTCTCGAGCGCCGCAACGAACTCGGCCATCGTCTCGGTGCGGATGAACTTTCCCTCCGAGCCGTGCTGTTCCAGCAGCGCATCGGTCTTGGCGATCGATCGGTTGTGCAGTGCCACGGTGTACCCGTGATGCGCGAAATTCCGCGCGATGTTTGATCCCATTACGGCAAGGCCGGTAACACCGATCTGGGCCGTGCCGGTCGTGTCTGCATCGGGAGGCGTCATGGGATGCCTTTCGTGTTCGGTTGTCGGCTACGGGCATTCAGCCAGTGATGAACAGCCGCTGCAACTCGGTGAGCCACGGGATCGCGAGTGCCACCGTCGGGACGACTAAAACCGCACCGGCCGCCAGATAGGCCCCGATGGCCACCGTTACGCTGTTGCCCCGGCCACCAAGCCGACGCACCCGCACGAGCATGCCGGGCCCACCGGCGGCCAGAGCGCCCGACGGTGTCGGTCCGGCCGCGCACGCGACCAGCGCGCGGGCCAGGGGAGCGGGGCCGGTGGCGCGCACCGCCGCGTCGTCGGCGAGCATTTCGACCAGCAGTCGCACCGCGCCGAGCGCGCTCGCGCTGCGGACGAAGCGGGGGAACGCGGCATGCACGGCGATGAACATTTCAAGCACCAAGTCGTGACGCGCCCGCAGATGGGCCCGCTCGTGCCCCAGGATCGCAGTGATCTCCTCGTCGTCCAGTGTGTTCAGCGTGCCCTTGCTGACCACCACGCGGCTGCGCACGCCGGGCAGGCAGTACGCCATCGGTTCGGAGACGTCGAGGATGCGCAGGTGGCCGGTTCGGGTGATCCGGCTCACACCTTCGCGGGACATCCCGAGGAGGTCGACGAGCATGCGGTGGCGGGCGCGCCGGCGTCGCGTACCGATGGCCACCTGCAGCACGGCGATCAGCAATCGGGCGCCGATCAGCAGCGTGATCGCGAAAACACCGACATATGTCAGCCACAGCGGCCAGCCCAGCACCCTGATCTCACTGGTGATTGTCGCGGTCGGCCGGCCGTCACGGCCCGGCACGAACAACCGGCTGGCGATCGCGATTCCGGCGCTGAACGCGGACAGCACCGCCGCGACCGCGATGGCCTGCCACAGCACCACGGCCGCGCGGGGCGCACGCATTGGCCATGCTGCTCGGGCCAGAAACTCCGGTACGGGACCGACCAGGAGCAGCGCGACGAGGGCAAAGGCCAGCGCGGACACGCGGTTAGTCTCCCTCAGCCGGTGTCCGGGCTGCTACTGGGAATCTGATGTTTCGCCTCGAGTTCGGCCAACGCTCGCCTCAGGGCATCGGCTTCGTCCGCGCCGACACGTTCGACGAAATGCACGAGCGCGGCCTGGCGGCTTCCCGAATCGGCCGCCTGGTCCAGTGCGTCGACCATGAGTCCGGCGACCAGCTCGTCGCGGCCGTGGGTGGGCGCGTAACGATGAGCGCGATCGTCGCGGTGCTGCAATACAAGGTTTTTCTTCGCCAGCCGCTGCAACACCGTCATGATCGTGGTGTAGGCCAGATCGCGTTGCGCCGAGAGCGCCTCGTGCACCTGCCGGACGGTCTGCGGCTCGCGCGACGACCACAGATGGTCCATGACCGCGTGTTCGAGTTCACCTAACCGAGCCATCTTGGCCATGTTTATTCATCTCCTGCGGCAACGCATCAAGACTACTCCTCCATTACTACTGCGCGTCGTATGCAACCGCCCACCAACCGCGCAGAGTGTGGCGCCGGGACCTGTCTCATCGGGTCGGGCACGCGGCGTGTAGACACAGTGGCGTGCCATCACCGCCACCTGACTTCGGCAAGGGTTTCGACAACGAGATCGGGTTGACGTATCTGGAGGTCACCGCGGACGAGGGCCGTGCCCGGCTGGACATCCACGACAAGCTGCTGCAGCCCTGGGGCATCGTCCACGGCGGCGTCTACTGCGCGATCGTCGAAAGCCTGTCCAGCGTCTGCGGTCACGTCTGGCTCTCGGAGAACGGCGGAGGCACCGTCGTCGGGGTGAACAACAACACCGATTTCCTGCGCGCAATCAGCGGCGGCACGTTGCATGCCGTCGCGACACCGATCCACCGCGGCCGACGGCAGCAGCTGTGGCTGACCACGATCACCGACGGCGACGACCGCGTCGTTGCGCGCGGGCAGGTCCGCCTGCAGAACATCACGGACGAGCAGGGCCGACCTTAGCTGGCCGCCTCGTTTTGCACGGTCGCGGCGAACTCCTCCAACGCTTCGATCCGCGTTCGAGCGAACGCCTGCTGCTCGGTGACCGTCAACTGGCCGCGGTTGCGGCCGAGGAACGTCACCGTCCAGGACATCAGCGTGGTGATCTTAGTCTTGAAACCCACGAGATAGACCAGGTGCAACACCAGCCACGCCAGCCACGCGATGACTCCGCCGAACTCCAGTCGGCCGATCCTCGCGACCGCGCTGTAGCGCGACACCGTGGCCATCGAACCCTTGTCGAAGTACCGGAACGGCTCCCGCTTGGCCGGGTCCGCGCCTTTGAGCTCGGACTTGATCGCCTTCACGGCGTACCTGGCGCCCTGGATCGCGCCCTGCGCCATGCCGGGGACACCGTCGACGCATGCCATGTCGCCGATCACGAACACATTCGGGTGACCGGGAATTGTCAAGTCGGGCAACACCTTTACCCTGCCGGCGCGGTCGAGCTCGACAGATGTCTGCTCGGCGAGTTGTTTGCCGAGCGAGCTGGCCTGCACGCCCGCCGACCACACCTTGCACGCGGACTCGATGCGGCGTGTCGTGCCGTCCGAATCCTTCACGGTGAGCCCGTTGCGGTCGACGTTTGTCACCATCGCGCCGAGCTGAATCTCGACGCCCATCTTCTCCAGGCGAGCGGCCGCCTTCTTTCCCAGCTTTTCGCCCATCGGCGGCAGCACCGCGGGTGCGGCGTCGAGCAGTATCACCCGGGCCTTGCACGAGTCGATGCTGCGGAACGCGCCTTTGAAAGTCTTGTCGGCGAGCTCCGCGATCTGGCCCGCCATCTCTACCCCGGTCGGCCCCGCGCCCACGACGGTGAATGTCAGCAGCTTGTCCCTGCGGGTCGCGTCGTTGGAGCGCTCGGCCTGCTCGAACGCCGACAGGATCCGGGCGCGCACCTCGAGCGCGTCGTCAATGGTCTTCATGCCCGGCGCGAACTCGGCGAAGTGGTCGTTGCCGAAATAGGACTGACCGGCCCCGGCCGCGAGGATCAACGTGTCATACGGGGTGACGTACGTGTGGCCCAGCAGCTCCGAGGTCACCTTCTGAGATTGCAGATCGATCCCCGTCACGTCACCCAGCAGCACCTGGGCGTTCTTCTGCCGCCGCAGGACCACCCGAGTTGCGGGAGCGATCTCGCCCTCCGAGATGATCCCCGTGGCAACCTGGTACAGCAGCGGCTGGAACAGGTGATGCGTGGTCTGCGCGATCATCTTGACGTCGACGTCGGCGCGTTTGAGGGCCTTGGTCGCGGTCAGCCCCCCGAACCCGGACCCTACGACGACGACGTGGTGTTGGGGTTTTGCTTCGGCCGTGACCTCGGGCTTGGCGGTCATGCTGGCTCCTCGGCGGCGAATACTGTCTGACACCCTTAACGGTAGTCGCGCCGGTTGGCGCCGTCGCGCGGCCCCGATGTGGGATACACCACCCGAGGCATCCCAGCGTCAGCTCACGAAACGAGCCAGCGCCGCACCTGCTTTCGCCACGATGCCGGGCGAATAGAACGGCACATTGATCACCACGCCGTCGATACCCGCGTCGAAGACATTGGTCTTGATCTGCTCGGCAACCGCGTCGGCGCTGCCCACCGCCATCCGCTGGCGCATCTCGGCCGGGATCGAGTCGGCCGAGGCATTGTCGTCGATCAACGCGGTCACAAGCATGCTGGTTTCCAACGTTGCCGGATCACGGCCTATCTCTTCGCAGCGCTGCTTCAGCACCGCCAGCTTGTGGGGCAGCTCGTCGAAGCCGGCGAGGACGTTGAGATGATCGAAGTGCTGGGCAGCCAAGCGGAACGTTTTCTTCTCGCCACGTCCTCCGATCATGAGCGGAATGTGGTCACGCAACCGCGGCTCCGCCATCGCCTCCTTCGTGTGGTACCACGCGCCGGAGAAGGTCGGCCGGTCGCCCTTGATCATCGGCAGAATGATCTGCAGCGCCTCTTCGAGACGGTTGAACCGGTCAGTGGAGGTGCCGAACTCGAAGCCCAGTTGCTCGTGCTCGAGCTCGAACCAGCCGGTACCGATGCCCAGGATCGCTCGGCCGCCGCTGACCACGTCCAGCGTGGTGATGATCTTGGCCAGCAAGGACGGGTTGCGGTATGTATTGCCGGTCACCAGGGTGCCCAGCTGCACGTTTTCCGTCGCCGTCGCCAACGCGCCCAGCGCGGTGTACGCCTCGAGCATGGGCTGATCGGGAGTGCCCAGCATGGGCAGTTGATAGAAGTGATCCATCACGAGCACGGTGTCGAATCCGCCCTCTTCGGCTTCTTTTGCCTGCCTGATGACGGTTGGGAAGAGTTCGGATACCGGTGTGCCGTAGCTGAAGTTGGGGATCTGGAAACCGAGTCGAATCGTCACGGATTCGACACTAGTCCGCTGACGACGGACCGGTCAGCCCCAGTTGGCCAGGGCACCGTGGCTGGCGTGCAGCGTCTGCCCGGTGATGTGGCGGGCGGCCGGTGTCGTCAAAAACAAAGCGAGCCGGGAGATTTCGCCCGCCGCGGTGGCCGGCACTCCGGTGCGGACCCCGTCGTAGCCGGGCTCGACGCTGCGGCCGGAAGCCACCGTGTTGATGGTGATGCCGCGGGTGCCGAAGTACTCGGCCTGTCCGGCCGTCCAGTTAGACAGCGCGGCCTTCATCGAGGCCTGGGCGGTGCCCTCGCGCGGGTTGTCGGCGACGATGTTGACGATCGAGCCCCCTGAGCGAAGGTGATCCCCGACCACGTTGAGCATCAGCACAGGCGCCAGCACGATTGCATCGAGACTGTTACGCCACGCGGCGGCCCGCTCCGCGAGCGTGTACGCGCGGGGATCGGCGGGGTCGAAGGCCGGCGCGGGCACGTTGATGATTGCGTCGAGATGATGGGGCAGCAGGGGCACGGCGTCGGCGAAGCCGGCCGGGTCAGTGCAGTCGAAGACCACCCCGTCGACATCGAGTTCCTTCGCGTTGACCTCGAGGTCGTCACGACGCGCGCCGCTGATGACCACGCCGTGCGCGGCCTCACAGAAACCCTCTGCGATTATGCGGCCCAGATCGGTGTCGCCGCCGGTGACAAGCACCTCCATCGCCGTGCCTCCTCAATCCTGTCGGCTGTCGGCCCCCGTTGTTGGCCCGTTGTCCCGGACGATGTTACTGGACAGTAGCTACTGAGTGAAGTTGGGCACGCCGTGGCAACCGAACACTTCGAACCGACGGTTTAGGGTTTGGTCCGTGACTCGCCTTGTCAGCGGCACGGAACGCCCGGCGGGTCTGCCTCGGTGGCTCTTCGTCCCCGCGGCGGTGGGTGTGGTGTTCGTCGGCTTGCCGCTGGTGGCGATGGCGCTCAAAGTCGACTGGCCGAACTTCATCGGCCTGATTGCCCGCCCGTCGTCACGCACCGCGCTACTGCTCAGCCTGCGCACGGCCGCCGCCAGCACCGCACTGTGCTTGGCTCTTGGCGTTCCTCTGGCCCTGGTGCTGGCGCGCAGCGAGGGCCGGGCTGTGCGGCTGGTGCGACCACTGATTCTGCTCCCGCTGGTGCTGCCGCCCGTCGTCGGCGGCATCGCGCTGCTCTATGCGTTCGGCCGGCTCGGGTTGCTCGGCCGCTACCTCGATGCTGCAGGCGTCCACATCGCGTTCTCCACCACCGCGGTCGTGCTGGCCCAGACATTCGTATCGCTGCCCTTCCTGGTGATAGCGCTGGAGGGTGCCGCGCGCAGTGCGAGCAGCCGGTACGAGGATGTGGCTGCAACGCTCGGTGCCCGGCCGACGGCGGTGTGGTGGCGGGTGACGCTACCGCTGCTGGCCCCCGGACTTACGTCGGGCGCCGTGCTCGCGTTCGCGCGTGCGCTCGGAGAGTTCGGCGCGACGTTGACGTTCGCCGGTTCTCGGCAAGGCGTCACCCGGACGCTGCCGCTGGAGATCTACATCCAACGAGAAAGCGACACCGACGCGGCTGTCGCGCTGTCGATGCTTCTCGTTGTGGCGGCCGCGGTCGTGGTGCTCGCCGTGGGAGCGCGCCGGCTCCGCGCAGGCGAGGCGCAAGGATGACCCGGGTCCAGGTGCGCGCCCGGGTTGGGCGGCGGGACGTCGAGGTCGAGTTCGAGGCCGCCGCTGGTGAGGTGCTGGCGCTCATCGGCGGCAACGGCGCGGGGAAGTCAACCGTGCTGCATGTCGTCGCGGGGCTGCTTCGACCGGACACGGGCTGCGTCCGGTCCGGCGCCCGGGTGTTGACAGACACCACGGCGGGGATTTTCGTTCCCGCCCACGCTCGGCGAATCGGGCTGCTGCTGCAGGACGCACTGTTGTTTCCGCACCTGTCGGTCGTCGACAACGTCGCGTTTGGTCCGCGGCGTCGCGGCCGCGGCCGAAGGCTGGCACATCAAACCGCCCGGCATTGGCTGGAGCAGGTCGATGCGGCCGAACTGGCCGACCGTGCTCCGCGCGAACTGTCCGGCGGACAGGCCCAGCGGGTCGCAATCGCGCGGGCGCTGGCAGCCGATCCCGACGTGCTTCTGCTTGACGAGCCCCTCGCAGGCCTCGATGTGGACGCCGTGTCTGGAATCAGGACCGTGCTGCGGCAGACACTGGCCCGCGACGATCGCGCCGCGGTGCTCGTCACGCACGATCTGGTGGACGTCCTCACCCTCGCCGACCGGGTACTGGTGATGGAGGCCGGCCGGGTTGTCGAGGCAGGCGACACGGCCCACGTGTTGGCCGCCCCGCGCAGTAGGTTCGCCGCCCGCATCGCCGGTGTGAACATCGTCAACGGCACGGTCGGCGCGGACGGCGCTTTACATGCCGCCGATGGCGGCCATTGGCATGCCGCCGGCGAGCGACTCGCCGCGGGCGCGCGCGCGGTGGCGGTGTTCAGCCCATCCGCGGTGGCGGTGTTCCGGGACGCCCCGCACGGCAGCCCACGCAACACGGTGACCGTCACCTTGGCCGAGCTGGATACCAGTGGCGCTGGCGTGCGAGTGCGGGCGGCCGAGCAGCCCGACGGGGCGCCGGGCCTGGCGGCTGACGTGACGGCCGCGGCGGCGGCCGAATTGCGCCTGGTCGCGGGAGACCGGGTGACCTTTGCGGTCAAAGCCCACGAAGTTGCCCTTCATCTCTTGTGAGAACCCTCTTACTTTCACCACCCCACACTTGCGTCACGGCGGTATCACGGTAGTTTCGTCGGCATGGAAAGGCCGGAGGGGAAAACCGAACATACGCGGCTTTGGAGCACGTTGGCGATGACCGTGGCTGCGGGGGCCGGCGCGGTGGCATTGACGCTGCCGGTTTCCGTGCCGGTGGCCTACGCCGATCCGCCGCCGCCAGCGCCTAACACCACGTCGGCCGCGCCGCCGGCACCAGTCGACCAAAACGCGGCGCCGGCACCAGTCGATCAAAACGCGCCGCCGCCCTTACCCGTGGACCCGAACGCACCCGTCGACCCGAACGCGCCACCGCCCCCGCCCGAGCCCGGCCGGGTCGCGGTGCCCGCCGGTGGCTTCAGTTACGTGATACCGCCCGGCTGGACGGCGGGTGACGCGTCGCGGATCAGCTACGGCCAAGCCGTGCTGCTGAAGACGCCTGCGCCGGGACAGCCGCCTCCCACGGACACCAGCATTTTGCTGGGGAAGCTGGATTTGAGGCTGTTCGCCGGCGCCGAGCCGGACGATCAGAAGGCCGCCATCCGTCTGGCCTCCGACATGGGTGAGTTCTACATGCCGTTCCCCGGCACCCGGATCAACCAGGAGACGGTCACACTGAATGCAGCGGGCATGCCCGGCGCGGCCGCGTACTACGAGGTGAAGTTCACCGATACGACCAAGCCCAACGGCCAGATCTGGGCGGCTGCACTGGGCACTGCCACGCCCCGCCAGGGCACGACTCCCGCACAGAACGACCGTTGGTTCGTTGTGTGGCTCGGCTCGGCCAACAACCCGATCGACAAGGTCGCCGCCAAGGCCCTGGCCGAGTCGATCCGGCCGTACACCCCGCCGCCACCGCCACCACCACCTGAGGGCCCGCCTGCGCCGCCCGGCGCCGCGCCGCCGCCTGGCGCTGCGCCTCCACCCGGGGCGCCCCCGTCGCCCAGCGCAGCGCCGCCGGGTGGGGCCCCGGTGGGCGTGCCCGTCCCGGTTGCCCCGCAGAATGCACCCGGGATGACACCACCGCAATAGTCCGCGATGGTCGCTGTGTAGGCCGCACCAACTCATGACGACGAAGCGCACGATGACGGCCTGGCAGGCGCAGCGGCCCGGGCCGATGAGCACCCGCCCCCTCGAGCGGGTCACGACCGACATCCCGCGCCCGGCGGGCGACGAACTGCTGGTCGCAGTGCGCGCCTGCGGTGTGTGCCGGACCGATCTGCACGTCACCGAAGGGGATCTGCCGGTCCACCGACGTGACGTGACGCCAGGGCACGAGGTGGTCGGCGAAGTTGTCGAGGTCGGCGCGGCGGTCGGGCCGCAGGCTCAGTTCGCCGCCGGTGACCGGGTTGGCATCGCCTGGCTTCGACACACGTGTGGCGTGTGCCGGTTTTGCGTGCGCGGCCGTGAGAACCTATGCCCCGAGTCGCGTTACACCGGCTGGGACGCCGACGGCGGATATGCCGAATTCGCCACTGTTCCAGCGGAGTTCGCTCACCGACTGCCCGCGGGTTACTCCGACACCGAGTTGGCGCCGCTGCTGTGCGCGGGAATCATCGGCTACCGGTCGCTGTTGCGCGCCGACGTGCCCCCGGGCGGTCGGCTCGGCTTGTACGGGTTCGGCGGCAGCGCGCACATCACCGCGCAGGTGGCCCTGGCCAAAGGGCTCGAAGTGCATGTGATGACACGCGGCATCGCCGCCCAGGAACTGGCGCGTTCGCTGGGCGCGGCGTCCGTGCAGGGCGCAGCCGACGCCCCGCCGGTGCCGCTGGACGCCGCGATTCTGTTCGCGCCGGTCGGTGAGCTGGTACTTCCCGCGCTCGAAGCGCTCGACCGCGGGGGCACGCTGGCCATCGCCGGGATCCACCTCAGCGACATCCCGGTGCTGAACTATCAGCGGCACCTGTTCTACGAGCGCCAGCTTCGGTCGGTGACATCGAATACCCGGGCCGACGCCCGGGAGTTCTTGGCATTCGCCGAGCAACACCGGATTGCGGTCAGCCACCCGACGTATCCACTCGGTCAGGCAGACCAGGCGCTGACCGACCTGGCCAACGGGCGAATCGCCGGTGCCGCGGTGCTGGTTCTTTGAGGCTCAGGCCGCCAGGTGCCAGACCAGCGCCGCGGCGAGCGCACCGAGACCGTTCAGCGACCAGTGCAAGGCGATGGGTGCGAGCAGGCTGCCGCTGCGCCTGCGCAACCAGGTGAAGACGAACCCGGCGGCCGCGGTCGCTGCCACGGCCAGCAGGACTCCGGCCAACTCACCTGAGAAGCCTCCGCCCAACAGCCGGGCGAAACCGATATTGCTGCTTGTCAGGCCCAGCGAGGTCGCGATGTGCCAGAGCCCGAAGGCCAGCGACCCCGCCGCAGCGACACCTCGGAAGCCCCAGGCACGGGTCAGCGCTCCCTGCAGCACCCCCCGGAACGCAAGCTCCTCTGGGATCACCGTCTGCAGCGGAATGATCACCATGGACGCGACCAGCGCCCCTGACACCGTCGCGTAGTGGTTGTTCATGAACATCGGGCGCGTCCACGGAAGCAGCGCACCGGCGGCGATCACGATCAGCACCAACGCCACCGCGGCAACGGCATATCCGGCGCCGGTCTTCCAGTGTTCGCGGCCCAGGCCAAGCTCGGACCACCCGAGGCCGCGGCACCGCAGCAGGACCAGGAGGCCCACGGCGGCCGCCGGTACGGTCGCGACACCGGCCCAGGGCGTGGTGAAGTGCGCGACGAGGTTCGTTAACGCCAGCACGATGAACACCACCGCGATGTCGACATAAACGCGGAAGTGATGCAGCGCGGCCAGTTGCGACACGATTGGGTGCGGCTGCGCCGGTGGGCTGACGACGGACATGGTTCCGCCGAGCTTACCTTCGGTGGCTGAGTCCGAGGTTAGAACCGCTGCCGGTGGCTGCACTACTCTGGCCCCGTGGTCGGATTCGCGTTGCCGCAAGATGGCGAATCGGCCCGCGGTGACGATCTACCCCTTACCGGGGTGCGGGTGCTCGACCTGGCAGCGGGCGACGGCGAGGCTGTCACCCGTCATTTCGCCGACCTGGGCGCCGACGTGCTGAAGATCGAACCACCGGACGGCAGCCCGGCCCGCGGTGCATTGCCGAGTGTGGCGGGCACTGCGATCCCGTTTGCGCTGCACAATGCCAACAAGCGTGTTGCGACGCTGAACGCATGCGAAGACGACGACCGACGTCGTTTTCTCGACCTGGTCGCCGGTGCGGACATCGTCGTTGATGACGGAATCCCCGGTCAGGCCGCGAGTTTCGGCGCCACCGCCCGGGAGTTGGCTCGGCGCTTCCAGCATTTGGTTGTCCTGACGGTCACCGATTTCGGTACCTCCGGGCCGTATGCCGCGTGGCGGGCCACCGACCCCGTCTTGTACGCGATGTCAACAGCGCTGTCGCGATCGGGACCGCCGACCGGCAGGCCGGTCTCGCCACCCGACGGCATCGCGTCGGCGACCGCCGCGGCACAGGCGGCCTGGGCCGCGCTCGTCGCGTATTACCACAGACTTCGTTGTGGCGCAGGCGATTACATAGACTTCTCCCGATTCGAGGCTGTGGTGCTGGCGCTCGACCCACCCTTCGGTGCGGTCGGTCAGGGCGCGTTGGCGCAACAGCAATCCGACGCCTGGCGCGGCCGACCACGCAACCAGGACGTGTACCCGATCTTCTCGTGCAAGGACGGCTATGTGCGCACGTGCGTGATGTCGCCGCGACAGTGGCGGGGCATGCGTGCCTGGCTGCGCGAACCGGACCAGTTCCAGGATCCCAAGTACGACACCATCGGCGGGCGATTCTCGGCGACCCTGGAACTTGGAGCGCTGGTCGCGGACCTGTTCGCGGATCAGACGATGTCCGCGCTGGTGGCGGAGGGTCAACGCCGTGGCGTGCCGATCGCGGCGGTGCTGAAACCGACAGACGTGCTGTCGTCCGACCACTTTCGCAGGGTGGGCGCAGTGGCGGAGATGGAAGTGGGAAACGGTGCCCACGTTGCCGCGCCGGCCGGCCCGTTCGTAGTCGACGCTGGCCGTTCCGGTCTCCGCCGGCCCGCACCGCAGAACGGCACGGCCGCGTGGCTCGGCACGGCCACCAGCCCGACTTCCACCGGCCATATCGGTGACCGGCCGTTCGACGGGATTCGCATTCTCGACCTCGGCGTCATCGTCGCCGGGGGAGAACTGGGCCGCCTGTTCGCCGACCTTGGCGCCGAAGTGATCAAGGTGGAGAACGCGGCGTACCCGGATGGGCTGCGCCAAGCCCGAGCCGGGCAGCCGATGAGCGAAGCATTCGCGTGGGCTCACCGCAACCAATACGGCCTGGGCCTGGACCTACGTGCGCCCGAGGGTGCAGAGATCTTCGGCCGACTCGTCGCGCGATCGGACATGGTGTTCGCCAATTTCAAACCCGGAACACTTGCCGGGCTTGGCTTTTCGTACCCTGAGTTGCAGAAGATCAATCCGCGCATCGTGCTCGCCGAGAGCAGCGCGTACGGCGACACCGGGCCGTGGAGCCACCGGATGGGCTACGGGCCGCTGGTCCGGGCTGCCACGGGAATCACTCGGCTGTGGACGTCGGGAAAGACGGGCGAACTTGGCCCGCCGTTCTTGGACGCCGTCACGGTCTTTCCCGACCACGTCGTGGGGCGCATCGTTGCGATCGCCACCCTCGCCGCCCTGATCCGCCGCGCGCGTGCCGGACGGGGCGCGCACGTGCACATCTCGCAGGCCGAGGTCGCGGTCAACCAACTCGCCCCCGTCTATGTCACGGAGGTGTCCCGCGCCGAGGGCCTGCCGGTGACGGACCCCGCCGACGTGCACGGTGTTTATCGGTGCGCCGGCGACGACGAGTGGTGCGTGATCTCGGTTCGCGACGACGCAGACTGTGCGGCGCTCGCCACCGCGATGGGCCGAGAGGGCCTGAGCCGCACCGATGGTGACACCGCGGCCGAGATCACCGCGTGGACACAGACTCTCGACAACGCTGCGGTCACCGGCCGTCTGCAGCGGGCCGGCGTGCCGGCCGGACCGATGAATCGTCCCGCCGACCTTCTCACCGACCCGCAGCTTGAGCACCGAAAGGTCTTCAGCGACATGGCCCATCCGCTGTTCGATGCACCGTTGCCCTCCGAAGCCGGCCCGGCGCCCTACCTCAACATCGCGCCTGCGGAGTTGCGGCCCGCCCCGATGCCGGGTGAGCACACCCGCGAGATCTGCCAGAAAATACTCGGCCTCGACACCGCCGAGATCGACCGAATGATCGCCGACGGTGTGCTGTTCGCGTCGCCGCCCACCACATCGAGGAGGTCGGGTTGATGCCGGTCGATCCGAGAACTCCGGTCCTGATCAGCGCCGGCCAGGTCAACCAATACGACGAAACCGAGTCGCCGGACCCTGTCGGCCTGATGGCCGTGGCGGCGCGCGCCGCCGCTAAGTCGCACGTGCTGGAGGCGGTCGACTCGATCCGCATCGTAAACATGTTGTCGTGGCGCTATCGCGATCCCGGCCTGCTGCTCGGTTCACAGCTCAACGCCGCCCACTTCAGAACCAGCTACAGCGGCGTGGGTGGCAACGTGCCGCAGTCGCTGGTCAACCAGGCGTGCCTCGACATCCAGCGCGGGCGCGCCGACGTCGTGCTGATCGGTGGCGGCGAAAGGTGGCGTACGCGGATGCGATTGCGTGCCGGGGATCGCAAACCCGACTGGCCGCAGCAGGACGACACGGTGCCGATGGCCGGGGGTGGTGGGGACAGCGTTCCGATGGCCGGCCCCGCCGAGCAGAGGATCGAACTCGTCCGGCCGGCACACGTCTATCCGCTATTCGAGCAGGCGCTGCGGATCGCGGCCGGGGAGTCCTCGGACCACCATCGTCGTCGCATCGGCGAGTTGTGGTCCCGGTTCAGCGCGGCGGCCGAGCGCAACCCGTACGCGTGGAGTCGCAAACGGTTGTCCGCCGACGAGATCTGGCAGCCCGCGCCGACCAACCGGATGATCAGCTGGCCGTACACCAAGCTGATGAACTCGAATAATATGGTCGACCAGGCCGCCGTCATCCTGTTGGCGTCCGCCGAGGCATCCACCCGGCTCGCCGTTCCACGGGACCAGTGGGTATTTCCTTATGCCGGAACGGATTCACACGACACTTACGCGCTGGGCGAACGCGCCGACTACACCGGTTCTCCCGCCATCAGGGTTGCCGGACGCCGCGCGCTGGAACTGGCCGGGTGCGGCACTGGCGACCTGGACTTCGTCGACATCTACTCGTGCTTTCCGTCCGCTGTCCAGGTGGCCGCCGCCGAATTGGGTCTGCCGCTGGCCGACCCCCAGCGTCCCCTCACCGTCACCGGCGGTCTGACGTTCGCCGGTGGACCGTGGAACAACTACGTGACGCACTCGATCGGCACCATGGCCGAGCGGCTGATCGAGAAGCCCGGCAGCCTTGGGTTGATCACCGCAAACGGCGGCTACCTGACCAAGCACAGCATCGGCATTTACGGCTCGCGCCCGCCGTCCACCGAATTCCGTTGGGAGGATGTCCAATCCGAGGTGGACCGGACGCCCACCCGCGTCGCGCTCGAGGAGTGGGAGGGCGTCGGGACGCTCGAGACCTGGACCACACCGTTCGACCGCAACGGACAGCCGGAGAAGGTGTTCGTGGCTGTGCGCACACCCGGTGAGGCACGCACGCTGTCAATGATGACCACGCCGTCCGACGTCGAGGCCTCGCTCACCCAGGACATCGCCGGCGCCAAGGTGCAGGTCGACGCCAACGGATCTGCGACGCTGTGCTGATCACCCGGGCACCGGGGTGTAGCGCGGCACGTAACCGGTCGCCGAGAATGCGAAACCATTCTGCGTCGTTTCGTCCTCACACGAGATGCCGGCTTGCTGCACGTTGCACCGAAAGCCCGCCGCCGCCAGCGTCTTGCCAAAATCCAGCACCAACGCCTTGCCGGTCTTCGCCGAGAATCCGGACCGGTCGAGCCAGGTGAACCCGGGCTCACCGCCATCGTCGACCGCGATCGCGTTCGGGGCGACCGCACCGTTCGGGCCCTGAACCGTGTGGGGCGCGCCCGGGATGCTCATGGTTTGCGAGCCGCTGGCGGCCTGGCAGCCCGCCTGCGACCGAGGCAGGATCGCGCAACTCCACTTTCCGCTCGGTGTCGTGAAGTAGTACCCCTTCAGGCCGTCCGAGGTCATGAAATAGGCATGCGCATCCACCAGATTGGGGTCGACCCGGCCGGTCGGCTGAGCCGATGCGGGCGTCTCGGTGCGCGGAGGAGTTTGGCCGGTGTTCACCACCACTGTGCGGGCGCAAGCCACGGTCAGCCCGGCGATCATCACGCACACCGCATAACGCCGCCCATTCATGTCACCACCTCCTGCAGTTCACCCGGCGCGAAGTCGGCGTGAAGTCGAGTAGTCGCCTACTCTAAACGCCGCCGGAAGCGGTGAGATCCTGCGACCATGCCAGGCATGAACGAATTTCGCGTCGGGCTGGGCTATCAGATCCTGAATTCGCGCTTTTCACCGACGGCGTTCGCCCGCGCGGATTATCTGACCGCCGCGGCGACCGGTCTCGACGCGTACTGGGTGGGCGACCACCTCAACGCACTGTTTCCGCGGTCGATTTACACCGCAGTATGTGGGTGTCGCGAGAGTCGCGCCGAAGATCGATGCCGCCCTGGAGCCGTGGACGCTGCTCGGTCATCTCGCCTCCCGCAACCGGTTCGCCCGGGTGCGCCTCGGCGTTGGTGTCACCGATGCCAGCCGCCGCAATCCAGCGGTCACCGCACAGGCGGCCGCGACGCTGCACCTGATCACCCGCGGCCGCGCCATCCTCGGCATCGGCGTCGGGGAGCGCGAAGGCAACGAACCCTACGGTGTGGACTGGTCCAAGCCGGTGGCGCGATTCGAAGAGGCGATCGCCACCATCCGCGCCCTGTGGGACTCCGGCGGCGAACTCGTATCTCGCGACTCGCCGTACTTCCCGCTGCGCAACGCGCTGTTCGACTTGCCGCCCTACCGGGGCAAGTGGCCCGTGATTTGGATCGCCGCGCACGGGCCGCGAATGCTCCGCGCCACCGGCCGCTACGCCGACGCCTGGTTCCCGGCCGCAACGATGGCCCCGAAGAACTACGCCCGCGATTTAGAGGCGGTGCGAACAGCGGCGTCAGATGCCGGACGTGATCCCATGTCGATCACGCCCGCTGTCTGGCATTCGTCGTCACCGGCAGCAGCCGCGACCAGGTCGAAGAAGTCCTCAGCTTCGACGCCGCGAAGGCGTTTGCGCTCAACATTCCCGCCGAGGTGTGGACAAGTCACGGCGCGGAGCATCCACTCGGGGCAGATTTTGCTGGCGCGCAGGACTTCGTTCCACAGAGCCTGGACGAGCAGACGGTGTTGTCTTACGCACGGCGGGTTCCGCTGTCGTTGATGAAGGAGTTCCTCCTGACCGGGCCTCCGGAGGACGTGATCGAACAGGCCGCCGAGTGGCGCGATCACGGGGTCCGTTATCTAGTCGCCTGCAACATCAGCCTTCTGCAGCCTGGTCTGCGGAAGGCCCTCGCCTCGACGGCGCCGTTCTTGCGGATCTTACGAGGCCTGAAGAAGCTTTGAGCCGACACCGTGATCAGCCCGTCCCGAGTTCGCTCAACGGGTGCCGCGAGTCGACCAGCTGATCGGGTGGTACGGCGGCCCCCGAGGTGATCAGGGCCTTCACGTCGTCCACCACGTCCCACACGTTGACGTTCATCCCTGCCAGCACCCGGTTCTCGTTGTCGAGCCAGAAGGCGATGAACTCACGGCCCGCCACGTCACCCCGGAACACCACCCGTTCGTAGGTCGGCGCGTGACCGACGTACTCCATTCCCAGGTCGTACTGGTCGGTGAAGAAGTAAGGCAGCTCGGCATATTCAAGGCGCTCACCCAGCATGTTCGCGGCCGCGACAGCGGGCTGCTTGAGGGCGTTGGCCCAGTGCTCGGTGCGGATTCGGGTCTTGTAGAACGGGTGCTCGGCCGCGGCGATGTCGCCGACCGCGAAGACGTCCGGGTCGCTGCTATGCAGTGTGGCGTCGACCAGCACCCCGCCGTCGCCCATGTCCAAGCCCGCCGCCTGCGCCAGTTCGATGTTGGGCGCCGCGCCGACCGCTACCAGCACGGCGTCGGCCGCGATTGCGGACCCGTCGGCCAGCTTGAGTCCAGTCGCAGCTCCGGAAGACGTCGAAATCTCGGCGACGCCCGACCCCAGCAGCAGGTTCACGCCATGGGCTCGGTGCAGGTCCGCGAACACCTCCGCGGCTTCTGCGCCAAGTGCCGCGAGCAACGGCAACCGCGCGGTCTCGACGGCGGTGACGTCGACGCCCCTGCCGCGCGCGGACGCCGCGACCTCGAGCCCGATCCATCCCGCGCCGACGATCGCCAGCGAAGAACCCTCGCGCAGGGCGGAATTCAGCTCGACGGCGTCGTCGAATGTGCGGAGGTAGTGCACTCCGGCGGCATCAGAACCCGGGATGGGTAGCCGCCGCGACCGCGAGCCCGTCGCAAGCAACAACTTGTCGTAGCGGACGGTGCGGTCGTCGGGCAGCACGACGTGGTGCCCGGTCCGGTCGATCGCGACCACGGCCGTGCCGAGCCGCAGGTCGATGTCGGAATCCCGGTACCAGGCCGCGTCGTGGACGGTGAAGTCATCGAGCGATTTTTTGCCGGCCAAGAACTCCTTAGACAAGGGTGGCCGCTCGTAGGGCAGATGGTCTTCCTCGGCGATCAGTGCGATGCGGCCGTCAAAGTCGTTGGCCCGCAGTGCCTCCGCCGCCTTTGCCGCCGCTAGGCCGCCTCCGATGATGACGAAAGTCGACGTCTCTGTCATTTCAGTCAGCGTACTCGCCGACGACCCGGCCCGACCGGGGACTCACGCCCCCAGCAGCGCCCGCAACGCAAGCGCGTTCTGCACGGCATAGCCGTGAGCGTCGTTGTTGAAATAGACCAGGATATCGCGGCCGTGCGCCTTCCAGTCGGCGATGCGGTCGGCCCAGCACCGCAGCTCGTCATCGGAATATGAACCGGCGTAAAGCGATTCGCTCTCCGGTCCGTGCATCCGGACGTACACGACGTCGGTGGTCGCCCGCAGTACACACCGCATGCCGGCGCCGCTTTTCACCACGTACGCGGCGTCCCCTTGCGGGGTTTTGTTTCTGGCCTCTCCGCTCCCGGCCCCACGTGGGTGAGGACTTCTGCGAGCTCCGCCGGCGCCGGATGATCCGGCGTCCGCGCCATGGTCTGTACCAACCGTTTTGGTTGGCCTGGGTACCGATGGGGCCGTGGCCCTGACTGGGCCACAACTGGCGTGCCCGCCAGCTCGGTGGTGAGCTGATGAGCGGCTTCGCGCCGCAGGTGCACGCACCGGCGATCCAGCCGGGACAGCTTGGCTTTCGCTGCCCGGTGGCCGCGCGATCCGGGGATGCGGCGGCAAAGTTCACGACCAGCCCGGCGCCGGGCGGTTAACGTCGCCTTGAGCGGGGCCGGATTCGGGTATTCGGAGATGGTTTGCTCACCGGTGCTGATGTCGATGGTGGCCACCGTGGCCAACGTCCGCACGCCGAGATCGATTCCGGCCCGCACCGTCGGGGAGGCCACCGTGGGTGCGCTGGCCGGTGTGCGCAGCGCGTAGCAGACCGATACGAACAACCGCCCCCATTGTTGCGACAGCGTCATGTTGAGGATGCGGGCATCTCCGTGGGCGACGTGACGCTGCACCCGCCGGGTGTTTTCCTTGGATCGCAGCCCACCGATCACTGGCACCGTGATCGTGCGCCGATCGTCCTCCACCCGCATGACTCCGGTGGTGAACCGCACCCGGCCGGGGTCGCGGCGGGCAGACCAATTCCTCAGCCCATCAACCAGATCGGCCAACCCGCACGAATAGCACTCCTTGGAATTTGCCGCCCACCACGGGGCAACGGTGTCTTTAGCCCGGTTCCACGCCCACCGCAACGAGCCCAGATCCCAGCCCACCGACTCATGAGCCGGATCAGCCTTACGCGCATCCAGGTCGACCTTCACCAGGGCAAGACCCCAGTTGAACGCAAACCTGCGCGCCCCGAAATGCGACCGCACCAACCCCGCCCGGCCCGGGTCGGCGGGCCACTCGACCTCAAATTTCGCCGCCGTCACCCTCCAGCCGGTGGGCAGCTTCTCACCCAGCCAACCCGTCGCCGCATACCCGTCGGCGTCACCGCCGAACAGGTCGAACAACACCGACACCGACTCCACCGCCACCCGGCGCATCTCGAAATCCGCGCCCACATCGACATACCGGGACACCATGGGCGTCCCATCAGGTTTCGGCTTACCCGCAAGCTGCCCACCACCGGTCAACTCGGCGACCTTCGCCGCCTGCTTACGTGTCCGCATCCCGACGATCATGGCGCCTGGCCCGGTTCACGCTTGGCCGCCGTCAGTGCGCGCACCGCCCGGTTGCACGCGCCGCGGCGCCCGTACAGCCGAGCCCACATACCGGTCAGCACCTCGATCATGTCGCGCACCAGATCATCGGTGGTCTCACCAGGATCGGCCACCACGATCCGGCGGCCCTGCCCCGTCAGCGCCGCCTGGAGGTGTTCGACCCCGAAACAGGCCAACCGATCCCCAACCTCCACAACAATCACTGTTGCATCAGGGTCTGACAAGATGCGGCGCAGAATCGGCAGTTTACCGTTGAGCCCGGACCCGACCTCGCACACCACCCGCCCCACTTCCAGGCCGCGCTCGGTTGCCCACACGGTCAACCGGGCTACCTGGCGGTCCAGATCCGTGCGCTAATCATGCGAGGACACCCGCGCATACACCACCACACCCGACGCCGAAGCCGATGCCGCAGTGGTCTTGACCAAAATCAGCCGGACCTGCTCCGCGGGCACCGGCAGCATCCCCTCCCGAAACCAGCGGTCGGCCATATGCCGGTTCACCCCAACTGATTCCGCCCAATCCGCCAAATTCACAACACCGACTAGAACACACTCACGCACACTAAAATGCACTCGACACGCAACGGCTCACAACCCTTCGGGCAGTCGTTGCCGCCACCCTGCAAAGGTCGAATTCTTCGGCCACCGATAGAAGCTGGCGGTCATAAGACCAGCCGGACGTGCCTATGCGGATCACGCCGCGGAGTCGGACTCGGTCAACTCGTCGAGCTCGGGCAGCGGCCGCCGGCAGATCTCGGCGGCCTCGTCGGCCGGCACGCCGAACATGATCAACACGTCCGTTGTCACCCGGTCGGCGGCGTCGGCGTCGTCGCGCTCCGGCTGGTCGTGCAGCAGCTGGCCCAGCCCCATCAGTGCACCGCCGGCAACCGACAACGCGAGAACGGGGTCGTCCACCGTGAACCGGCCCGACCGTGTCGCTGCTTCGATGTCCCGCAACGCCCGGGGTGCCAGCCCCCGATCCGAGCGGACCAGGGCCAAACCGCTGTTGACCAGCACCCGACTCATGTCCGGCCGACGCCGGAACAGCCGGCCGACCAACCGGAAGCTCCGCGCGAACGTCTCCGCGGGGTCGTCGTCGTCGCTGGTCAATTTGTCCAGCAGCGCCCCGTAGGCGTCGAGCACCTCGTTGACCGCGGCCTGAAAGAGCTGTTCCTTGCTGTCGAAGTGGTTGTAGAACGACCCCATGCCGACGTCTGCGGCTTGCGTGATCTCCAGCACCGGGACATTGACCTTCCCCGCGGCCATGAAGGACTGCGCGGCCCGGATCAGGGCTGCCCGGGTGCGCATCTTGCGCCGTTCCAGGCGATTCCCCGGCGCCTCGGCGGTCGTCATGCGCCGATGTTAGCAAAAATCCATCATTTTTGATGAATTCGTCAGAAGTACTTGACTGACGAGGCCCTCGTAAGTGACGATATCGTCATTGAATCGAGGAGGGCACTGTGACGACCCATGTCGACGCCCACAAAGACCTGCACAACGAGTGGGGCGCGCTGCCCGGAGAGCACCCCGGGCGCACCAGCAATCCCGTGATCAAAGTTCGCGATCTGGCCTGGCTGGAGTTCGAGAAGCCGGACCTGGTCCGGGCTGAGGCGTTCGCCAAAGCGTTCGGTTTCACCACGGTGCTGCACAAGCGCGACGAGTTACACCTCCGCGGGATCGACCTCGGGTCGGCGTGCGTGATCGTTCGGCGCGGCCCGCGGTCCCGGTTTGTTGGTACGGCATTCGCCGCTCAGGAGCACGCCGACATCGAGCGGCTGGCAAACGCAACGGGGGCGAAGATACGTCCACTGGCGGATGCGATCGGCGGCGTCGCGGTGACGCTGACCGACCCGAACGGTACCCCGGTGAAAGTTGTCGCCGACATAGACGTTCTCCCCGCGCTGCCCGCCCAGCAGGAGCACGCCTTCAACTTCGGCCACGAGCTGCGCCGCACCAACACCATGCAGCGGCCGCGGCGTGAGCCGGCCCGGGTACAGCGCCTCGGCCACGTCGTACTCCAGACCACCAAATACTTGGAGTCGCTGAATTGGTACCTCGACCACCTGGGCCTGATCGTCAGCGATTTTCAGTACTACGCGGGACAACGCGAGCGCGGGCCGGTGATGAGCTTCATTCGCTGCGACCGGGGGTCGACGCCCACCGACCACCACACGCTGGCCATCGTGTTGGGCCCATCGAACCGCTATGTGCACTCCGCGTACCAGGTGTGTGACCTGGACGCGATCGCCGCAGGTGGCGAATACCTGAAAGAGCTTGGCTACCAGCGGTCGTGGGGGATCGGCCGGCACGTCCAGGGCAGTCAGATTTTCGACTACTGGCGCGACCCGGACGGCTTTCTGGTCGAACACTTCAGCGACGGCGACATGTTCGACTCCACGCTGGAACCGGGCTGGGCGCCGCTGACCGCGTCGGGCCTCTCCCAGTGGGGCCCACCGGCGACAAACGACTTTCTCGGGATCGCTCCCAACCGGGAGTCGCTCCGGGAACTGCGGTCGATACTGGCCGCGATTCGTGCCGACAACGAATTCGATATCACCCGCCTGCGCGGGCTAATGAAAGTAGCGAGGTCATGAGTATTTCGATTTTCCGCACCGCCGACGCCTGGTGGGCCGGCACGCCGGACAGCGTCGCCAAGGTCGACACGGGCGCGACCACGACGGCGCAGCTGCTGGCCGACCGGGCAGCGATCGAGCGGGCCGCGGCGAGCACCGAAACCCTACCGGTGGAAAACCTTTCGCTGCGCTCACCGCTGACGACGCCGTGCCGGGTCGTGGCGCAGATGACCAACTACGCCTCGCATGTCGTCGACGCCGGCATGAACCCGAAGACGATCCCGTTGACGTTCTTCCGCAAAGCTTCCGGTTCGGTCAGCGGCCCGTTCGACGACATCGTCAAACCGGCCCACGTCCGCCTGCTCGACTACGAGGTGGAGATCGGCCTGGTGATCGGCCGGGACGTGTCGGTGGGCACGACGATCACCGCCGAGAATGTCGCTGACTACGTCTGCGGGCTTGCAGTCACCAACGACGTGTCGGCACGCGACGTTCAACTCACGAAAACCCAATTCTACGAGTCGAAGTCGTATCCGACGTTCACTCCGGTCGGACCCGCGCTGGTGCTGCTCGACACCGACGAGCTCAACCGGTTCGGCGAGCTGCGCCTGCAGCTTCGCGTGAACGGTCAACTGCGCCAGGACTCGATGGTCGACGGCGACATGATCTACCGACCCGTCGAGGCGCTTGCGGCGCTGGCCCAGTTCCAGCAGCTCTCCGCCGGTGACCTTCTGATGACGGGCACTCCTGTCGGCACGGCGCTGTCCGCGCCCCCGAAGCCGGTGCAGAAAGTCGTGTCGCTGCTGCCCGATGACGTCAAGTGGAAGCTGTTCTTTTCCGGCCAGGCCAAGAACGTCAAGTACCTGCACGACGGGGATGTCGTCGAGGCCAGCGTCCGAACCGACGACGGCAAGCTCGATCTCGGCGCGCAGCGCAACATGGTCAGGTACGCATGACCGATGTCGTACCCGTGGTGATCATCGGCGCGGGGCCCACCGGAGTCACGGCGGCGACGTTGCTGGCGCAGTACGGCGTCGAATGTGTCGTCCTTGATCGCTGGGACAGCGTCTACGCGCAGCCCCGCGCGGTTCACCTGGACGACGAGATCGCCCGCACCGTCGCCCGACTGGGCATCGGAGACGAGTTCTCGGCGATCTCCCGACCGGCGCGCGGTCTGCAGCTGCGCGACGGGAACATGCGGGTATTGGCAGAGTTCCGGCGTGACACGGCCGGCGGCGCCCACGGCTACCCGCAAGCCAACATGTTCGATCAACCCGAATTGGAGGCGCTGCTGCGGGCCAACCTCAAGCGTTATCCCCAAGCGACACTGCGGGGCAACGCCGAGGTGACCAACGTCGCCCAAATTGTGCCCCATCGAATACAGGTCACATTCACCGACCGGCTCAGCGGTGAGCAGCACCGCGTCGAGGCGAACTATCTGCTCGGCTGCGACGGCGCCAACAGCCTGGTGCGCGCGACGATCGGCTCATCAATGCAGGACCTGAAGTTTCGGCAGCGCTGGCTGGTCGTCGATGTCGAAACGGTAGCGGACCTCAACCAGTGGGATGGTGTCCATCAGGTATGCGATGCGCACCGCGCCGCTACATTCATGCGGATCGGACCCACCCGGTATCGCTGGGAGTTCCAACTGCTGCCTGGCGAAACAACGGCCGATTTCGCGACGATCGCGGCGGTTCATGAGCTTATCGGCCCTTGGGTGGGATTCGTTGGGCCAGAAAAACTGAAGCTCGTCCGTGTCGCCGAATATACGTTCCGGGCACAACTCGCCGACCGCTGGCGTCGCGGCAACATCTTCCTCCTCGGCGACGCGGCCCACCTGACACCGCCGTTCATCGGCCAGGGCATGGGGGCGGGAATTCGGGACGCGATGAACCTGTCGTGGAAGCTGGCGGGCGTGCTCACCGGCGACCTTCCGTCAACGGCGTTGGGCACCTACGAGCAGGAGCGAAAACCGCACGTGCGCTCCTTGATCCGGCTCGCACTCGCCATGGGCCGTGCAATGACGGCCGGCGGACATCTCGGCGATTTCGCTCGAAGCGTCGTGCTACCGCGCCTGCACCTGGTTCCGGGAGTGCGCGAGAAGATCGTCAACAGCCGAACACCGGCCCTTCACCGCTCGACTCTTGTGATAAGGACACGGCAGCCGAAACAGCTGGCTGGAAGGCTTTGTCCCAATCCCGTTCTGCCCGAGGGCCGCCGGCTGGACACCGTCGTCGGACCCAGATTCGCTGTTGTGACATCCGAGCCCCTCGCTTCACCGGAGCACGATGAGATGATTCGGCGCGGCGCGGTCGTGGTGGAAGCACGACCCGGTACGGAATTGGCGCGGTGGTTGCGGTCCGGCCGTTCGGCGGCCGCGATTGTCCGGCCTGACCGCACCGTTCTGCGGGCCGGGCGTGATGTCGCCGACATATGCAAGGCCGTACCGATGTTCGCCGGTTCGCAGCGGCTCACTTCGGCTTGAGCGTCCTCGCGTAGCCGGCACCTCTCGAAACCCAAGTCCGCAGTTGACGTTTCGTCTTCACACCGTCGATCGTTACGAGCAGCCAGCCGCGGGCCTCGCGTCCGGCCATCACCATCGGGCTGACATGCTTGCCATCGAGGAGCTTGTCGGTGTCGTCGGGCGCCATGCGGACCAGCAGGCCACCCTGCCCGCTGGCCGCCACGGCCATGTTTCCGTTGATCAGGAAGGCGAGCCCGCCGAACATCCGCTTCTCCTCGAGCCCCTTCTCGCCGCTGAGCAGTTCACGGATCCGGTCGGCGAGGTCTTCGTCGTACGCCACGGTCAGTCCAGGTCGATGCGGATCGTGAGCAGGTCGGTACCCATCATGCGGACCCCTGCGCTGTTCAGCCCCGGCAGGTGGCTCAGCCGGGCGATCGGGTCGTCGTTGGGAAGCAAATGCGCGGTCCCGGTACGCCACCGACCACCGATACGCAGCCGCACCTGGGGATTGGCCTTGATGTTTCGCACGTAATGCGAATGCTGGCCATGTTCGGAGACCATCCAGAACTCGCTGCCGATCACGCGGCCGCCAACCGCGGTACGCCTCGGCTGCCCGGTCTTGCGTCCGACGGTCTCGAGCATCGTGATCGGCAGATGCCGGCCGATCGGGTTGACGACGTACCGCTGCGCGCGGTGCACGACGCTCCTCTTGAGCGCGTTGAAATCGGGCATGCGTCCTATTCAACGCCGAAAGATCAGGCGGCGACAGTCGCCGCCTGATCAGCTTCCAGCGCCTGTGCCACGATGTCTGCCACATCGGTCATCGGCTTGACCTCGAGCGCTTTGAGCACCTCAGCCGGCACGACATCGAGGTCCGGCTCGTTGCGTTGCGGGATGAACACCGTCGACAGCCCGGCCCGTTGCGCCGCCAGCAGCTTCTGCTTGACGCCGCCGATCGGCAGCACGCGGCCGTTCAGCGTGACCTCTCCGGTCATCCCGACGTCGGAGCGGACCTGGCGCCCGGTGGCCATCGACACCAGCGCGGTGACCATCGTGACACCGGCTGACGGGCCGTCCTTCGGCACCGCGCCCGCGGGCACGTGCACGTGGATGTTGCGGTCCAGCGTCTTCGGGTCGACGCCCAGCTGCGAAGCGTGCGAACGGACGTAGGACAGCGCGATCTGCGCGGACTCCTTCATCACGTCGCCGAGCTGACCCGTCAGTTGCAGGCCGGGCTCGCCGTCCGTCGCGCCGGCTTCGATGTAGAGCACATCGCCGCCGAGGCCGGTCACCGCCAGCCCCGTTGCCACGCCCGGCACCGCCGTGCGCTCAGCAGACTCGGGCGTGAATCGCGGCCGGCCGAGGTAGCCGACGAGATCGGGCTCATCGATAACGATCGGCTTCGGAGCCGCGGAGGCGGCGACATCCGGCTTCGGAGCCGCGGAGGCGGCGACATCCGGCTTCGGAGCCGCGGAGGCGGCGACATCAGACCGCGCATTTTCGGCGATTTTCGTTGTCGCCTTGCGCAACGCCTTCGCGAGCAGCCGCTCGAACTGCCGCACCCCGGGCTCACGCGTGTAGTCCGCGGCGATCTTTCGCAGCGCCGCCTCGGTGACGGTCACCTCGTCGTCGGTCAGTGCCGCCCGCTCGCGCTGCCGTGGCAGCAGGAAGTCACGCGCGATCGCCACCTTGTCGTCCTCGGTGTACCCGTCGATCTGCACCAGCTCCATCCGGTCCAGCAGCGCCGACGGGATGTTCTCGATCACGTTTGCCGTCGCGAGGAACACCACATCGGACAGGTCGAGATCCAGGTCGAGATAGTGGTCACGGAACGTGTGGTTCTGCGCGGGGTCGAGCACCTCCAGAAGAGCGGCCGAAGGGTCGCCGCGGTAGTCGGAGCCGACCTTGTCGATCTCGTCGAGCAGCACCACCGGATTCATCGAGCCGGCTTCGCTGATCGCGCGCACAATCCGGCCGGGCAGCGCACCGACGTAGGTGCGGCGGTGCCCGCGGATCTCGGCCTCGTCGCGCACGCCGCCCAGCGCAACGCGCACGAACTTGCGACCGAGCGCCCGCGCCACGCTCTCGCCCAGCGATGTCTTGCCGACCCCGGGCGGACCGGCCAGCGCCATCACGGCCCCGGAGCCGCGGCCCCCGACGACTTGCATGCCGCGCTGCGCGCGTCGCGCCCGCACGGCCAGGTACTCGACGATGCGGTCCTTGACGTCGTCCAGCCCGTGGTGGTCGGCGTCAAGAGTTTCCCGCGCGGCCTTCAGGTCCGAGGAGTCCTCGGTCTTGACGTTCCACGGCATGTCCAGCACGGTGTCCAGCCACGTGCGGATCCAGCCGCCCTCGGGGCTCTGCTCACTGGTCCGTTCCAGCTTGCCGACCTCGCGCAACGCCGCCTCGCGCACCTTTTCGGGCAGGTCGGCAGCCTCGATCCGGGAGCGGTAATCGGCTGGATCTCCAGCGCCGTCGCCGTCAATTTCACCGAGCTCCTTGCGGATCGCGGCGATTTGCTGGCGCAGCAGAAACTCCTTCTGCTGCTTCTCCATTCCGGTGCGCACGTCCTCGGCGATCTTGTCGTTGACCTCGACCTCGGCGAGCTGGTCACCGGTCCATTCGATCAGCACTCGCAGCCGTTGGGCCACATCCGGGGTCTCCAGGAGCTGACGCTTCTGCACATCGCTCAGATACGAGGCATACCCGGCGGTGTCGGCCAGCGCCGAAGGGTCCGTCAACTGATTGACGACGTCGACGATCTGCCACGCCTCGCGCCGCTGCAGCATCGCGAGCAGCAACTTCTTGTACTCAGCGGCCAATGCTCGGGTCTCGTCGGTGGGTTCCGCGTCGTCCACCTCGGTCACCTCCACCCACAGCGCGGTTCCCGCCCCGTTGGCGCCCGCGCCGATGTGTGCCCGACGCTCGCCTCGCGCGACCGCAGCCACACCGCCGGCGACCCGTCCGACCTGCAGGATCGACGCGATCACGCCGTACGAGGGGTAACGGTCGTCCAACCGGGGGGCGATCAGCAGCTTGCCGGAATCGGTCGCCCGAGCCGCCTCCACGGCCGCCCGGGCCGCGTCGTCGAGTGCGATCGGCACCACCATGCCGGGCAACACGACTTGGTCGGCGACGAACAGCACCGGCACGTTGATGGGTTCAGACATTGATCCTCCAAAGTTAAGCCTGACCGACTCAACCTTTGCCGGGCCACGTTTGTTCCCGCCTGTGTGGATATCGCCCTCGCCACCCGATAATTGAGCTACATGGCCAGAGGGGGAATCCGTGACGGTCCGCATCGTGCCGCTGCCGCTATCGATCAGCAACGCCTACCTGCTGCTCGGTGACCGGCCTGTCCTGGTTGATGCCGGCAAGCCGGGTGAAGAGGACAGGCTGCTCGACTCGCTCGGCCGGCACGGTATTGCGCCGTCTGACCTCGCCTTGGTGGTGCTGACGCACGGACATACCGACCACGCGGGCAGTGTCAATGCCGTCGCTCGCGCCGGGGTGCCGATCGCCGTCGGCGCAGCCGACGCGGGTTTTCTTGAACGTGGCGTCAACGAACAGTTACCGGTTACCGGATTGCCCGGGCGGGTCTTGCGGCCCGTCATTACCCGCATGACGTTCGCCGGGGCGTCCCCGCAGGTCCTGGTTCGGGAGCCGTTGCGACTGGACGCGTACGGAATCGGCGCGGCGATGGTGCCGGTTCCAGGCCACACCAGGGGCTCCTGCGTTGTGCTGCTCGACGACGGCGACGCCATCGTCGGTGACCTGGTTCGCGGAGGCTTCGCCTTCGCCCGGATTCGACCACACAACCCCGTACGGCACTTTTTCGCCGAGGATGTCGCCGGGGTCCGTCGCGGACTTGACCTGGTGCTAGAACACGACCCGCAGGAACTGTACGTCGGCCACGGTGGGCCCAATGTGTACGCGGCGGACGTCCGGCGTCGCCTGGATTCGATCGCCCCGCCCAACTGACCCTGATTGCGCCCTTATGTGCGCAAAACGCAACGAAACCCGGCGTTGGCCATGAATGCGAGGAAATCGCGATCCAAGAACCAATCCCAGTAGGTGTTCGACGTGACATCGGCGCGCTCGAACGGGTCGGTCCGCAGGTTGAACAGCTTCGGCGCCCGCAGTGCTGTGAAGGGCTCGAATCAGATTTGAAGCGTGCCCCGGCGTCGCTGTTCCATGAAGACGACCTTCCAGTTGTCCACCCGGATGCCCAGCACGTCACAGTCGTCGGAGAAGTAGATCATTCCGCGGCGGGGGCTCGTGCCCACCTCGCCGGTCAGGTAGGGCAGCAGGTTGAAGGCGTCCAGATGAACCTTGAACTCTTTTTCTTCTCCTCTCAGGCTGACTTTGTGGCCGTTCTTGAGCTTCTCGATGATGTTGGGCTCACCCCCCGCGGCCAGGAAGGTCGGGAACCAGTCGTGGTGCTGGATGATCTCGTTCGACACCACGCCGGCCGGGATCTTTCCGGGCCAGCGGATCATTTCCGGGATCCGGAACGCGCCCTCCCAGTTGGTGTTCTTCTCGCTGCGGAACGGCGTGGTAGCGCCGTCGGGCCAGCTGTTGGCGTGCGGGCCGGTGTCCTGGATGCGCTGCTTGCCGACCGGCCCGTACCGCTCGTCGACCTCACCGGTGTCCTCGTCGGTGGCCCACGAGTGGATCACCCCGCGCGCGGTAAGAACGCCTTGCGAAGCTTCGGGGCCTCTTCCTCGGTCGGGTAATCCGGGTGCTCGGGCTCTTCCTCGGCGTTCAGGTGGGTACAGGTTGCCGAAGAACTCGTCGAAGCCGTGAACGGTCGGCAGGTACTTGTTGAGGTCGCCCAGGTGGTTCTTGCCGAACTGGCCGGTGGCATAACCGAGCGGTTTGAGGCACTCGGCGATCGTCGGGTCTTCGGCCGATATCCCCACGTCCACGCCCGGCATGCCAACCTTGCTCAGCCCAGTGCACGCTTTGGCCGGTGATGAACGATGACCGACCGGCTGTGCAGCTTTGCTCACCGTAGGCGTCGATGAACCGCATACCTTCGCTGGCGATGCGGTCGATGTTGGGCGTGCGGTAGCCCATCAGGCCCTCGCTGTAACAACTGAGGTTGGTGATTCCGATATCGTCGCCCCAAATCACGAGGATGTTCGGCTTCCCATCGGGCATGGCGGCTCATTCGACACGATTTCCTGGCGTCGAATCTAGGAGTTAAATGCCATCGCCACAACGCTTTCGGCAACTATTCGTCACATTGTCACCCACTTACCCGAGTCGTCGTCGAGGGCCGCCAACTTCAGCGAAGTGAACCCCTCGCGGGTCGCCCTCGTGATCTAACGTAGGAAGTGCCGACAGCGGGCCGTTTGACCGCTCGATGAAGGTAGAGGACAGACCTGCTACAACGCATCGCACGGCTGGCCATCGCCGCGCCTCGGCGGGTCATCGCGGGCGCGGTGCTGCTGACGGTCGCTCTCGGCGTCTTTGGCGTCCCGGTCGCGCAACGCCTGTCCGCTAGCGGATTCCAGGACCCAACATCGGAATCGGCGAGGGCTTCCCAGCTCTTGACCGACCGGTTCGGCCAGGGTGGCGTCCAGCTTTTGGTCGTCGTGTCGACATCAGCGGGTGTGGGCAGCCCTCAGGCGAGGGCAGTGGGCACCGACATCGTCGACCAACTGCGCCGCTCACCACACGTCGCGAGCGTGACGTCGCCGTGGACGGCGCCGCCGCCCGCGGCCAGAGATCTGGTCAGTAAAGACAGCACCTCCGGGCTGATCGTCGCGGGCATCACCGGCACCGAGAGCGACCAGCAAAAGTACGCCAAGCAGCTTTCCCAGCAGGTGACGCGCGATAAAGACGGCGTCACCGTGCGGTCGGGCGGGATCGCGATGGTCAACGTGCAGATCACCGACCAATCGCAGCGCGACCTGCTTGTGATGGAATCGATCGCGATTCCGCTCAGCTTCCTGGTGCTGGTCTGGGTGTTCGGTGGCCTGCTGGCCGCGGCACTGCCCGTCGCGGTCGGCGGCATGGCGATTCTGGGCGCGCTTGCGGTGCTGCGGGCGATCTCGTTTGCCACTGACGTCTCCATCTTTGCGCTGGACCTGACCGCGGCCATGGGACTGGCGCTGGCGATCGACTACACGCTGCTGATGATCAGCCGGTACCGCGACGAGCTGGACGGCGGCGCGAGCCACGAGACCGCGATCATCCGAACGATGATGTCGGCGGGCCGGACCGTGTTGTTCTCCGCCACCACGGTCGCCCTGTCGGTGGCGGTCATGGTGCTGTTCCCGATGCACTTCCTGAAGTCGTTCGCCTACGCGGGCGTCGCCACCGTCGCGTTCGCCGCCGCCGCCGCCGTGATAGTGACACCCGCTGCGCTCGTTCTGCTCGGACGCCGGCTGGATTCGCTGGACATTCGGCGGCTCGCGCGCCGCGTGCTCGGCCGGCCAGAGCCTGACCGCAAACCTGTGGATCAGCTGTTCTGGTATCGCTGGACGAAATCCGTTCTGCGCCACGCTGTTCCGATCGGCCTGGCGGGTGTCGCGCTCCTGCTTGTGCTCGGCACGCCGTTCCTGGGGGTCAGATGGGGGTTTCCTGACGACCGCGTCTTGCCGCACGCCGCCTCGGCGCACCAAGTGGGCGACCAACTACGCAGCAACTTCGTCGACAACTCCGAGACCGCGGTAACGATCGTCATTCCCGATGCCAACCAGCTCGCACCCCAGGACATCGAGCGATACGCCGCCGATCTGTCGCGTGTGCCAGATGTGTCGGCGGTATCCGTCCCGACGGGAACGTTCGTCGCCGGAAACCGCGTCGGACCACCATCCGCCGCCACCGCCGAGACAGGCGGCAGCGCGTTCCTCACGGTCGACAGCACGGCTCCGCTGTTCTCCGACCGCTCCGAAGCTCAGCTCGACCGCCTGCACGCGGTGCCGGGCCCCGCCGGCAGGCGTGTCGACATCACCGGCACTGCGCAGATCAACCGCGACAGCGTGCGCGCGATCACATCACGGCTGCCGCTGGTGCTGGGGCTGATCGCCGTTATCATGTTCGTCCTGTTGTTCCTGCTGACCGGCAGCGTGGTGATGCCGCTGAAAGCGTTGGTGCTCAACGTGCTTTCGCTCACAGCCGGGTTCGGCGCCATGGTGTGGATCTTCCAGGGCGGGCACCTCCACGCGTTCGGGACGACGCCCACCGGCACGCTGGTCGCGAACATTCCCGTGTTGCTGTTCTGTATCGCGTTCGGCTTGTCGATGGACTACGAGGTATTTCTGGTCTCGCGAATCCGCGAGTTCTGGCTCGCTTCCGGAGTCGCAGGGCCGACGACATCGGGCTCCGGAGTCGCAGCGCCGACGACATCGGGCTGGGTTCGCACCCGGGCCGACAACGACGAGAGCGTCGTCCTGGGGATCGCCCGCACCGCCCGGGTGATTACGGCGGCCGCGCTGATCATGTCAATCTCTTTCGCGGCGCTGATCGCCGCGCACGTGTCGTTCATGCGAATGTTCGGGCTCGGCCTGACCTTGGCCGTGCTCGCCGACGCCACGCTTGTGCGAATGGTCCTAGTGCCGGCATTCATGCACGTAATGGGCCAGTGGAACTGGTGGGCGCCCAAGTGGATGGTGGTGCTGCACCAACGCCTCGGATTCAACGACGGGCACGCTGTCGCGACGACGGAATCCGAGCAACCACTGAAAGCTGGTTTCCCGAATAGCTATGACCGAATAGCATGGAAGAACAGTTAGGAACAGTGGCTACGAAGATGAACCGACCGCCATCACTCCTCGTGTCCAAATTGTGGATGCCATGACAGTCATTGCCGGGGTGCACGGTGCGCTGCCACCGCACCGCTACACGCAAAGCGAAATCACCGAGGCGTTCGTCCGGCATCCCGCCTTTAACGGCTCCGAGAAGATCCTCCGAAGGCTGCATGCCAGCGCGAAAGTCAACACTCGCTACTTCGTTCTACCGATTGACCGATACCCGGACTTGACCGACTTCGGCGAGGCGAACGATCTGTTCATCGAACATGCCGTCGACCTCGGGTGCGAGGCCATCTCCGGCGCGCTCGACGAGGCAGGGCTTGGCCCGCAGGACGTCGACTTGATCATCACGACCACGGTGACCGGTGTGGCGGCCCCGTCGCTCGATGCACGCATCGCGGGGCGGCTGGGGCTACGACCCGACGTTCGCCGCGTGCCCATCTTCGGGCTCGGTTGCGTCGCGGGAGCGGCCGGCGTCGCGCGTCTGCACGACTACCTCCGGGGTGCCCCCGACGGTGTCGCAGTGCTCCTGTCAGTCGAGTTGTGCTCGTTGATCATTCGGCCCGCTGAGCCGTCGATTGCCCTTCTGGTCGGCAGTGGCTTGTTTGCCGACGGCGCCGCCGCGGTGGTCGCCGTGGGCGAGCGCCGGGCCAGCCGGATCGACGCTCGCGGACCCGACGTCCTCGCATCGCGCAGCCGGCTCTACCCAGACTCCCTCGACATAATGGGGTGGGAGGTCGGCGCGTCGGGATTCAAGTTGATCCTGTCTCCAGACCTGCCCGAACTGATCGAGCGCTATCTGTCGGAAGACGTGACCACGTTTCTGGCCGAGTACGACCTGGCGATCGACGACATCGGTACCTGGGTGAGCCATCCCGGTGGCCCGAAGGTCATGGAGTCGATAACCGCAGCACTTGACCTGCCTGACGATGCGCTAGAGCTGAGTTGGCGCTCGCTGAGCGAGGTCGGCAACGTTTCGTCAGCATCGGTGTTGTACGTGTTGCGCGACACGCTGGCCAAGCGGCCGCCCAGCGGCCGCCCGGGGCTGATGCTGGCGATGGGTCCGGGCTTCTGTTCGGAACTGGTGCTGCTGCGCTGGCACTGATGGCCTGGTATGCGCTACTGATCGCCGCGGTCGCGGTCGAGCGCGTGGCCGAATTGGTGCTCTCGGCGCGCAACTTGGCCTGGAGCCGCGCCCGTGGCGGCATCGAGTTCGGTTCCGGGCACTACCCCGCAATGGTTGCGCTGCACACTGGCTTGCTCGCAGGATGCGTGACCGAGGCGTTCGCACTGCACCGCCCGTTCCTGCCGATACTCGGCTGGCCGATGCTGGCGTTGGTGCTCTTGGCTCAGGTGTTGCGCTGGTGGTGCATCGCCACGCTGGGCCGGCAGTGGAACACTCGCGTCATCGTGATCCCGGGCGCGCCCCGGGTCACCGCGGGCCCATACCGCCTTCTGACCCACCCGAACTACGTGGCCGTCGTCGTCGAGGGGGTGGCGCTGCCGTTGGTGCATACCGCATGGATCACCGCGTCGGTGTTCACCGTGCTGAACGCCGCGCTGCTGAGGACGCGGGTGAAGGCCGAAAACGCTGCGCTCGCGGGGCTCCGATGATCGACCTGCTTGTCGCCGGTGGAGGCCCCGCCGGGCTGGCCACGGCCCTGTACGCCAACAGGGCCGGGCTGGACGTGGTTGTCCTTGAAAGACGCGTCGGACCCATCGACAAGGCATGCGGCGAAGGGCTGATGCCACACGCGGTGGCGCAATTGGACCGGCTGGGCGTCACCGTGACCGGCAGACCTTTCCGCGGCATCAGCTACCTCGACGGCACGCGGCGTGTCACTGCGCCATTTCGATCGGGCGCCGGGCGTGGCGTACGCAGAACGGCCTTGCACGCGGCGCTGTTGGAAGCGGCGACCGACGCCGGCGTGCCGATGGTGCACGGCGAGGTCGGTGAGGTCGGTCAGGACGCGAATTCGGTTCGTTGTGGCGACTTCCGCGCCGGTTATCTGGCCGCCGCCGACGGGCTGCACTCGCCGATCCGCGCGTCGCTCGGCTTGGCCCTGCCACCACGCGGCCCGCGCCGGTGGGGAATCCGCCGCCACATCCAGATCACACCGTGGAGCGACAACGTCGAGGTCTACTGGTCCGCGGACGCCGAAGCCTATGTCACGCCGGTGGCCGACGACTGCGTGGGCATCGCGGTCCTGACCTCGCGCCGGGGCGGATTCGAACAGCACCTCGGTGCCTTCCCAATCCTGAAAGAGCAGGTGCACGGGCACCCGCGCGGTCCCGATCGGGCTGCGGGCCCGTTGCGGCAGAAGGTGAAACGTCGAACGTCCGGGCGCGTTTTTTTGGTCGGTGATGCCGCGGGGTACGTCGATGCGCTGACCGGGGAAGGCCTCGGCATCGCCTTCAGTGCCGCCGAGCTGTTGGTGGACTGCATCGTCGGGGACCGGCCCGCCGACTACGATCTCCGGTGGCGTCGCATGTCGCGCCGCTACCGCTTCCTCACCGCGGCGGTGTTGCACGCCAGCACAATTCCGCCCGTGCGCTCGCGCATCGTGCCGGCCGCATCGCGGCTGCCGATGGTCTTTTCTCAGCTCGTCAACCTGCTCGCCGAGTAGGCACAGGGACTGCGTGCCTGGTGTTGCGGCCTCGCTCGGCGCACCCTGGTAGACGGAAGGTGATGGCGGTGATGAAAAATGTACGACAGCAACTTGGACAACATCTGGCCCGTCGAAATCAAGTTCGTCGAGGATGACATTCACACCCACGCGACGGCGCGGGTTCAGCTGCGAGGCGGTGACACCCTAGCGGCCACAGGCGATGCGTACCGCAACCCGACCGACGCCCGCCAGCCCATGATCGGCGAAGAGATCGCCGCGGCTCGGGCACTGATCGCACTAGGCAGCGAATTGCTCCACGCCGCGTCGGTGCGGATCGAGCAGGCCACGCACCGACCGGTGCATCTGACCGGCTGACCGGCCCCGTGGCGCTGGCGATCTGTCTGCTCTTCGACGGTAAATCGGAGCGTGCGATCCGGGCATTGTGGGATCGCGTCGAGGAGCTCGGCGTGCCGAGCATGAGGTCGCACACCCACGGCAGACACGTTCCGCACGTCTCGTACGCGGTGTTGCGCAGTTGGGACCTGGCCACGGTGACGGCCGCTGTCGCGGCACTCGGCGCTAGCCGACCGGTCGAGTTGACGTTTGACGGGGTCGGCCTGTTCCGGCGCGGCAGGACGTGGCTCGTTGCGGGAGCCGGGGCCGACTTCGTCGCACGGCAGCAGCGTGTTGTCGAGGCTGTGGTCGCCACCGGCGCCGAGTTGCACAAGCACTACGTACCGGGCACCTGGCTGCCGCATTGTTCGCTGGCACCCCGTGTGACGTTGACTCAGCTCTCGGTGGTCGCGTCGGCGGTACTCGACGTTATCCCGCTGCGGGCAAAACTCGAGCACGCCGCCCTGATCGACAGTGCCACCGGAGATCGGTCGCCGCTGGCGGCGCTACCGTGACCGGGGCGCCAAGCGGACGAGCTGGGTGACGTGCCGCGGAGACAGTTCCTCCAGGCACGCCACGCCGAGCAGCTTCATGGTCCGGGTGAGCTCTCCGGCGAGTATCTCGATCGCGCGGTCGATACCGGCCCGCCCTCCGGCCATCAACCCGTACAGATAGGCCCGGCCGACCAGCGTGAACCGCGCGCCGAGCGCCACAGCCGCGACCACGTCGGCACCGGACATGATGCCGGTGTCCAACACGATCTCGACATCGGACCCGAATTCGGTTGCGACGCGTGGCAACAGGTGAAACGGCACCGGCGCCCGGTCCAGCTGACGGCCGCCGTGGTTGGACAGCACGATCCCGTCGACGCCGAGCTCTACAAGGCGGCGGGCATCCTCGACGGTCTGAACACCTTTGACCACAAACTTTCCCGGCCATTGCGACTTGACCCACGCCAGCTCGTCGAACGTGATCGTCGGGTCGAACATGCTGTCCAGCAGGTCCGCGACGGTACCCGGCCAACGGTCCAGCGCGGCGAACGTCAGCGGCTCGGTAGTGAGCAGGTCGATCCACCATCGCGGCCGCCAGAGCGCGTCGACAACGGTTCGAGCCGTGAGCGCCGGTGGAATCGTCATGCCGTTGCGGGTATCTCGCAGCCGGGCCCCGGCCACCGGCACATCGACGGTCACCAGCAGCGTGTCGAAGCCGGCCCGGGCCGCTCGCTCGACCAGCGCCATCGACCCGTCCCGATCTCGCCACATGTACAGTTGAAACCAATTGCGCCCGTGTGGATTTGCTGCCTTGACATCCTCGATCGAGGTCGTACCCAGCGTCGACAGCGCGAACGGAATCCCGGCCGCCCCGGCGGCTGCGGCGCCCGCGACTTCCCCTTCGGTCTGCATCATCCGGGTGAATCCGGTGGGTGCGATCCCGAACGGAAGCGCGACCGGTGCACCGAGCACATCCCAGCCGGTCCGCAGCTGCGAAACGTCGCGCAGGATCTCGGGATGAAATTCGATGTCGCGAAATGCCTGGCGGGCTCGCGCCAGCGAGATTTCGGCTTCGGCGGCGCCGTCGGTGTAGTCGAATGCCGCTCTCGGAGTGCGCCTGCGGGCTACTGTGCGCAGGTCCTCGATCGTCAGGGCCGCTGAGAGCCTTCGTCTTTTGGCGTTGAATTCGGGCCGCTTGAACCGGATTAGCGGAGCGAGGTCGCGGACCCTGGGAACCTGCCTCCCCATCGGTCGTCCTATTCGCCGACAGCTGACAGCGCCCGCTTGACGTGGGTGCGCCGGTCTTCGATGAGGCGGCCGAGTTCTTGAAGCAGGGACGGCTTGTGCTGCAGCAGTTCTTCCATGTATTCCCGACCGATCTGCACGGCGGTGACCTCTCCGTGCGCCTGTGCATTGGCCACAACCGGTTGCCGTGTCAGCGCCGTCTGCCCGAGGAAGGACCCCACGTCGAGCGTTGTGACGGGCACATGCGAACCGTCCTCAATCGGCGCGGTCACCCGGACACGACCCGACACGATAAAGGTCATCCCCGCCGGGACGTCACCGACGTGCTCGATCATCTCGTCGGCGCCGTATCTCACCAACATCGCCCGCGATGCAAATTGCTGCTGCTCTGTCGGGCTCAACCGGAGCATCGGCGCAACCACCGCGCGGACCGCGTCCTCGACGGCTTCCGGCGTGCAGAAATCATCCTCGGCTTCGTCGAGGTGAAGCCCGTCGCGCCGGGAGGCGTACCAGATCCAGCGCAAGAACGTGGACTTGGCGTCGCCATCATCTGACGGTGATTGCAGCGGGATGCTCGTGCGGTACTGAAGACCCCCAAGTAGAACCGTCTTCGGTGTGCCTCCGGGCCTGAGCTGCGGAAGTTCGCCCGCAACGCGCGAGAGCATGGCGCACACCTGGTCGGGGGGGTCATCCACCGAGAAGACGGTGGTGATCTTGATCTTGTATGCCCCCGGGGGACGGCTGAGATTTGTGAAGGACGCAACGGCGAGCACCGAGTTCGGGGTGATCTGCAATCCACTGCCAGTGTCGATATGCACTGCGCGCCAGTTGACTTCGACGACCCTGCCACGTGCAGCCGATGTTTGGATCCAGTCACCGAGCCGGAACGGTTGCTCGAAGAGCATCAGAAGGCCGGAGATGATCTGGCCGACCGAGTTCTGCAGTGTCAAGCCGACCACGATCGACGTCACGCCGAGTGCCGTGACCAAGCCCCGGATATTCGCACCCCAGACATACGCGAAGATCAACGCGAGCCCGATCACAATGAGAACGAACCGCACGACATCGATGAAGATCGCGGGTATGCGCTTGCGCCATGTGCCCTCGGGCGCCGCCTGGAAAAGGGTCGCGTTGACTCCCGACAGCAGTAGCACCATCACCACGAAGCCAAAGATCGTGGCGACCATCTTGACGGGTGTCTCTCGCGTCGGGATCTCCGTCGCTTTCACGAGAAGCACAAGCAGGGCGCCAACTGGCAGGAGGTAGTTGCGAAGCACGTTGACGGGCCTGGCCAGGAAGCTTCCCTTCCGTGCCAGTGCGTGCTGCCACTCCGTGAGAAGGATCAGTCCGACAGGCAATCCGACCGCCACGCCGATGGCCCAGTAGAACCACGACGAGGTCAGGAGATCGCTCATTGCGCACGCTCCGAGACCCGCCAGATCGGCTGCGCTACCCCGTCGATAGTGACGCTGCCGGCCGGCGTGAAAACTTTTGCATCCCCGATGGTCTCGTATACCTGCTGAGTGACATAGATTCCGGGCTGCGGCGAACCGCTTTGAACTTGGTTGGCGAGATTGACCGCGGCGCCCCACATGTCGTAGACGATCGAGGACCGCCCAACCAGTCCGCTGCTGACCCGCCCGGTGTCGATGCCGGCACGCAGGCTCAGGTGATGGCCGGTTTCGGTATTGAACCGGTCGATGATGCGCTGGGTCTCCAGCGCAAAGTCAACAGTGCGACGGACGTTGTCCAACCTTGGCACGTTGAGACCGCAGCTGGCGAGGTAACCATTATGCACGGTGCGTACCGGCTCCACGCCGAGATCTTCTGCGGCGGAGTCCATTTGGCGAGCCAGCTCGTTGATGATCGCCAACGACTCCTGCGAGCTGAGTTCGGCCTCCAACCGATCCAGGCCCACGATGTCTGCGAAGATCACCGTCCCGTCCTGGTGATCCTGGGCGATGATCTCCTCGCCTTGCCGATAGCGTTCGACTACCTGCTCCGGCATCAGCAACGACAGCAGCCGGTCGTTCTCTCGACGCTGCTCGTTGAGCAGGTCTTCCTTGATTGCGAGGTTGCGGCTCATCTCGTTGAAGGCGTGGGTCAAATCGCCGATCTCGTCTCGTGTTTCCACCGGTATGGCGACGTCGTAATCGCCGGCGCTGATCTTCTGTGCGCCCGCCTCCAGCTTGCGGATCGGGCGCACGAACACTTGAGCGCCAAACATCGCCACTAAACAGACGGCGAAAATGATTCCCACGGTCGACAGCACCATCGTTCGGGTGAACGCCGATTCCCTGTGGAAGGCCTCCGAGGTGTTGATCTTGGCGACGATCGACCAGTGCAGCTCGCCGTTTGAAATCAAGGCGGGAGCGTACGCCTGCAGCGTTTCATGACCGAGGTAGTCGGTGGTGATCATGGTCCCGGACTGGCCGCGTTGCGCGGCGCGGGTGGCATCGCTCGATATCGGCTGTACCAGGGTGGTGCCCCCGAGCCGGATCGCATCATCGGCGATGTCCGGGGGTGTGCCGGCTTGCACCACGTCGTGCTTGTACTGATCCGGGTTCTCCAGGAACAACCGGGAGTCAGAGCGCATGAGATCGTCCGGACCGGCGACGAAAGTCTCGCCGGTATTGTCCATTCCGGAAGGCGCCCACAGCTTGTCGAAGGTCATCAGCTTGTTGATCTTCGTGATCGGGAACTGCAGTGCCATCACGCCAGCCATGTGTCCGCCGCCGTCGCCCACCGGCGACACCATCCAAGCTGTGGGCTGATCCTCCGCGGGTTGGTAGGTCTCGAAGTCGGTGATTCCGACGTAGTCGTCGGAATTGGAAGCCAATGACTTTAGGTATGCGTCGCGCAGCTTGGATCGGCTGTATGGCCCGGTCAGGATGTTGGTGCCGAGGTCGACATCTTTGAATGCGGTGTAGACCACGTTTCCGCGGGTGTCGAGAAGCAGCAAGTCCTCGAATGCGAACCGGGTGACGATTTGGCGGAAAAAATCCTGGTACCGCGCGTTGGCTGCGGACCACGCGCTGCCGTCGTGCGCGTCGTCGATGTTGACGGCGACGTCGTCGTTTTGTCGGTGGACGGTGTAGTTCGCTTGCAGATATTTCTGCGCGTTCGACGTGGGCAACACGATGTCGAGGTCCGGTTTGACGTAGCCGGACTGCCCGATCTGCTTGAGGAAGGTGTTGTGGTAGTAGTCCACGATCGACTGCTGCTGCGCCGGATCGATCGTCGCGTTGGCCAGCTGGTCGAAGCCGGCGATGAACGCGTCCAGTGCGGGTGTGACGACGGCTCCGTGGGAGAAAATGACCAGGTCATTCTCCAGGTCGGTGAATTGGCCCTTGAGGGCCCGCGACTGTGATTCGCGCAATTCAGTCAGGCGGCTAAAGACCTGCGTTCGCATCGTGTTGCGGCCGGCGTGGAAGGCGATGAACCCCACCACGGCGGCTGCCACGATCGTGCACAGCACCATCATCACGACGAGCTTTGATTGGATCGATATCCGCGCTAGCAGCCTGCGACGCCGCGGGCTCCTGAACCGTCGTGGTTTGGCGGCTTGCTCCTCGGTAGCTTGCTCCCCGGTGGCCCGCTTTTCCGCCCGAGATTCCGTCACCGCAGCTTCGTCGTCAGACGATCGCAGCATCGGCTTCCTTCTCTCCGTCGACCACGCTGCAGACTAACTTGAAAACCACCCTCGGAAGGAGGACAGCCGTGAATGGCGCCCGCGCACTGATCACCACGCTCGTCGACAGCGGTGTCGACGTGTGTTTCGCGAATCCCGGCACCTCTGAAATGCACTTCGTCGCCGCCCTGGACGACGTGCCCGAGATGCGGGGCGTGCTGACGCTGTTCGAGGGCGTCGCGACGGGCGCGGCCGACGGCTATGCCCGCATCGCCGGGCGGCCCGCGGCCGTGCTGCTGCACCTCGGCCCAGGGCTGGGCAACGGACTGGCCAACCTGCACAACGCGAGGCGCGCTCGGGTACCGGTGGTCGTGGTGGTCGGCGATCACGCGACCTATCACAAGCGCTACGACGCGCCGCTGGAGTCGGACATCGACGCACTTGCCCACACCGTATCCGGCTGGGTCCGGCGCAGCGCCGCGGCGCACGACGTGGGCGCGGATATGGCGGAGGCGGTCGAAGCCGCAACTGCCTCCTCGGGCCGGGTCGCGACGTTGATCCTGCCGGCGGACGTGTCGTGGACCGAGGGCGGTGAACCCCGGCGGACCCAACCTGCTTCCGCATCGGCGGCTTCGCGGCCTCAACAGGCCATCGAAGCCGCCGCACAGATTCTGCGCAGCGGCGAGCCGTCGCTGTTGTTGCTCGGCCACGACGCCACCGGGGAAAAGGGGCTGATCGCGGCCTCTCGTCTCGCCGTTGCGACCGGGGCCCGACTGCTGTGCGAGACATTCCCGACCAGGCTGACGCGGGGGGCCGGCCTGCCCGCGATCGGTCGTCTCGGTTACTTCGCCGAGGACGCGCAGGCACAGCTCGACGGGGTGAAACACCTGATTCTGGCCGGCGCACGCTCTCCGGTGTCGTTCTTCGCGTACCCCGGTCGGCCCAGCGACCTGGTGCCGGCCGGCTGCGATGTGCACACCCTCGCCGAGCCCGGTCAGGCGACCACGGCGCTGACGGCGCTTGCCGACGACGTCGCGGCGGACGCCGTACCTGCCGTGGCGTCGCTCAGCCGTCCGCCGCTGCCGACCGGAGCGTTGACCGGGCAATCCATCGCAGAGGCGGTCGGCGCGCTGCTCCCGGAGCATGCGATCGTCGTCGACGAGTCGAACACCGCCGGGTTCACGTTGCCGGCCGCCACGGCGGGTGCGCCCGTCCACGACTGGCTGACGCTGACCGGCGGCGCGATTGGATACGGCCTCCCCAACGCGGTCGGCGCCGCGATCGCCGCGCCCGACCGTCCGGTGCTCTGCCTGCAGGCCGACGGCTCGGCGATGTACACACCGGCGGCGCTGTGGACGATGGCGCGCGAGCAGCTGGATGTGACCACGGTGATCTACAACAACGGGGCCTACGACATCCTCCGGCTCGAGCTGCGACGCGTCGGCGCCGAGACCGCGGGCGGCACGCCGGGTCCGCGGGCCGAAGCGATGCTCGACCTGGACCCGCCGAGAATGGATTTCGTCGCGATGGCCACCGGCATGGGGGTGCCCGCCCGGCGCGCCACCACCGCCGAGGAATTCATCGCCGCGCTGACCGACGCGCTGAGCAGCCGCGGGCCGCAGCTGATCGATGCGGTCATCCCGTCCCTGATGGGTTGACGATGAAGTTCCACACTTCGCCGGCCGACGTCTTCAACCTGCAGCGGTTCGTCGACGCCCAGGCACCGGTGTACGAGACCGTCGTCGCCGAACTGCGGGCCGGAGCCAAGCGCAGCCACTGGATCTGGTTCATCTTTCCGCAACTCGCCGGCCTCGGCCGCAGTCCCACCGCGGCCCGCTTTGCCCTCTCGTCGCTCGCCGAGGCGCAGGCGTATCTGGGCCACGACGTGCTCGGCCCGCGATTGCGGGAATGCACACACCTTGTCACCTCCACCGAGGACAGATCGGTCGACGACATCTTTGGTTGGCCGGACAACCTCAAGGTCCGTTCGTCGATGACGTTGTTCGCGCGCGCCACCCCCGACAACGCCGATTTCCTCCACCTTCTCGAAAAGTTCTACGGTGGCGAAGAAGACCCCGCCACGGTGGCTCTCTTGTCAGCTCGGCCGCAACACTAGCCAGCCGTGCGCCTCGACGATCGCCGCCTCGACATCGGCTTGGGCGGGCGCCGCGTCACCGGCTAGGACTTGCCCACGGCGAAAACCGATGTCGTTCAATGAAATCGGCAGGGGTGCGTCGTCGACGTTGAGCGCGACAAGAAGCGCATCTTCATGGTAGCGGCTGACATAGACATAATGGCGGTTGTCCAGCAGCACCGGAGTAGTGGTCGCGCGATGCAGCCACGGGTGGCGTCGGCGAAGCCCGATGAGGAATTGGTGCAACCGGAATGCGCCCTCGGCGTCCCTATCGAGAGGCCCTCGGGCAACTGGGAATTCCGGCCGGACCGCGTCGTCTCCGCCGTAGCGGTGTTCCTTTGTTCCGCGGTAGCCGAACTCGTCGCCGGCGTAGACGCTGGGAACGCCGCCGGTGGTCATCAGGATCGCGACCGCGTGACCGAGATGCCGCGGATCGTTCAACTGGGTGGCGATGCGTGTGACGTCATGGTTGCCGATGAAAGTCAGTGGAGCAAAGCTGGTGAGGAAGTCGTTGTGCCGCCGCAGCGCCCAATCGAGTTCGTGAAAGTTGCCGTCGTTCAACGCACTCCAGATGGCCTTCCACAACTCGTACTGGGTGACGGAGTCGAACCGGGCGTCGCGGACCCGCGCCGAATAGTCCCCGTGGATGACCTCTCCCACGAACCAAGCGTCGGGATAAGCTTCGCGGACACCCGCAATGACTGCGGCCCAGAACGAGTCCGGCACGGCGTATGCGGCGTCGAGCCGCCATCCGTCAGCGCCCCGGCTCAGCCAGTGGCGCATCACGTCGCCGGCATACCGGATCACCTCGTGGTTGGAGTGATTGAGCCTAATCAGCTCGCCATGGCCCTCGAAGGTTTGGAAGCCTTTGCGGCCGTGTCGAAACCATGCAGCACTCGGCCCGCTCGGATAGCCGGAGGCCTCCCGGTAATGGGAGAACTCGGTGCCGACGTGGTTGAACACGCCGTCGAGGAGGACACGCAGCCCTCTCCGATGCGCCTCGGCGATCAGGAAGTCGAATTCGTCAGCGTCACCGAGACGCGGGTCGATGCGGTAGTGGTCGGTGGTGTCGTAGCCGTGCGTGCGCGATGCGAAGATCGGCCCGAGCGCGATGCCGGAGGCACCGAGTTCGATGGCGTGGTCGAACCATCCGGCGATGCGTCGCAGCCGGTGCTCGTCGGGAGCTGGGTGAGAGGGGTACGCGCCGACGAATCCCAGCGGGTAGACCTGCCACCAGATCGCGTGCTGCACCCATTCGAGGGCCACGGCCGGGCAGTCTACGCACCAGCGCGCCACATCCTGGCTCGGATGCTGGCGGGATCCCAGGGCGCGGCCCGGCCCCGCGTCAGGGGGTAACAGCAAAGCCCTATGATCACGGCGACCAGGTGACCCAGGCCGGTGAAGCCTGGGTGCCACACCAGCGCCACGATGAATGTGGCCAGCACCGCCGCGATGTAGCCCCACCGCCAGGGCACCGCGATGTGGTAGGCAAGCACGGCGACGAGTCCTGTCACGAAATAGCTGACGCCGATGTCGCTGACGTTGACCAGGCGCTCCGGGGCTCTTCCGCTCTCGATCGCCAGGTACAGCAGGCCCTCGCTGAGGTAGGTGGCGCCGACATGGGCGATCAGCCCGACCGTGAGCCAGCGCTGCCAGCCCAGCCGGTGTTCGGCCGGCGCGAGGAAGAGTGTGAAGACGACGACGTAGGGCAGAAAGTGCCGGCCGTCGATCCACAGCAGGCTTTCGATGAGCACCTTGATCGGGTCGATGGCGAGGTGATGCAGGTTGGTCGAGCGACGAACATACAGGTGGTGCAGCTGCCGACGATTCAACCCGTACGCGATCGTTGTCGTGTAGAGCAGCACGATCAGCCAGAGGTAGGTGAGCGGCGCGGTGCGCACGAAATGCCACGCCTTCCTCAGCGCATCCACGCCGTCCACCCTGGCACGCGTAGCCCCTATGTGACAGCACCGGAGCCGGGGCGTCGGCGACATCGAACACCGGAGCCGGGGCGTCGGCGACATCGAACAACACCCCCGAACCCCGATTCGACAGCGCGGAGTAGAACATGTTCTAGTGCAAGGATGCTGGAGTTTTCGCGGGAGGACCTGACCGCCGCTGATTTGGATCGGCTGCGGCGGATCTACGAGCCGCTGACACGGTCGGTGCGCGAACTGATCGACGCCACGATCAGAACCGAGGTCGACGCCGCGACCGTCGCAGACGCGACGGCTCAGATCGACGCCGTGACGGCGCGATTGCGCAGCAAGCAGATGCCAGGCCCGTTTGGTGTTCGCTACACCTTCGAAGCCGGAGGGATGGCGTGGGGCAACCCGGTGATCGGGGTGCGTAATCCGATCGCGCCGCCGCTGGTCCTCAACTATGACGACTCGGGCCGGGTCTGGACGGACTTTCACCTCGGCGCCGCGTACGAAGGCCCGCCTGGTCACGTCCACGGCGGCGTCTGCGCATTGGTCCTCGATCACGTGCTCGGCGAAGCCGCGAGCGGTGGCTTGACCCGCCCGGCGTTCACCGGCACGATCAGCTGTCGGTACGTGCGGGCCACCCGGCTCGGTGCGCTTCACACCGAGGCCACCATCGAGCGGATCGACGGGGTGAAGACGTTTGCGGTCGGCCACCTGGCCGACGACGAGGGCATCACGGTGCAGGCCGAGGGCGTGTTCGTCGTGCCCAAGTGGGCTCGCCGATGATCGGTTTGGGCTTCGACCGCTGTTGCTCGGAAATCGTCGCGCAAGCAGAGTTGCTGGGCGCGGCGATCGGCGGCGCCGACATGACCGTCCGGGTGCCGTCCTGCCCGGACTGGAACGTGGGTCAACTCATCCGCCATCTCGGCGGTGCTCAGCGCTGGGCGGCGGAGATGGTGCGCACAGGTGCCACCGAGCCGTTGGTGGGGCACCACTTTCGCGACTTGTCCGCGTACTCGCGCGAGGATTCGGCCGTGCTGGCGCCCTGGCTTCTAGACGGTGCTACCCAGCTCGCCGAGGCGCTGCGATCGGCCGGACCGGACGCGCCGGTCAACACCGGGCCCATCCCCGACGGGGTCGCCGCGTTCTACGCCCGCCGGTTCACCCACGAGACGGCCGTGCACCGCGCCGACGCGGCGCTCGCACTTGAAAACACGTACTCGCTCGAGCCCGCCGTCGCGATTGATGGTCTGGACGAGTGGATGGAATTAGGTTCGTTGCCAATGCATTTCGAGCTGCATCCATGGACGCGGGAGCTGCTGGGTGCGGACCGTACGCTGCATTTCCACGCCACCGACACCGGCCCCGAAGATGCTGCGGAGTGGGTAGTCGACCTCACGGGCGACGCACTCGCGTGGCGACGCGCGCATGAGAAATCGGCCGTCGCCGTGCGCGGGCCCGTCGTCGAACTGCTGCTCCTCGTCTATCGGCGGCGATCCCCGCTCGACGGCACCGTGGAGGTGCTTGGTGATGCGGGCCTTCTCGATTTTTGGCTGGACCGCGTCGGTTTCCGGTAACGCAGCCCGTGCGTTATCACACCCGGCCGACAAATGACCGTTCGTAGCACCGACCTGCACTAGATTGAGTTCCCATGCAGGGTGACCCGGACGTTCTAAAACTGCTCAATGAGCAACTCACGAGTGAGCTGACCGCGATCAATCAGTACTTTTTGCACTCGAAGATGCAGGAGAACTGGGGCTTCACCGAACTGGCCAAACGCACCAGAGAAGAGTCGATCGAGGAGATGCACCACGCCGAGTGGATCACCGATCGCATCCTTCTGCTCGACGGCCTGCCCAATTACCAACGCCTGTTCTCCCTTCGCGTCGGGCAGTCGCTGCGCGAACAGTTCGAAAGCGATCTGGCGATCGAGTATGAAGTGAAGGCACGATTGGCGCCCGGGATCGTGATGTGCCGTGAAAAGCTGGACTCGACGAGCGCGAATCTCCTCGAAAAGATCATGGACGACGAGGAAAAGCACATCGACTGGCTGGAAACGCAGCTGGAGTTGATGGAAAAGCTGGGCGAGCCGTTGTACTCGGCGCAATGCGTGTCACGGCCGCCCAGCTGACTCGACGCGGCGAGCGGCGATGCCGGGAATCGCCACCAACTTGATGCCATTGTTTGGGCATGCGAGCTGCTCGCTACAGCGCGAGGTGAAGTCGGAGCGCGTCATCGAGCGCGACCAGCTGGGTAGGGAAGACCTGGCCTATGCGCCGCATCAGCCGTTGCGTTGCAATGGATCTCACCTGCTCGGCTTGTGCCTTTGAATCGGTGGCAAGTCCGGTCTCCACCGCAAGCAGTAGCACTTGAAACGGATAGATCTTCTCGGTGTTGCTGGTCACCGGCACAACCGTGAGCACACCCTGACCCAGCCGTGTCGCGACGGCATTGGCCCTGTCGTTGCTCACGATGACAGCTGGGCGCTGCTTGCTGGCCTCACTGCCAGGCACCGGATCCAGGTCGACCTGCCAGATCTCACCGCGCAGCATCGCTCACGCCGTCCCCGACGGTGCCCTCCCATGCCCCAGAATCCTCGTCAGCCGACCACTGCCGCCACGCTTCGGCGTAGTCCTCCTCCAGAGTGGGCCAGCGCAACATCTGTACGGATCGCGCGCCTGCGGCACTTCACACCGAGGTGGTGTCTACCTCCGTTACAACTCGTTTATTCAGCTGAAACACGGGCCTTGTCTACTACCAGTGGACCTTGATCACTGGCCGTATTCAGGCCGCTAGAAGAACGGACCGCGGATGACATCGACGACCTCAGCGCAGGAAACGGGCCTGCTCAAGCGCACAAACTGGTGGGGCGCCTTCGTGATCGGGCTCGCTGGCCCGATCCTGGTGACCGGCATCGATCCGCCCGCGGTGCAATCCCTCGGCGCCGCGGCGGTGCCGTTGATTGCGCTTGCGACGGCGATGGGCGTGTTTCTCTGCCTCTTCGCAGCCGAACTCGCGGCGGTGATGCCCGACCGCACCGGCGGGCTGCCGTCCTACACCACTGAGGCATTCGAAAAGGTCCACCGCGGCACCGCAACCCATGCGGGCGGGCTGTCGGCGTGGGCCTACTGGCTTGGCTGGTTTCCGGTCGCGCCCATCAACATGATCCTGGCCTCGGCCTACATCACCCAGCTGTTCAGCATCCCCAAGGGCCGCTCGTTCCTGCCGTTCGGGTCGATCGGCAGCCCCGTCACCTTGTCGGTGCTGGTCATCTCGTTTGTGGCGATCGCCGCGATGTATGTGCCCGCCTATTTCGGCATCAAGTTTGGCGCGGGGTTTGCGACGCTCATGGGCATCATTTCGATGGCCCCACTGACCGTGCTCATCTTGCTTCCGTTCTTCCACCCCGGGTCGATGCAGTTCAGCAACCTTTCGGGTTTTCACTTTGCACCCGGTGTGGTCGGCAGCCCCACACTGATCCTGGCCTGGGTATTCGTGATGACATGGTCGGTGCTGGCGATGGAAGCCGCCGCTTGCTACGTCGGCGAGTGCGGCAGCCCGTCGCGTGACGCGAAGATCGCGATGACGGCCGAAGGCATCTACGGCTTCTTCATTTTCGTGATGACCGCGGTCGTCTTGCTTCTGGTCCTTGGTGTGGCGGATAACTCCGACCCGCTGACGATCTTCTCGACGTTCATCAGCAAGATCACGGGTTCCTCGGGCGGCTGGGTTCAGTGGGTGATCGGCATTCCCCTCATCGTCGCGCTGCTGTTGTCGGTGCTCAACGCGATCATGGGCTGCGCGCGCTCGCTGTATCAGGCCGCCGACGATGGCGTCTTGCCGCGCTGGTTCGGCCAGTTGAACAGCCACGGGGTACCCGATCGGGCGATGGCGTTTAACGTTGTGTGCTCGATGATGGTGCTGCTGTTCGGCAGCCCGCTGCGGATCTACATCTTCTCCAATATCGGTTACCTGTTCGCCTGCATGATGGGCTTTTTCGCGTACTTCGCCCATCGGCAGACCCGCCCGGAGGTCGCCCGTCCGGTGCGCCTGCCCGGCTTTATGCGCTGGGTCGCGCTGGCGATCGGCATCGTCTGCGCCGTGCTGCTGACGTTCGGAGGATGGAATAGCCCTTCCGTCGTGGTCGGAACGCCCAGCCATTCGCTGTTCCTGCTCGGGCTGCTCGTCTTGGGGGCATATGTTCCGCTGCATCTGTGGCGACGGTTCAGCGATAGGCGCAAGACCGCTGCACCGACGACGACGGCGGTGCTGCCGGACATGGCCGAGCCGGGCCTGCCAGCGTGACCGGGGCGACCCGGCTACTCGCCAGGCGCCGCGGCGACCCGCCGCCGGACACACTGCGCGACATCGTGGTCGTCCTGCGGCCGGACAGCGCCGCATCGCGCGAGCTGCTCACCGCGGCTCGCGCTGCCGGTGGCAGCGTCACCGTGGTGCTGCCGTTAAAGATCCACGGCTATTCGCTCGGCATGCCGAACCCGGGCCTGATGCCGACCGCGAAGGAACGCTCGGCCGCCAACGCTGCGATCACCACGACGGTCGGCCAGCTCCGCAGCGCAGGTGTCGACGTGGACGGTCAGATCGTGGTGACCCGGCACGCGCACCGTGCAATCGCGCGGATCGTGCGGCGGCGCGGGGCAAGTCGCGTGCTGCTGGAACCCAACACCGCCAGCCGCTTCCGGCGATTCATCGAGGGCGACCTGCAACGCCAGCTGGTGCGGCGGCTGGGTCGCACGGTCAGCATCGACACCGCAGTCTAAGCGAGCGGGTCGACCCGCAAAGGAGCCGTTAAGCTGCGTCGATGACAGTTGCCAAGTCGGTTTTTCTCTTCGCGCTGGCCGCCGTCGCCGAGATCGGCGGGGCATGGCTGGTCTGGCAAGGTGTGCGCGAACGCCGCGGGGTGGCCTGGGTTGGGTTTGGTATCGCGGCACTGGCCGCCTACGGGTTTGTCGCGACATTGCAGCCCGATGCCCACTTTGGCCGCATCCTCGCCGCCTACGGTGGCGTTTTCGTCGCGGGATCGCTCGCATGGGGGATGGCGCTGGACGGGTTCCGCCCTGATCGTTGGGACTTGTTCGGCGCGGCGGTATGCCTGGTCGGTGTCGGCCTGATCATGTACGCCCCGCGACATCGGTGAGCGCGGCGCGCCATCAGGTCGCGGAACGGCGCGCCACGTTTACTGACAGTAGACCCTGAGATAGGCTCGCCCGATGGCCGACACCCAGCCGCGCGTCCACCGCGACACCGGTGATCCCGCTCCCGTCGAGCGGGAAGTCCCGACCGACACCCCGCCGGTGCCCGCGCTCGAGGTCGCTATCGCGGCCCAGGTCCGCGGCCTGCGGCGCGCTGCGGGGCTATCGGTGGCGGAGATGGCGGCCAAGGCCGCCATCTCCAAGGCCATGCTGTCCAAAATCGAAAACGCGCAGACCTCGTGCAGCCTGTCCACTCTCGCGAAACTTGCCGCGGTCCTGGACGTCCCCGTGGCGTCGCTGTTCCGCGGCGCCGATGCCGCACGTGAAGCCGCTTTCACCGAGGCCGGCCACGGCGCGGTCATCGTCGGCCGAGGCACAAGGGTCGGCCACCACTACGAACTGCTCGGCGCGCTGCGAGGCCAGCACAAACGACTCGAACCGGTGCTGGTCACGCTGACCGATAAGAGCGCGCCCTATCCCCTGTTCCAGCACCCCGGCACCGAGCTGCTCTACATGCTTGAAGGGGTGATGGTTTACGCGCATGGTGAGACCGAATACACGATGCGCCCGGGCGACACCTTGCTCCTCGACGGCGAAGGCCTGCACGGTCCACACGACCTGGTCCGGTTGCCGATCCGGTTTCTGGCGGTCACGGCGTACCCCGATTCCGGCTTCTGAGCACCGCCGGCGACCAAGATCGTTGAGCTGACTTGCCAGTGGGTCAGCTGACATGAAACAATGTAGAATGATATGAAACCAACAATGTATTCGTACGGCACTGGCGCCTCCCAGGTCCGACCCGCCTGAACCCAGGCGGTACCACCGGTAATAACCGGAGTCAGATACGCAGCGATCACCGCGACGAAACCTGACGGACACATTGAGAAAGTTTCATATTTTGAGATGGTGATTCCTGAGCTGAAACAGCGAGTAGACAAGGCGGTAGGTGAACGAGACAGCGCGGTACCTCGTGATCGGCGGCGGCCTGGAAGGCCTGGCGATCGCGTGGTCGCTGGCCCGGCGGGGTGAGACCGACCTCATCGTCATCGAGCGCGGCCCGCTCTGCGCGGGCATGACCGGTAAATCAAGCGGCGTGGTTCGCTGCCATTACGGCACGGAGTCACTCGCGGCGATGGCCTGGTATGGCGTCGGTGTCTTCGAACGCGCACATGAGCTCTTCGGCGACGACATTGGTTTCCGCCAGTGCGGCTACGTCGTCGGCGTCGGCGAAAACGACATCGACGCGCTGAAAGCTAACGTGGCGATGCAACAGCAACTTGGCATCGACGTCGAATTCATCGGACATGACGCGATGGCCCAGCTCTGGCCCGGTGTCTACCTCGACGACTTCGGCGCCTTCGCCTACGAACCGCGCGGTGGTCGCGGCGACGCGTACATGACCGGCATGGCATTTGCCGCCGCCGCACGCACTTTGGGCGTGCGAATCCGCCGGGGCACCCCGGCCGCTTCACTGCTGGCCACGGCGGACGGAGCGGTCTACGGTGCCCTGCTGGCCGATGGAACTGAAATCCATGCCGCCACAGTCGTACTAGCCACCGGAGTGTGGGCGCCTTCCCTCGCGTCGAGCGTGGGGGTGGATATTCCGGTTCGAGCAGAACATGCCCAACTGGTGATCGTCGACCAGGGGGAGCCGGCCTCCGACGTGCCAGTCCTTTCCGATCTCTCATGCCTGCAATACATCTGCCGCGAGCCAAACGGCGATCTGTTGGTCGGCAACAGCGATCATTCGGCCCCGAACTTCGTCGATCCCGACAACTACCCCAACCGTGCCGACGACGCGGCCATCGAGAAGGCAGTCGCCAAGCTCGACCACCGCTTGCCCGGCATGCCCGATCCCCGCATCGCCAGCACCTACGGCGGATGCTACGACGTGGCACCGGACTACAACCCAATCATCGGTCCGTCTCCCGTTGACGGGCTCTTTCTTGCCACCGGATTCAGCGGTCACGGCTTCAAGATCTCGCCCGCTGTCGGCCGGCTCGTCGCCGATCTGCTCGTCGACGGGGCCAGCGACCTCCCTGGCGTGACACCAAGCGACTTCAGGTATTCCCGCTTCGCCGAGGGCGACCCGCTGACGAGCCGACATCCATATACCGCCGCAGGCCAGATGCGCTGACGCGCGAATACCCGAGTACACCAACACCTTCCAGGAGGGAAACGATGACCCTTGACACCGCGTCCGACACCGCAACTCCCGCACCACCGCGTCACGAATCAGCCCAGCAGCCCACCCTGGCCGAGCGCGCCGACGCTTCCGCTACCACCTTCATCCTGGCGCTGTTTCTCACCCTAACTGGCAAACCCTGCGCCAAACTGGTACCGGTCGAGGCCGTCGATATGCTCGCAAAGGAGGGCGTCGGCTTCGCGGGATATGCCGCCGGTGGTATGGGTCAGCTGCCCAAAGACCCCGACATAATGGCCATCCCCGACCCGTCGTCGTTCACCCCGATCCCTTTCGTGCGCCCGGGACTCGCGATCGTTCACTGCGATCCGCACGTCAACGGCGAGCCCTGGCCGTACGCCCCGAGAATCATCCTCAAAGAGGCGTTGCGTAGGGCCGCAGATCTGGGGCTGTCAGTCGATGTCGGCGCGGAAATCGAGTATTTTCTGGTGACGCGGGCCGAAAACGGAGCGCTCGGCATCGCCGACCCCGCCGACCTCAGCCCCCAGCCGTGTTACGACGCTCGCGGTGTGACGCGGATGTATGACCACCTTGCCGAGGTTTCCCAGGCGATGAACGCGCTGGGCTGGGGCAACTATGCCAACGACCACGAGGACGGCAATGGACAGTTCGAGCAAAACTTCGAATACGCCGACGCGCTGACAACGGCCGACCGGGTGGCCACCGCACGGTACCTGCTCTCGGTGATCGCCGAGCGGCGCGGCATGCAGGCAACTTTCATGCCCAAGCCTTTCGGTGATCGCACCGGTTCGGGTATGCACCTGCACCTTTCGCTGTGCGGCCGCTCCGGCCCTCTCTTTCCTGACTCATCCGACGAGAAAGGACTTGGACTGTCGGCGACGGCGTACGCGTTCATCGCCGGTATCCTCGACCACGCGTGCGCGCTGCAAGCCGTCATCGCACCGACCGTCAACTCCTATAAGCGAACCGGAGCTGCTTCCACCGCCAGTGGAGCCACCTGGGCACCCCGCGCGGCCACCTACGGCGGCAACGACCGCACCCGTTATCTACGCGTGCCCGACCACAATCGGGTCGAACTGCGCGGCGCCGACGGCTCAGCCAATCCGTATCTTGCGATCACGGCCGCAGTCACCGCGGGATTGGACGGCATCTCGCGCGGCCTCGATCCCGGACTGCCGGGCAGTGGTGGCGGCGCACCACTCCCGTTGACGTTGCTGCATGCGCTGGAGGCATTCGAGGCCGATCCGATTGTCTACGGCTCGCTCGACGGCGCCGGCGGCGGCGTTGCGGCCTATTTCACACAGCTCAAGCGCGATGAGTTTTTCGACTGGCATAACACTGTCTCTCCATGGGAGATCGACCGTTATCTCACCGCTTTCTAGGCGCAAGGACTCACACGCATGTGCGGGATCGTCGGACTTCACCTGCGCGAGCCGGCTCTGTATCCGCGGCTCGGCGACCTGCTAACGGGGATGCTGTGCGAATTGGTCGACCGCGGGCCCGATTCGGCGGGGATCGCGATCTATGGCGACACAACTTGGTCGCCCGCTGGGCACAGCACTGTGTCGCTGCTGAACAGCCCACTCACCGCCGCGGAGCTCGCGACCGCTCTCACTACCGAGCTCGGCGTTGTCGTCACCGGTATCGACGAGCCGCCGACGACCGTGTTGCACGCCCCCGTCGACTACGAAATCCTCACCGCCGCAGCTGGAGCTGCCGCAACCGGCGCGCACCTGATCGGTTTCGGATCGGAGCTGACCGTGCTCAAAGGTGTCGGCAGTCCGCGTGAGCTGGCCGCTGCCTTCGGCCTGCCGAAGGCTCGGGGGTGGCAGGGCGTCGGGCACACTCGAATGGCGACCGAATCCGCGGTGACCGCCGAAGGGTCGCATCCGTTCTCTGTCGGGCCGGACCAGTGCCTGGTGCACAACGGCTCGTTTTCCAACCACATGTCGATTAAGCATGAGCTTGAGCGAAAAGGTGTGGTCTTCGATAGCGAGAATGACACCGAGGTGGGCGCGCGCTTCGTCGCCAAACAGCTGGCCGAGGGCGTCGGGCTAGAGAAAGCCTTGTTGGCGCTCAATGAAACGTTCGATGGGTTCTACACGCTCTTGGTGTCCACCGCCGAATCGTTCGCGGTTCTACGCGATGCGATCTCATGTAAACCGGCGATTGTTGCCGAGACCGCCCATTGGGTCGCGATGGCCTCCGAATACCGCGCGCTGGCAAACCTTCCGGGTATAGGCGCCGCCCACATCTTCGAACCGGAACCGGAGGAGGTGTATGTATGGCACCGCTAGGAACCGTCAGCCAGACAAGCCCAGGCGTCACGATCGATCTCGTCGCGTCCAGTACCCGCCGGGTCAACCAGCTGCTGGCTTCCTCCGATGCGCCCAAGGCGGTCAGGGTCACCAATCCACTCGGCGCCCATGCGCTCGCCTGCGGTCTCGATGGCGACCTCGACGTCATCATCGAGGGCCACGTCGGTTATTACTGCGCCGGAATGAACAAGCACGCCAGCGTCACCGTCGATGGCAACGCCGGTGTCGGCGTCGCGGAGAACATGATGTCGGGCACGGTCCGCGTCACCGGCGATGCGTCGCAATCGGCGGGTGCGACGGCCCACGGCGGACTTCTGGTGATCGAAGGCAACGCCGCCGCACGCTGTGGCATCTCGATGAAGGGCGTCGATATCGTCGTCGGCGGAAACATCGGGCACATGAGCGCGTTCATGGCTCAGGCCGGGCGACTCGTGGTCTGCGGTAATGCCGGTGAAGCGCTGGGCGATTCGCTGTATGAGGCACGCATTTATGTGCGCGGCGCGGTCGCGTCACTGGGTGCCGACTGTGTCGAAAAGCCGATGCGCGGCGAGCATCTGGCCGAGCTCAAGCATCTCCTCGACACAGCCGGGTTCGACGCGGATCCGGCCGAGTTCACGCGCTACGGCTCGGCCCGTACCCTGTACAACTTCCACGTCGACAACGCGTCCGCATATTGACCAGCATGCGAGGAGCCAAGCATGACGACGACCGCACCGGGTTTGCGCGAATCCGCCACCTTCGACCGCGATGTGATCCATGAGATCCAGCGCGCGGCCGAAACCGGCATCTACGACATCCGCGGCTGGGGCGCCAAACGTAGGCTCCCGCACCTCGATGACCTGCTGTTCCTCGGCGCGTCGATGTCACGGTACCCGCTGGAGGGCTACCGCGAACGTTGTGGTACCGACGTCATCCTGGGCGACCTGCACGCGAAATTCCCGCTGCACCTTGATATTCCGATCACGATAGCGGGCATGAGCTTCGGCGCTTTGTCCGGAGCCGCGAAAGAGGCGCTGGGTCGCGCCGCAACCGAGGTCGGTACGTCCACCACCACCGGTGACGGCGGCATGACCCCCGAAGAGCGCGGCCAGTCCAAGCATCTTGTCTACCAGTATCTTCCGTCGCGTTACGGGATGAATCCCGACGACTTGCGCAGGGCCGACGCGATCGAGATCGTGCTCGGACAGGGCGCCAAGCCGGGCGGTGGCGGCATGCTGCTCGGGCAGAAGATCACCGACCGAGTCGCCGCGATGCGCACATTGCCGCACGGCGTCGACCAGCGCAGCGCCTGTCGCCACCCCGATTGGACCGGACCGGATGACCTCGCCATCAAGATCCTTGAACTTCGTGAAATCACGAACTGGGAAAAGCCTATTTACGTCAAGATCGGCGCGACCCGGACCTACTACGACGTCATGCTCGCCGTGAAGATCGGCGCTGACGTGGTGGTCGTGGACGGCATGCAAGGCGGCACCGCGGCGACGCAAGACGTGTTCATCGAGCACGTGGGCATCCCCACGCTGGCCGCGATTCCTCAGGCCGTGCACGCACTGCAAGAACTCGGTATGCACCGAAAGATGCAGCTCATCGTCTCTGGTGGCATCCGAACTGGAGCCGATGTTGCCAAGGCGATGGCCCTCGGTGCCGACGCCGTCGCGATCGGCACCGCCGCGCTCATCGCGCTCGGCGACAATCATCCGCGGTATTCCGACGAATACCGCGAACTCGGCTCCGAAGCGGGCTTCTACGACGACTTCCAGGCCGGTCGCGACCCCGCCGGAATCACCACGCAAGACCCAGAGCTAGAGAAACGGCTCGACCCGATCGAGGGAGCCCGCCGAGTTGCGAACTATCTGCGCGTACTGACGATGGAGGCCCAAACACTGGCCAGGGCGTGCGGAAAGTCGCACCTGCGCAATCTCGAACCCGAGGACCTCGTCGCCCTTACCGTCGAATCCGCGGCAATGGCCCGCGTACCCCTTGCCGGGACAAACTGGATCCCCGGGGCAGCGGCACCCTAGGACCTCGAGCCCGCGCCAACAAGCCCGTTGGAATCCTCCGCCCAATCCCGTTGCACGAGTACCCGATGCGCGATCCGGTTGAGTGCTGCCTGAATCTCGTCGCGGTCGGGTCTTCCCTCGAATGCTTCAGACCGTTCCAGCTTGTCCGCCCAGTACTCGACGATCGCCGACGACACGAAGTCGACCTGCCGTCGACCGGATTGCGTGAGCCACAGACTGTCACCGGTCCGCAGCGCGCTACCACGCTCGACCAACTGATTGAACGTCGGCTCGAGCACCTCCTCCGGCAGGCGCGGCCGCTCCGCGATGTCGGATAGCCGAGCCTGACCGAACACCTGGGCGTAACGGTAGATCTGCAGCAGCGCCCAGGTCTGCGCAACGTCGAGTTCGCAATCCACCCGCGCGCACAGTTCGCGCAACCGGACCGCGGGGCTGTTGCGCATCATGCGGCTGATCGCGGTCTCCAACACCTTGTCCGGGGATTCGCTGCAGGGCATCGCGAAACCCTCGCCCAGGTCGAGCCCCACGGCGTCGGTGTCACGCAGCGGCACCTCCTTGAGCAGGAGGGCCACGAGGAACCCGACCATCGCAACCGGCGCCGCGCACAGGAACACCAGATCGAGTGATTCGGCGTATGCGTGTACCACCGGCGCGGCGACGTCGTGCGGCAACTCGTGCAGGATCTTGGGCTCCTGGGCCGCCCTCGGCGGTGGGCCGCCTGCCGCGAGGGCCGGCCTGATGCGCTCGGCGAGGAAGTTGGCGAACAGTGAACCGAACACCGCCGCGCCGAATGAGCTGCCGATGGTGCGAAAGAACGTCACCCCGGACGTCGCGACGCCGAGGTCAGCGAAATCGGAGGTGTTCTGCACGATCAGCACCAGCACCTGCATGCACATGCCGATGCCGGTGCCGAGCACGAACAGGTACGCCGACTGAACCACGGCCGGAGTCGATGCGTCCATCCGCGACAGCAACACGAAGCCCACACCCATGATCAGGGTGCCCGCGACGGGAAAAACCTTGTACCGCCCCGTGCGCCCGACGATGGCGCCACTGCCGATCGAGGTGATCAGCAGGCCGGCCACCATCGGCAGTGTGCGCAGTCCGGACGTGGTAGCCGACACCCCGTCGACGAACTGCATGAAGGTCGGTAGGAAGGTCAGCGCCCCCAGCATCGCGAAGCCGACTACGAACGACAGCACGCAGCACATGCCGAAGACCGGATTGGAGAACAGCCGGATCGGCAGCACCGGCTCGGCGGCACGCAGTTCGACGACCACGAAGATCGCGAGCGCGGCAGTCGATCCGGCGAACAGTCCGATGACGGTCGCTGAGCTCCAGGGATACGTGCTGCCGCCCCAGCTGGTGGCCAGCGTCAGGCCCGACGCGCCCAGCCCGACGAGCACGATGCCCGCATAGTCGATCCTTGGTCTGGCTGTTCGCCCCAACGCCGGAATGGCGGCGCTGGCCACCATCAGCACGACGACGGCCACTGGCACGTTGATCCAGAACGCCCACCGCCAGCTGAGATGGTCGACAAAGAACCCGCCCAGCAACGGCCCGATCACGGTCGTCACCCCGAACACCGCGCCGAGCGCACCCTGATAGCGGCCCCTTTCCCGCAGCGGAACCACCTCGCCGATCAGCGCCGCGGCCGTCACGATGATCGCGCCGCCACCGACGCCCTGCAGTGCCCGGGATCCGACCAGCATCGCCATCGACTGCGCCGATCCGCACAGCACCGAGCCCGCCAGAAAGAACAGCACCGCGGCCTGGAAGACCCGCTTGCGGCCGAACAGGTCGCCGAGCTTGCCGACGATCGCGGTGGCGATCGTCGATGCGAGCAGGTAGCTCGTCACCACCCACGACTGATGTCCGGCACCGCCGAGGTCAGCCACCACGGTCGGCAGGGCGGTGGCCACGATGGTCTGGTCGAGAGCGGCCAGCAGCATCCCGAACAACACCGCGGTAAAGATCAAGTTGCGGCGCTGCGGACCGATCAGCGCACTCCCGGACCCCGAATCCGCAGCGTGGCGGGCCTGTTCGGTAACCGGTCCGGCCATATTGAAAGCCTACGGTCAGGCGCTGCTACGCCACCCCGCCACGCCGAGCACGATCATCCGCAACTGCTTGACCGCGATGCGCTTGATCTCCTCCTGCGCGGCGGCATCCTGCGCGTCCTCGATGGCTTCGGAGGTCACGATCATCGAGTTCACGAACAACCCTGCAAGCACGTTGAGATCCTCGGTGCTCCAGTCGTTGAGGCCCGGGAAACGCGCCAGGTCGGTGGCGAGTTCGGAAGTGATCAGCCGGATCTCGGTGCGGATCGCATATCGCAGGACCGATACACCGCTGGACCGCTCCCGGCCGATGAACCGCCAGTGCTCTCGCTGCTGCGCGATGCTGCCCACGACGATTTCGACGGACGATTCGATCACGCGGTTCGTGTCGAGTTTGCCCGCGCGCGCCGATCGCAGCATGTCCCGCAGCACCCGGAACGACTCGTCGATCAGGACGAGGCCGAGCGCCTCCATCGATTCGAAATGCCGGTAGAACGCCGCGGGCACAATGCCGGCCTCCCGCGTCACCTCGCGCAGGCTCAGCGCGCTGAAGCTTCCGTCGTCGAGAAGCCTCAGCGCGGCTGCAACGATCGCCCGTCGGGTGGCCTCTTTGCGCTCCTCGCGGGACACCTTCACCCGTGAGGACGATGAGGCGGACCGGCGCGACCGTGAGCTAGGCGTACGACTGTTCACTATTGTGAAGCCTACCACAACCTGGTGTTTTCCCTTGACTTCTAGCGTATTCGCTGAGCACAGTGTACATATGTTTACTCAAATCCTTGCCAACCGGGTACTGGGTTCGGGCCTCGTCGACCTGCTTACCGGACCACACGGCGTGGACCGTTACACCGAGCTGGTGGCGCCGACCTGGTCGCTCGGCGATGCCCGGGCCCGGGTCGTGTCCGTCGAGCGTCGCACCCCCCGCAGCGTCACGCTGACGCTGGCGCCCAACCGCGCGTTCCCCGGTTTCAAGTGCGGCCAGCACATCAACCTCACCGTCGAGATCGACGGCCGGCGCCGAACCCGCTGTTATTCACCGGCCAGCGCCGAGGGCGCACCGCTGTTGGAGTTGACCGTCGGCCTGCACGACGGCGGCCTCGTGTCGACGCACCTGTACCGCCAGGCCCGGCCCGGCATGGTGGTCGGCCTCGACAGTGTCGCCGGCGACTTCGTGCTCCCGGACGTGCGCCCGCGGCGGATCCTGTTCGTCTCGGGCGGCAGCGGCATCACACCCGTGATGTCGATGCTGCGCACACTGCGGGTCGAGAACTTCGACGGCGAGATCGCTTTCGTGCACTATGCGCGCTCGCCCGAGGACGCATGCTATCGCGACGAACTGGCCGCGATGGCCGGCGTGCGGGTCCTGCACGGCTACACGCGGTCAGGAGACGGCGACCTGCGCGGCCGCTTCGACGGCACTCACCTGGCGGCCGCCATGGGCGCACCGGACGCCGTGTACGTGTGCGGACCGCCGTCGCTGGCCGCCGCCGTGCGCGAGCACTGCGACAACGTCAGCGCCGAGAGCTTTGTGCCGCCCCCGTTCGAAGTCCCGGCCCGGGCGTCAGGTGGCCTGATTTCGTTCAGCGACAGTCAGGTCGAGGCCACCGACGACGGGCGGCCCCTGCTCGAGCAAGCCGAGGCGGCCGGCCTGTCACCCGAAAGCGGATGCCGGATGGGCATCTGCCAGAGCTGCACCCGCCGCAAGACCCGCGGCGCGGTCAAGAACCTGATCACCGGCGCGGTGTCGACATCGGCCGAGGAGGACGTGCAGATCTGCGTGTCCGTCCCCGTCGGCGATGTCGAGCTTGCGCTCTGAGATACCGAGGAGTCATCCATGCCCAAATCGCACATCACCCTCACTCCCGAGCAGACCGAGGCGTTCGGCCGCGAGCTCGACGCGCTCAAGGAGCGCGTCATGGCCGACCTGGGGGAGCGCGACGCGACCTACATCCGGCGCGTCATCAAGGCACAACGAGCACTCGAGGTCGGCGGTCGCGCCTGTCTGATGGCTGGGATTCTGCCCCCGGCGTGGCTGGCGGGCACGGCCATGCTCGCTCTGTCAAAGATCTTGGACAACATGGAGATTGGCCACAACGTGATGCACGGCCAGTACGACTGGATGGGCGATGCGTCGATTTCCAGCCGCGTTTTCGAGTGGGACACCGCGTGCCCGGGTGATCAGTGGCGCCACTCGCACAACTACATGCACCACACCCACACCAACATCGTCGGGATGGACCGCGACATCGGCTACGGCATCCTGCGGATGAGCCCCGACCAACGTTGGCGCCCATATTTCCTGGGGAACCCGGTGTACGCGTTCCTGCTGATGGTGCTGTTCCAGTACGGGGTGGCGCTGCACGAACTCGAGACCGAGAGAATTCGCTCCGGTGAGATCACGCTTGCCGACAAACGCGACGTTCTCGACGGCATCTGGCGCAAGACCCGCAGGCAACTACTGAAGGACTACGTCGCGTTCCCGCTGTTGGCCGGTCCGTTCGCGCCACTCGTCGCGGCGGGAAATCTGACCGCCAACCTCGCCCGCAACATCTGGTCGTTCACGATCATCTTCTGCGGTCACTTTCCGGAGGACACGCAGGAGTTCTCGATCGAGGAGACTACCGACGAGACCCGCGGACAATGGTATCTGCGTCAACTGCTCGGATCGGCTAACCTCAACGGCGGCAAGCTGTTTCACATCCTGAGCGGCAATTTGTCGTTTCAGATCGAGCATCATCTGTTCCCCGACATTCCAGCGCATCGCTACGCGGAGATCTCGGCGCAAGTTCAGCAGATCTGCCGGCGGTATTCAGTGCCTTACAACACCGGCCCACTGCACCGCCAGTTCGGCACCGTCGTCCGCAAAATCGTCAGGCTGGCGTTACCTCAACAGCGACGGGTGCCCTTCCTGAGGCGGCAGGCCGAACCGGCCCCGGTCGCGGCATAACCCCCAAAAAACTAGAACGTGTTCCAGATCCGCCCGATCTCGCGTAGCATCGCCTGACATGAGCCGGATCGGAAATTTCCCCAGCCAGTGAGCTACCGGCGTGACCGGCGCTACCGGACCATTCTGTACGCCACCGACGGTCCGATCGCGAGGGTCACCTTGAACCGGCCGGACGAGCTGAACACGATCGTCGCGCCGATGCCAGATGAGGTGGAGGACGCGGTGAACACGGCCGTACGCGACGACTCGGTCAAGGTGATCATCCTGCGCGGTGCCGGGCGGGCCTTCTGCGCCGGATACAACTTCGCCGGAGGTTTCGGATACGGCGAGCTGTTCAGCACCGACGGTCGGTGGGATCCCGGCAAGGACATGATCTACACCACGTCCCACGCCACCTCGCCGCACCAGAAGTTCATGAGCATCTGGCGCTCTCCGAAACCCGTGATCGCCCAGGTCCACGGCTGGTGCGTGGGCGGGGGCAGCGACTACGCGCTGTGCGCCGATCTGGTGATCGCGAGCGAGGACGCGCAGATCGGCACGCCGTACTCGCGGGTGTGGGGCGCATACCTGTCCGGGATGTGGATCTACCGCCTCGGCCTGACCCGCGCGAAGTACTACGCGCTGACCGGCGCCCCGCTCTCGGGCCGCGAGGCGGCCGACATCGGCCTGATCAACCAGGCCGTGCCGTTCGAGCAGCTGGAGGCCGTGGTCTGCGCGCAGGCAGAGCAGTTGGCGTCGCTGCCGATGGGACAGCTCGCCGCGCAGAAGCTGATGGTCAACCAGGCCTTCGAGAACATGGGTTTAGCCTCGACCCAGACCCTGGGCGCGGTCCTCGACGGAATTATGCGCAACATCCCTGAGGCACACGCCTTCATCGATCACGCGGCGTCACAGGGTGTTTCATCAGCTGTCACCGAACGCGACGGCCGCTTCGGCGACTACGGCCAGGCGCCGGATCCGCGCAAGCCGGACCCGAGCCACATCATCGAGCCGTAGATCGCGCCACATACAGTCAAGGCCCCGGTCACGCTGTTCACCGCGTGTTCAAGGACACGTCGTCGGCGCGTGGTGCACCGCACACGCAGGGAGTCTCTGATGAGGCCGATGCGCGTGGTTCAAGTGGCCAACTTCTACGGGCCGCGTTCGGGCGGGCTGCGCACAGCCGTCGACCGGCTTGGCGCCGAATACTGCGCGGCAGGCCACGAGGTTTTTCTCATCGTCCCGGGCATGACCGCGTCGCACACCCTGCTGGCGACCGGCGTGGTCCGGATCTCAGTGCGGGCCAAACAGATTCCGTTCACCGGCGGTTATCGCGCGGTTCTGCCGGGACCGGTTAAGCGAATCGTGGCCTCGCTGGCTCCCGACGCGCTCGAAGTGTCGGACCGGCTCACGCTGCGATCGCTGGGCCGTTGGGGTCGCGAACACGACGCCGCCACGGTGATGATCTCCCACGAGCGTCTCGATCGGCTCGCCGGCCTGGTGCTGCCACCCGGATGGGCGAGGCGTCTAGCGGATTTCGCGAACCGGCGCACCGCGTCGAACTACGACATGGTCGTGTGCACCACCGGCTTCGCGCGTGAGGAGTTCGACCGCATCGAGGTCCCGAATGTCGCCACGGTGCCGTTGGGCGTCGACCTGGACACCTTCCATCCGCGCCACCGCTCGTTGCGGCTGCGTCGCCAGTGGGCAACACCCGGCCAGACGCTCCTGGTGCACTGCGGTCGGCTGTCCGTGGAGAAACGCGTCGATCGCAGCATCGATGCGCTTGCCGCACTGTGCGATTCGGGCGTGGACGCGCGGTTGCTGATCGTGGGGGAGGGCCCACTGCGCAGCAAGCTCGAACGGCAGGCAGCGCGGCTGCCGGTCAGTTTCACCGGCTTCGTGGACAATCGCAGCGAGGTCGCGGCGCTGCTGGCCACAGCCGACGTGGCTCTGGCCCCCGGGCCGCACGAAACCTTCGGCCTTGCGGCACTGGAGGCGCTCGCGTGCGGCACACCTGCCGTGGTGTCCTGCACGTCCGCACTGCGGGAAATCGTCACGAGCGACAGCGGTGCTCACGCGTCAAACGATCCCACCTCATTTGCGAGGGCGGTGGTCGACATCATCGGCCGGCCACTGCGGCGGCGCCGTCGAGACGCCCGCCGTCGGGCCGAGCACTTCACCTGGCCGCGAGCCGCTAACAGCATGCTGGCCATCTTGTCATCGTCGCCGTACCGCCCGGCCGCCAACGAATAGCGGGTAAGACCCCTGCGGCTGCGTCACTGCCCGGCACAATGTTGGAAATGACGGAGGAAACGGCGTCCGCACCATCAATCGCCGGGCTTGAGGCCAGTGGAATCGAGACGGTGATCGGCACCGTGGTCAATCCCGCGGGTCTCACGCACGCCAAAACGGTGCCGCCGCGCCGATTGACCGTGTTCGCCAACCCGGGTCTCGGCGCCAGTCCCGTCTGGCATGTGTTCGCCATCGACCAGACGGGCATCGCGTTGACGAAAGACTTCGGTGTGGTCGGCGACGAACGAATCCGAATCGACCTGACGACGCTGCGAGCCATCGGCGGGGGGCTGGCGTGGGCGCCCGGTTCGTTCTTCGACCAGACCGGCGCGCCGGTGCCCACCTGCAGCCGTGGCGCATTGCGCCGTGTCGAGGAGCGACTGCAGGGCGCGGGCATCGCGGCACTGATCGGCCATGAGATCGAGTTTCTCCTCGTGGGTCCCGATGGCGGCCGGCTGCCCTCGACGATGTGGGCGCAATACGGGCTGGCCGGTGTGCTCGAACATGAAGGCTTCGTACGCGACGTCACCACGTCAGCGGCGGCAGCCGGCATCGGCATAGAGCAGTTCCACCCCGAGTACGGTCTGAACCAGTTCGAGATCTCGCTGTCCCCGCTCGCCCCCGTCGCCGCCGCGGACCAACTTGTCCTGATGCGGATCGTTATCGGCCGTGTGGCCCGACGATACGGAGTGAGAGTCTGTCTTTCTCCAGTGCCATTCGCGGGAGGCGTGGGATCTGGTGCACATCAACACTTTTCGATGACAAAGGACGGCGCGCCGGTGTTCTCCGGCGGATCGGGCGTCGAAGGAATGACTCAGGAGGGCGAACACGCTGTCGGTGGCATACTCGCCGGCCTGCCGGAAGCGCAAGGTGTGCTCGGTGGTTCGATCCTGTCCGGCTTGCGGATGCAGCCGGGGTTTTGGGCCGGCGCCAGCATGTGCTGGGGCACCGAGAATCGCGAGGCAGCCGTCAGGTTCCTGATCGGTGGGCCTGGCAACCCACACGGCGCCAACGTGGAAGTCAAGGTCGTCGACCCGTCCGCCAATCCGTATTTCGCGTCTGCCACCATCCTGGGGCTGGCCCTCGACGGGATTGAACAACGCAGCCCGCTGCCGCCGGGAATCGGTGTGGACCCGGCGAGCTTGTCCGATGACGAGCGCAGTCGATCGGGCGTGGTGCTGCTCCCGACCGACCAGGCAACGGTGATCACCACGCTCGACGGCTCGACCCGAATCCGCGGCATCCTCGGGGACGCGGCCGTCGACGCGATCGTCGCAGTGCGCCGCTACGAGCACGACACGTACGGGGATCTTGAGCCGGCGCAGCTTGCGGACAAGTTCCGGATGGCGTGGAGTCTGTGACGGCGCTGGCTGAGCAGGTCGGAAATCTGAGGCTCATCGACCACCACGTTCACGGCTGCTGGGTGGAATCGGGCCACCGGCGCCGATTCGAGAACGCGCTCAACGAGGCCAACACCGAGCCGATCGCCGATTTCGATTCCGGCTTTGACACCCAATTGGGATTCGCGCTGCGTACCCACTGCGCGCCGCTGATCGGCCTGGGGCCGCATGCCGCGCCAAATGACTACTGGCAACGCCGATCAGAATTCAGCGAAGCCGAATTGGCGCAGGTGTTTCTGCGTGCCGCGCAGGTGTCCGATTGGCTGATCGACACCGGGCTGGCGCAGGGTACCGCCGACGTTGACCGCATGGCCGCTTTCGCGGCGGGTCGAGCCCACGAGGTGATCCGGCTGGAGCAGATCGCCGAACAGGCCGCCGCGGACGCCGGCGAATACATCGACGCATTCGATGAACACCTACAGCGACGGGCGGCCGGGGCGGTGGCGACCAAGTCGATCCTGGCCTACCGCGGCGGATTCGGCGGCGACCTGTCCGAGCCCACGGGAAAGGAGGTCGAGCAGGCGGCCGCTCGGTGGCGCGACGCCGGTGGCGGTCGTCTGACGAACCGGGTGCTGCTGCGGTTCGGGCTGCACCGCGCGCTGGCGCTCGGTAAGCCGCTGCAGCTGCACGTCGGGCTTGGCGACCGCGACTGCGACCTCCACAAGACGAACCCGCTGTTGCTGCTGGATTTCCTGCGCAGCACCGGCGACACGCCGATCATGCTTCTGCATTGCTATCCCTACGAGCGTGAAGCCGGGTACCTCGCACAGGCGTTCAACAATGTCTACGTCGACGGTGGATTGTCGATCAACCACCTCGGCGCGCGTGCGGGCGGGGTGATCGGCCGCTTGCTCGAGCTTGCGCCGTTCCGCAAGATCCTGTATTCGTCCGATGGGTTCGGCCCCGCAGAATTGCATTTCCTCGGGGCATTGTTGTGGCGCAAGGGAGTACGTGAGATCCTTCAGAGTTTCGTCGACGCGGGGGAGTGGAGCGAGGCCGACGCGATCCGCGTCGCCGAGTTGATCGGCCATCGCAACGCCGCGCGCGTGTACGGTCTTCAGGTCGACGACAGCGGCGCGTGATCATGGAGGCCACGACCACAACCACTTTGCGCTTCGCGGTTTTGCTGACGACCGCCAACGGCTTCCTCGACGCGTACACCTACATCACCCGCGGCCACGTTTTTGCGAATGTCCAGACGGGCAATGTGATCCTGTTCGCGATCGACCTAAGCCACCGGAGTTGGGGCTCCACGCTGGGGCACCTCTGGCCGATCCTCGCTTTCCTTGTCGGCGTGCTGCTTTCGGCACATATCAGATCAGGCCGCCTCGAGAGATTGGTGACTTATCCGATGCGGTGGACGATGGGGATCCAGGCCCTCGCGTTCGCGACCGTGGGCTTCGTGCCGACCACCGTGCCGAACAGCTTCGTGACGATCCCGATCTCCTTTCTCGCGGCCATGCAGTGCACGCTGTTTCGCAGCATCGGCGACCTGACCTACATCTCCGTGGCCACCACAGGGAACCTGATGAGAGTCATGGAAGCCGGATACTCGGTGCTGGTTGAGAAAGACGACGCGGCGCGCGTCGCATTTCGCGTGTACGCAGCGCTGACCGCGACATTCGCGAGCGGTGCCGTGCTCGGCGCCCTCGCCAGCCTGTACTGGGGAATCCATGCGGTGTGGGTCGCTGCGGCCTTCCTGTCCGTCACGCTCGTGTTCTTCATCATCGATGAGCGCCAGGGTCGCGGGGTTAAGGAACCGTAATCGACCCCGCGAATGCAACGCCACGGCGGCCGTTCGCGAGATTTTCCGCCATGACGTTACGTTCGACGCCCGAAGACTCCCACGAGCCGAAGACTCCCACGAGCCGGCTAGCCCCCGGATTGACAGTAAGAGCGGGTGGCGAAGTCGAGCGCCGCACGATACAGCTCGTCGAGCTGGTGTGCGCTGACCGCCGCCGCGACGGCATCGTCACGGTCGGCCGCACAGTCCGGTGCGTGCAGCAGCTGCCAGTTGGAGGCGATCTCGGCGACCATCGTGTGATTGAGCGCATCGATGGTTGATCGGGACGCGGAAAGGTCGGGGGCGGTCGTCGGAGCCGCCGACGGATCGAGTTTCCAGTCCGAGAAGCGCCCGTACTCGACGGCTTCGGTGGCGTTGATCTGGTCGGTGAAGACCCGCCTGACGTAGTCGGCATCGATGCCGGCCCCGACCGCGTCGTCGGACACCGCCGCGAGCACCTGACCGGCCCTCGCGCGGTCCTCGATGCTTCCCTTCGAGAGCCACTTGGACGCCGCCACCGGATCGGCGGTCTGCAACCGCACGGCCGCGGCGTCCACCAACCCGGTCAATGGGCTACCCACGGTTGCCCCGGCGCCGGCGCCCCCGACGCCAAAAGTCGTCAGCACCGCAACAATGCACACCCCTATTCGAAGTCCGAACACGACACAGTTTTAACAGGCGCACCATTTCCGCCGCTCACGTAACCCCCGGCACCCCGCGCGCGATAACCCGATGTTCGCCTCACAGTGGGAGTACCGCCATGTATTTGTTTGGAAACGATCTGTGGTTACGCCGGTTGGCGATGGCCGGGCTCGCGTCCCTGGTTGTGGCCGGGCTCATCGGTGTCGTGGCGCAGCCGGTCACGGCGAAAGCCGCCGCTCCCGAGGTGCTGATGGTGCCCTCGCCGTCGATGGGCCGCGATATCCCGGTGCAGTTCCAGGGCGGGGGTCCGAAGGCCGTCTATTTGCTGGACGGGATGCGGGCACGCGACGACCGCAACGGCTGGGACATCGAAACCGGGGCGTTTTCGTGGTTCAACGGATCCGGCCTGTCGGTGGTGATGCCGGTCGGTGGCATGTCGAGCTTTTACACCGATTGGTATCGGCCGGCGGTCGGAAACGGCGGGACCCATACCTACAAGTGGGAAACGTTCCTGACCTCCGAGCTTCCCGGATGGCTGGCCGCCAACAGGAAGATCAGCTCCAACGGCAACGCCGTGGTCGGCCTGTCGATGTCGGGCAGTTCGGCGCTGATCCTGGCGGCCTATCACCCTGGCCAGTTCGTCTACGCCGGATCTTTGTCGGGCTTTTTGAACCTGTCGGCGGGCTTCTGGCCCATCCTTGTCAGCGTTGCGATGGCCGACGCCGGTGGGTTCAACGCCCTGGACATGTGGGGTTCGTACGGCGGCGGGGCCTGGCAGCGAAACGACCCGATGAATCAGATCGGCCGGCTTGTGACCAACAACACCCGGATCTGGGTCTACAGCGGCAACGGTAATCCGACGGATCTCGACGCGGGTCTCGGCAACGCGCAAATCCCCGCGCAGTTCCTCGAGGGGCTGACCATCCGCACCAACAGGGAGTTCCAGAGCAGATATCTGGCGGCGGGCGGCACGAACGGTGTGTTCAACTTCCCGCCGGACGGCACGCACAGCTGGGGCTATTGGGGTGGCCAGCTACAGGCGATGAAACCAGATCTGCAGCGCGTGCTGGGCGCCATGCCGACCGCGTAATCGCGATTTTCGTGTATGTGTGTGTTGCGCCCTGCACTGGACCGCCACCCAACATCTCGTACCATCGTGGGACGACGTAAACGTGAACGGGATCAAATTTGCCAGATACGCCACTTGAGGGTAAGACGCTAACACCTCACTTCGAGAAGGTGCAGCACCACTACGACCTTTCGGACGACTTTTACCGGGTGTTCCTCGACCCGACGCAAACCTATAGCTGCGCGTATTTCGAGCGCGACGACATGACGCTCGAGCAAGCGCAAATCGCCAAGATTGACCTGGCGCTGGGCAAGCTGGGACTGCAGCCCGGGATGACTCTCCTCGACATCGGCTGCGGATGGGGCGCCACGCTGATGCGGGCGCTCGAAAAGTACGACGTCAACATCGTCGGGCTGACGCTCTCGAAGAACCAGCAGGAACACGTCCAGCAGCTCTTCGCCCAGTCCAACAGCCCGCGCTCGAAGCGGGTGCTGCTGCAAGGCTGGGAGCAGTTCACCGGGCGGGTGGACCGCATCGTGTCGATCGGTGCGTTCGAACACTTCGGCTACGACCGCTACGACCCCTTCTTCGGGATGGCCCACGACGTTCTTCCGATCGGTGGGGTCATGCTGCTGCACACGATCGTGCAGGCGAGCGAACGGGACATGAATGAGCGCAATTTAAAGCTGACAATGCGGCTCGTGCGGTTCTCCAAGTTCATGATGGACGAGATCTTCCCCGGCGGGAGGCTGCCGCCGGTCGCGCTCGTCGAGGACCGTGCGACCGCCGCCGGGTTCCACGTCACGCGCGTGCAACCGTTGCGATTGCACTACGCGCGGACCCTGGACACGTGGGCCGCCGCGCTTGAAGCCGGCAAGAGTGAGGCGATCGCGATCCAGTCGGTAGAGGTCTACGACCGCTACATGAAGTACCTGACCGGCTGCGCGGAGCTGTTCCGTGACGGGTACATCGACGTCTGCCAGTTCACCTGCGAAAAGTACTAGCGGAAGGCAGCTGACCGCGAATAGTCAGGTCGGCCTTTGGGCGCCGATGTTCTCGATCGCGCCGATGACTGCCTCCGGGTCATCCAGTGCCACAAACGTTTTGGCACCCGGCACCTCGACGAGTGTGACGTGCTCGAACAGCGCCGCCAGCCTCCGGCCGAGCGACGGCGTGAAGCAGCGGTCCGCCTGCCCCCACACCACCGTGACGGGTTTGGTGAACTTCGGTAGGCGTGTCGACACGTCCGTCAGATCGGTGTTCGCGACGTGTCGCAGCAGCGTCGCCAGATCGCGGCAGATGCGTGAGTCCGCACGGCACGGTTGCAACCAGGAATCCGTCAGCGCCGGATCGGGGTCGCGCATGAGCAGCCCGAATCCCAGTGGTGAGAGGCGTAGCGCCGTCAGCCGCATCTGCGCGAACAACATCTTGATCGTCATCGGACCTCGCAGCAGCGCGAACACGACATCGAACGGGAACGGCGGGAACTTGTCGAACGCGTCGCAGTTGGTGAGGACCAGACGCCCGACGTGGTCTGGGTAGGCGTCGACCGTCAGCTGGCACAAACCGCCACCGGTGTCGCTGCCGACGAGGGTCACGTCCGACAGATCCAGCGCGACGATCAGGTCGCGAATCATCGTGGCGACACCGTGCGGTGACAGCTCAGCCCCGTCGTTGACGGGAATCGTGTGGGAACCCAGCGGCCAATCCGGCAGGATGCACCGGAACCCTCTGCGCGCCAAACCCTCCGCGACCTTCATCCATAGCCGGTGGTCGACGAGGATTCCGTGGACGAACAGCACCGGCGGGTGCGGCGAGTCCTCCGGACCGACCACGTGGTAGTCGATCGTCGCTTGCTCGAGCGTCACCTGCGGCATGTCCGCTATCCTTTCGGGGCAAGTTAAGTACTGTTTGTATGAAAGTTACGTGCAGCCTGTATGAAAGTCAAGGCCGGTGATCCACCGCGGCCCCGCCGGACACAAGCCGAGCGGACCGCGGCGACGAGGACGCTATTGATCGACAGCGCGCGAAAACTGTTCGCCGGCAAGGGCTTCAGTGCGGTATCCACGGAGGCGATCGTCGCGGCGGCCGGGGTGACCCGGGGCGCGCTGTACCACCAGTTCGACGACAAAGCCGCGCTGTTCGCGGCGGTGTACGAACAGGTGGAGCAGGAGCTGGTCGCCGACGTGGGGCAGCGCATCGTCGCGGCCGGCCCCGCCGACCCGCTGCAGGCAATGCGGGTCGGCGCCCAACTCTTCCTGGACCTCGTTTCGGTGCCCGATGTCCAGCAGATTGTGCTCATCGACGCGCCGGCGGTCCTGGGCTGGGAGCGGTGGCGCGCAGTTGGTACGAAATACGGTCTCGGCATCATCGAGGCGATGCTGGCCCAAGCCATCGCGGATGGGGCGATACCTGACCAACCGCTGCATGCGACGGCGCACGTGTTGCTCGCCGTGCTGGATGAAGCCGCGCTGTACGTCGCCCGCGCGGTCGACGACCGTCACGCCCGCGAGGAGATGGAACTCGTCTGCGACCGGGTCATCGCCGGCATCGCGGCCGGCCTCACGCCGACTCGACGACGTCCTTGATCCGCTCGAGCGTCCTGCGCATGTCGCGGACGTTTCGGCGCCCGCGAAGCGGACCGAGCAAGGTCCAATACACCCGAAGACCCGGCAACTTGCGCAGCCGGAACGACTCCGTTACATCGGTCCCGTCGCCGCTGGGTGCGAATTCATAGTGCCAGTGGTTGACGGGCTGGTCGCCCATCAGCACGTCGAACCCGAACTCACGGCCGGGCTCGCACGCGGTGACACGACAGGTCGTCCAATACACCGGCCCGATCTCGTTGCGCCTGACGTGCCCGCGGAATCGAGCACCCACCGCGGGGCCCGACGCCCCGTCGAGCCATTCCGCCTCGAACGTCTCCGGCGAAAATCGGCCGGTGTTTCGAACGTCGGCGACGAGCTCCCAGATCTTTTCAGGGGGCGCGGCCATGTGTACCGTCACCGACCCGTTCATGTCGTGATTTAAGCAGAAACGGTGTTCGCTTACTCTGAAAGCGCACCAGAGGTGTTTTGAAGTGGTGAAAGTCTGTGAAAGTCGTAGACAGCAGGACGCGACGGGGCGGCCCGTCATGGTCCGTCTTGCTGCTGCTTGCGCTCACCGTGGCGGTTGGTGCGGGCGTGGTGTTTCTCGTGCTCGGCTCGAATGACCGGGCGCTGGACCATCCCGCACATCCGCTGAATGACGAACAGACCAGGGCTCAGGTCGTCGAGCCGACGAAACAGATCGTCGCTGCCGCCAATCTGCAGGACGCCGTCGGCGGCTACATCTTGATGTCGTGCAAGAACCAGACCGATCCGCCGTACCAGGGTGCGATCTACCTGACATTCGATATGCCGCCGTCTTTGGACTACTTCGATCAGATCGCCGCCGCGATGGTTGCGCGCGGCTGGCAGAAGGGCTTACCGCCTAACCAGTATTTGTTCGGCACGACGGTGTACAAAGACGGCGTCACCGCCATCCTGTACCGCGACCCCGACCACAGGACGTCCGGGATCATGAAGGTCTACGGCGAGTGCCGGGACATAGCGAATCACCGCAACGACACCGCGGGTTGGACCGACATCACCGACCAACTTCACGCGTGAGCCTGCAAACGACTCAATGGTTGGCCAGTGCCTGATCGGCGATGGCGCCGAGGACTGGTTCCAGCGTTTGCGCGTATTCGATGGTGACGTGATTGTCGTCGCGGTAGACCAGGTTGTTGCCCACGATGACCGGGCAACTATCAGCCGTGCAAAACAGCGTGGTGATGTCCCGATACTGCCCGCCGGCGGCCGTGGTCGCCGCAGCCTCGGCCGCGATGCCGACGTCGTTGACGGCATCGGGCCGCGTCGGCGAACAGGCCTGCGCGTCGTCGAGATGGGCAGAAAGGCATGTCGGCACCGTGGTGCGCGGGTCGGGGATGGGGCCGAGCACAACAACGGCCGCGCCCGTCGACCTCAGTCGGGCGACCAACCTGTTGATGCCGTCGATCCACGCCGGATCGTAGGAGGTGAACCCGAAGTCGGCGCCGTATCGACGCGACATGCTGACCACGATCAGCTGCGGGCGCTCAATTTGCAGCCGGCTGAGGATGTCGCTTCGCCACTGCTCGCATTCCGTGTACTCCCGCCCGAGGTACGGGCTGGTGATGGGCAGCTCCATCAGTGGACACGTGACCTTGCCCAGAGTCTCCAGCCTCCAGTGCCGCTGTTCTGCAAGAGGTTCGAATGCCGGACTCCACATCGCGGCGTGCGAGTCCCCGACCAATGCGACGGTGGTGGGCGACGCGGTGTCGCCGGATGCGCACTCGGCCTGACCAACTTCCCGCCATGACCGGACGCACCCGTTGAGGAAGACAGTCGGCTTGTCTCCCGGTGCATCAGCGATCGTGGGTGTCAGGTTCGACGGTATGGCCCCAACCGCCGCCGACGCCGTCACCGCGGCCTGGATCTGCGCGCTCATCTGCGCGACGGCATCCGGTGCGACCGAGGCGGACGCGGATGGACCCGGCGGATTGACCGTCACCTGCGCGGCGGCCGTGCCATGGCCGACCGGGACGGGTCGGACCGCCAACAGCAGCATGGCCGCGCACAACGCGATCGCGGTGGCGGCGGCGCCGAGCGCCAGGCCGCGCGCGGTCGACTTTTTGATCGTCGCGGCAAAGCGCAACGGGTTCTCGATCAGCCCGAGCGTCAGCACGGCGAGCACCAACGACACGGCCGCCGCGACGAGTCGGGCCCCAAGCCCGAGCTGGTGCCCGACCAGCGGCGGTGCCAGCAACAGCACCGGCCAGTGCCACAGGTACCAGGAGTACGAGACGCGCCCGACCATGCGCATCGCCGGCAGTGACAGCACTCGGCCGACGCCTTTGTCCGGCGCCGCACAGCCGACACCGATGACCAGCGCGGTACCAAGAACGGGCAGCAGCGCGGCGGTACCCGGATACGGCGTCTTCTCGCCTAGTTCAAAGCAGGTGACGACGACAAGGATCAGCCCGCCCCACCCCGCGATCAGCGCGGCGCGATCGGTCAGGCGGCGCCATCGGCTCGCGGTCAACGCGACGAGCCCTCCGGCCGCGAGCTCCCATGCGCGTGACGGCAAAGAGAAGAACGCCCATGACGGCAGCGTGTGCGTCCACACCAGCGAGATCGAAAACGACACCGCCGCGACGACCGCGAGGATGACCGCATAGGCGGCCGCGGAACGAGTCACCTCGTCGCGGGTGCGACGTGTGATCCGGTGCGCCACCCAGACCGTTCCGATGATCAACGCCGGCCACACCAGGTAGAACTGCTCTTCGACGCCCAGTGACCAGTAGTGCTGAAACGGCGACGGGGGAGCGCCGGCCGCGAGGTAGTCCGTCCCCTGCATCGCGAAGCGATAGTTGCCGACGTACAACGCGCACGCGATCGCGTCGCCGAGGGCGGTTCGCGCCTGCAGGGGCGGCAGCAGCACGGTCGAGGCGACTGCGGTGGCGACGATGACCGTGGCCGAGGCAGGTAGTAGACGACGGGCGCGCGCGCCGTAGAACCGGCCGAGCCGGATGCGTGCGTGTGTGCTGACGTCCCGCCACAGAAGGCCGGTGATCAGGAAGCCCGAGATCACGAAGAAGACGTCAACGCCGACGAAGCCGCCGCTGACACCCGGAAAACCCGCGTGAAAGAGGACCACCGCAATCACAGCGACGGCGCGCAGGCCCTCGATGTCTGGGCGGAAGTCACGACCTCGGCCGGCGCGATGAATTCCACGGCGGCGGGACGGTGCGGTGGGCGTGATTGTGTTCACTCGAGCAGCGATCATGCCATGGGTCGCGAAGTGAGCGCAGCGTGGCGCGCTTCAGGACGCCAGCCAGGTCAGCTCGTCAGGTAATTGCTGCCGCCAGAACGTTTCATCGTGGCCACCCGGCGAAAAGGTGCCGGACACCGGTCGGCGCAGTTGCGCGACGAATTCCCGCGCGGCCGCATAGAACCGGTCGCCGGTCCCGCAGTCCACCCGAATCGGGATCGACGCCAGCGCCGGCTGCCCGAAGACCGTGTTGTCGGCCCAGTCGGCGGAGCTGTCGAATGCGCCGTCGTCGGTTGCCAGGTATGACGTCCACAGGGCCGGGCTGACTGCGCAGATGCCCGCCGTCCGCGCTGGGCCGAGCCGCGCGCCCAGCAGCAGCGCGCCGTAGCCGCCCATCGACCAGCCCAGGAAGGCCACCCGCGAGGTGTCGAGCCCGTGTGTGGCGAGCATCGGCAACAGTTCGGTCAGCACCATCGCCCCGGAGTCCACGCCGGAAGCCCGTCGGTGCCAGTAGGTGTCGCCGCCGTCGACGCTCACGACGGCGAACGGCGGCCGGCCGGCGCTGACCACCCGTTTTAGCCCCTCGGAAACTCCGAGGTCCATCACGCCCGCCGCGTTGCCGTCCCGGCCGTGCAGTGCGATGACGGGGCGCAACGACTGGGTTTGGCCCGGTGGCCGCGCGATCACCCAGTTGGTTTCGATGCCGCCCCGCGCAGCCGATATGAACGAGCCGGTCAGATACGTCGGTGCGGCCGCGGCCGCCGGAGGCGGTTCTGCCCGAGATACCGCGGGATACAACAGATTTGCCAGTGCGTAGGTGCCCGCCGCCAGTCCACCGGCCTGCAGGACCGCTCGACGTGACACCCGCGCCATGCGCGCAATCATGTCAGTGACGCGCGCCCGACTTGAAAACGCCTCAGTACCAAAGCGATTACAGTACGGACACTTACGCGGGTCGTTGATCATCGGGTGCGCGAAATGGGCTGTCCCGCGCCACGGTGGGTGACCTGAGCGTTTACTGGCCACATGACTGAGTGGAGCGGTGAAGAATACGCCGACATCAGCGCTCTGCAGCGCGCGATGGCAGATGAGGCCGTGGGCTCGCTTCACCTCGCCGGCACCGAACGTCTCCTCGACGTCGGCTGCGGTGACGGCCACGTGACCCGGAGGCTGGCCGGCATGCTGCCCGACGGGTATGTCGTCGGAATAGACCCTTCACACGGAATGCTCGCGGAGGCGCTGCGCCGCGGTCGCCGTGGCCCATCAGGACCGGTGTTCGTGCGGGCCGACGTCCGTGATTTGCCGTTCACCGAAAACTTCGATGCTGCAGTCTCGTTCAACGCGCTTCACTGGGTTCCACAACAGCGGCGCGCGCTGAGCCAGATCGCCTCTGTCGTACTGCCGGGGGCCCGTGTGGTGATCCAGGTCGTGTGCGCTGGCGAGCGGTCGAGCGTGGAGTCGGTCGCGATGACCGTCTGCGATCGTCCGCACTGGGCGCCGCGGTTCGCCGGCTTCACCGCGCCCTTCACTCATGTGGATCCGGCATTCTTCGACCAATTGGCGTCGGCGGTGGGGTTTGTGGTGGCAGCGCTAGCGGTCACGGATCGACAGTGGGATTTCGGCACGCGTGAGCGCTTTGCGCGTTGGTGCTCGGTGGGCAGCGCCGCCTGGACCGACCGGCTCGAGGTCGGCGACCGGTCCAGGTTCGTCGAGGAAATGGTAAGTGCCTACGAGGCCGTGTCCGGCCGACCGGGTCTGTTTCGGTTCATGCAGATGCGTGCCGAACTTGTCAGGAGATAGGGGCACGCCTGCCGTGCAGATTCTTCGCCGTCCGCGACGTGGCGACGGTGGCGGGATCAGGTGATGTGCGCAGGATCCGGTCGGCTGTGCCGGAACTGGTGACGGTGAACCAGTAGTGCTCGCTCTTGTAGTGATGAAGCCGGTGATGCTGCCAAACAGCGCGATAGACAAGGGTTTTCGGCTTGTAGTCGCTGTGGATGAGATAGTGACACCATTCGTAGCCGAGGCTGAGCACCATGAGCAATGCGAGAAACGTCAGCCCCGTTCCGAGTCGCGGAAATGCGAGCAGGGCAATCGCGGTCACCGTGGGCACCACCCACAGCAGAGCCTGCCACGGGATGAAGATCAGGGGCACCGTGCGAGGGTCGGCGTGGTGCTCCCGATGCTTGCGAGCCAGCAGCGGATCGACCAACATCCCGCCGATTCGGCGTGGCCGCCAATGCAGGACGAGCACGTGGATGACCCACTCCAAGAACGGGAAAGCCGCGATCATCGCGACTGGCACGATCGCGTCGGTGATCCGCCAGTCGCTTACCCACACGCGCGCGATAACCGCCGCCGCCAGCGTGGTGGCGATCATCCACGGCGAGGGATGCTTCCAGAACTCTCGCCCGGCATCCGACAGGGTGAACGCTCGGCGCGATGCGCGCGCCGTCGTGGTCATCGCTGCTTCTCCAGAGAGTTGAGTGCGGCGACCAGTGCAGCGGTGGCCGGTTCGAGAAGCTTTCGGGCCGCCTGCCTGGCGGGTTCCAGCTCGCCCGCGATGATCGCGTCGGCGAGGCGTCGGTAGGCATCAGGCCGGCCGACCTCGGTCGCCATGATGGTGGCCAGCGCGGCTAGCGCCGGCTCGTACGCCGCGCGAAGCGTGTTGTACATGAGCCGAAATGCGATCGAGTCGGCGCCGTCGACGACGTGATCCCAGAATGTCAGGGCACAGCGCTGGCGCTCGATCGGGTCATCCTCGGCTTCCAGCCTCCGAAGCGAATCATCCAGCAGCGCCGCCAGTTCCGGTCGGCGACGTCGGGCGGCCAGTTCGGCAACCTTTGGCCCGTTGTGCAGGCGAGCCTCGAGAACGCTTCGCGCCACCGCGAGGTCGAGTTCGCCGCCGCGCAGCAACAGGCGGGGCAGCAGGTCGAGTCCCGCGTGCCGCCGGAAGTCGCGCACCGTTGTCGAATCACCTTGACGGACCTCGACCAGACCGGCCGCCGACAGCCGTTTGAGCGCTTCACGAACGGCAGGCCGGGATACCCCGAGGGCCTCCGCGAGTCGCCGCTCACTGGGCAAGCTGTCGCCGGGCAGCATCTGACCGCTGAGCACTTCGGCAATGATCTGGTCGAATACGTCCTCGGGTACTGAGCGACGATTGACGGGCTGCAATGCCACCCCTCGACAATTGCCTAATAGATGGCCAGACGTCAAGTGGTCAGACCAGTACCATGTTCGTGGTCTTTTTGGCCCGGCGCGACGCGGCCGTCTGTGGCAGGTAGGCTCAGCCGACGTAACTGGACGAACAACCTTTGTCCCGGTCCGCCAGTGCTGATTTGACGCTTTCAATTGCGGCAGCGTCCGCAGCGAACTCGCAGGTCGCGGCGCCTATGACCGGTACGTAAGGGGTGCGAGCTGGACACGGTACTTGGACTGTCCATGACGCCGACCACGGTCGGCCTGGTCCTCGTCGAAGGCCATGGGGCCGACGGCGAAATCATGGATCAAGCAGCCTTCGATGTCCCCACCCGCCGGGGCGCGACCGCGATCAGTACCTCCGAATACGTGGCCGGCGCGATGAAGCGGACCCACGCGATGGCAAATGGCCACCGACCGCACGCCATCGGGGTGACGTGGAGCAACGACTCCGAGTTGGAGGCGTCGCTGCTGCTCACGTCGCTGACCGATGCCGGGTTCGACAACATCGTCGCCGTCCGGTCCCCGGAGGCCGGCGAGGCCTTGGCGCGGGGGATCGGTCGTGCCGTCGGTTATCAGCAGACCGCGGTGTGTCTGCTCGAGCCGGAATCCGTGATGGTGTCGATGGTCGACACCTATGACGGAGCCGCGGAAACGGTCGCCCATCAGGACCACGTCACCGATCCCGGTTTGGTCGATTGGCTCTCGGACGTTTTCAGTGCGAACGGCTGGCATCCTGACTGCGTCATCCTGGTGGGCCCCGATGCCGGGCTCACCGCGCTCGCCAAGCAGCTCGAGCAATCGGTGGGCCTTCCGGTGTTCGCGCCGCCGGAGGCCGAGTTGGCGCTCGCACGCGGGGCGGCACTGGCGTCAGCGCACAGCCCGGAATTGGGCTTCGGCGCCTACGGTGTGTTGGGCGCCGGCCACGGCCAACGCCGGCTGCCGCTGCCTTATATCGCCGCAGTGACCATGCTCGTCGTCGGCATCTTGACCTTCGTCGTATCAGTATCGCTGGTCGCGGGCTTGAAGCTGACGGCGAACGCCAGCCCTCGCCCGGCTACCGCCCAGCCGCCGGCGGCCACGCCACCGGCGCCGCCGGTGGTCGCACAGGTCGTGGTGCCACCCGCGGCCCCGCGGCCCGTCCAGACGGCGCCGCCACCGCAGGCCCCGCCTGAGCAGGAGAGTTCGCCGCCTGTTGTCGAGGCACCGCTCAACCAGGTATCGGCCGACCAACCCGACCAGATCCCTGCCGGTCAGCCACCGGACGCGGCGCAGCCACCGGACGCGGCGCCGCCGCCGGACCCGGGGCAGCCGCCGGCCGACGGTCCCCTTCCGGGCGCGCCTGCCCCGACCGCGAAGCCGCCGCTATTGACCCGCATCCTGAGCCACTTCCCCGGCCTTCATGGCCCGGACCCGCAGCCCGCGCCCGCCGATCCGCCGACTTCCACTCAGGACGGTCCGCCGCCGCCCCCCTGATCTGATCCTCAGTGGGCGACGGGGCAATTCCCGGTGTAGTCGACCTGCCAGTGCTTGATTCCGTTGAGCCACCCCGACCGAAGCCGCTCGGGCTTTGATATCGGCGCAAGGTCGGGCATGGCGTCGGCGATCGCGTTGAACATCAGGTCGATGGTCATCCGCGCGAGGCTGGCGCCGATGCAGTAGTGTGCTCCGGTGCCGCCAAAACCCACGTGCGGGTTGGGATCACGAAGGATATTGAACGTGTACGGGTCCTCGAAGACTTCTTCGTCGAAGTTGGCCGAGCGGTAGAACATCACCACCCGCTGGCCCTTTTTGATCGTCACCCCGCTCAGCTCGGTGTCGGCAAGCGCGGTCCGCTGAAACGACGTGACCGGGGTCGCCCATCGCACGATCTCGTCGGCGGCGGTGACCGGACGCTGCTTCTTGTACAACTCCCACTGGTCGGGAAAATCGGTGAACGCCATCATGCCCTGGGTGATCGAGTTGCGCGTCGTCTCGTTGCCCGCGACCGCCAGCAGGATGACGAAAAAGCCGAGCTCGTCGTCGGATAATTTGTGTCCCTCTACGTCGGCCTGAACCAGTTTGGTGACGAGATCCTCGCCGGGCTTGTCGGCCCGCTCCGTGGCCAGCTTCATGCCGTACATGATCAACTCGACAGACGCGGTGATCGCGTCATTGCCCGCGAACTCCGGGTCCATGTCACCGACCAGCTGGTTGGACCAGTGAAACAGTTTCATCCGGTCCTCCTGCGGCACGCCCATCAGCCCGGCGATCGCCTGCAGCGGCAGCTCGCAGGAGACCTGCTCGACGAAGTCGCCGGAGTGCTGGGCCGCGGCGGCGTTCACGATGTTTTGCGCGCGCTCCGTGAGCTCGTCGCGCAGCCGCTCGACGGCCCGCGGCGTGAACGCTCGCGAGACGATCTTGCGCAGATGCGTGTGGTGTGGCGCGTCCATGTTCAGCAGCACGAACTTGCCCCGGTCGACCTGTTCGCCGACTGTGCCGTCCTGGTACCGGGGAAGGGCCGTTTTCGCCAGGCTGGAGAACACGTCGCTGCGCAGCGACACCTCCTTGACGTCCTTGTGTTTGGTGACCACCCAGAAGCCGCCGTCGTCGAAGCCACCCACGCCGTACGGCTGCTCGTTCCACCAGATCGGTGCCGTTCGCCGCATCTCGGCGAGCTCGTCGACGGGGAGACGCTCGGCGTAGATGTCGGGGTCGGTGAAGTCGAATCCTGGCGGCAGATTGGGAGTCGGCATCGACGCACTTCCTCGCTAGAACGTGTTCTCATTACGCTTATCGCATTGCTACACCACTGACCCCACTTTCGTCACGGGGTCGCCCAAGGTGGCAGGCCCTGTCAGCCAAGGCGGCCGCGGTGACCTGGTCAGCAGGCAGAAACGCCTCGATACTCAGCTCGGCCGCCGTGAGGTCCAGTGCGGTGCCGAATGTCGTGACGGTGCTTAGGAACGTCAGTAACCGGCCGTCGCTGGTGCACAGCTCCAGCGGCACGGCCACGCCGCCCAGATCTCGGGTCTGCTCGAAGCCACCCGGATAGCCCTCGATCTCGGCGAGCAACGACGACAGCTGATCCGAGCCGCTCACCGTGACCTCACGCCGAAGCCGTCCGACAACGTGGTGGCGCCACTGGGCGAGGTTTCGGATGCGCGGGGCCAGGCCGTCCGGATGAAGAGCAATGCGCAGCGCGTTCGGTTGTTCGAGGAGGTGGGGCGCGACACCCTCGAGCAGCAACGTGGCGCCCGCGTTGAGCTGAAGGACACGCCAGTTGCGGTCGACAGCCAAACAGGGAAACGGGTCGTAGGCCGCGAGAACCTGGTCGATGCCGTCTCGCACCGCCGCCATGTCGGGATTGTCCAGCGAGCGCTCCGCGTAGACCGGAGCCAGTCCCGCTGCGACCAGGAGATGGTTCTGTTCGCGCGCTGGCACGTCAAGCGCCACGGCAAGCCGCAACACCATCCCGCGGCTCGGTGCCGACCGTCCGGTCTCGATGAAGCTGACGTGCCGCGACGAGACGTCGGCGGCCAGGGCCAGGTCGAGCTGGCTCATCCGCCTCCGCTGCCGCCACCCTCTCATCAACTCCCCGAACGGCCGTGCCTTGACTACAGCGGGCGTCATCGCCCCAGTCTGAACGAGAGCGCATCGGCGGCACCACTACCTCAGAGGTAATTGCGCTGGCTACGTGCGGGCGTCAGTCTGGGGTTATGCCGAATGATGCGTACGTGGAGCCTCCGATTCCGCGTTGGCTGCGGTTCGTCATGATTTCGGACCGCGGCGGCTCGTCGGCCTACGTCGGCATGGGTTTGTTCTTCGCGCCCATACTCGTGGTGGTGTCGCCGTGGCCGGCGGTCACGGCCGTCCTGTGGGTGTTCATCGCCGTCGCCGGACTATGGCTCGGGCTTCTCGGCATCGCGATGGCTACCGGCCTGGCCATGGTGTTACGGGCGGGCAAAGAGATTCCGGCGGAATACTGGCGGTCCATCATCGGCGCCTAGCCGACGGGCCGTTGCGTGCTGGTCGCCGTCGATCCGGACACCTGTCCGGGTGGTGCTTCGGCCGCAAACGAATGTGGCTCCCGGTATTCAATCACCGGTTCGCTGCGGACGACAGAATCGCCGGCGGTGATGACGAGTTGCTGCGGCGACAGCGAGTACTCGACTTCGCCACTGCGCGCGTCGAATTCGCGGCCACCGGCCGATTCGGCTAAAACATCGAGGGTCGCGCCGTCGCTCAACCGAACACCGCGGTACAGGTAACCGCCCTTTTGGTCCGCACAAATCACCACGAGCGAGGATTGGGTGCGCGCAAGGGCGACGGCGCTGAGGGGGCCGTCGCATCGGGCACTTGAGTTGACAAATCCCCGGTCATCGGAGGCATACGGGCTGTTCGGCGAACTGGTCTGCGTCGCGGCCGGACCCGACGGCGGCCCCGCATGGGCCGAGGGCAGTGAACTCGCTGTCCATGACTTCTTGACCACGTCGTGCACGAAGCCCAGCGTCGCAAGCACCGCTACGACTGTGGCGAGCAGCGCGAACTTGCCAATCGATGGCAGTTTTAAGCGAGCCATTGAGTCGGTCCTCCGTGCCGCCGGATGTCGCAGTCAGCAGACCACGCTGTGGCGGTGCAGGTCTCTCTTGGCGCGCCGTGTCGCAGTCACGAATTCGAAACGACTTGGGCAGCTCACGACGGGCGCTCTCACGCGTGCTCTCAGCCCCCTACACGCAACCGCTGCAGCACTTCCGGTGCGGGCGGCGTCAGACGGATGCCGCCTCGTTGAGCTCGTTCAACGTGTTGGTCGCCTCGAGGTACTCCTGCACCCACCGGTCGATGACCGCCGAGGTCTTCTCGACCTTGGTGAACTGGCCGACGACCTGTCCGATCGGGTTGAACGCGACGTCGACGGTCTGGTCGGGGTACTTGTGCGTCGCGGCGACGGCCATGCCAGAGACCATGTACTGCAACGGCATCCCCAGCGGCTCCGGGTTGCCGGGCGTTTGCCACGCGTCCGTCCAATCGTTGCGCAGCATCCGGCAGGGTTTGCCCGTGAACGACCGGCTCCGCACGGTGTCGCGGCTGGTCGCCTTCGCGTAGGTCGCCTGCTGCATGGGAGTGTTCGCGGCCTCCTCGACCATCAGCCACTGCGAGCCGGTCCACGCCCCCTGCGCGCCCATGGCGAGCGCCGCGGCGATCTGATAGCCGCTGCCGATGCCGCCCGCCGCCAACACGGGCACCGGCGCGACCTCCTTCACGACCTGCGGCCACAGCACGATCGAACCGATCTCGCCGCAGTGGCCTCCGCCTTCACCCCCCTGGGCGATGACGATGTCGACACCCGCGTCGGCGTGCTTGCGAGCCTGGGACGGCGAGCCACACAGCGCCGCGACCTGTCGCCCGGCATCGTGGATGTGCTTGATCATGTCCGCAGGCGGGGTTCCGAGCGCGTTCGCGATGAGCGCCACGTTCGGGTGCCGAAGAGCGATCTCGACCTGCGGCGTCGCGGTCGCCTCAGTCCACCCGAGAAGCTGCAACGCATTCTCGTTGCCGTCGTCGATGGGCACCCCGTGGTCGGCGAGGATCTTGCGGGCGAAATCGAGGTGCTCCGCCGGAACCAGCGACTGCAGCATCTTCTTGAGGTCGTCGGGGGACAAGTTTGAATCCATGCCCTCGTACTTGTTCGGGATGACGATGTCCACGCCGTATGAATGGTCGCCGATGCGCTCGTCGATCCAATTGAGTTCGATCTCGAGCTGGTCCGGTGTGAAGCCGACGGCGCCCAACACGCCGAAGCCACCGGCCTTGCTCACGGCGACGACGACGTCGCGGCAGTGCGTGAAGGCAAAGATCGGGAACTCGATTCCCAGCTTCTCGCAGACGGCGGTGTGCATACCTGCTCCTTCGGACGCGGTCGACGAACTGAAACGTGTTCTAGTATAGCATTGATCGATCACATCGTTGCAGGCCAGGGGTGGTTTCTGGAGTGATCACCGATCAGCGTGCCAGATACGTGCCACTAACAGGTCTTCCATCGGGTGAATCGTATCGTCTGGGCCACCCCAGCGGCACCCAAGGGTACGGGCGGTACAGGCGCTACATGCAACGCCGTACCGCACCGTGAACGCTCCCGTTGATCTTGATCGTGCCGGAGGCGGCATCTCACATTGAAACCCCTAGAGTTTCTCTCAACAGAATCCTCAGAGTTATTGGCTCCCTTTAGGTTTCGTCAAAACCAGTCCGCCTGTTTGTATTATCGTGGGCCACAGGAAGGACACCATGGGCAGCACAGACACGGTCGAGAAGCTGCTGGAGCGGGCCGAACACGGGGGCACGCCACCGGCAGAAGCAGCAGCGTGCCGCCGGACCGCGACCTGCAAATATGGGCGATGCACTTGAAGGGGAATAGCCCCACCGAGGCGAGCATGGCTTCTTTCGGCAGTCGTCCCTGCGGTGATGCGGCGGATCGGCGCAAGCTGCGAAGCCGGTTACATATACTTGCGGTTGGCGCACCTCTGGGTGCGCGTGAGATCCCTTGTCTCCCTTGGCAATCCGGGGTGCGTTGGTGACGAAAGCTGTTGCACATTGCAATCCAACATGCGCCGCTTGGCGGCGAGTCTCGTTGCCAGCTCGCGCAGTTGGCGCGCGGCGGCGATCCGCTGTGCCGCCAGCTTGCCCTGGTGCCCGCCAATGTGACGAACCAGCGCCTGGCCAGGCACACCGTCCATCGCCGCCTTCCTATCGCATCGAAGCGGCGATCAGCGGCGACCGGCCCCGCCCTCGAAGCCCAGCGACGTCAGCATCGCTTGAGGAACTCGGACAGACATGACGTATCCCCTGAGTTCTCCTCGGTGGGCTGAACAGTAACGGGTTCAGGCCCGAGTGATGAGTCGGAGCCTTGGGAAAGGTCCGGGCCCTGACAGACCGTGGCCGTGGGATCGCAGATGTCTGCGACGGCAATCGGTGCGGCACCGATGGCCACTCCGACGCCCGCTGCCGCGAATAGTGCGACCAATCCAAACTGTTTTACTCGCATAGCAGACCTCTCTATTACAGGTCAACTTACTGCACCACTCGTAGAGCCGAAAGGCTCCACATCCGATGACAACCAGCAGCTATCAGCCTCCGTTTGCTGGATCGGTTAGTCGCAATTCACTGCTCCGCAGGTCAGCAGGTATTGCGAAGCCCCGCCAAGCGGGCGTCACTGACGTTGCTGGTCGGATAGTCGGGGTGGGCACCAGGCCGGTGGCTCGGGCGGGAGAGCACGCCCTCATCGGGCAGAAAGATACTTTGCCGGATTGCCCACCTGGCGATTCGTACGGTCTTGACACCCATGACAGAGGGAGAGGCATCATGACGGGACAGCCCGACAAATACCAGCTTGAGGTCTTCGATTCCAATTCCATGGACTGGTTAGAGATACCGCTCGAACAGATCGGCAGAAGTCTGCCGCTCAAGCTATTCACGGCAGACCCCGACGCTAGAATGTCCTGCGCGCTTATGCGTTACGACGCCGGGTTCATCAATCCGTGGCATACGCACGGCTGCGCGCACGGGATGTTTGTGTTAAGCGGCACTTTGCGGACCCACGAGGGGGATTTCGGTCCGGGGAGTTTTGTCTGGTTCCCCGAGGGTATGACGATGTATCACGGTGCGACCGAGGACAGTGACTGTCTCATGCTTTTCATCACGAACAAGCCGTTCAATATTCGCTACACATTTGAGGATGAACCGAGCGGAAGCGAGGCCGAGCGACTGGGCCGGGAGAAGGCGTGCCTGTGCTCGATGGCTTCCGTAACCTGACCGGCTTCCTGGGACAGCATCCCTGAGGACGAGAAGCCATTCCAACGCCGCCTGATGGAGGTGGCCGCCGGATTCGCCGAGCACGTCGATGTCCAGGTCGGCAGGCTCGTTGACGAGCTCGACAGGCTTGGCTATGCCGAGAACACCCTCTTCCTCTACATCTGGGGCGACAACGGGTCCTCCGGGGAGGGCCAGAACGGGACCATCGTGGTGGGCCACTGGAAAGAGAACGCGAAGCTGCGCGTCATGGCACCGCCTCGGCTGGCTTCGCACCGCGTTCCGCTTGAGTATCAACACCGACCTTGTTGTGGCATACCAAGCATCGCCGCTTCTTCCGCGAACTGTTGGGATCAATGACGTACTCGTGACCATGGGCGGGAATGTGTTTCTTATTGAGCCTGCAAACCACGCAGTTTCGCTGTCCCTTCGACGTGAACTCGCTTGTAGCGTCTGTGTATTCGTGACCGTTCACACAATGGGTAATCATTGGCGCACTTGCGACGCAGGTCAGACAGAGCCGTCGCTTTGCGCTTGGGTTTGCCGGGTCGATCAGAAACTCATGCCCGAACGTCGGAACATGCCTCCGGTTAAGCTGACATTGAAGGCAAAGCCGGTTGCCCTTGCTGTCGAGCAATTTGTTGTCCGGCGTGTATTCGTGCCCGTACGGACAGTAGGCAGGTTGAGACCCCGCGATTTCTCGGCAGATACGGCACCGCTGCCGTCTGGTGCTCGGGTTCTCAGGGTCCGCTTCGAAATCGTGCCCGAACGTCTTCAGATGGTAGCGATTTCGGTTGCATTGACGACAGATCCGGTGTCCATTTGCATTGCGCAGAGTGTTGTCCTCGTCGTATGTGTGCCCTTGAGGGCATGCCAGTACGACCTCCGCAGCACGTTTCAAATTCTCCTTGAGTAACACTGCTTCAAGATGGTTTGGATTGCAGCAGAGCAGCACTCCGCATAGGTGATCGACCGTGAAGTTTAAGGCCGATCCCTCGCCGTGCGCGAGTTCGTACGCGGCCCTATGAACCTGGACAACACGACCCCTGCGCTTTCGCCCTGGTTCCTTCAGATACATGCGGCCATAGCCCGCTGGTGACTGCGGACCAGCCCAAATTATAGTACTTGTTCGGGCCGTCGTTGCACTGGGGATCGACCTAATCGCGGGCTAATGCAACATCGCTGATTGCGGTCCCCTGATAACCACCCCGCGTCTGCTTCATATCGGTTGGGCAAAGGCCACATGCGTCGCTTGAGTAACTTAAGTAACACCCCTACCTTCGGCCTGGGCTTCCACAACACAAGGGACGGGAACACACATGTCACGCATCGGCACTCGCATCGCCATCATCGCGGCTGCAGCGGGGGGTCTCACCACGGCCTTTCTCGCTTTGAGCCCCACCGCCGCGGCCGATCCGGCCGCACCGGTCATTCCCGCTATGCCGGGTATCAACGTGGTCGAGGAGCTGGCCAACGCGCCCGCAATGGCATCGCAGTTGCTGCAGAACGCCGCAACCATGCTTCAGCCCGCGGCCGCGACGCCGGCCACGCCGCCCGCAAGCGTGCCAACCGCCACCGCGTCGTTCAATCTCCCGCAGCCGCCGATGTCGGCGCCGATGAACACTGCCGTCGGTACGGTGCCAGGGACGGTGCCAGGCACGCTGCCGACCCCGCCGGCGTCGTCAGGCACGCTGCCGCTGCTCAGTCAGCTCGGCCTGCCTTCCAACCTGGCCGGACTGAACTCACTACCGCTTCCGAACGTCGGTGCCCCTGCAGCACCGGCGGTACCCGGCCAGCCCGCGTTCCCGCCGGCTTTCAATCCGTTCTCCGCGCTTCCCTGAGGACATGCTGCGTCTAAGTCACTGCGCGACAGGTGATTTCCATGCTGTCAGACTCCCTGGCCGCGAAGTTGACGCTTACGTAGCCGTTGTCGGGATCGCGGACGTGATCCAAATAGGGTTGCGTGTCGGCCATCTCGGTGTTGTCGGCGACGATCAACATCCCTGGGGATAGCCTCGGTTCGAGCAGCTTGATGACCGGGAGATACAGTTCCTTCCAGCCGTCGAGAAGCACGAAATCGACTGGGCCGCTTGTCGTCGGCAGGGTGGTCAGGGCGTCTCCTTCGAGCACGGTGATGAACTCGTCCAACCCGGTCTGGGCGAAGGTCGCCTTCGCAGCAGCCACCTTCGCAGCGCTGAGCTCGGTGGTGACGACGTGGCCGCGCGCGTTGTCGCGCACCGCGGCGGCGAGATGAATCGCGGAGATACCGAATGACATGCCGAACTCGACGACGGTGGTCGGGCGCGCGGCGCGCACGAGCGCGTAGAGCAGTCTGCCGGCCACCGGGGTGACGGGCAGGTAGAAGTCGCTGAGTGCATCGGCACGCTCCTGAGCGCTTGCCGATGCGATGTGCGGCATTTCGCGTTGCATTTCGCGCAGTGCGTCCCACTGCGCTGTGGACTCGCGGTACATGCGCTCGAGCGCAGCCGCGACTTTCGGGTCTTCAAGGGTGTTCGGCACAAGGACGAGCTTAGGCGGCCTCCGCCAGCCACACCGCAAGGAACCCGACGATGAACACAAAGCACACGACGTGGTCGGTGAAGATCGACCGTGCCAGCCGCGTCTGAACGGCCGGGGTGTCCACGCGCTTGCCGAGCCGCACCGCGTTGGGCACGGTGCGGATCATCGCCAACAGAATCGGAACCCCGGCCAGCGCGGCCGCAACAGCCAGCAGCCAGCCGGGATCGTCGCCCAACGCCGCCCGAAAACCCAACGCGGCCAACAGTATCGCCATCACCAGCGCGATCAATCTGCTCATCGGACGAGATGTTGTCGCCGCGCGATGGTAATACCCGGCGATGGAAGCCAGGACCGGCTCCGGCAGCTGCTCAATGGACTGCCGCTGGGCCAGCACCTGACTGTCGAAGATCAGATCCATCCAAAGCACGGCCAGTAGGAAGCCGCCGCAGGCGGTGAGTACCGGCGTCATGTCGCCCCATCAATCACGGCGCAGCGATGCGCCCGTTGCGTAGCGCGTGATCGCCGCCCACCCCAGACCGGCCACACTGCGTAGCGAGCTGCCACGGATCGGGCGACCCGGACCGGCGACGCGAAGCACCGGCCAACGCCGTTGAGCAGCCATTGCGGCCAGTTCCGGCCGCGGGTTCACCGGTCGCGGATTGCCGACGAGAGACATCAGCGCCACGTCTTCGCCGCCGTCTGCGTAGAAGTAACTACATTGCAGATCAATGTCATTGGCGCCGCAGTACTGTTGCACGGCGTCGGCCTTGCGCGGTCCCCACAGAATGGGTTTGACGATGTCGCCGGTCAACGCCCTACGTGTATCGAGTTCGAAATGGTTGCACAGCACTTGAGTTATGCCGAGGAAGCGAGCAACGGGCTCGGCGTGGATGGTGAGCGCCGACGTACTCAGCACGACGGTGTGGGCGCGCTGCTGGTGCTCCTGCACGATCTCGAGCATGGGTGGGTAGATCCGCGATCTGACGTGTTCTGCGAAGAGTTGCTCGCCGAGTTCGTCGAGTTCGCTCATCATCTCGCCGCGCAGATAGCCCGCGGCCCTGATCAATAGCCGCTCGAATTGCATCCGGCCGAATCGGTACCGCACCGACGCTTCGAGGACTCCGAGAACCTCCCCGATGCTTGCCTGACCACGCCGGATCCGGTCCCCGGCGTGAGCCATCGCGGTGAAGCCGGCGACGAGTGTTCCGTCAAGGTCGAAAAAGGCGCCGACGTGCGGTCCCGACGCGCTCGAGGCAATCGCCGCGACCGAGTCCGAGACCTCCGGCAAACCTCGCATCACCTGAACCGTTCAACGTTGTCGTGTCGATCAGCGCCCGCAAGAGCGCTGTGTAGCCGCTATCTAGCACGGTAGAGGATGGCCGGGTGTTTTGCCGGAAGGGAGAGGACGACGGCGGGGCCGAACTGGAACAGGTTCTAGTTACTGAGGTAGCGTGACCCGGCATGGGACGCGTGACCGGAAAAGTAGCACTGATCAGCGGTGGCGCCAGGGGCATGGGTGCCGCGCATGCACGCCTGCTCGTGGCCGAGGGGGCCAAGGTGGTGGTCGGCGACATCCTCGACGACGAAGGCAAGGCGCTGGTCGAAGAGCTTGGCGACTCTGCGCGGTACGTTCACCTAGACGTCACCCAGCTGGATCAGTGGGAGGCGGCAGTGTCCACGGCGGTCGAGACATTCGGGAAACTCAACGTCCTGGTCAACAACGCCGGCATCGTCGCGCTCGGCCAGCTTCAGAAGTTTGATGTGGCCAAATGGCAGAAGGTCATCGACGTCAACCTCACTGGCACCTTCCTGGGCATGCGGGCCGCGATCGTTTCGATGATCGCCGCCGGCGGTGGCTCGATCATCAATGTTTCTTCGATCGAGGGCCTGCGCGGGGCGGTGATGGTGCACCCGTACGTGGCCTCGAAGTGGGCGGTGCGTGGTCTTTCCAAGTCGGCTGCGCTGGAGTTGGCGCCACACAACATTCGGGTTAACTCCATTCATCCCGGCTTCATCCGCACGCCGATGACAAAGCACCTTCCCGACGACATGGTGACGATTCCACTCGGTCGGCCCGCGGCCCCCGAAGAGGTGTCGACGTTCGTGCTCTTCCTCGCCAGCGACGAGTCCTCGTACGCCACCGGCAGCGAGTTCGTCATGGACGGCGGCCTGGTGAACGACGTCCCGCACAAACAGTTCTGATCTGCGCGAAATAGCATTCCAGGTCGTCGATCGGACGCGATCACAGCCCTGGTTTCTCGCTCGGAGTCGCAGGGCCGACGACATTCGGCTGGGAGTCGCAGGGCCGACGACATCCGGCTCGTAGTCGCGGCGACCACAGGCAGCGCCGCCGTCCGCTAGTGCACACCTTCCATGTGGCGGCTCACCCACGGAGCCAGCGCGAAGACGACCACGCCGGCCGCGACTGCGACCGCCCCGGTCACGCCGAAGTAGGCGAATTCGCGGGCGGGATCGTAATAACGGGCCAAGACGCCGGACATCGACGTGCCCACCCCGACCGAGAAGAAGTACAGCGCCATCATCTGGGCACGAAAGGCATTCGGCGCAAGTTTTGTGGTGACCGCCAGGCCGATCGGCGAGATCAGCAGTTCCGACACGGCGAACACGGCCATGATGCCCGCCACCAGCAAAGCCGGGACAGTCTTGCCGGCCGAACCGGCCGTCGGCAGAAACAGCAGGAACGCGACCCCCACCCCGATCACGCCGCAGGTGAACTTGCGCGGCGTGGTGGGCGCGCGCGTGCCGAGCCGCGTCCAGATGACCGCGAAAACGGGCGCCAAAACGATGATCCACACCGGCTCGATAGAGCCGATCCAGTTGGACGGCGCAACCCATCCGAAGACCAACCAGTTGATCCGCTCATCGGAGTACACCGCGAGCACCGTGAAGATCTGCTGAAACAGCGACCAGAAGACCGCATTCGCGATGAACAGCGGTATGAACGCGCGCACCCGCGATCGTTCGATCGGCGTCACCCGGGAACTGGTCAGCATGATCACGAAGTAAGCCGCCGCCGCGACCACGATGACCCCGGTCGTGACCTGCGACAGATTCGACAACGTGACAACTCTGGCCAGCACTACCACGAAGATCAACGCGGCCGCGCCGACCACGACAAAAAGTGGAGTTCCAACAGCTTTGCGGGGCAACGGGTTCGGCACTTCCCGGCCATGCGTACCCAGGTTGCGGCGGAACACGAGGTACTGCGCGAGGCCTGCGGCCATCCCGATCGCGGCGGCACCGAAACCGTAGTGAAAGCCGATGTGCGTTTGCAGCAGACCGGTGATCAGCGGACCGATGAATGCGCCGAGGTTTACGCCGAGATAAAAGAGGGTGAACCCACCGTCGGCGCGCGCATCGCCCTTGTCATAGAGCGTGCCCAGCAGCGATGAGGCATTGGCTTTCAGCGCACCGGAGCCCAGAGCGACCAGCACCAGGCCTGCGCCGACGCCGGCCAGGCCCGGGACGATGGCGAGCGTGATGTGCCCCGCCATCACGACGACACCGCCCCACAGCACCGTCCGCTCCATGCCAAGCAACCGGTCGGCGATCCAGGCGCCGAGGACCGTGGACAAATACACCAGTCCGCCGTAGGCGCCGACGATGCCCGTCGCGGTGGCCTTCGTCAGGCCCAGCCCGCCGTCGGTGATCGAGTAGTACAGGTAGTAACCCAGGATGGTGAGCATCCCGTAGAACGAAAACCGTTCCCACAGTTCGACTCCGAACAGGTTCGCCAATCCGACGGGGTGACCGAACACGGTGCGCTCGGCGGTGCGATCGACAGCTTCTGGCACGGCTAACGGGTCAAGACCGCGTGCTCGAGTGTCAGCTTGAACAGCCGCCAGGTGCCGGGTACACCTTTGAGTTCGAACTCACCCCGGTCAGCAAACCTGCGGTGTGATCCGGTGACGATCTCCACCACCGTCGACGACACGAGCACCTCATTTGCCCCGGCAAGCGCACCGACGCGCGCGCCGATGTGCACGGCCATGCCGGCGATATCCGATCCACGCATCTCCACCTCGCCGGCATGAATGCCTACTCGCACCTCGATCCCGAGTACGCGGACCGCGTCAACGATCGACTCTGCACAATCGATCGCGACGCTGGGGCTGGCGAACGTCGCGACGAATCCGTCTCCGGCCGTATTGACTTCGCGCCCGCGAAATCGGTCGAGCTCGTGCCGAACGATGCTGTCGTGCTTGTCGAGCAGGTCGTGCCAGTTTGTGTCGCCGAGGGCAGCGGCGCGCCGGGTCGATCCAACGATGTCGGTGAACACGATCGTGGTGAGCACCCGCTCGGCGTCGAAGTGCCCCCGCACCCCCGTAATGAATTCCTCGATCTCGTCGAGCATCGGCCCGGTGTCGCCGACCCAGTACGGGACATCGGCGCCCGGCAATTCGACGTAGCGGGCCCCGGCGATGTGCTCACCGAGGTAGCGGCCGTGCCCCACAGCGATGAAGGTCGAATTGTCGCGGTGCACGATTAACGTCGGCACGGTGATGCGGGCAAGCGCCTCGCGCACATCGGTTTCCGCGACGGCCTTGGAGACGGCGCGGGCCATGCTCGGCGATGCGGCACGGTTGCCGGCGAGATCCCACCACGTACGGAACGCTTCATCGTCGGCGACGCTCGGCGCGATGACCCCGAGAACGTCGAAGCCCTGCTCGAGCGCGTCCGGCTCCATCGCGACCGTCCGGAACGGTTCGCTCAAGCTCTCCTCGGCGCCGACCGGATAATCAGGTGCCCACAACGTACGCGCGGCGCCGTTGACGACTACGAGACTCCGCACTCGTTCGGGGTGATCGGCGGCGAGAACGAGTCCGCTCGCCGCGGTGAAGCTCGGGGCGAAGACCGTCGCGTGTTCGCATCCGACCGCGTCAAGGACAGCGAGCGCGTCCTCGGCCCAGAACTTCGGCCCAATCACGTCCCAGGACGGCACCCGCGACGAGGAACCGATTCCGCGCTGGTCGAACCGAATCACTCGGCTGAAGGACGCAAGGCGGCGGTGGAATCGGTACATCGACGGCTGGTCGTCGACCGAGTCGATCGGGATGGATGGCCCGGGCATCACGAGAAGGTCGATCGGCCCGTCGCCGAAGACCTGGTACGCGATGTCTATCTCACCGCACTTCGCGTAGCGAGTCCGAGGAACCTGCGCCACGCTTAGAGGCTACTTCACCGGAATGCCGGGTCGGCCGACCGGGTCAGTTGAGATGTGCCGACAATGACCAGGCCGCAATTGACTTGCGGCCCTTGGGCTCATCGCTAAGCTCACGGCCGCGGAGCCGTCGAAGCCTGGAGAATACGGCGTCGGTTGTTACGCGTCTACCGCTGCCCGGAATGCCCGTTCGGCTTGCTCGCCATGGACGGCGAACACGACTCGCTGAAGTGAGCGCGGCTCGTGCTCCCGGACGGCCGCGACCATCAACCGGGCCGCTTCGTCGAGCGGAAAGCCCCCGACCCCGGTGCCGAACGCGACCAGGGCCAAAGACCCGCACCCGAGTTCGTCGGCCTTGCGCAGCGTCGAACCGGTTGCGCGCACAATGATTTCAGCCGATGTCGGGCCGCCGAGCTCCATCGTCGCGGCGTGAATCACATACCGTGCCCGCATGTCCCCGGCCGTGGTCTCGACCGCCTCTCCGAGACCGATCGGTGCCTTCTCGTTCGACTCGCGCTGCAACTCGGGGCCGGCGGCGCGGGCGATCGCAGCGGCCACACCGCCCCCGTGCCTGAGTTGCGTATTAGCGGCGTTGGTGATCGCGTCCACATCCAGCGCGGTCACGTCAGCCTGAACTACCTCCAGCTCAATCATCGACACATCGTCTCGCAAAAGGCCCTGCATCGCGGGCGATACCCGACTGCGTAGCCTCATCCCGGTGAGCGCACGCGCGGGCATTGTCGTCACGGGTACCGAGGTCCTGACCGGACGGGTCCAGGACCGGAACGGCCCTTGGATCGCCGACCGGCTCCTGGAGCTCGGGGTCGAACTCGCGCACATCACGATCTGCGGCGATCGTTCCCATGACATTGAGGCCCAGCTGCGCTTCATGGCGGACGAGGGCGTAGACCTCATCGTGACGAGCGGCGGCCTGGGCCCGACCGCCGATGACATGACGATCGCGACGGTGGCCCGATTCTGTGGGCGCCAGCTGATGCTGGATGCCGAACTCGAGAACAAAATCACCGACATCCTCATGCGCTTCATGGCGCGTTACGCCAACGTGGATCGAGAAGCCATCCGGGCCGCCAACCGCAAGCAAGCAATGATTCCCGCCGGTTCGCATGTCCTCGACCCCGTGGGCACCGCCCCCGGGGTTGTCGTGCCGGGCAAGCCCGCGATCGTCGTGTTGCCGGGGCCGCCGCGTGAATTGCAGCCGATGTGGCCCACGGCCGTCCAAACGGAGGCCGTCACCGAAGCGATTGCGGGACGGACAACGTACCGGCAGGGGACCGTGCGGATATTTGGTCTGCCGGAGTCGGGCCTGGCGGAGACACTGCGGGAGGCCGAAAACGAAGTCTCGGGTTTCGACACGCTCGAGATCACGACGTGCCTGCGGCGCGGAGAGATCGAGATGGTCACCCGCTACGAGCCCGACGCCGCAGATGTGTACGTCCGATTGATGAAGCTGTTGCGTGAGCGCCACGGACACGAGATCTTCTCGGAGGACGGCTCCCGCATCGACGATCAGGTCGCGCAGTTGTTGACCGGGCGGCGCATCGCGACCGCGGAATCCTGCACCGCCGGCCTACTGGCGGCGCGGCTGACCGAGCGGCCCGGCTCCTCTGCGTACGTGGCGGGCGGGGTGGTCGCGTACGCCAACGATGCGAAGGCCCAGCTGCTTGGGGTAGACCCCGCGTTGATCGAAGAACACGGTGCGGTGTCCGAGCCGGTAGCCGAAGCGATGGCCGACGGCGCGTTGAGCCGCTTCGGGGCCGACACCGCCGTGGCGATCACCGGCATTGCCGGACCCGGCGGGGGAACGGAAGATAAACCGGTCGGGACCGTCTGTTTTTCGGTACGGCTGGCCGGCGGCGCGACACAGACCCGAACCCTAGTGCTACCCGGCAATCGAGCCGACATCCGCGAGCGCTCGACAACGGTCGCGATGCATCTGCTTCGCAGCACACTGCAGCGCACCCAGTCGGGTAATATTTCGGCCACACGGAATTAGCCGACGGACGTCAGCCCACCGGCCGCGCGTTACGCAATCGCGAACGATGACCGAACTGGTTGGGAAGGAACAGATGCGAAGAATACCGACGATTATCGCCGCGGCGGCAATCATGGCGAGTCCGTTGGCCGTCGCGCAAACTGCGCACGCCGCCGATGTCGGCAACGACACGACGATTTACTTACCGGCCCCGGCGCCACGAGTGCAACCGCTTGATTGTGACGGCAGCACCGGCCGTATGGGATGCGGCCCTGGCTTTTTCTGGCGCAACGGGTGGCACGGATGGGGCTGCTACCCCTGCTGATCTGCACCGTTATCCGCGGCGGAGACGCAGGCAGAATCACTTCGTTCATCGGAGATTCATCTCGCAACCACCAAATGTCGCAGAGTGTTGCCCTTCTTTAGGGGAACCGTTGTGTCACAGTGGAATCACTATGCCGACCGATTCCAAAATGATCGCGACGCCGGCCTGGCGTGATCCGCTGTCGCTGTGCTTCGAGACACACCGGCGGTTTCTGTCGCTGCAATTGCGGCGGCGCCAGCGCGCTCTCGCGAGGCGACAAGCACGACAAGCAACACAAGCAATGCGCTACACCCGCCCGGGGCCGGGTCTCATCTCCGCCCGAAGCCATCGAGCACTGCGCTGAGCAGACTCGCTCATTTGGCAGTTGGCTTGTCTTCTCGCCGGGTTTAGCCTGCGGTTATGACCATCGACCCCAAGACCGCGGCTGTCGTGCTCATCGAGTACCAGAATGACTTCACAACCGAGGGCGGCGTGTTGCACGAGGCGGTATCCGCGGTGATGCAAAAGACAGACATGCTGGCTCACACCCGCGAAGTGGTAGACGCGGCGCGGGTCGCAGGGGCGACAATCATGCACGCCCCGATCACGTTTGCCGAGGGCTACGGTGAACTCACCAACCACCCGTACGGCATTCTGAAGGGCGTCGTCGACGGCCAAGCCTTCGTAAAGGGGTCGTGGGGCGCGGAGATCACCGATGAATTGGCGCCGGCCGCCGGCGACATCGTCGTCGAGGGCAAGCGGGGACTGGACACATTCGCTAGCACGAATCTTGATTTCATCCTGCGTAGCAAGGGCATTACGACGATTGCCCTGGGCGGATTTCTCACGAACTGCTGCGTCGAGTCGACAATGCGCAGCGGGTACGAGAATGGCTACCTCGTCATCACCTTGAGCGACTGCGTCGCGGCCACTTCGGTTGAGGAGCATGAGAACGCACTGAAGTACGACTTTCCGATGTTCTCTCAGCCCATGACCGCGAAGGAATTCGTCGACGAGCTGAGCTCGTAGGAGCGGGTCCGACTGCCATGTAGAGTCCGGCCGGTGGACGTCGACCTGATGCTGCCCTCCGGGCGTATCCGGGCCCGGCAGTGGGGCGACGACGACGCGCCACTGCTGCTGTGTGTCCACGGCCTGTCGGCGAACCTGTGCGGGTTCACCTACCTGGCCGAGCGCGTGGCGAGCCGCGACCGTCGGGTCGTGGCCATCGACCTCCGTGGCCGCGGCCGCAGCGAGATCACGCCGCCCGGCAGCTATGGACTCGGGAATCACGCCCGCGACGTCCTCGATGTCGCAACCATGCTCGGCGCCAACGACTTCGACCTCGCCGGCTGGTCGCTCGGCGCGCTGATCGCCATGGAAGTCGCCCTTCGCCGCGGCGATCGCCTCCGCAGCGTCACGCTGATCGACCACGCCGGGCCGGCCGACGCCGCCGCGCTCGCGCCGATCCGGTCGGGCCTGACCCGCCTGGACGCCGTCGTGTCGACGCCCGACGCTTACCTCGAGACCATCCGCCGAGGCGGCGCGATCGACACGTGGTCGCCGTTCTGGGACGCCTACTACACGTACGAACTCGAGCAGCTGGCCGACGGCTCATGGAGCCCGTCGACGTCCCGCATGGCCGCCGAGGAAGACCTCTACCAGGACTGGCCGGGCGACTGGAGTGACCACTGGCGTGCGCTCATCATGCCAGCGGCGCTCGTGCGGGCGATGAAGCCGCTCAACGGAGCACTGATCGTCCCTGACCGCGCCGTCGCGGCGCTCGCGGCGATCAATCCGAAAGTCCGCGTGGTTGAAACCCCCGACAGCAACCATTTCACGTGCATCGTCGACCAAATAACGGCCACTGCGATGGAGGAGATATTGCGGCCATGACCGCGCGGCTGAAAGTGGCGATTCTCGACGACTACAGCCGACTCTGCATCATGCTAAATAGCCTGCTCAGCAGGTCATTTCCGACCGTCAGGCTGCAAACTATCATCTACTCTGACCCTAACCAGCAAAGGAAGGCTGCTGATGCACGAACCACACCCGGTCTTTGAAGCACCACCCGACCCCCGATACTCCAATCTGGCCCTACATCGATCTCGGGAAATTCTTATCGATGGTCCAGAACGAAGCACTTCATTTCGCGCGCGCTGACATTCTGGATGACAAATTCGAAGGGGCAACCCCTAAACCCACGTTGGAGCAATACCGCGCAGCTCTAGGAATGTCTGAGGACGATTTCAACAGTATCGCTTTCGATTTGGCTGATCGCGTCGGCGAACACGTCGAAGCTGTCGAACGTTCCCGGTGACAGCACCACCGCTCCGGTTCCGGCGGCTGCGAGATACTCCAGCCCGTAGACCGATACCGCTCCGGTGGGAACCGATGTGGTGGTCCCGCCCTAGAATGCGAGGTCGATCTTGCGGGCGACTGGCGCACCAGGCCGTCACCGATCATCGCTGCCGCCTGAGCGTTTGTGGCAGAGTCCGCTACCAGCTCGTTGCTGACGGTCGGCAGTGCTTTGAAAGCGACTGGCACGATGTTCAATTCGGTCACGTCGGCGTCGGTTTCGGGGATGAACGCCGATTCCTCAACGAGTTCCGCCGCAGCATCGGACACGACGATTGGGAATCGCATCAAGGGATGGACGGTTTCGATGACGGTCGCGGTTCGCAATGCTGCGGATCGCAGCCGAAGTGGTTGCACGACCGATGGGCCGACTTCTTCGGGTGCGAGGATGCCTGCGGCGGTTGTTGTTCCAAGGGGCATGTTTGTCTCCCAACGGTTGTGGCGCTGGGCGACGGTGACCCGCCGAGACTATTAAGGCACTAATAACCCAGCGGGTCACCGTCGCGCACAGACGCGCGAGATGAACTAAAAGGTGTTCCGCCTGACGGCAACGGGCCTGTCATGTCGGCGGCTGATCCCGCTGGGACTCAGGCTCACAGACTACTACGGGACCTACTCCAAGGCTTTCACCCGCCACTGCGAAGCCACAGGGGTGCCGGTGATCCGGTTGCACGACACCCGGCACACTGCCGCCACGCGCATGCTAGCTGCGGCTCGCGGTGGGCCGTAGTCTCACCGCGAGCAACCGATACCGGGTGGTGTGGTGGGGATGGTATTGAACGCCCCTTGACCCGGCCAGCCGAACGGCCACCCGACGTCGCCATTGCTAGTCCACAAATATATATTCGACGGCCCAGGGGGTTGATTGCGAATGCCCAGCCGCTGCGAGCAGCTGCTGCCAGGGTTGGACGAACTGTTGACGCCGCCGGTGTTCCCCACCAGCCCCGGCGCGGGCGTGGGCGTGGCCATGACGGTGGTGGTGGAAGGCGCGGCGGCCGGGGGGAGAGGGGTCTGATCCTGGCCCTGGTTGTCGGCCAGGGCCGGGCTGGCCAAAAAAACGGCACTCGCTGCTAGACCTGCATACACGATGGCTTTCACTATTTCTCCTCCATTTCGGCTTGCCGCGGGTGCGAGCGCTGATCAACACGAGGAACATAACCCCGGCCTTCACCAGCTGGATATAGATATTCACCACCCTGCATGTAGAGCGATCAGAATGGGTCGGGTGGGGTGGGGGTTACACCGGCCCTTCGTATTCCGCGTGGGTGGCGTCACTGAGGAACTGACTCCGGTCCCGCGTGGCCGGTGCCGCAGCGACGTTCACGACATCGATGACCGAGCGCGGCGGCATGCCGATCAGACCGGAGCTACCCACAGCAGAGGCCGGTGCGACCATCGGTGCGCCGGGTGCGGCCAGGTGTGGGTGCAGGCTGATCATCTCGGTGACGGCCACGTCGGCCTTGGCCAGGTCGGCCTTGGCCAGGTCGAGCGCGCCGTCCTCATCACAAAGCGATGCGATGTCGTTCTTGTCCATGAAGTAGTCGACATCGGTGATCTTCGTGCGTACATGTTCGCGGACAAGCTGGCGCTCAGCGGCATCCGCACGCTGTTCGGCTGAATCGGCACGCTGTTTCTCAGCGGCGCGAGCGTCGCGTTCCTCGTTGCGCTGCAGTCGCAGTTGCCGGGCCTCGCAAGCGGAAGGGTGCGAAGCTTGCGCGTAATTACATGTCGCCCAGGTTCAGCGTGCGGGCCTCGGCGGCTGCCCGGTCTGATGCGGTGGCGCTGGTGTACCGATCGAGCATATCTCGCCTCTTCCAGCCCGCGATGCTCAGTAGCCCACCCTCGGAGCCGCCTGCGGCCAGCCAGCGGGTCGCTGCGGTGTGGCGCAACAGATGCGGATGAAAGCCGGTCAATCCCGCGTCCTGGGCGCGCATTTCGAGACTGCGCGCTAATCCCTTGTACGAGAACGTCATTCCACGCTGCCCGAGCCACAGAGTCGAAGTATCAGCCAGCCGGTGAGTGCGCCTGGCACGCATGTAGCGATCGATGGCAGTAGCTGTCTGGGGTGAGAACGGCACGATGCGGCCCTTGCCACCCTTGCCGCGCCGCACTATGGCGATCCCGCGTGTGAGGCCGATGTCAGAGGTACGCATCGCGATAAGTTCGCCTGCACGCATGCCAGTTTCGGCCATCAGCCGCACGATGGCCTCATCACGGCGGTCACGCATGGTGCGGCCAGCGCATGTCTTGATCAGCTTCTTGAGTTCTTCGTCGGTCAGCGGCTCAACAACTTTCACGTCAAGCTGCGGCGGCTTCAAACCGATGAGCGGGTTGTCATCGAGTTCACCCTCAGCGTGCAGCCATGCCGCGAACCTGCGCAACGCCAACTGCCCGAACGGGCACTTGCGGCCTCACGCCTGAGTCGAGCAGCGCGGTGATGAATGTCTGCACGGTGGTCTTGTCGAGCACCGGCTCGGTGCCGGTGGAGTCGCACCAGCGGAGGAAGCGCCGCACCCCGCTGGTGTAATTACGCACTGTGTGCTCACTTTTACGCTCGGCGCTCAACGCGAGTTGCCACGAGTCAACCATCGCCGCCAGATCCAGCGAATCTTTGGTCATAACAGATATCCGCCATGTTGAGCGTCATGCTAGTTCAGATAGCTGGAAACTATGGATATAGTACCTGTTCAGACCGGTTTTCGAAGCGGGCCGAAAGTGGCGATTCTCGACGACTATCAGAACGTGGCTCTGGAGATGGCGGACTGGACCCCCGTCGCGGAGCGCGCCGACATCACGGTCTTCAACGATCACATCGCCGACCCCGACGATCTTGTGGACCGGCTCGCTCCGTTCGACGTCATTTTCGTGATGAGAGAACGAACACCGCTTCCCCGGTCGATCATCGCTCGGCTTCCGCGACTGAGGATGATCGCCTCAACCGGTGCGTTCAATGCGTCAATCGATATGTCGGCCGCAGCCGATCGTGGTATTCACGTCGCCACAACGGGCGGCACGATCGCGTCGACGGTGGAGTTGACGTGGGCGCTGATCTTGGCGGCGTCTCGCAAGCTGGTCGTCGAGAACACCGCTGTGCGGACCGGCGGATGGCAGACATCCGTTGGCCGCGAGCTGGACGGACGTGTGCTCGGCGTTTTGGGTCTGGGCCGCATCGGCAAACGGGTCGCCCGGATCGGTAACGCCTTCGGGATGGACGTCATCGCCTGGAGCCAAAACCTCACCAAAGACGCCGCGGCAGAGGCCGGCGCGCGTTACGTCAGCAAGGACGAACTATTCCGGCAGGGCGACGTGCTCACGATCCACCTCAAGTTGAGCGAGCGCTCACGAAACTTGATCGGACCCGCCGAGTTGGCGGCGATGAAACCAACCGCATTGCTGGTCAACACTTCTCGTGGACCGATTATCGACGAGTCGGCGTTGCTCGATGCGTTGCGAACCAGGTCGATCGGGGGAGCTGCACTGGATGTGTTCGACGAGGAGCCGCTACCCATCGGGCATCCCTTGCGCAGTGTCGACAACGTGCTCGCCGTTCCGCACATCGGATATGTGGCCGATCGCCCATACCGAATCTTCTTTCGCGACGCGGTGAAAGCGATCTCCGATTGGCTCGACTTGACGTCCTCCACGGCATGAATGCCGTGGATTCCACCTGCCTGGCCGGCTGTCTCGTTGCTCATGTGAGCACCGCCGTGGGCTGGTTGGTGGTGGATCGCACCGACCGGCTCTGTCGCTTCGCGGCCCGGCGGGCTTTGATGCGCGCCACTGACCTCCGCGTGGGCGGGTGTCTGCGGCCTCGCCGGTTTGATGATGCTGTACGGCTGGACCGCGGCGACCCATCGACGTCCTGACGGTGGAGCCAGCCATGGTTGGCTGCCTCCCGATCCAGCCGATCAGAACCATCGGCATCTACCCGGACGTGCAGTCCCAGGTAAGCCGAGAACAGGTCCCGATGCTCTTTGATGCCGCACTCGCAGCGGTGGACCCGTTGGGAGAGCAGCTTTTTCCTGCGGTTTCCGCACAGACAGGTTTGGGAGAGGGCGGTCGTTGCGGGGTTGAACTCGTAGAGGCGATCACCGCCGACGCTTTCAGCCTTGCGTCGGATCGTCGCCACGAGCAACCCGGGTGCCCGGTCCCGCACACTTTGCGGAAAGTTCTTCTGCCATGCGGTGTAGTCGAGGTTCTCGCACGCGATGTCGACACCGTGGGCGAACAGCCGATTGGCCAGCGCCCCGTGCAACGTTTTACGGTGCTCGGCCACGCGGCGGTGCAACTCGGCCACCCGCGTGCCCGTTTGCTTGGCTGCGTGCGACCGGTCCCACTGGCAGCGGCCCGGCCTGTGCGTTCCGTTTGGGCCGAAGCAATCCGGCGAGCCAGCGCGGTGTTGGCGGTCCAGGTGCCGCTGGACGCGCCGCAGCCGGGCGCTGTCCAAGCCGATCCGATCCGCCAGCGGTTCCACCCAACCAGCCCACGTCCCGTCGGCATGCTCGACGCGATCGCGATCTCGGACGGCCCGAGATCGAACGCAACCCGGCCGTCCGCAACCGGATGCCTCCGGCTCGGATGCCCGTCGCAGACCATGTGGATGCGGTAGGTGTCGCGGCCGTTGATCACCCTGCGCACAATCCGGGCCGACAGCACCTTGCGGGCCGCGATCAGCGCTTCGATCTCGGCCAGCTCAGCCTGCTGTTCCTTGCCGCGCCGCCCCGACTCGGCTGCCGAAGCGACCGGGATCACGAAACCCGCACCCCATTGCAGCCCTATCAACCGGCCCGCGGCATCGAGTTTCGGTCGCAGCGCACCATGGCCGTCCTTGGCCGCCAGCGAATGCAACCCCCGCCTCGTCGACTTGAACCGCGGCTTGCCTTTCCTGCCAAGGTGCCACTGTTCGACCGCGTCGAACGCCCGCGCACCCACATTCTGGGTCTCTTGAGCCGGTAAGTGTTCACGCACCCACGATTTGCGCAACGCGGACGCGAACGACTGCGCCGCACCGGCGGTGAACCCATGGGCGTGGGCGACAGCGTCGAACGCCGCGCGACGGACAGCCCGTTCATCCTTGGTACCGCGCGGCAGTTGCCGCGCCGACTGCCAGGCCGCATCGGATTTGACCGCACGACTGCGCCCGATGAACTCGCCCAGCACCGCGTTGTACACCCGGGCGCCGGTGAAAAACCGTGTCCGAATATCCCGCCACTGCACCGGATCCGGGCGCAGAGGCCAGCACCGCACATGGGTCGGCGCGCCCTTCGGACGCTTACGAGAACGGGGCTTACGCACCGCCGGCGACACCGGCCCAACGTCCGATGTCGCTGCGATGCGATAGACGTCACCCGACTGCTGCGAACCACCACCGTAAAGGCGACCAGTGACAACCCAGACGTATCGCGGCGCCCGACACAGCGCGTCGTTGCCGCACGCGCATCTGGTGTTCGTGACCAAATACCGGCGGCCGGTGTTCACCGACGCCACGCTCACCTTCTGTGAGCACACCACGCACACCGTGCGCACCGAACTCGATGTCGAGTTGGTCGAGTTCAACGGCGAAACCGACCACGTGCACCTCCTCGTGGCCTACCCGCCCACCCTGGCGATCTCGCTTCCGGTACAGCGGCTCAAAGGTCGCACCGCCAACGCGGTGCGCCGCGAACACACCGGCGCCTGTGTCCGCGCCCGCATACGCGGACACCCCTGGTCGCCGTCCTACTTCGCCGTCTCCCGCGAAGCGCACCGCTGTCCATCATCAAGCAATACATCGACTGCCAAGCCCGACCACACTGAGCGCCGGCCTATGCCCGGCGACAAACGAGATGGGCTGACCCCGGACTAAAGTCCGAGGCTTGCGCCCAAGAACATTCCGGTCAGTCAGTAAGACCGGCAAGACCAGCGGCGAACGCGAAGGCGCGCAGCTCGCGCTCGATGTCGGATCCTGCGGGCTGGTACACGAGCTCGGTGACCCCGAGGGCCTCAAACCCGGCGATCTTCGGCGGTATTTGAT